>MLJW01000113.1_pt1 | contig 85821 bp, 63 predicted proteins | sample 888231 | NCBI WGS metagenome assembly MLJW01 (sample SAMN05788063, study PRJNA343431) | mine drainage metagenome | isolation source: sample collected from the inflow into an acid mine drainage treatment plant... | place: Germany: Lusatia, lignite mining district
GAATGCGAAGCAACCTGTGGGGTTGAAATGGACGGACAACGACCGGGGGTAAGGCGGAGCTGTGTCCGACGTCTGGGGTGGGTCCGCAAATGCAGGGCGGCTTGAGCGAAGAAGGGCGATTAGAGGGCGGGTAACGTTCGTCTGAGGCGAGCGAAGAGGAAACGGTAGAAAAAGAGGCGGTGCGTCTTTGGAAAATCAGCCTGTCCCTAGTATGCCCGCTAGTCTTTGGAAAATCAGCCTGTCCCTGTTGGTGGGGGGAAGAGCTGGCGCTTGACGTAGGCACCGCGCCGAAATGAGGTTTCGCGATAAAGATCGGTCGTGGCAATCGGACGGGCGGCCGCTACACGGCGCCGCTTGATTGGTCAGCCCGTTGCCGATGACAACCGGCTGCCAAGGGCACCTTCCACGCTTCACGAAGCTACGAAATCGGGCCGGTGGGTGGCGAAGTCGGCCAGCTCGGATTTCAGGTCCAGGATGAACCGGCGGAGGGTGTCCTCGGTCGTGGCCCAGGAGCACATGAGGCGGTAGCCGCTGGCTCCGATAAAACCATAAAAATGCCAGCCGCGGCGGTGCATGCCGTCGGCCACGGGCTTCGGCAGCTCCACGAACAGCGCGTTGACTTCCGGTTCCACCTGGAAGCGTAGGTGAGGGAGCTCGCGCAGCGCAGAGGTCAAGCGCGCGGCCATGGTGTTTGCGTGCGCGGCGTGGCGCAGCCAGGCGCCATCGCGCAGCATGCCGACCCATTGCGCGCCGTGCAGGCGCATCTTCGACGCAAGCTGCCCCGCCTGCTTGCAGCGGTAGTCGAATTCGTGGGCGAGCTTCGGATTGAAGAATACCACCGCCTCGGTGGTCATCATGCCATTCTTCGTGCCGCCGAAGCACAGGACGTCCACGCCTGCGCGCCAGGTGAAGTCGGCTGGGGAGACTCCGCCGCGGGCCATCAGCGCGGCCGCCGCATTCGCGAAGCGCGCTCCGTCCATGTGCACCGCGAGTCCGTGGCGTTTCGCGGCCGCGGTGAGCGCGCGAATCTCGTCGAGCGTGTACACCGTGCCCCACTCAGTCGACTGCGTGAGTGACAGCACGCGCGGCTTTGGAAAGTGGATGTCGGTGCGCTTGAGAATGAGCCGCTCCACGTCCTCAGGCTGGATCTTTCCATTGGGGCCCGAGGCGACCAGCAGCTTCGTGCCGTTGGAGAAAAATTCCGGAGCGCCGCACTCGTCGGTCTCGATGTGCGCGTAGTCGTGGCAGATCACGCTGTGGTAACTCTGGCACAGCGAGGCGAGCGCGAGCGAATTGGCCGCGGTGCCGTTGAACACGAAGTAAACCTCGGCGTCGGGCTTCTCAAAAGTGTCGCGGATGAGATCGCAGGCGCGCCGGGTCCACTCGTCGTTTCCGTAGCTTGTAACGCAGCCGCGGTTGGCCTCCTCGAGGGCGGACCAGGCCTCGGGGCAGATACCGGCGGTGTTGTCGCTGGCGAAGCTGCAATCGTGGGTGGAGGGAGGCGGGAGGCGTGACATGGGCGGTTGGGATTGAGAGGGCGTGCGCGGCTTCGCGGGAGGGCGGGTGGAGCAATCATCACTACGGGACAGGCGTGCGCGCTGTCAAAGGAGGAGCCGTATCCGCAACTGAGTGGCGGCAAAGCGCCGGGTTCCGCTGGCACAGCGGGGGTTCCTGCTTCAAGGTGTGTCCATGAAACCGATTCGCGCGTGGTTGGCGGCGGCTGCGCTGCTCGCCTGTGGGCCATGCCTGCGGGCGTTGGAGGTTCTCGTTCCCAAAGTCGTAGTGGCGGCGCAGGACCGGCCGGTGGACTTTGAGCTGTTGATCACAAACGAAGGCGGCGCTCCGCTGGAGGTGGGGGTGCCCGACCGCATCGCGGCGCGGTTGCATGCCGGATCGCAATCGACGGAGGAAGTCACGCTGACGGTGGACGGTGGCGGAGGAAAACGCCTGCTGGCGCCGGGTGGGTTTCTGCGGGTCGCGTGCACGCTGGTCCTTCCGCCGGGGTGGAGCGGGCCGGTGGTGCTTGAGCCGGCGGATCCCGACCTGAGGCCGGTGATGTTTTCCATCGAACCGGCGCGCATTGCGACGGCGGCCGCCGAGCCTGCGCGTCCCAGCCGGCCGCTGAGCGGCGCGGAGCTGCGGCGGCAGGCGGCGTTGCGGCGAAGCACGCGCCTGTTGAGCGGGGTGTCGGCCTACGAGCCGGTTTACTTTGGCATCGGAGCGAGCGACGGCCTAAACGCCAAGTTCCAGCTCAGCCTCAAATACAATCCCTTCGAAATTTGGCCGTTTTATTTCGGCTACACCCAGACTTCGCTCTGGGACCTGCATTCGACCTCGAAACCCTTTCGGGACACGGCCTATCGCCCGGCGCTTTTTTACCTCAACGAGGTCGTCTGGACCTCGTCCGACCGGCAGTTTCGCTTTGGCTGGCAGGGGGGCTTCGAGCACGAGTCCAACGGAAAGGGTGGAGCGGACTCGCGCAGCATCAACCTCGTGTTCATGCGCCCGCGACTGGAGTGGCGGATGGGTGGTGGCAGCCGCCTCATCATCTCCCCAAAGGTGTATGGCTACCTCGACAAATCCGAGAATCCCGACATCCCCGACTACCGGGGGTACTGCGACTTCCTCGTGAGCTACCTCTGGCACGACTGGCGGCTCTCGGTGACCGCCCGGCGCGGGATGCGGGCGCACTATGGCAGCGTCCAGGTCGACGCCGTATTTCCACTGCGCACGACCGAGGATCTCGTCTCGAAGGTGGGCGTCCGGGGCGTCAACGGGTATTTATTCGTCCAATACTTCGACGGATGGGGCGAATCGATCCTCGACTACAACCGGAAGCTGCACTCCCAGGTGCGCGCCGGCCTGATGATCGTGCCTTGAAAAGTCGCCTTCGATGGGCTTCCGCGCGTCCGTTCGGGAGGGGGCGCGAATAGGTGGGATCACGTATCAAATTCAGCTCAAGTCGGTTGACGGATATATGTTGGGAGCTAAAGATTGAGGCATGAGCACCAGTTTTGGCGGCGCGACTGCGCGAAAGATCGTGTACCTGGACGGGGGGGATTCCAACGCTGAGGATGTGTACGAAACCTTGCGGAAAGGGGCTGTCGGCAGTGAAGTCGTGCGCATCGCGCGCGTCGAAGATTACAGGGCTGCCCTCGAGAGCAGCGGAGTCGATCTGATCGTGGCCGACGACCCCATGCCCGGGCTCCCGGGATTGAGCGCCCGCGATCTCGCATGGCAGCGGTGTCCGGATGTGCCGTTCCTGTGCGTGTCCGATACGGTCACTCCCGAACGGATCGCGGCGGCACGTGATGCCGGCGCGGCGGATCTGGTGGACAGGCGGAATCTCCCGCACCTCCTGGCGGCGGTTAAATGCAGTCTTAATCTCATGGTCATGGAGCGCAGGATACGCCGGCGTGCCAGGCTAGTGAGCGCGATCCAGGAACTCTCGCTGGTTCGCACGCTGGGGGAAATCCAGGTGATCGTCCGCCGGGCCGCGCGCGAGCTGACCGGAGCGGACGGGGCGACGTTCGTGCTGCGCGACAGCGGTTATTGTTTTTATGCGGACGAGGACGCGATCAGTCCGCTGTGGAAGGGGAAACGTTTTCCCATGTCGGCCTGCATCAGCGGCTGGACGATGATGAACCGGCAGTCGGTGATCATCGAAGACATCTACGCGGACTCGAGAATACCCGCGGAGGCGTATCGCCCGACCTTCGTGCAGAGCCTGTTGATGGTTCCGATCCGGACCGAGGCTCCGATCGGAGCGATCGGGAACTACTGGGCGACCAGCCATCGCGCCACGCCGGAGGAGGCTGACCTGCTCCAGGCGCTCGCGAACACGACCTCGGTGGCCATGGAAAACGTGCGGGTCTACGAGGAGCTCGAGCAAAGGGTGAAGGATCGCACGGTGCAGCTGGAGGCGACGAATCGGGAGCTGGAGGCGTTCTCGTATTCGGTGTCCCATGACCTGCGGTCGCCGCTCACGGTGGTGCGGGGCTATTCGGAAATTCTCCTGAGCGTCCTGGGCGACACCGCGGAACCGGGGGTGCGCCGGTACCTCGAACAGCTCGTTGCAGGCTCCAAGCAGATGTGCGAAATCATCGACGACCTGCTTCGGCTCGCGCTGGTGGCCAAGACCGAATTGCACGTCCAGGAGATCGATCTGAGCCGGGAAGCCGGCGAGATCCTTTCGAAGAAGCAGGCCACGGATGCCGACCGACAGACCGAGTGCGTGATTGAACCGGGCGTCACCGCCCAGGGCGATCCCGGCCTGGTGCGGGTGGTGCTCGAGAATCTGCTGTCGAACGCCTGGAAGTATTCCTCGCGCACGGCCGCCGCGAGGATTGAATTTGGCCGACAGGCGTCGACGGATGGATCGTGTGTTTTCTTCGTGCGGGACAACGGAGCGGGCTTCGACATGGAAAAGGCCGCATCGCTGTTTGCTCCCTTCCACCGTTTGCACGACCAAAAGGAATTTGCGGGGACGGGTGTCGGTCTGGCGACCGTTCAGAGGGTGATCAGCCGGCATGGAGGAAAAATCTGGGCGGAAGCGGCGGTGGGAAAAGGGGCGACGTTTTTTTTCACGCTGCCGGGGTCGAAGCCGAAGGAGTGAGGGGAGCGTCGCCCGGCACGGACAGGATGCTCCGTCGGACCCCAGACCGCCGCGGCCGCATCGGTCTTCCATGTGGGATCGGATTGGGGCGGTCGGGATCAGATGGCTGCGCATGGAGGCGGATAGGCACGGTCGCGCCCGGTGCCACCGCCGCTTCCCTTGAGGCGAGGGGGCAAGGGAGGAGGGTGCAGGTCTCCGATTCTGGGTCCTTGCCAAGGTCAGCCGATGTTGGCGATTCTTGGGGAGAGCCCTGCAGTCCGTCCCCAAGCATTCTCACCATGCGCGTTATCAGAACCCTGATCCTTGCCTGCCTCGCCGTTACCACCGGCCTGCGATGCGTGGCGTCGGAGTTGGAGTGGGCCCGGGATCGCGTGCGCCTGACCGTCGACAACACGGTGGAAGCCGTTCACGCGAGTTTCCCCTACCGAAACACCGGATCCAAGGCCGTGCGCGTCCTCGTGGCGCGTCCGTCCTGTGACTGTGTGGTCGTGGGGAATGCTTCCTTTGTGGTGGGCCCGGGGAAGACCGGAGCGCTCGACGTGACGCTGCGCCTAATGGGGCAGGTGGGCTCGGTGCGCAAGGAGCTCTGGGTGGCCACCGACGCCCCCGATGCGTCGCCGCAGAGGCTCGAGCTCGACGTGGAGGTTCGGGAGCGCATCGCGGTCAGGCCGCGGATGCTGTTCTGGACGCGGGGGGAGACGTCGGAGCCGAAGCTCGTGACGGTAACCGTGTCGCCTCCGGGCGCGGCGCGCCTAGTCGGGGTGCGCGGGCCGGCGTCGGGATTCGCGATCGCGACGCGGCCCGGCAAGGAAGGCGGAACCTGGCAGCTGCGCATTCGTCCTTCGGATACGCGTGAGCGCCGGTCGGCGGTGGCGGCGCTCGAGTTTGCGGGGGCGGACGGCGTGCCGTCGCACCTGGACGTTTACCTGGTCGTGCGATGATCCGGGGCGTCGTCATCCTCCTGCTGGTTGCGGTGCTGCCCGCGCTCGCCTCGGTGGCGCTGCGGTGGGAGCGCCTGCATGGTGCGGAGGCGCCGGTGGTCGGGATCACCTATCGCGAGGCGTCGCGGGGCGGAGTGCTTTGGCTGGACGCGAGGCCGGCGGAGGATTTCAGGAAAGGCCATGTGCCGGGCGCGGTCTCGATCGCGGAGGAGGGCTGGGATCGGACGCTTGCGGTGGTGGCGAGGCGGTGGGCGCCGGGAACGAAGATCGTCGTCTATTGTGCCGCCGGCTGCGACCTTGCGCGCGAGGCAGCGGTGCGCCTGCGCGGGGACACGGGGCTGGGGGACGTCTATGTGCTGGAGGGCGGCTGGGCCGCGGCGACTGGGGAGGGGGCGCGATGAAGGCGCGGCGCTGGTTCGATGGTGGCGCGCTGGTGGCGCTCGGGGCGGTCTTTGGCGTGGCGGGTGCGTTGAAGCTCGCCGACCCGGTGGCGTTTGCGGATGCGATCTACCGCTATCGGCTGCTGCCGTGGGGAGCGTCGCTCGCACTGGCGGTCTACCTTCCCTGGCTCGAGCTGATCTGTGCGGTGGCCCTGGGGATCGCGCGCCTGCGCCGGCCCGCAGTGGCGGTCCTGGCGGGCCTGTGCACCGTCTTCCTCGTGGCGTTGATATTGGCGCGGATTCGCGGCCTGAGCCTGTCCTGCGGATGCCTGGGCGGGGAGTCGTCGGGGTCCGACCTTGGGACTGCAATCGTCCGCGACGCAGTGCTGCTTGCCCTTGCGGCGGTATACCTCACCTCGCGCGGCCGCCGGAAGGCCAACCAGGGGCGCTAGAGGATCAGGTCCGGGGGAACGTTGGCCAGGGCTTCCTCGATGGTGGTGATGCCCTCGCGGACCTTGAGCATGGAATCCTGGTGAAGGGTCTTCATGCCGTTGCGCATGGCGATCCGCTTGAGTTCGGCCACCTCGAGACGGCGGTTGATGCCGCCGGTGAGCTCGTCGCAATTGGTCATCAATTCGTGGATACCCACGCGTCCGCGGTAGCCGGAACCGCCGCAGGTTGGGCAGCCCTGTGGGTTGGCGCGGAAGGCGGAGGGCACGGGGGAGCCGAGGGCCTTCTCGAGGATGTCGCGCTCGCGGCCCGAGGGTTCGTAAGCGCGCCGGCAGTTCTTGCAGACGCGGCGGAGGAGGCGCTGGGCGCAGACGGCGACGAGCGAGGCTGAGATGTTGAATGGCTCGACGCCCATCTCGCAGAAGCGCGCGATCGCGGAGGGGGCGTCGTTGGTGTGAAGCGTCGACACCAGCAGGTGGCCCGTGAGCGCCGCCTCGACGGCGATCTCGGCGGTTTCCTGGTCGCGGATCTCGCCCACGAGGATCACGTCGGGATCCATGCGCAGGTAGCAGCGCAGCGCCCGCGCGAAGGTGAGGCCGATCTGGCGGTTCATCTGCATCTGATTGATCCCCGCGAGCGTGTATTCGATCGGGTCCTCGGCGGTCTGGATGTTGATGTCCGGGGTGTTGATCTCCGAGAGGGCGGAGTAGAGCGTCATCGACTTGCCGGAGCCGGTGGGGCCGCAGTGCAGGATCATTCCGTAGGGCTGGCGGATGCACTCGCGGTAGCGCGCGAGATTCTCCTCGGAGAAGCCGAGCGCCTGGAGCGGGAGCGTGGACTTCTGCTTGTCGAGGATGCGCAGGCAGACCTTCTCGCCGAAATTCATGGGGCCGGTGGCCACGCGCAGGTCGATGTCGATGTTCTTCTTCGTGTACTTCTTGAAGACGATGCGCCCGTCCTGTGGCAGCCGGCGCTCCGCGATGTCGAGGTTGCACATGATCTTCAGGCGCGTGACCAGCGCGTTGGCGACCTGAATTGGGAGGCGGAGCTTCTCGGCGCACAGGCCGTCGACGCGGTAGCGGACAACGAGGTCCTTTTCCTGGGGCTCGATGTGGATGTCGGAGGCGCCGGCGAGGTAGGCGTCCTCGATCACGCGGTTGGCGAGCTGGATGATCGGTGCGGAGTCCTCCTTCTCGAGGTCGGCGCCCGCGATGTCGGCGCCGTCGGACGAGTAGGCGGTGGAGATGGCCTCGGCGACGGACGAAATGTCGACGTCGCCGCCCGCGGCGCCCGTGCCGGTGTCGCGGAAAAAGCGCCGCACGAGCGAATCGATCAGGGTGGCGGGCGCGACGGAGACCTCCTCGATCACGAGTTCCGTGGCCTGCTGGAACGACTCCCGCCGTGCGTAATCGAGCGGGTTGGGCATCAGTGCGGCGATCGAGCCGGGGGCGAGGAGCCTGACGGGGAAGATGCCCTCGCGGCGAATGATCGCGTCGCCGACCATCGCCACGAGCTTCTCGTCGATCACGAGGTCGTCGGCCTTGGACACGAGAGGAGTCGCGGTGAGTCGGGCGACGAACTTGGCGGTGTCCTCGGGGCCGAGCTGGAACTTGGGATCCAGCATGCGCTGGATGAGCGTGGAGGAGTATTCGGCGACCTCCTTGAGCAGTTCGAGATCGCGGTCGGTGAACATCCCTCCAGTGCCGGCGTGGGGCTCCTTGTTGAGCACCTGGATCGCGCCGATGACCACGTTGGTCTTGAGCGGCACGGTCAGCATCGAATGCACCTCGAAGCCGGTATGCAGATCCTGGAGACCAGCGGCCCCGGGGCCCTCTCGGGGGAAGAACAGGGGCTCGCCGGAAGCGATGACCCGGCCGACGTTGCCGGCGCCCAGCGGAAGCTTCATGGCGAGGAGCTTTTGGGCGGAGTCGCGGAAGCCACGTTCCAGGCCGGGGTTTCCGCCCCACAGGGTCGGCGAATAGTACACGTGTTTGAAGACGATGTCGTTGCCCTCGACGAGGTACAGGGACATCGACTGCGCCTCGAGCGCCTCGACGACCTTGGTGGCGGTCAGTTCGATCACGGAGTTCACGTCCTCCCGGCTCGGCGTGGGCTTGGAGATGACCTTGATCAGGAGCGAGCGTCGGAGGGTGGAGGCGATGTTGGGGACGGCCATGGCGGGACGTGGGGCGGCGCATGACGCGGAGGATGGGGAAGGCGCCGGCCGCTCGGAGATACCTGCCAGCGGCTCGAATCACCGGCAATGCGAAAGCGGACCGGCTTCGGGGCGGGGCGGCCTTCGTTTTGGGATGGCAAGGTCGACAAAACTAGGGGAAAACAAACAAAGATGACCTTATTGATGGACTGGCTCCGCGGACTTCGCGTGCCGCTGCCGCTTTGGCAGCAGGGCGAGCGGGCGGCGGGGCGGCTGTTGTCGCGGGAGAAAGGATACCGGATTGTGGCGCGCAACTGGCGGAGTCCGGACGACCGGCGCGACGAGATCGACCTGGTGTGTCTGGACGGGGAGATCCTGGTGTTCGTCGAGGTGAAGACCCGGTTTTGCGGGGCCCGCGTGCGCGGGTACCTGGCGGCGATGCGGGGGCGCAAGCGCAGGGCGCTCCGGCGCGCGGCCTTCGCCTACCTCCGTGCGCTGGGGGCGGCGGGCCGTCCGCGCGCCGTGCGCTTCGACGTGGTGGAGGTGGAGACCGTCTGGGGACGCCTGGCGGCGGTGCGGCATTTCCCGAACGCGCCGGTCTTCCGCCGCGGCAGCCGCGTGGCCTGAGGGGTGAAAACCGGGTCGCGAAAGATTCGAGCGACGCCGTTTGCATGGCGGGGAAAAGGCTGTATGCGTAGCCTTGAATGAACCCATCGCCGCAACATCCGTTCCTTCAGGGGCTCAGCAAGCACCGCGGGGCTCCGCCGACCATCATCGTCATCTTCGGTGCGTCGGGTGATCTGACGGCCAGGAAACTGATCCCGGCGGTGTACAATCTGGCGTACGACAACCTGCTGCCCGCGGATTTCTACCTGGTCGGCTTCGGTCGCAAACCGATCGCGGACTCCGAATTCCAGCAGCACGCCTCGAACGCCATCAAGGAGTTCTCTCGCCGCGACCTGACGACGGAGGTCTGGGGCCGCCTCGAGAGCCGGGTGACGTATGTGGCGGGCGGGTACGACGAGAAGCCCGCCTTCGACAACCTCGCGACGCACATCGGGGACATCGAGAAGAAGCTGGGGCGCGACGTCCAGGTGCTGTTTTACATCTCCACGCCTCCCTCGGTGTTCGCCCCGATCCTCACGAACCTCGGCGCGAGCGGCCTCGCCAAGCGGCACATCGGCACGCCGCTCCACTCGAAGGTGATCATCGAGAAACCGTTCGGCAAGGACCTCGACTCCGCCCGGGACCTCAACCGCGTGATCAACCGGGTGTTCGAGGAGAACCAGGTGTATCGCATCGACCACTACCTCGGGAAGGAGACGGTGCAGGACCTGCTCGTCCAGCGTTTCGCCAACGCGATTTTCGAGCCGCTTTGGAACCGCAACTTCATCGAGCACGTGCAGATCACCGTGGCCGAGGAGGTGGGCGTGGGCACGCGCGGAGGCTACTACGAGCAGAGCGGGTGCCTGCGCGACATGATCCAGAATCACACCATGCAGCTGCTCGCGCTCACCGCGATGGAGCCGCCCGTGTCGCTCGATGCGGAGGCTGTGCGCGACGAGAAGGTGAAGGTGCTGCAGGCGATCCAGTCGCTCCAGCTCGGGCCCGACGGCGACACCTGCCGGGCGCAGTACGTGGCGGGCATGATCGACGGGAAACCCGTTCCCGGATACCTCGAGGAGGAGGGGATCGCGCCGAATTCCGCCACCGAGACCTTCGCCGCGATGCGGCTGTCGATCAACAACTGGCGCTGGCAGGGCGTGCCCTTTTACCTGCGTTCGGGCAAGCGCATGGCCCGCCGGGTGTCGGAGATCGCGATCCACTTCAAGCGTCCGCCCGGCACCCTGTTTGCCGCGGAGGGCGAGCGTTTCCAGCTCGCGCCGAACACCCTGGCGTTCCAGATCCAGCCCGACGAAGGCCTGGGCTTGGTGCTCAACGCGAAGGTGCCCGGACTCGACACCCGGACGCAGCCCGTGCGGATGAATTTCCGCTACGCCACGACCTTCGGCTCGAACACGCCGGAGGCCTATGAGCGCCTCGTGCTCGACGCCCTGATCGGCGACGGCACGCTGTTCATCCGCGGCGACGAGACGGAGGCGTCGTGGAAACTGTACACGCCCGTGCTCGAGGCGTGGAAGGAGCGCGGCCGCGAGGGCATGGGCTCCTATGCCTCCGGTTCGTGGGGCCCCGCGACGGCCGACGGACTCGTGTCTCGCAACGGCCACGCGTGGCGCCAACCCTGAGGCTCCCTCCATGTCTGAAGTCTTCGACGCACTCCCCGGAATCGAGGTCTCGGTCGCCGAGATTTCCACGGCGCTCGCGAGCATGTGGAAGGACAGCGCGGCCCATGGTGCGGATGCGCCCGCGGATGACGACGCGAGGGCCATCCAGGTCAATGTGATCCTGCACCTCGGCTTCGGCACGAAGCCCGACGACGCGCTGGTCAAGTTCAAGCTGGCCGTCGAGTTCTCGTCCCGGTACCCGAGCCGCGTCGTGATCCTCTGTCCGCGCATCGAGGACGGCAACGAGGGCATGGAGACGCGTGCGAAGATCTACGGCGAGTGTTTCCTCGGTCGCTCCAAGGGCGACACGCGGTGCTGCGAGTTCGTGATCCTCGAGTACTCGTTCGTGGCGCGAAACTACATTGAGAACCAGGTTTCGGTCTGCCTGACCAGCGACCTTCCGACGTATTTCTGGGCGCACCACTTCACGGACTGCCGCCTGATGGCGGACTACCAGTCGTTTTTCACGCGCTCGCGTCGGTTCATCTTTGACAGTGCGGCGGCGCCGCTCGAAGCGGTGACCTTCCCGTGGCCGAATCCGGCGAATGTCCGCGACCTGGCCTACGCGCGCATGCTTCCGGTGCGGCAGTCGATCGGCCAATTCCTGTCGCGTTACGAGCCGGGTATCCTGTCTGGCGGCCTGCGCCGGGTGAAGGTGAGCTACGAGGCCGTGCACACGGCTGAAGGGCGCGCGCTGATGCGATGGGTTCGCAGCCGGCTGGTCGCCTGCGGTGCCGGCGAGCGCGGAGTCGTGTGGCTTGAGGGCGAACTTCCGCACAAGGGCGGCACCTGTTTCGAGATCGAGTTCATGTACCACACCCCGGCCAAGCGCTTCAAGTGGCGTGGCGACTGCGATACGGGCGTGGCCGGCTTTTCGGCCGATCTCGGGACCGGCCCCATGGAGCTGCCGTCGCACATCAAGCTCCTGGCGCCGACCCAGGCCTTGTCTGAGGCGATGTTTTTCTGAGGGGTGCGGTCAACCCGGGGCGAGGTCCCCGCGTTCCACGGCACCGGCGACCATGCGTTGGGCATAGGCCCAGAGTTCCGGGCAGCCCTCCTCGATATGGCGGTTGCGTGCGAGCACGCGGGGCTGGGTGACCCCGTGCTTCTTCCAGGCATGACCCTGGGTGCGGACGTTGAGCAACATCGGTTGGAAACGATCCACGGCGGCGGCGAACTTCGACTCCGGAGTCTTCCGCTCCTCGAACTCATCCCAAAGCGCGCGGAACTCCCGGGCCTGATCCTCGGGCAGCAGTCCGAAGATCCGATCCGCGGCCTTGGCCTCGCGCTCGTGCTGGTTAGCCATCCCGGCGGTGTCGTAGGCGAAAGTGTCGCCCGCGTCGATTTCGACCAAGTCGTGGATGATCACCATCTTGAGCACCCGAAGCAGGTTGAGGTCTCGCTCCCGGGCGTGTTCGGCGAGCACGATTGCGCACAGGCACAGATGCCAGGAGTGTTCGGCGTCGTTCTCGGCCCGGCGGCTCTGGGTGAGGATGGTTTGCCGGAAGATTTCCTTCAGGCGATCCACCTCGACGATGAATTCAATTTGTCGCGCAAGCCTTTGCGCGACCGGGGAAAGGGCCGTTTGGTCGCTCATGCCCGCGAGGAAATCACTGCGCCGCGCCGACGCAATCGCCGAACTGGTTTGGAGTTCATCAAAAACGATCTCTTGAACAGACGAAAACGAAGGAAACAAAGCCGTGATGACCCGATGATTACACAAATTGGTCGAGTGCAAGGCTACCGATTCCATAGGGGGTGTTCCCGCGCTTTCGAGTCGAGCTAAGTTCCTGATTCTTGGTTTCCTTCGTTGGTTTCTGTTCAATTCGTCGGCCGAATTTCGATAATTGTCTGACTTTCGGCGTCCGGTTGCCGGGGGCTGGGAGGTGTCCGTTGTAGGGCAGGGCACCGCGGGAAGGCTACCTGCAGACCTTTTGCCACTTTTCCTTGCTCAGCGTCCGCCGGGCCTCTTCGCTCCAAAACGTATACGCCAACATGAAAATCCTCGTCGCCGACAAGATCTCGTCCAAGGGAGTCGCCTACCTGCGCCAGCAGCCGGGCTTTGAAGTGGTTGAAGCGTATGGCTCCTCCCCGGAGAAGATCCTGACGCTTGTGAAGGATGTGCACGCGATTGCCGTCCGATCGGAAACCAAGATCACGCGCGAGGTCATCGCAGCGGCCCCCCTCCTGAAGGTGGTCGGGCGTGCGGGCGTGGGCGTCGACAATGTCGACGTCGAGGCCGCCACCGAGCGCGGCGTGGTCGTGATGAACACGCCGTCGGGCAACACGGTCGCCACGGCTGAGCTGACATTCACCCACCTGCTTTGCGGCGCCCGCCCGGTGCCCCAGGCGGCAGGCTCCATGGTCGCCGGCAAATGGGATCGCAAGTCCTTCAGCGGCGTCGAACTTTTCCGGAAGACCCTCGGCATCATTGGCCTTGGTCGCATTGGTGGCGAGGTTGCCAAACGCGCCCAGGCCTTCGGCATGCGGGTGCTGGCCTACGATCCTTACCTGGCCCCCAGCCGCGCCAAGGCGATGCAGATCGAAGCCGTCGCGCTCGATGAGCTGTTCGCGCAGGCCGATTTCATCACCGTGCACATGCCCCTCACCGAGGACACGCACTACATGGTCGACGAAGCCGCCTTCGAGAAGATGAAGAAGGGGGTGCGCATCTTCAACTGCGCCCGCGGTGGCATCATCAAGGAGTCCGCACTCCTCGCCGCGCTCAAGTCGGGCAAGGTTGCGGCCGCCGGCCTCGACGTCTATGAGGACGAGCCTCTCGCGGTGGACCACGAGTTTCGCAAGCTGCCCAACGTCGTGCTGACGCCCCACCTCGGTGCCTCCACGGCGGAAGCCCAGGACGCGGTCGGCGTCGAAGTCGCCGAGCAGATCGCCGACGTGCTCGCCGGCGGCGTGATCCGCAACGCGGTCAACATGCCGTCGATCGACGCGGCCACCCTGAAGGTGCTCAATCCCTACCTCGATCTGGGCGCCAAGCTCGGCACCCTCGTCCAGCAGATCTCGCCGGCCCAGATCGCCCAGCTTCGCATCACGTACTGGGGCAAGGTCACCGAGCTCGATGCCAACAGCATCACGCGCTCCATCCAGCGCGGCTACCTCCGCCGAATCAGCGGCGACGAGGTCAATTTCGTCAATGCTCCCGTCATCCTGAAGCGCCTCGGCATCGCGTTTGAGGTGGTCAAGTCGAACGGCGAGTGCGACTACTCCGAGATGATCCAGGTCGACGCCGTGACGCCCGAGGGAGTCACTTATGGTGCGGCCGGCACGCTCACCGGCAAGGGCGCCAATCCGCGCGTGGTGCTGATCAACGGCCGCGACGTGGATGTCGCCGCCGAGGGCAAGCTGCTCGTGCTGGAGAACGTCGACCAGCCGGGCATGGTGGGCACCGTGGGCAACATCCTGGGCAAGGCCGCCGTGAACATCGCCGACATGTCCCTCAGCCGTCTGTCGCCGGGCAGCACCGCCTACATGGTCGTGCGCGTCGACACCGAGCCGAGCGCCGCCGCACGTCAGGAAATCAAGGGCAACCCGGCCATCAAGATGGCCAAGTTCGTCCAATTCTGATCCGTGCTGGTCCCGCTGCTCATCGTCGTCCTTGTGGGCTACCTTCTGGGAGCCGCTCCCTGCGGTTACCTCGTAGCCAGGGCCCACGGGGTCGATATCTTCAAGGTGGGCAGCAAGAATCCGGGCGCGACCAACGTGCTTCGTCAACTTGGCCGCGGACCGGGGTACCTGGTCTTCGGCCTGGACGCAGCAAAGGGCGCCCTGGCGACGGGCCTGCCCTGGCTGCTCGTGGCGGGCGGTTTGCTCCACAAAGAGTCCGCCGTGGGCTTCGGCCTGGTCGGGATCTTTTCGGCGCTGATCGGACACAGCTTTTCCTGCTTCACCGGGTTTCGGGGCGGCAAGGGCGTGGCCACCGCCACCGGGGGACTGCTTGTGCTGATGCCCATCGCGATCCTGATGGGCGCGGCGATCTGGTATGCCACCTTCCTGATCTTCCGCTACGTCTCGCTGGCGTCGATACTCGCCGCGGTTTCGGTGCCGGCATCGGCCTATTTCACGGGCAAGCCCGGCTTTCTCATCGCCGTGGTGTCGGTGATCGCCGCGATCGTCGTCGTTCGCCATCGCGCCAACATCGTCCGGCTCGTCAACGGGACGGAGAACCGGTTCGCGCGGAAGGCGTCGGGCCCCCGGTGAGGTCCGGTGCCGCGGGCGCGTCCTCCCATTTCCTATGAGTTCACCTCGTGTCATTCGCATCGGCTTCTGCGGCCTGGGCACGGTCGGCCAGGGTGTCTGGAAACACCTTTCGGCCAATCACGCCCAGCTCGAGTCGCGGCTCGGAGTTCGCTTCGAACTGCATCGTGTCGCCGTGCGTAACACGACGCGGTCGCGCGAGGTCGCGCTTCCCCCGGAGAAGCTCACCGACAACGCGCTGTCCGTCGCCACCGATCCGAAGGTCGACATCGTCTGCGAGCTGATGGGCGGCACGGGAATCGCGCGCGAAGTCACGCTCGCAGCCCTCGCTGCCGGCAAGGTGGTGGTCTCAGCGAACAAGGCCCTGCTCTGCGACCACGGCGCGGAGATCTTCGCCGCCGCCCGCAAGTACGGCGGACACTTCTTCTTCGAGGCCTCCGTCGCCGGCGGCATTCCCATCATCAAGGCCCTCCGCGAGGGCCTCGTCGCCAACCGCTTCCGGCTGATCTACGGAATCCTCAACGGCACCTGCAACTACATCCTTACGCGCATGGCCGACGAGGGCGCGAGCTACGCCACGATCCTCGCTGATGCGAAGCGCCTGGGGTACGCCGAGGCCGACGAGGCGCTTGACGTGCAGGGCTGGGACACCGCCCACAAGGCATCCATCCTCGCCTTCCTCGCGCACGGCGTCTGGGTGAAACCCGACCAGATGGTCGTCGACGGCATCACCCGCCTCACCCAGGCCGACCTGCGCACCGCCGACCAGCTCGGCTACCGCATCAAACTGCTGGCCGTGATCGCCCGCGATTTCGACTCCAACGAGCTGAGCGTCCGCGTGCATCCGACCCTCGTGCCGAAATCGCGTGTGCTCGCCAACGTGAACGGTGTGTTCAACGGCATTTCCGTGACCGGCGACGTGGTGGGCACCACGACCTACATCGGCCGCGGCGCCGGTCAGGATGCCACCGCCAGCGCGGTCATCTCCGACATCGCCGATGCCGTCACCCTCCTGACCACAGGCAAGGTCGTCGCCACGGGCGAGGCCGATGCGGCTGTGCACCGCGATGGGGAGAACGAGCTCAAGCTCGCCCCCCTCGGACACGTCCGAAGCCGCTATTACCTTCGTCTCACCGTGCAGGATGAACCGGGTGTCCTCGCCCAGGTTGCCTCCGTCACGGCCCGCAACCGCGTCAGCATCGCGAGCGTGCTTCAGACCGCCTCCGAGCGCTCGGACGCCGCCTCGCTCATCCTGACCACCCACGACAGCGACGAGCGCGCGCTCCACCACACCATCGCGGAATTCGCCCAGCTCGGGTGCGTTCTCGAAGCGCCGCTGCTCCTGCGCATCGGCGATTTCTCGGACTGACCGGTCTCCCGCGGCGGACCGTCGGCGAGCATAAATCTTGCCCGAACCGCACCCATTCGCAACGTACACGTTTTTACCTCCATGGCTCTCATCGTACAGAAATACGGCGGCACCTCCGTCGGTGACGTCGAACGCATCAAGAAGGTCGCCGAACGCATCAAGGCCGTCCGCGACGAAGGCAATCAACTCGTCGTCGTCGTGTCCGCCCGCGCAGGCGTCACGAACGAGCTCATCGCCCGCGCCGAGGCCGTCTGCGCGCAGCCGAGCGAGCGCGAGATGGACCAGCTCCTCTCGATTGGCGAACAGGAGACCATTGCACTGACCGCGATGGCGCTGCACGGCATCGGCGTCAAGGCCGTGAGCTACACGGGCGCCCAGGCCGGCATCTTCACGGACAAGGCCCACACGAAGGCGCGTATCCAGACGATCAATGCCGAGGCGCTCATCCGCGACCTCAAGGACGGCAACGTCATCATCGTCGCCGGTTTCCAGGGCATCAACGCGGACGGCCGCACGACGACCCTTGGGCGCGGGGGCTCCGACCTCACCGCGATCGCGCTTGCGGGAGCCATCAAAGCCGACATCTGCGAGATCTACACCGACGTCGACGGCGTCTACACGGCCGATCCGCGCGTGGTGAAAAAGGCCCGCAAGATCCAGGAGATCTCCTACGACGAGATGCTCGAGCTCGCCTCGTCCGGCTCGAAGGTCATGCAGTCGCGTTCCGTCGAGTTCGCCAAGAAGTACAATGTCGTTTTCGAAGTCCGCTCCTCCTTTAACCACAACCCAGGAACCATCGTGAAAGAAGAAGTCGCCTCCATGGAACAGGTCGTCGTCCGCGGCGTCGCCGTGGACAAGAACCAGGCTAAGGTCGCCGTCAGCAACGTGACCGACAAGCCGGGCACGGCGGCGAAGGTGTTCAAGGCGCTCTCGGAGGCGAACATCGTCGTCGACATGATCGTGCAGAACGTCGGCCGCAATGGCGTGGCGAACCTCACGTTCACGGTTCCGCAGAACGAGGTCCGCAAGGCGGCCCAGGTGCTCGACCCGGTGCTCAAGGAGCTCGGCGGCTCGTTCAGCACCCAGGAGCAGGTCGCGAAGCTTTCCGTCGTGGGCGTCGGCATGAAGACCCACAGTGGCGTGGCAGCCACGCTCTTCCGGGCGCTGGCCGACACGGGCGTGAACATCGACCTGATCAGCACCTCGGAGATCCGCATCACCGTCGCCATCGACCAATCCCGTGCCGACGACGCCGCCCGCGCCGTGCACACGGCGTTCGGGCTGGATCAATGAGGAAGTCGGATGTCGGAAGTCGGAGATCGGATCTCTGACTTGCGCCGTCCGCATGACGCATCGTGCCATGTCAGGGGCGATCAGGCATTTCTCCGACCTTGAGGTTTATCGAGACTCCTTTCGCCTCGGCATGCGCATATTTGAAGCGAGCCGCTCCTTCCCCAAAGAGGAGCAGTTTGCGCTCACGGATCAGCTTCGCCGATCTGCTCGTTCGGTGGGTGCCAACATAGCCGAAGCCTGGGGAAAACGGCGCTACGAGGCGCATTTTGTCAGCAAACTTTCGGATGCCGACACCGAACTGCACGAGACCGAACACTGGTTGGCGTTCGCCTCAAAACACGGCTACATCGACAAGGTGGCGTTTGACGGATTTCGCGATGAGATCGCGTCGATAGGCCGCCGCCTGGGGGCTATGATGTCCAATCCGAAGCCCTTCGTCCTCCGACTCCGTGCCGTTAATAGTCGGGATGGAGAACTCTGACTTCTGACATCCGATCTCCGATCTCCGACTTCCGACCACTCATGAGATTCATCAGCACTCGCGGACAAACTCCTGCTCTCGGCTTTTCCGATGCAGTGGCGACCGGACTGGCTCCCGACGGCGGGTTGTTCCTGCCCGAGAGCCTGCCCGATCTGTCGGGGGCGCTCGCGCACTTTGCGGGGCTGAACTACGCCGCGCTCTGCGCGGAATTCTTCAGTTTCTTCGCCACGGACATCCCCCCCGCCGAGCTTGGTGCGATGGCGGAGCGCGCGTATCGAACCTTTGATCACAAGGACGTCGCGCCGCTCGTGCGCCTCGACGAGCGCACCTTCGTGCTCGAGCTGTTCCACGGTCCCACGCTCGCGTTCAAGGATTTCGCGCTCCAGTTTCTCGGCAACCTCTACGAGCGCCAGTGCCGTCTCCGGGGCGAGTCGATCAACGTGCTCGGCGCCACGTCGGGTGACACCGGCTCGGCCGCCATCCACGGCCTGCTGGGCAAGCCCGGCACCGCGATCTTCATCCTGTATCCGGAGGGCCGCACCTCGCCGCTCCAGGAGCGGCAGATGGCGTGCACCGGCGCGCCCAACGTGTTCGCGCTCTCGGTGGACGGCACCTTCGACGACGCCCAGGCGGCGCTCAAGGAGGTCTTCGGCGACCAGGACTTCCGCTTCCGGCACCGGCTATCGGCAGTCAATTCGATCAACCTGGCCCGCGTGCTGGCTCAGTGCGTCTATTACCTCTGGGCCTGGCTCCGGCTCCCCGCCGACCTGCGCGACCGCGTCGAGTTCGTCGTGCCCACGGGCAACTTCGGCAATGTGCTCGCCGGCTGGATGCTCCGCCGCATGGGCGTGCCCATCCCCGGCTTCCGCGTCGCGACCAACCAGAACGACATCCTCCACCGCCTGTTCGAGACAGGCGAATACCGGATCGGCGAGGTGCACCCGAGCCTCGCCCCGTCGATGGACATCCAGGTCGCGTCGAACTTCGAGCGGTTCCTCTACTACAGCCTCGGCTCCGACCCCGCGCGGGTGCGCGAGGTGATGCGGACCTTCAGGGAGACGGGTTCGTACCGCTTCGAGCAGTTTGACCGCGACTGCTTCAGCGCCTCGCGCTGCACGGACGGCGAGATCCCTGGAATCATCGCCGACTTGTACCGGAAATTCGGTTACGTTGCCGATCCGCACACCGCCTGCGGCTTCAAGGACCTGCGCCCCGACCGGGTCAGCGTGGTGCTTGCAACGGCGCATCCCGCCAAGTTCCCCGACACCATCGTCTCGGCGATCGGCGTCGAGCCACGTCACCCGACGCTGGAGGCTCTGAAGTCGAAGCCCCTAGTGAAGCACCGCATCGCGGCCGAGCCCGCCGTGATCAAGCAGTTCATCGAGTCGAACGCGGTCTGAATCAGAAGTCGGAAGTCGGAGGTCAGACGTCAGAATTTTTGGAGTGCGGAACCTCGGTTCCGCTTTGGGACGCGAGTCTCGACTCGCGCCAGTGCGGCAGTCAGAAGACAGAGGTCGGAAGACAGAAGTCCGTTTTCTCTGAGTCTCCGCGTGAGCTTGGATTGGAGGCTTCGGTTGGTAGGTGGGAGGTCGGGAGCCAGAGGTCAGAGGACAGAGGTCGGAAGTCGGAGGTCGGTGGGGCAATTTTGGCTCGGCGATTTCGTCTGATCGCTTGGTTCGGCCTTCTTGGTCAACTTCGTTTCCTTCTGTTCACTGCGTTTCTTGATTCAGACTTTGGATGACAGCTGGTGGTGGATGGCTTCGAGGAGGGTGCGGGATTCGACGGGCTTGAGCAGGACGGTGTCGATGCCGAGGCCGGCGAGCTCCTCCTTGCGTTCCGCGGGATCGAGGCCGCTGAAGGCGATGACCCGAAGGCGGGGCTCCAGGGCGCGCAGCATACGGATGAGTGCAAGGCCTCCCATCGCGGGCATCATGATGTCGCTGATGACGAGTCCGATATCGCCCCGGTGCCGGATGAACAGCGGGATGGCGTCCTCGCCGTTGGCCGCGTCGATCACGCGGTATCCAGTTCTCTCGAGCAGTGTGCGGGTGGCGACGCGGATCGGGCCCTCGTCGTCGACCACGAGGATGAGTTCGTTATTGCCCCGCGGTGTGGTGGCGCGAACGGGCTCGGCCGCTGCGGCGTCTGAGCCGGTGAGGGCGGGAAGGTAGATGCGGAACGTGGTGCCGCGACCGACTTCACTCTCGAGTATGACGAAGCCGCCGTGGTTGGAGACGATGCCGTGCACGGTCGAGAGCCCCAGGCCGGTGCCCTTGCCGACCTCCTTGGTCGTGAAGAACGGATCGAAGATGCGGGGAAGGTGCTCCTTTGGAATTCCGACGCCGGTATCGCCGACAGAGAGCACAACGTAGGGTCCGGGCCGGGCCTTGGTATGGAGGGCGCAGTCGGACTCCGAGAGCCTCACGTTTTCGGCACGAAGCTGGAGCGATCCCCCGTTTGGCATCGCGTCGCGCGCGTTAACGCTGAGGTTCATCAGCACCTGGTGGATCTGGATCGAGTCGGCCATGATCGTCCAGGCTTCGGCCGGCGCGCACCAGTTGATCTGGATGTTGCGGGGGAAGGTTTCCTTGGTGATCTGGACGATCTCGCGCAGGATCGGCTCGGGTTTGATGGCAGCGCGGGAGCCACCCATGCCGCGGCTGAAGGCGAGGAGCTGGCGTATTATCCCCGCTCCGCGATTGGCGCTGATCTCGACGAGTTCGAGAAGGTGCCGCTGCTGGGGATCGGTGAGCTGTTCCTTGAGAATGCCCGGCGCCATCAGCACGGGGGCGAGGATGTTGTTCAGGTCATGGGCGAGCCCGCTGGCGAGGGTGCCGATGGCCTCCATGCGCTGGGCGCGGAGGAGCTGTTCCTCGAGCCGCTTCTGTTCCGTGATGTCCTCGGCCACGCCGACGATCTGACCGCTTCCGCCTGTGGAGCCCGGGCCGGAAAGGCGCGGTCGCGTATCCAGCGCTCGGTGCCGTCGGGGAGCACGATCCGGTAGGTCTCGTGATAATCGCGTCCCGATGCTGTCGCCTCCATGGCGCGGAGCACACGGTCGCGGTCCTCCTGATGGATTGAGTCGCGCCAGGGCAGGAGGCCGGGAGCCAGCTCGGACCGGGGGCGTCCCCAGGTGCGTTCGTAGGCGGGGCTCAGATACAGCAGGGTGCCGGTGGCGGCGTCGGTCATCCAGAACACCTCGTGGATGTTGTCCACCACCTGGAGAAAGCGCTCCTCGCTCGCGCGCAGGGCGCGCGCCGACTCGAGTTCCTGCCTGCGGAAGCGGGCCTGGTCGAGCGCCTGGCGTACGACGGAACCGAGGCGGGCCAGCCGGTCCTTGATCAGGTAGTCGCTCGCGCCCTGTTTGATCGCGTTGACGGCGATCTCCTCGCCGATGGTACCGGAGACGAGGATGAAGGGAATATCCGGGGCGCGCTCCTTCAGGAGCCCCAGCGCCTTCAAGCCGTCGAATTGCGGCATCTCGAAATCGGATAGGATGACATCCGGAGTCCGGCCCAGCGCGCGGAGGTAGTCGGCTTCGTTGTCCACCCGCTCGGCTTCGAACGCGAAGCCCTCCTTGCGGAGCTCGCGGAGGAGGAGGTCCGCATCGTCGGGGTTGTCTTCGAGCAGGAGGACTTTGATCGGCTCGGGCATCGCGTTTCAGGAGGCGGGCGGTTGGTTGAGCAGGAGCCAGTACAGGCCCAGGTTCTGGACGGCGTCGACGAAGCGTTCAAAGTCCACGGGCTTCACGATGTAGCTGTTCACGCCGAGATTGTAGCTCTCGACGATGTCGCGCTGCTCCTTGGATGAGGTGAGGACGACGACGGGGATGGTGCGGGTGGCGGCGTCGCCCTTGAGCGTGCGGAGCACCTCGAGGCCGTCGATCTTGGGGAGTTTCAGGTCGAGCAGGATGACCTTGGGGTTGGCGGGGCCGCCGCCGGCGGCGTATTCGTTGCGGCGATAGATGAAGTCGAGTGCCTGTTCGCCATCGCGGGCGACGTGGATCGAGTTGGAGAGCCGGGCCTTGGACAGGGCGCGAAGGGTGAGGTCGAGGTCGTCGGGGTTGTCCTCGACGAGGAGGATTTCAATGGCCTGGTTTGAATTCATGAGACGTGGCTTTGGTGGAGCGTGAAGAAGAAGGTGGCGCCCTGGTCGGGCTTTGCTACCGCGCGGACCCGGCCGCCGTGGCGGTGGATGATGCGCTGGACGATCGCGAGCCCGACGCCGGTGCCCTCGAATTCATCGGCACGATGCAGCCGCTGGAACACGCCAAACAGCTTGTGGGCGTAGCGCATGTCGAAGCCGGTGCCGTTGTCGCGGACAAAGTACTCCACCGTCCCCTCGGCGGCGGCGCTTCCGATCTCGACGACGGGCTGGTCGCGGCGGCTGCTGTACTTGAAGGCGTTGGACAGGAGGTTGGTCCAGACCTGCTTGAGGAGGGCCGGATCTCCCTCGCAGGGGTGCAATGCGCTGAAGCGGACCTCGGCGCGTGCGGCGTCGGATCCGGACTGAAGTTCGATCAGGGCGGAGTGGACGAGCGCGTTCATGTCGATCGGCTGCAGGGTGAGCGGCGCCCGGCTCAGCCGCGAGAAGGCGAGCAGGTCGTCGATGAGCTGTCCCATGCGCGAGGCGCCGTTGCAGATGCGGGCGATGCAGTCGCGTGCCTCCTGGGGGAGGGTCGGCGCGAAATCCTCGAGCAGGACCCGCGCGAACCCGTTGACCGAGCGAAGCGGCGCCCGCAGGTCGTGGGACACCGAATACGAGAAGGCCTCGAGTTCCCGGTTGGCGGCCTCGAGCTCGGCGGTGCGGCGGACGACCCGCGACTCCAGCTCGGCATTGAGCCGGCGGATCTCCTCCTCGGTGCGCTTCTGCGCGGTGATGTCCTGGAACGACCCCCGGACTTTCACGACCCGTCCGTCCACGACGACGGGATGGCCGATGGTGCGGACCCATTTGTGCACCCCGCTGGCGGACACAATCTGGAGCTCCAGGTCGTAGGAGACCCCCTGTTCGACGGCGCGCTTCACGGCCTCGGCGATGCGCGCCCTCGACCCGGGCTCGTAGAAGTCGATGCCCTCGTCGCGGTTGATGGGATGGGCGGGATCCAGATCGTGGATACGGGCGACCTCCTCGGTCCAGCCTCCCTTGCCGGTGACCGCGTCGAATTCCCAGCCGCCGACCTTCGCGATGTGGCCTGTCTCCTGGAGCAGCTGCTGGTGGTAGCGCAGGGACTCCTCGGTCTCGATGCGCTCGGTGATGTCCTCCCGGAAGATCAGGATGCCTCCCACGCGGCCGTCGGCCTCGTGCCAGGGAAGGACCTCCCAGCGGAGCCACTGGACCGAGCCGTCTGGTCGGCGGACCTGTTCGCGTTCGCTTCGGAGTGTCTCGCCGGCGAGCGCGCGCCGGTGGATTTCCTTCCAGGCCTCCGGAATGTCGGGAAATAGGTCGTAGTGCGGGCGTCCGCGCAGGGGGCCGGCGTCCATCTGATGATCCTCGACCCAGCGCGTGCTCGCGGTGAGGTAGCGCATTTCGGTGTCGAACATCGCGAGGGCCGCGGGGACGTGGCGCACGAACAGCTGCAGACGCTCCTCGCTGGCGGCGAGCGAGCGGTTGGTCTCGAGCAGCTCGCGGGTGCGCTCGCGCACGGCGTTTTCGAGCCACTCGTTTTCGGACCGGAGCCCTTCCTCTGAATGGCGGCGCTCCGCTTCGTCGGCGCCGATTACGAACACGCCCATGACGAGAAGGCACGAGGCGAGACCGCCGCCGAGCAGGACGACCGAGCGCGTGAAGGCATTGTGATCCTCGGCGCGGCTTGCGCGCTCCTCGGCGTCGGACAGGGTCATCCACTCGATGCGCTCGATCAGGTCGTCGAGGTCGCCGGACTGGAGCTCGATGGGACGCGGCGTCGGGACGGCGGTGGCGGCCGCGGCCGGTCGAGCGGACAGCAGCGATCCCAGACGTCGGCGCTCGTCGTTGACGGCGGCGCGCAGGGCGGTGAGGTCGGCGTTGCGCTCGGGGTCGGGTCCGAGCAGTTCGCCGAGCAGGTCGGCGGAGGCCTGCTCCTCGCGGAGACTTGCGCGGAGCGTGGCGGCGTGGGAGGCGTCGGGCGTGTGCGCGAAATCGCTGGCGTCCTGCTCGACGGCGGCGGAACGCTGGTGAAGCCCATGGAGGGCCGCGACGAGACGGAGGATGCTGCGGTCCTGACTGGCGCCCGTCGGCGGGGACTCGATGCTGCGGAACACCGCGACCGCCGTAACGATGGCGCAGGCGGCGGCGATGAACAGACCGCCCAGGAGCCGGCTCCGACGATTGGCCGCGGCGTGTTCCTTCAGGCGTCCTGCCACGGAGCTCACGATCAGGCCGGCCGCGAGGAGGGTCACGATCTCGAAGGCGATCGATGGAGAGGTCTGGCCCGAGGCCGGAAACGTGAGGACGAGCGCGACGGCGGCGAGAGTCGAGGCGACTCCCGGGCCGAAGCCGCCGATGCCTGCGCTCAGGAGGATGGGAAAGGCGAAAAGCGCGGCCCCGAATGCCGGGTAGTGGAGAGGGCCGATCGCGAAGCGGAGGAGCAGGGTGGCGCCGGTGCAGCCGAGTGCGAGCAGGTAGGCCTGCCAGGGCGGCCTCCGGCGTGCGGCCGCCAGTGTGGCGCCGCCCGGCTGGCCGGCTTGTTTCGGGTGGGGTAGGCTGGACATCGGCGGTGGTGACGCCCCGCCCGTCCGATGCGCAGCGGACGTCCGGAATCAGTCACTCCTTGCGTTAATCATCGACACGGCCGCGCTGCTGGTGAAAGCCGCGGGAAGTGTGTGCAAAGAGTCAATACAGCGCGGGGGGCCTTATCCAGAAGATTTTCCGCAATTTGGAAATCTTCACAAAAGCCCCTGGGGCCGCCCGCCGTCAGAATTCAATCCCGAGCTGGGCTTTCACTCCGGCGCTGAAGGGGTGCTTGATCTCGCGCATTTCGGTCACGAGGTCCGCCGCGGACACGAGTGCCTCGGGCGCGCCGCGGCCTGTGATGACCACGTGGAGGTTGGGATTCCTGGTGGCGAGTGCCTCCAGGACCTCCGCGACGGGCAGGTAATCGTAAGCGAGCACCACGTTCAGTTCGTCGAGCAGCAGGAAGGACAGGTCGGGGGACTGGAGGTGGTCGCAGGCCAGTTTCCAGCCGGCTCGGCAGGAGGCGATGTCGGCGGCGCGGTTCTGGGTGTCCCAGGTGAACCCGTCGCCGACGTGATGCCAGGAAAGGAGAGGGCTCTGGAGCAGGCGGGCGACTGCGTCGTTGTGGCTCTTGACGAACTGAATCACGGCGCAGCGTCGGGTGTGAGCGAGCATGCGCGTGAGCATCCCGAAGGCGGCGGTAGTCTTACCCTTGCCGTTGCCCGTGTGGACGATCACCAGGCCGCGTTTCTCCTTTGCGGCGCTGATCTTCCTGCGCATTTCGGCCTGCATGGCCTGCATCGCCTGGCGGTGGTCGGATTCGGAGGGCTGGGAGGAGTCGGGCATGATGTCGCGTCGCGGTTGAGAGGCCAGGTTTCGGGTGGTTCTGGGAAACAAGCCGTATCGGCTCGAAGTGCAAGCGGGTCGCTCCTTGCACTCTGGCGTCCGCCGGCTTTGGTGTCTGACGCACTCGTCCATGACCGCACCCGACCCGCAGACCGCCCCCCGAATCAAGCCCTCCGGCCTCGTGCTCGGAGGAGTTCACAGCGGAGCGGGCAAGACGGCGGTTGCGTGCCTGATTCTTGCGGCGCTCCGTCGCCGGGGCGTGACCGTGCAGCCGTTCAAGGCGGGGCCGGATTACATCGACGCGAGCTACCACGAGCGATTCGCGGGCCGGCCGTCGCGCATGCTTGATACCTGGATGCTGGGTGCGGACGGGGTCGTCCGCGAGGTCGGGCGTCACGGAGCCGGATCGGTCGGAGTGGTCGAGGGCGTCATGGGTCTGTTTGACGGAGGGACGCCGCATTCGGACGAGGGCAGCACGGCCGAGCTTGCGCGCATCCTGGGGTGGCCCGTGATCCTGGTGCTGCCTTGCGCCACCGCGGGGCGCTCGGTGATCGCAACCGTGCGCGGATTCATGAGCGAGGCCGGCGAGGGCAGGATCGCAGGGTTGATTCTCAACCAGGTGGGAGGCGAGTCGCACGCGCGGTACCTCCGCGAGGCGCTTGCTCCGGTGGAAATTCCCGTGCTCGGCGCGATTCCCTCCGACGAACGCTTGAAATGGCCGGAGCGTCACCTCGGACTTCAGGCGGCGCAGGAGCGCGAATTCCCCTCGTTCGAGGCCTGGGGCGAACTGGCGGAGGGCTGGCTCGACGTCTCGGCGCTGCTCCAATTGGTGGAGCCGTCGCCGGCTTCGGTCGGCGCGCGGCCCGCGGTGCGTGGGCGCACGCGCATCGCGCTGGCCCGCGACGAGGCGTTTCACTTTTATTATCCGTCGGACCTGGATTACCTGGCGGACGCCGGCTTCGATGCGGTGCCGTTTTCGCCGCTGGCGGATCGACGACTTCCGGCCGGGGTCGAGGGCGTGGTGCTCGGGGGAGGGTTTCCCGAGGTCTATGCCGCGCCACTCGCCGGAAACGAGGCGATGCGCCGGGAGCTGCGCGCCGCGATCGGGGCCGGGATGCCGTGTTATGCGGAATGCGGCGGACTTATGTACCTGGCGGAGTCGCTCGTGGATGGGGAGGGATGCGGGCATCCGATGGTCGGCGTGGTTCCGGGTGTGGTGACGATGACGCGCTTCCTTCAGCATTTCGGATACTGCGAGGCGCGCGGATCGGAGGGGGCCTCGCTACGGGGGCACGAGTTTCACCATTCGCGCTGGGAGGCCGAGGCGGAGGCGGCGAACCTGTGGACGGTGACGAGGCGGTCCACGGGTGCGGGGCGCCGCGAAGGTTTCGGCCGGCGCGGTTTGCACGCCTCATACGTGCATCTCGCCTGGAGCCGGGCAGGCGGCCTGGTCGAGCGAGTGCTTCGCGGAGGCTAGTGGCTGCCGCGATTTCAGCGATCGAGGTTGTCGAGCGCGCGTCCCGCGGCGGCCAGCAGGTCGTCCGCGGAGAGCACCTTCCCGGCGGCGTTTTTCATCCAGGGGTCCGCGGGGAGTGCGCCGCAGGCCGACATCCGCTGGAATTCGGCCCCGAAGTTTCCCACGCGGGTCATCTGCCCCTCGATCTGCCAGACGGCGAGGGGGCCGATGGCATAGTCGGCGAGAAACAGCTCGGTAAACACCAGGTGGGAATAGACGGCCAGCAGCGGGCTGTCGCGGACGCCAAAGGCGGGCGCGAACCAGCGGTTCCACACATCGCGGGAGATTTTCAGGACCGCGGTGCGAAGGTCCGCGGCCCGCGCATAGGGGTGTGCGTAGAGCCAGCGCCAGGTTTCGAGCTCGACGAGCGCCGCCCCGCTCACCTCGGCAGTTTGCCAGAGGTCGCCGAGTGCACGCGCGTCGGTGCTCCGTGTGTTCGCCTCGGTCACCCCGAGCAGTTCGGCCGCACGATCGCGGGCGACAGTCCCAAGCGCGGTGGCGAACGACGCCGAGGGCAGGCCGTGAAGGATCGGATAGTCGACGTCGTTGACGGCGATGGTCTGGGCCAGGGCCCGGCCGAGATCGTTCAGCGTGTCGGAGAACGCGGCGAAATCCATTCCGTCGGCGGCAACCCGGACGCGCAGGCGGGTCTTTGCGCCGGCCATGCCCGCGGCGACGACCTGCCCCGGTCCCCGCGAAGGTTCGACCACGAGAAGGCCGAGCAGACGCGTCGCCGGTTCCTGAGCAAAACCCAGTGTGGCGAGAATGCGCGGGAGGTCGTCCCGGAAGGCGGCGAGCGTGGGGTAGCGTTTCTTCGCCGCCGCATCGAGTTCCTCGGTGGCAGCCGTCTCGCGACCGGGGAAGTCCGCGTACCAGATGTCGAACGCCTCGAGGGGCCGGCCGAGACGTTTGGCGACGAACCGAGCTTCCCGGGCAAACTGCGGCGAACCCAGCACCGACTCGAGCAGCGCCTGCGCGCGCCCGCTGTCGAGCTGCCGATCCACGTCGAATTTCCGGACGATGAGCGTGGGTGCGGCCGCGTGATAGGCGTCGGCTGCGCGGTGGGCCCGGAAGAGGTCGAGCATGAACGCATACCGAGTGTCGGGCTCGGGCGAGTTGGAGGGGCCGGGGCCGGAGGAGCGGACGGCCGCGTCGGGCGCCGCGACGACCGTGTTGGCCGACGGCGACCAGAGCACGGCAGGATTGTTGATCACGACCTGGGGGATGCTCTGCTCGACGATGCGTTCGAGCGCCTTGGCCAGGAGACGCTGGGCATCGAGCCCCGCCGGATCGGAGTAGCGCGCGCGGATCTCGTCGCGCAGCCCCCAGTGGGCGACAAGGATCGTGCCCGGCGCGAAGGGCCGCCGGCCCGCCGGATCGACGAGGGTGTCGGCGTGGATCTTGTATCCATCGATATAGGACTCGGCCGAGCGCTCGGCCTCGACGATGCCGCGGACGACCTTGGCGGGAACCCTGCTCTCAAATCGGCGGTTGATCCGCGCCTCGGCCCAGTCGCGGCGCGTCCAGCCGGGCCCCTGCTCGAGCTCCTCCTTCAGGGTCGCGAGGGGGAAATTCAGGAGAGCGACGAACGCGAGCTTGTTGGCGAAAAAGTCATCCGCGATGTGGGCCGAGGGATTGAAGGCGGCGAAGCGGCCGTCGAACGGATAGATCGTCCCGCCGTCGAGATCGAGTTGCCGCCGGAAGTCGGCGCCGATCTCGACGCAATGCCCGTCGATCGTCGAGAGGTGTTCCTGAAACCGGGTGAAGAGCGCGTCTCGCGAATCTTTGTCACCGGCGAAATTCTCGAGCGCAAATTCCTCGAAGGTCGCCGCGTCGCCGTCGTCCGGCTGCCACAGGCTGGCCATCTGCCTGAGCCCTCGTGCTGCGCGGGCACGCTCCTCCTCGCCGTATTTCTGTACCAAGGCCTGCTCGACCCTGGGTTCGATCGTCGAAAACCAACCGGGGAGGGCTGAGACTCCGTGCGCGGCGAGGCACAGCCCGAGGGTGAGGGCCAGCGGAAGCTTGGACATGGTCCGGATTATGGCCCGGCGCGGGACGGGTTTCAATCCGGATACGGATCCCGTGCGTGAAGTTGCAATCGGATTGCCGCAGTGAGATGCCGCCGGTGTCTGGTTTCCCGAGTGGGATGCGATCCGCGGAAGACCGAAATGAGTGTGCGTTGAATTTCGGTTTGCAGCGGTCGGTGAACTTGCTGTCAGTGGTCCATGGTCATCCGGCCACGGTCACTTTTCAGTCGCGAAAGGAGTCCCGCACGCTGCGGGATCCCGCGGCATCCCGCCGGGCCCAATCGGGGGCGGCTCGCGTCATGAATGCCGAGCTCCGCCCAAATTCGCCGCCGCAAATCGATGGCATCAGATCGTCGATGGGCGCGAATGAGCGGGTGGAGCGGGATGGGCATGGTCGATGCTTCCCGTCGGCCGCCTCCCGACCGTGGAGTCCCGCGTGTGGCGACTGAGGCACCCTTTTCCTTGATGCATGAACACCCCAACCACTGATTCGTCGAGCAAACCGAACGCGGGTTCGGTCTTTCTCTATTTTGGACCCCTGACGTTCCTGATCTACCTGAGCCTGCCAAGCGGCTACATGCTGGATATCGCGACGACGTACATGCTGAAGAACCAGCTGCACGCGTCGGCGACGCAGATCGCGACGTTCCGGCTGCTCACGGCGATCCCGCTCTATTTTGCCTTTGTGTTCGGCATGACGCGCGACCTGTGGAATCCCTTCGGCATGCGGGACCGGGGCTACTTCATCCTGTTCTCGTTGGTCACCGCGGGCGTGTACCTATGGATGGCGTCGTCGCCGATCACCTACACTGGTTTGTTCGTCGGCATGCTGCTGGTGATGATGTCCTCTCGCCTGGTCATGGCGGCCTATCAGGGGCTGCTCGCGTTGATCGGCCAGGAGCATCTGATGTCGGGTCGGTTGAGTGCGCTGTGGCAGATCGTGTCGTCGATCCCCGTGATCCTCGGTGCGGTTGCCTCGGGTTATCTGGCGGATCACATGACCCCGTCCCGCGTGTTCATGCTGATGGCGGGCCTGTCCCTGCTGATCGTTGCGACCGGATTCTGGAAGCCCCGCTCGGTGTTCTCGCACGCCTACGACCAGCCCCTTGCGCAGCACGGGAGTTTCTGGGGCAACGTCAGGCGGCTGCTCAAGCACAAGGCCATCTATCCCGCGGTGCTGATCATGTTCCTATGGAGCTTTGCGCCCGGATCGAACACCCCGCTGCAGTTTTACCTCACCAACAACCTGCACGGATCGGACGCGATCTACGGTTACTTCAACGCGATCTTCGCGTTCTCGTTCGTCCCGGTCTTCTTCATCTACGGCTACCTCTGCAAGCGGTATTCGCTCGAGAAGCTGCTGTGGTGGGGCGCCATCATCGCGGTGCCGCAGATGATCCCGCTGGCGTTCATCCACTCGGCGCACACGGCGGTGTGGCTGGCGGTGCCCATGGGTCTGATGGGTGGTATCGTCACGGCGGCGATCTTCGACCTCTCGATGCGCTCGTGTCCGTCGGGATTGCAGGGGACGCTCATGATGCTGGTGGACGGGTTTTACGCGCTCTCCTATCGCGGCGGCGACATCGTCGGCTCGAAGATTTACTCCAGCAGTCCCACCCACGGATTTCTCTACTGCGTGATTGCGACAACCTTCGTCTATGCGCTGATGCTGCCCGCGCTGCTGCTCGTGCCGAAAAAGCTGATCGCCACCGCGGACGGCCAGGCAAATGCGGAGCTGGCGGTGGTCGAGGCCTGAGGAGGCTCTCAGTTGGCTCCGGCGCGGGATGCACCCGCGCCTGAGCGAGGGGCACGATCAACGCGCGAGTTCACGCACGCGGGCGAGCAGCTCGGGTCCCGTGCAAGGCTTGCGCAAAAAGGCGAGGCCTTTGCCCAGTTCGGCCGGCAGTTCGTCAGAGTCAAGGTGCCCCGAACACAGCAGGACGCGTGAGCGGGAGCGGGTGCGTGCAAATCGATCGATCAATTCGGCGACCGGCCTTGGTCCGCCGGTCAGCCCATCCGTGCAGAGCAGGTCGAAGGCACGACCGGACTCGATTTGGGCGAGCGCGTCGTTGGCATCGGTGCAAGACGTGACGGAGTAGCCTGCCCCCTCGAGGATGCGTTGCATGGCGTCCCTCACGCGGGGGTCGTCTTCGACGAGGAGGATCGTGCGGGGGCTGCCTAATGCCGGGAAGTTGGGTGGCGCTTTGCTCGCCCCGGCCGTCAGGGTGCTCTCTGGAAATATCAGCGACAGCGACGTGCCGGTGTCGGGTCCCGATCGGAGTGCGATGCGACCCCTGGCGTGGTCGACCATCGATTTGACCATGGTCAGGCCGAGGCCGGTGCCCTTTCCGGGGGCCTTGGTGCTGAAGAACGGATCGAAGATCCGCGCCTGAAGGTCCGGAGGAATTCCCGTCCCGGTATCCGATACCGTGATCGCGACCTCGGAAACTCCGACGGGGGACGGAAGATCCTCCGTGCGGATCCGGATCGAACCGCCGGACGGCATCGCATCCCGAGCATTAAGGACCAGGTTGAGGACCGCCTGGTGCAACTCGGCGGGATCCACCAGAATCCGTTTCTTGGACTCCAGATGGGCGCTGACTGCGAGAGTCTCCGGGAGCACACCTCGAATCATGCGGCAGAATGATTCCAATTCGCGGCTAGGGTCGATCGATGCGGGCGAACACGCCGCTCGACGGTTCAGGCTGATGAGTTGGCGGCTTGTCTGGGCGGCGTCAGTGGCCGCGACGAGGATATCGTCGGCGAGACTGGCGATTTCCGGGGCGTCGGTCTGGCTCTTGAGCAGGCCTGCGTTGCACTGGATGACGGTCAGGGCGTTGTTGAAATCGTGTGCGACTCCACCCGCGAGCCTGCCCACGGCCTCGAAGTGTTGGTTGGCCTGCAGCTTCTTCTCGACTTCCGTCCTGGCCCGTTCGGAGGACAACCTGCGGTCATGTTCCTCCAGGGTGAGGCGGATGGCGTGCCGCAGCGCCTGGGTCATGAGGTGAAAGATCCGCGAGCAAAGGACCAACACGACGAACCCGGCCGCATGAATTTGTACGATCGAGGCGAGCCCGCCCTCGTAAGAGAAGTCTTCGGGGCGGGCTAGGAAGCCGCAGCGCACCAGCACGACGGATGCAGCCGAAGCCAGGGCATAGGCGCAGAGCACCGCGATGCTGGCCCCGGGAGAGAGGAAGAACGACGCGACGAGAAGGCCCAGGACCCACGACAGGCCTCCCCCCAGTGTCGGACCTAGGTGGGCGCCCGCCAGTGCGGAGGCGAGGGTGAGCCAGATGACCGACCACCAAGCCTGGAATCGCACCGAGAAACGGCGAATGAGGAGCAGATGGATCATCGGGCCGAGCAGCAGGACGGCCGCCATGCCCAGGCGGATCCAGTAATGCAGGCCTTGCTCGCGGGTATGGTAGACGGAGAACAGCGCGACAGGAGGCACGGTCGCAGCCAGGCAGAAGACGATTCCGAGCATGGCATTCTGCTTTGCCTCGACCATTGGCCAGTCGGGTTCGCGTCGCCCGGCTGCAGAGTCAATGGCGTCGGCCGCAGACGCCTCGCCTTCCTGGGGAGCGAATGGGGCGAACGCGGAGGCTGACATGGGACGGCAGGCGCTCAGCTTCCGGGGAGGCTCAGGCAACTGCAGACCTCGGCCTCTCCCTCGATGGAAATAGCCCGATCAAGACAACGGGTGACCTCGGAGAGGCATGCCAAGCGGAGACGGTAGAACACCTGTTGCCCCCGGCGTTCCGCATCGATGATGCCGGCTCGTTTCAGCACGGCCAGATGCCTTGAGACGGTCGACCAGCCCAGACCGGCGACCTCGACCAGCTCGCATACGCAACGTTCGCCCGAGCAGAGACTGTCGGTGATCCGGAGACGCGCCGGATGGCCCAGCGCCTTGAATATCGCAGTGCGTTTTTTCAGGGTCATCGAAGGTTCTCTATTTTGCGAAATTCAGAAATAATCAATAGTATTCGCCCGAAGCTTCGTAACTTGCGGAAGCCTCGTCGTCTGGGGTTGTTTTCCCGCTGCAGCACGATTTGTTCACGCGTGTCGGCCGAACCCCGCCAGAAACAGTCGTGGCTGCAGAGCGGGTGGCCGGGTAACGGAGCAGATCCCCAGGTCAACATGAGAGCTTCAACTTCAACGATGACGGTCGGGCGGCGTATCGCGCTCGGAACGGGTTTTCTCTGTCTGATGCTGGCGTTGTCGGTCTTGTTCGGGACCGGGGCCCTGCGCAGACTCATGAACACAGGAGACGACATCGTGGGCGATTCGCTACCTGGGCTGGCGCTGATGGCCCAGCTGTCGCGCGACTCCGCCGAGAACGAGATCCGGATGGCGCGGATGGTGGCAGGTGCAGGGGGCGACGACGCGTCGGTGCGCAAGGAGATGGAAGCGCTGTCGGCCAGGGTGGACGGGGCGGTTCGCTCGTATGGCGCGACTGTGAAGGACGATGGGGACCGGAGGTTGTTCGACCAGGTGCTCCGCCGGCGGGCGGATTACGAGCGCCTCAGTGCCTCCTGCCTGGCGCTGCTGGACAAGGGTGACAGGGACGGCGCGTTGCGCCTGTATTCGGGGCAGATGAAGTCAGCGTACGCGGCCTACGCGTCGGCCAACAAGGATCTCACACTCTACAACTCCACGCAGGCCTCGGCGCTCGGTGCCAAGCTCGCGCGCGAGGTTCATCGCGATGTGAGGCTGTTTGTCCTTGGCGGCCTATTGGCCCTGGTAGTGGGCATCGCCCTCGCGGCTGCGAGTGTGGTGAAAATCGGTGGGTTGTTGCGCTCGGTGAGCGGAAGTCTCGACGAAGGCGCCGGCCAGGTTGCGGCCGCGGCGTCGCAGGTGGCGGGTTCCAGCGGTTCGCTTGCCCAGGGGGCGACGGAGCAGGCCGCGTCCCTGGAAGAAACGAGCGCATCCCTCGAGGAGATGGCGGGCATGACCCGTCGCAATGCCGAGAACGCCTCGAAGGCAAAGGAGACGGCGCGCGTGGCGCGTGAGGCCGCCGACGCCGGCTATGAGCACATGAAGGCGATGCATGCCGCCGTGGAGGATATCCGTGCAGCCAGCGAGCAGATCCGGGTCATTTTGAAGACCATCGACGAAATCGCCTTTCAGACGAACATCCTGGCGCTGAACGCCGCGGTGGAGGCGGCGCGGGCGGGTGAAGCGGGTGCGGGCTTTGCGGTGGTGGCGGACGAGGTCCGGTCGCTGGCGCAACGCGCTGCGGGAGCGGCACGGGAGACGGCGGAAAAGATCGAGGCGTCAACCGTGAAGAGCCGCCTGGGCGTCTCGCTGAGCACGGATGTCACCCGCAGCTTCGAGGCGATCCAGGGGCATGTTCGAAATTTGGCCGGCCTCGTTGCGGAGATCGCTCAGGCCTCCGTGGAGCAGAGCCAGGGAATCGATCAGGTGGCCAAGGCGGTGTCCGAGATGGACCGCGTGGTCCAAGCCAACGCGAGCGGCGCGGAGGAGACCGCAGCGGCGGCGGAGGAGCTGAACGCCCAGTCGAGTGCGATGCGGGATTTGGTCGACGGCCTGGTTACGCTTGCCGGGAGACGGACCCAGGCGGCGCCGACGACGTCCGCCTGAGTTCCACGCGGTTCACCGGAGCAGGTCCTCAATCTGGGCCTGCGTGAGCACCTTGCCGGCGCTCAGCGTCTTCCCGTCGAGGGCGAGCGCCGGCGTGGTCAGGATCCCGCGCCGGGAGATCTCCCTAAAGTCGGTGACCTTCACGAGCGTGTAGTCGAGCTTGAGCGACTTGGCCGCTGTTTCCGCGTTGGCGGCGAGTTGGTTGCACTTGGCGCAACCGCCGCCGAGAATTTCGATGGTTTTCATGGTTATGTTTTCCGGATGGAAATGAGGTTTGGATCGAACTGCGGTGGAACCACAGAGGCACAGAGATCACAGAGAAAACGGGTTACAGTAGGAAATCTGGACAGGAACTCTTCACCTATGAGGTGAGCCACGAAACCGCCCGATTTGGAGAACTTCCGCTCTGTGTCCTCTGTGCCTCGGTGGTTCGAATTCAGGTGGTTTCGTGTCGTTAAGGTCAGGATTGATGGGCGGCGGGCAGGGGTGGCGTCGGCTTCAGGCCGATCCAGCGCCGGACCGCGAGGGAGGCGTCTTCGAACAGCGAATACAGCACGGGGACATAGACCATCGTCAGGAAGGTCGAGACGAGCAGGCCTCCGATGGCCACGATGGCGAGGGGCGAGAGCCGCTCCAGGCCGATGGCCCACTCCATCGCGATGGGAATCATGCCCACCGCGGTGCCGACCGCGGTCATGAGGATGGGGCGGGTGCGGATGCGCACGGAATCGATGAGCGCATCGTGGGTCGTGGCGCCGCGCTCCTTGGCGGCGGCGATGAAATCGATCAGGAGGATCGAGTTTTTCACGACGATGCCGGCGAGCAGGATCATGCCCATCATCGAGGGCATGCAGCCGTGTTTGTCGGCGAGGAGCATGCTCCAGGCGGCGCCAATCAGGGCCAGGGGGATCGCGGACATGATGGTCAGCGGGTGGACCCAGGACTTGAAGGCCGGCACGAGCGAGAAATACAGCAGGACCAGGCCGAGCACGAGGGCCTTGCCGAGCAGGGCGAAGGACTCGTTCATCTGCTTGATCTCGCCCTCGTGGCTGAGCGTGTAGCCGGGCGGGAGCTTGAAGCCCACGAGGGCCGCGTCGACGTCGTCCTGGAGGTGCGAGATCGGCTGCTTCGAGCGGTAAGCCTGGATGTCGAGGGTGCGTTCGAGGCCCTGGCGGGTGATGACCGAGGGCACGGGGCGGCGGACGACCGAGCCGAGGGCGCCGAGCGGAATGGTTCCCGCGGGAGTGACGATGGGATAGGTGGCGAGCTGTTCGGCGTAGGCGCGCTGCCGGCCCGGCAACTGCACGAGCACGGTGAGGCCGTCCTCATTGGGCACGCGGAAGGTCGAACTCGGCTGTCCGCGCACGGCACCGGCGAGTTGGCCGGCCACGGCGGCGGGCGAGATCCGGTAGAGGGCGAGTTTTTCGGCGTTGGCGGTGAACTGCACTTCAACGGAGTCGAGCGTCCAGGAGCGGGTGATCGAGGTGGCTCCGCGCAGGTGGGTGCGCAGGCGCTGCTCCACGTCGCGCCCGAGCCGGTCGAGCGTTTCGAGGTTTGGTCCGGAGAGCATCACGTCGACCGAGGAGCGGATCGTGGACAGGGGAGTCGCTCCAAAGTCGAAGACATCGACGCTCTTCAGACCGGGCAGCCGCTGAAACTCGGAGCGCAGCGCATTCTCGATCTGCCAGATGGACGCCTTGCGGTGGAAGCGGTCGACCAGATGGATGGTGATGTTGCCCTGCTGGGGCAGTCGGCCCGCGCCGAAGGAGATCACGGCGGGTTCGGAGCCGATGAGGGACGACACGGAGGTGACCTCGGGGCGCTTGCGAATCAGCGCCTCCATCTCCGACAGCGTGGCTTCCGTGCCGGCGAGCGAGGTGTTGGCGTCGGTCTCGAAGTTGACCTTGATGATGCCGGTGTCCATCGGCGGCATGAGATCGCGGCCGATGAGGGGCATCTGGCGGGCGGATACGGCGAGCAGCACGAGGGCGACGCCGATGAACAGCCAGCGGTGATTGAGTGCGACGCCGGTCAGCCACACGTAGAAGTCGCGGACGGGTTCGACGAGGCGTTTGTCGAAGTTGCCGACGAAACGTTCGAAACGGTTGCGGCCGGCGCCGCCGCTGCGCCTCAGCAGCAGGGGGGCGAGCAGGGGGATCACCGTGACGGAGACGAGGTACGAGACCGCGAGGGCGATCACGAGGGAGATCGAGAGCGGGCGCAGCACGGTCTGCACGAAGCCGCCGATGAAAATGATGGGCAGGAGGACCATCACGGTGGCGTAGGTGCCGGAGAAGATGGCGAGCATCACCTCCTGGGTGCCGCCGACGACGGCCTTGTGCACGTCGACGCCCTCCTCGTGATAATGGCGCGCGATGTTTTCGAGCACGACGATCGCGTCGTCGAGCAGCATGCCCACCGCGATGATCACGGCGGTGAGGGTCACCATGTTGAACTCATATCCGATGAGCCACATGGCGGCGAAGGTGAGCAGGTAGGTGAATGGGATGGAGATCGCGGCCAGCGCCATGCCCCGGAGGTCGGCGAGGAAGAGGAAGATCACGATCACGGTCATGATCACGGCGTCGCGCAGGGCATCGAGCATGTTGCCGACGGACAGGTTGATGAGCTCGCCCTGGGTGTCGGGGATGCTGAATTCGATCCCCGGATACTGTTTCTCGAGGGACGGGAGAATGGCGGTGACGGCCGCGATGGTGCGCAGGGAGTTGCCGGAGTTGGCGCGCTCGATGTTGATGGCGATGGCGGGGCGGCCGTTGCCGTGGTAGGCGCTCTGGGCCTCGACGGTGCCGCGGCGGATGGTGGCGATGTCGGCCAGGTGGACGTCGCCTCCCGGGAGGTGGGCGACGACGATTCGGCCGACGTCGCCGATCGTCTTGAATTCGCCGGTGCGTTTGAGGAGGAACTGGGACTGCCCGGTGATCAGCAGACCGATCGGCTGATTGGCGTTGAAGGCGGCGAGGCGCTGGCTGACGTCCGCCGGGGTGAGCGAATATTCTGCGAGCTTGTCGCGGTCGAGGGAGACGCGGACGACGGGCTGGTGGGCGCCGAAGACCTCTACGTTGGCGACCTCGGGCAGCTGGAGGAGGCGCTCCTTGATGGCGTTGTCGGCGAGTTGGCGGACCATGGACAGGTCGATCGGCGACGAGGCTTTGGGCCGCAGCGCGAGCGTCAGCACGGGCGGGGTGGCGGAGGAGACCTTGAAGATCATCGGAGGCCGGCTGTCGACGGGCAGCAGCGCCTTGATTTTCTGGAGACCGTTGGCGACGTCGGTCGCCGCGGAGTCGAGGCTCTTGCTGTATTCGAATTCGACCGCGACGGAGGACACCTCGTCCTTGCTCACGGAGGTCACGCGGCGCACCTGCTCGATGGTGCTGAGCTCCTTCTCGATCGTGCGGCTCACGTCGGCCTCCACGTCGGGGGCGGAGGCGCCGGGGTAGACCGTGACGACGGCGATCTGGGGACGTTCGGAGTCCGGGAACAGGTTGACCGGCATGCGCCGGTAGCCGATGAAGCCGACCACTGCGCCGAGCAGCACGAGGGACGTGAGCAGGTGGGGCTTCTTGAGATAACGTTCGACGAGGTTCATGGCGTGCTCCGTTTACTGGCCCGTGGCCACGAGGACCTTCATGCCGCCGGTGAGGGTCATCAGGCGGGACGGTTCAGCGACAATCACGGGTTCGCCGGCGCGAAGGTCCCCAGCGACCAGGACCTTATCGAGCGAGCGTTCGAGGATGCGGACCTTCACGGTGTGGACGACGCCGTTGGAGGGGGTGAAGACGAAGGCGCCCCTGTCGCTTTCGAGCAGGGCCGAGGCGGGGACGGCCAGACCGTCCGCGGCGCTCAGCTGCACATCGACGCCGACGGCGGCACCGGAGACGAGCGTGGCGGGGGGATTGGGCACATCGGCCTCGAAGGTGGCGAGATGGGTTTCGCCCATCGACGGGAACACGCGGGACACGGCGGCTTTGATATGCTCGCTGCCCAGGCTGAGGACGACGGGCAGGCCGGGGTGGAGGGCGGGCCAGTCGCCGGGCGGCAAATCGGCCCGCACGCGGACGGAGGCCTGGCGAACAAATTTGAACAGGGGTTTGCCGGGGAGGGCGAGGTCGCCTGGATCGGCGAGGCGGCGGGCCACGACGCCGTCCGCGGGGGCGGTGACGTGGAAGTAGGCGAGGCGGGTCCGGGCGGAGTTGAGTCGCCTGGACGCGGCCTCGCGCTGGGATGTGACCGCGGCGTCGGCGGCGAGGGAGCGATCCCATTGTTCCCGGGAGATGGCCTTGGCCGCAAACAGGGTACGGTCGCGGGCCGTGGCGTCGTGCTGGGCCAGATACGCGGCATTGGCGGCGGCGAGCGCGGCGCGGGCCTCGGCCACGGCATCGCGTGCTTCGCTGTCGTCGAGCGTCGCGAGCGTCTGACCGGCTCGGACGCGGTCGCCTTCGCGGACGTCGATGGAGAGGACCTGGGCCATGACGCGGGGGGCGACGTCGGCCTCGTCGGCGCCGAGCACCGTGCCGAGGACGTGGCGCGAGCTGACGACCCGTTCGCTTGCGACGGGCGCGACGCGCACGGCGACGAGGGGTTCGGCCGCGAGCGGCGCGTCTTCCTTCTGTTTGAGCCGGAGATGGTGGAGCGCGGCGGCGCCGACCACGAGGGCCGCGGCGGCGGGGATGAGGATGAGACGACGGTTCATTTGAAGATCTCCTTTTCGACGAGGGTATTGATGCGTTCGGCGGCGGTGAATTGATCGGCCCGTGCGAGGGCGAGGGCGGAGAAGGCGGCTTCTTTTCGTGCCAGGGTGCGAAGCAGGTCTTCGATGGAGCCGGCGCCGGTTTGGTAGCGGATCGCTTCGATGCGGGCTGCCTCGCCGGAAGCGGCCACGCGGGCCTTGGCGGCGGCGACGGCGGCGTACGAGGAGTCGAGCCGGGCGAGGGCATCCTGCAGGCTGGCCGACGCCTGGAGCTGTGCCTGGGCGAGGGCTTCGCGACTGGCAGCCTGGCGCTCCTTTGAGGCGTGGAGGCGCTGTGCGTCCGAAGTGCCGGAGAAAATCGGGATGACAACGCCTACGGAGGCGCCCCAGGTGTCGAGCGTCCGGTTTATCCCGAGGCCGGTGTTTTCGAGGTAATTGGCCGACCCGACGACCTGGGGAAGAAATGCGCTGCGGGCGACCGATACCGCCCGGGCGGCCTGATCGACGTCCAGGGCGGCCTCCCGCACGGAGGTGGCGCGCATGGCGAGCTCCCGCAGCTCGCCGCGATCGGGCGACGGAGCGGGAGCAGAGTCGGGCAGGGAATCCACCACGAGGGGGCTGGCGGGATCGCGGCCGAGCAGGGCGAGAAGCAGGGCGCCCACCCTGGTCCGGTCGGCCTTCGCGGCTGCGAGCTGCGCCTGCGTGGCGGCGAGATCGTCCTCGACCTTGAGCCGGTCGATTTCGGGGCGTTTTCCGATGGCGACCATGCGGTCGATATTGGCCTTGGTCTGACCGAGCGTTTCGATCTGTGCAGCGAGGGCCGCCTCGACCCGGTCGAGTGCCTGGGCGGCGGCGTAGAGCGACACTGCGTTGAAGCGCACCTGCCACTGACTTCCCTCGCGCAGAGCCTCGGATTTCTGCGCCTCCAGACGGGCGATGCCGACCTGGTTCACGAGACGGCCTCCGAGGAACAGCGGCACCTGATAGGCCAGACCGTAGTGCAACTGATCCCGATCCCACGGAAGACCTCCCATTCCGTTGGCGATCAGCTCGCGCGACATGGGTCGGAGGATCTGATCGTCGCTGAAATAGGAATACGAAGCGACCGCATTGAGTTCTCCGAGCCGGCCCCGGTTGGCGGCCCTTGCGTCGCTTGCTGCGGCGTTGGCGACATGGGTCCGCGCCTGGAGGCTGGGATTGGAATGAATCGCTTCCGCCACCGCTTCTGCGAGCGAGAGATGCTCGACGCCAGAGGGCGGGGTGGCCGGAGCGGGGGCTCCGAGGTCTGCTCCCAGAGCCGCCGCAGACAGTGCGACGGTCACGGCGGACAGCAATAGCACGGATATTTTCATGGTTGGATTTCGGAGAGCGGTCTTGAAGGCCTTGCGGATAGGCTGGGCACCAGGGGAAGGCGGTCACATGACCGCGTTGAACAGGAAGCCGACGAGCATGATGCCGACGGCGACGACGCCGAAGAACGTGAGGATGAGCGGCATCTTCAGCACCTTCCGGAGGATCACCGCTTCGGGGAAGGAGAGGGCGATGACGGACATCATGAACGCGAGGACGGTCCCGAGCGCGGCGCCCTTGCCCAGTAGCGCCTGCACGATCGGGATGATGCCGGCGGCGTTGGAGTACATGGGCACGCCGATCAGCACGGAAAGCGGGACCGACCACCAGGCGGACTTGCCCATGAGTGCGGCCATCGCGTTGGTGGGCACGTAGCCGTGGATCCCGGCGCCGATCGCGATGCCCGCGAGCACATAGGGCCAGACGCGGCCGACGATTTCGCGCACGGCCTGCAGTCCCGCGTTCATGCGTTCACGGAACGGCAGGGACGCCTCGGGGACCTCGTCTTCGCCGGCTTCGGTGGCGTAAACCCAGTCCTCCACCTGACGCTCGAGTTTCAGCCGCCCAATGATCCAGCCCGCGATGATGGCGATGAGCACCCCCGTTACCAGGTACAGGCCGGCGATGCGCCAGCCGAACAGGCCGAACAACAGGACCAGGGCGACCTCATTGACCATGGGCGCCGAGATGAGGAACGAAAACGTCACGCCGAGCGGCACCCCGGTGGTCACGAAGCCGATGAACAGCGGCACGGCGGAGCAGGAGCAGAAGGGAGTGACGATGCCCAGCAGGGCGGCGAGCACGTTGCCGGTGAATTCCCGGCGACCCCGGAGCAGGGCGCGGGTGCGGGCCGGCGTGAAGAACGTGCGCAGGATGCCCACGACGAACACGACGAGCAGCAGGAGCATGAGCACCTTGGGCGCCTCGAAGACGAAGAACTCCACCGCGGACCCGAGCCTGCGCGCTGGATCGAGATGAAGCACCCCGCGGCTCAGCCAGCGGGCGAACGGTTCCAGGCGCGAATAGAGCGCGGCCCAGAGGACCACGGATGCCGAGAGGCCCCAGGCGGGATGAAAGCGGAAGCGGTTGGAATTCATTTCGTAAAATGGCGAAATAAAAGGTGAAAAAATCAGTCCCTGCGGCGTCCCGTCGAGCAGCCCTCGGTGCCGCACGAGGACCGGCGGGAGGATGGCCGGTCGAGGCAGCGCGTGAGCTCGGACAGGCAGGGAAGCTTGACGCGGTAGAACACCTGCTGGCCGCGCTTCTCGTCGTCGAGCACGCCGGCCTGCTTGAGCACGGACAAGTGGCGCGAGACGGTCGACCAGCCCAGGCCTGCGATCTGCACGAGGTCCTGCACGCAGCGTTCCCCGCCGTCCAGCGCCTCCACGATCCGGAGCCGGGCGGGATGGCCAAGCGCCTTGAAGACGGCGGTGCGCTGTTTGAGGGTCATGAACGGGACGATTTCGCATAATTGCGAAATCACAAGCCAAAAAATGTAGCATGGGGTTTATACCCACCAGGACCGCCGGCAAGGTGTACCCATGTTCGGGATACGCGGTCGCCGCGCCCGGATTCACCCGGGGCTGGCCCTGATCGGCGATATCAGGGAAGCTACTATCCGGGCGATGTCTCCGGGCCGTCGTTTGACCGGCGGCCCGTCGCGCACAGGCTACGGGCGACAGCCGCCGGGCCCGTCACTAGCCGCCTTTTCGCCATGAGCGTCCTCCTCCTCTCACGAATCCAGTTCGCCCTGACCATCACGTTCCACTACCTGTATCCCCCGCTGAGCATCGGCCTGGGCGTGCTGCTGGTGGTGATCGAGGCGCTGTGGCTCATCACCCGGAATCCACTGTATCACCAGATGGCCCGCTTCTGGACCAAGGTGTTCGCGCTCACGTTTGCGATCGGCGTGGCGACGGGCATCGTGATGGAGTTCGAATTTGGGACGAACTGGGCGACGTATTCCCGCTACGTGGGCGACGTCTTCGGCAGCGCGCTCGCGGCGGAGGGCATCTTCGCGTTCTTCCTCGAATCGGGGTTCCTGGCGGTGCTGCTGTTCGGCTGGGACAAGGTGGGGCCGAAACTTCATTTCTTCTCGACGTGCATGGTGGCGCTGGGCGCGCACTTCAGCGCGGTGTGGATCGTGATCGCGAATTCCTGGATGCAGACACCGGCGGGCTACCACATCGTGGGGACGGGTCTTCACGCCCGGGCGGAGGTCACGGATTTCTGGGCGATGATCTTCAATCCCTCGTCGATGCAGCGCCTGGCTCATACCCTCTGCGGCGCCTGGCAGGCGGGGGCCTGGCTGATGGTCAGCGTGGGCGCCTGGTACCTGATCCACAAACGCCATCGCGAGTTCGCGCTGGCCTCGGTGAAGATCGGACTGTCGTTCGCCGTGCTGGCCTCGCTTCTGACCTTGGTGACGGGACACAAGAGCGCGGAGGGGGTGGCCCGGAACCAGCCCGAGAAGCTCGCGGCCTTCGAGGGGCTGTATCAGACGCAGTCGCACGCGCCGCTCACACTGTTCGGCTGGGTGGACGAAAAGCATGAGCAGACGCACGGCGTGGCGGTGCCGGGCCTGCTTAGCTGGCTTGCGCACGGCAATACCTCGGCGGAGGTGACCGGCCTGGAGGCCACGGCTCCCGCGGACCGGCCCCCGGTCAACTTCACGTTCCAGCTCTTTCACCTGATGGTGGCGGTTGGCTTCACGATGATCGGGCTGTCCGCGTGGGCAGCGTGGGCGCTTTGGCGAGGATCGCTGGAGCGGTCGCGGGTGCTGCTCTGGCTCATGACCTTCGCAGTGCTCGGACCGCAGATCGCGAACCAGGCGGGCTGGTGGGCCGCGGAGGTCGGCCGTCAGCCCTGGATCGTGTACCATTTGCTTCGGACGTCCGCGGCGCTCTCGGCCGTGGTGACGGCGAACCAGGTGGTCGCTTCAATCATCATGTTCATGCTGATCTACGCGCTGCTCTTCGCGGTGTTCCTGTTCCTGCTCAACGACAAGATCCAGCACGGGCCTGACGACTCCGATCTGAACCCGGCGGGCAAGTGGGCGCTGGGCTTTGGAATCAAGGAAGGAGGCGCCAAATGAGCTTCGGATCCCTCGATCTGAACACCATCTGGTTCTGCCTGGTGGGTGTCCTGTTCACGGGCTACGTCATCTTGGACGGTTTCGACCTGGGGGTGGGCGTGATCCATCTCTTTGCGGCCAAAAAGGACGAGGACCGTCGCATTTTCATCAACGCGATCGGTCCGGTCTGGGATGGGAACGAGGTGTGGCTGGTGACGGGCGGCGGCGCGCTGTTCGCGGCGTTTCCGGCGGTGTATGCGACGGTGTTCTCCGGCTTCTACCTGGCGTTCATGGCGTTGTTGTGCGCTCTGATCTTCCGGGCGGTGGCGATCGAATTTCGCAGCAAACATCACTCGCATCGCTGGCGCTCGTTCTGGGACATCGGTTTCGCGGTGGGCAGTGCGGTGTCCGCGCTGCTGATTGGAATCGCGATGGGCAACATCGCCTGGGGCGTGCCTTTGGACGCGCGCGGCGAATATGCCGGGCATTTCCTGGGCATGTTGAATCCGTATGCGCTCATGATGGGTGTCACCACGGTTGCGCTGTTCGCAATGCACGGCTCGATCTACCTGCTTCTTAAGACCGAAGGCGAGATCCAGGCGCGGGTGCGGCGGTGGGTCAACCCGCTCATCATCGCGTTCATCCTGTGCTACGTGATCGTGACGCTTGCGACGCTGCTGTACGTGCCGCATGTGACCGACGCGTTTCGCCGCGAGCCTTGGTTTTTCGTGGTGGCGGTGGCGGTGGTGCTGGCGATTGCCAACATCCCTCGCGAGGTGAACGTCGGCAAGGAGTTCTATGCCTTCCTCTCGTCATGTGCGGCGATGCTCGGACTGATGGCGATCTTCGGCATCGGCTCGTACCCGAACCTCGTGTTCAGCAACCCGCATCCGGAGCTGAGCCTGACGGCCTTCAACGCGTCGTCCTCGCAGAAGACGCTGGGGATCATGCTGACGATCGCGCTGATCGGCGTGCCAGTGGTACTCGCCTACACCGCGAGCGTGTACTGGATCTTCCGGGGAAAGGTGAAGCTGGACAAGACGAGCTACTGAACCGGCTTTTTCGTCCTTCGGCGCGGGGCAGGAGCGGCGGGGTGGGCGATGCGAAGGGCGTGCCCATTCACCAGCGCCCGGGCGACGGACTGGCGCGCGCGGCGAAGGATGCGGTCGAAGGTCTGGCGGGAGACGCCCATCTTCCTGGCAGCCTCGACCCGGTATAGGCCCTGCTCGTCTGCGAGGCGGAGCGACTCGAGCTCGTCAGCGGCCAGGTCGATCTCGGACAGCTCGTACAAAGGAATGCCGGCGGGTTTGAAGTAGGTGCTCGGCGCCCGGTGGGCGATGCGGCGGGGACAGGTGGGACGTGCCATGGGAGAGGGAGCCCCAGCCGAAGCCAGGAGCGGAATTTCATCAAACGAAAACACAGGTTCGGCGGCTATTCAACCTTGCCGGAGACTAAAATGAGCATATGCTAATAACATCGTCATGATCGTCGCCCCATTGGAGTGCCTTCCCTGCCTGTGTCGCATGGCCGTGGACCAGGTGGAAATTTCGAAATGCCCGGTGGCGGCACGCCGCGCCGCGGTGGAGTCGTCGCTCTACATGCTTGCTATGGTCGAGCCCGAGACGCCGACGGGGGTGCTCGCGACGGAGATCTATCGGTCGGTGGCGGAGCGCACGGGGGACGCGGATCCGTGCCGCTGCCTGAAGGCGCGGCTGAAGGAGGCCGCCTGGAACGTCATGTCACTGCTGCGGGCACGGGTCGATGGGTCGCTGGATCCGCTCGCCGCAGCCTTGCAGGTTTCGATCGCCGGCAATGCGCTGGGGCAGGCCCGTTCGCTTCGTGGTATCGCCAAGTCGGTGCGCCACGCCTGGAAGCTGGCGACGACAGACGGGACTTTCGGCGAGGAGCTCGAGGAGCTCCGACGGGCGGCCGCCGCGGCGAAGAGCGTGCTGTTCATCGCGGACAACGCGGGCGAGATCATCTGGGACACCCTGCTCATCGAGCGGCTGGCGCCTGCGGCGATCACGGTCCTGGTCCGGCGCGAGGCGTTCTGGCAGGATGCGCTGATCGCGGATGCGATCGACGCGGGGCTGGGCTCGCGCTGCGCGCTGGCCGAGCACACCCGGTACACGGTGGTCCACACGGCCTGCATGGCGGACCGGTCGCTGGCGGATTGGATAGGCGGATTCGACCTGGTTGTCGCAAAGGGTCCGGAGAATCTGACTTACCTCGAGGGACTCGGTCGCGATGAGCGGCATTTCTCCCTGCTGGTGCCCCAATGTGACCGGCTGGCGAATCCGCTCGGAGTATCTCCCGGGGAGCCGGCCTTTTTCCAGTTGTCGAGGATCGTGCTCGAGCCTGCGGTGCGCTGAGCGCGGGCGAAGCCTAAGCAAGGTCGGCGGACTCAAAGCGCCGCCACGCGCGCCGGGCCGAGCGCAGCGCGGCCTTTCGCTCGGTCCGGGCGTGCCTGGCCAGCCGACGGCGGCCCGACCGCGGGACTCCGGGAAGGGTATTGTCGTCGAGCATGGCGATGAAGGCGTCCCAGTCCCCGGCAAGTCCCAGGTTTCGCGCAACGTGGTGGAGGTGGGTACGCGCCGCACGCGTGCGGGAGTCGAGGAAGGGATCGGCCACATTGAGCTGTTCGCGGAGGTCAATGGCCGCTTTCCGCCAGGGATGGAACGAGTGCCCGGACTCGGCGCGTCGGGCCTTGTGGTGGAGTCGCCGATACGCTGCGGCGAGGGCGGGGGCGAGGCTGCGGCGTTTCAGGACCGGCCAGGATTTGGATTCCAGGGATTTCCTGAAACGTTCGAGCGAGGCGATCCAGGCGGCGAGCTCGGACGTGGCTGGTGGAATCCGCGCAATCGCGCGGGCGCAGAGTGCGGCCTTTCCGCTGAGACTTTCGGCGCAGGCCCGGGCCCGCTCGGCGGCGGCGGCGCGGTCGCGGGCTGGGCCCAGGTGGCGACCCATCCGGGCGAGTGTGCGACGGGCATGGAGAGCCCATGGCACGCTGAGGTGCGCGGCGAGGTGAAGTGCGGCCCGGGCCCGTTTCAGGCGGACGCGCGCCGCGCGCAGGTCGCCGGGGGCGAGCTGGCCGGAGAGCGTGACACAGCGAAGCACCACGCGCCGCAGGCCGGGGCCGAGCGACTCGCCTTTCCTCAGGTGCGGGATGCCCCTCGTCGCTGACGGCGAATTTGCCATGAAAATGCATGATCCCCGGCGCGGTGAATGGCGTCAAGGGATGCCGGCGGCGCGGATTGGCGCCGTTTTCCAATTCTCGACAAACCGGTTCCGCTCTCCCTGCATCGATCCAAAATGAACGCATCCGACTCCGCAGAAAAAGCCCCCCGTCAGCCCTGGCCACCGGCCGTGCGGAGTGTGATGGCCGCGCGATTTGCCCGCAGTGTGGGGCAGGGTGCCCTGGTGGTGGGATTCACGCTTTATCTGCATGCCCTGGGCTGGGTGGCGTCGGACATCGGCCTTCTCCTGTCCGCGGCGCTCCTGTTCGGCGTCTTGCTGACGGTGCTTGTCGGGCCGTTGAGCGATCGGGTCGGGAGGAAGTGGTTCCTATTGGCCTATGAGGGGGTGTCGTTGCTGAGCGCGCTGTTGGCGCTGTGCAGCGGGGCGTCGTGGGTGGTGACGGTCGGAGCGGTGCTGGGAGGATTCGGCCGCGGGGCCAACGGCGCGGCGGGTCCGTTTGGCCCGCTCGAGCAGGCGTGGCTTGCGCAAAACCTGCCGGCCTCGGAGCGGTCCCGGGTGTTCAGCCTGAATTCCGTGCTGGGCTTCGCGGGCATGGCCGTGGGAGCGGTGCTTGCGGGTTTGCCCGAGCTGTGGAGTCACGCGCTGCCTGGCGCGCTGGCGTTCAGACCGCTGTTCATCCTTCCGTTGCTGGGCTCGATCGTCGGGCTGGTCATGATCGGCCGCGCGCCGGATGTGAAGTCCGCACGGCCGGAGGTCCAATCGCGGGGCGCTCCTCCTGCGGACGGCGGGGAGGGCACGCACCGCGACGAGAACCGGCACCTGGTCCGGCTGGCGTTTGCCAACATGCTGAACGGGTTCGGCATCGGCATGGTGGCGCCGCTAATGGCCTATTGGTTCCTGCGGCGCTTCGGGCACGGGCCTGGCGCGATCGGCGTGGCGCTGAGCGCTGGATTCGTGCTCGCGGCCTTTGGCGGCCTGATTGCGGCGAAGGTTTCGGGTCGGTTGGGCGTGGTAAAGACCGTGGTGGTCATGCGTGGCGTGGGCCTGGTGCTGATGGTGTCGACACCGTTCATGCCGGTCTTCGGCCTCGCCGCGGCGCTGTGGGCGGTCCGGGCGGCGTTCAACCAGGGCACGATCGGCGTGCGCCAGGCGCTCACGATGGGGCTGACGCGACAGCACCGCCAGGGTCTCGCCGCGACCGTCAACAATGTCTCGATCCAGGTGCCGCGTGCGATCGGACCCGCGATTGCGGGAGTCCTGCTGCATCACGGCTGGCTCACGGCGCCGTTCCTTGTCGCGGCGTGTTTCCAACTTGGATACCTGATCGTCTATCAGCGATTCTTCGGCGGCCTTCAGAACGCGGACGTGTGAGGAGGCGGAGGACAGAGGTCGGAAGTCGGAAGTCGGAGGTCGGAGGTCGGAGATCGGAAGACGGAGGACAGAAGTCGGAGGTCGGAAGGCGGAGGACAGAGGTCGGTTGAACCACGGAGGCACAGAGGGCACAGAGCCGAAAAACGTAGGGTTAGACGGCCCCTTGCCTTCCCTCGAAGGCGAGGGAGAGAGCCTGCGAGATTATCACCAAAGTTGTCTTTCTCTGTGCCCTCTGTGCCTCTGTGGTTCAATTCGGTCGGGATATCCAGACCGAACCCTGAAATGTGGTTTGGTTCTCTGAGTGCTGGTAACAGCCCTCTGACCGCTGGCTATTTCACCTGGTAGATCTCGACCAGGGCGACGCCGGAGGGGGATCCTGCGGCGGGGACTTGCGCGGTGCCGCCGGCGGGGGAGACCTGAGCGGTATAGATACCGGGAGGCAAGGTGATGAGGATGGCGGCGTCCTTGGAAAGCGGATCCAGCGGGAATTCGCCGGTCTTCGTGAAGGCATCGACGAGCGCTTGCGAGCCACCCCAGTCGTCGTTCTCGCTGATGATGTTTCCGTGCACATCGAACAAGGTGAGTTTCGGGTCGGCGAGTGGGTTGGAGATGCCCTGGTTGGAGAGAGTGGGGCCGATACCGCGGATGAGGACCGTCATGGGCGAGGATCCGGTGATGATGAAGCCGCCGACGAGGACGTTATCGCCGGTGCCGACGATGGCGCGTGCCGAGAGGCCGGAAAGATAGGTCGATTGCGTGGAGTCGGCGGAGTAGATCTCGCCGAGCGCGACGCCGGGCGTGCCGTCGCCGCTGGTGATTTCGGCGGTGCCGAGACCGCCGGGCGCTGCGAGCTGGAGGGCGGCGTCCTTGGAGGCCGGGTCGAGTGAGAATTCGCCGAGTTTGGTGAAGAGCGCGGCGAGCGCGGGATCCCCGCCCCAGTTGTCGTTCTGGCCGATCACGCTGGGGATGTTGTTCTGGATCTTGTACACGACCATCTTGGGATCAGCCAGCACGCCATTCACGCTCTGGGTTGCGAGGGTGGGGCCGATGCCGCGCAGCAGCAGCGACTTGGTGCCGGACACGGCATAGCCGATCGTCAGCGAGGGGTTCGTGTCGGTGGAGCCGCCCACGTAGCCGCGCGCGGAAAGCGCGATCAGGCGCGAATTGCCCGAGGGGGCGACGGCCGGGGGAATGTCGATGACGTTGATGGAATAGGGGTCGAAGGATGCGGAAAAGACAGCGCCCGGGATCGCCATGACACCGGAGGCGACGTCGGTGCTTCCGGTTCCATCACGCGCGGCGTTGTCCTGGGGAATCCCATACGTGTAGGTCGTGGCGGTCGCGCCGGGATTGAAGTGGGCGATGGAGAAGTCGGCGGTCTCGGTCGTGTCGGGGCTCTTGTTCACGACGAGCAGGCCGACCGAGCCGTCGGTGTGGCGGACGGCGTAGCAGGAGAGGAGGGGGTTGTCGCTCGTCGCCTTGACGACCTCGTCGCTCGGGCGGGCGAACTTGGAGATCATCTTGATGGCGTAGTAGGCGGGGAGCTTCTCGTTGACATTGTTGACCGGGGTGACGATGGCGTCGGCGCCGTAGTTGCGCCAGCCGTACAGCGATGAGCTGTTGTTGCCGGTGGCGCTGTTGCTGTTCAGGTACTCCCACCAGTAGTCGCCGTTGAACGAAGTCTGGATCATGCTGCCGAAGCTGTCGGCGCAGAACAGGGCGGTGACGAGGCTGGTGGTCTGCTTGCCGGCGCCGTAGGACACGGAATTGTTCTCCGTGGTGATCATCTCGACGTTGTCGCCCGCTTTCCCGAGGTAGTCGGAGAGTTCCTGGCGGATCTCGGAGGCGTCGTTGGCCCAGGATGTGGAGGAGTTGAGCAGGTCGGTGTCGGTCTCCTTGCCGGGGGTGAGCAGGTAGCGGTGGAAGATGACGAAATCGGGGGTGACGCCGAGCGACTTGAGCGTGGTGAGCATCACGGGCGTCCAGCCGCTATGGGAGACGTTGGTGCGCGGATTCACGACGGAATGGGAGCCCGTGTAAGAGTCGTCCAGGGGCGTCATCGTGTAGTACGAACTGCGAGCGGCGATGACGGCGCCGATGCGGATGGTGGGATCGACGGCCTTCATCTTCGCGTAGTAATCGGCGAAGCGGGTGGCATAGACGACGGGGTCGTGGGGCGTGGACTGCTTGTCCTCCTCCCAGCTGCCGTAGCACTCGTTGCCGACCTCCCAGTATTTGAAGCCGAAGTTGTTCTGGATGTTTGCGGCCTGGACCCAGGCGGCGGCCTCCTCGGGAGTGCCGCTGCCGTAGTTGACGGTGATCATGGCCCGGGCGTGGAGCTGCTGGATGAGCTTGCCGAACTCGAGGTAGTCGGAGAACCAGGGACCGTTCCAACCCTGGTCCTGGGTCATATTGGTCTGCCAGTGGTAGGCGTCGGACAGCGATCCGCCGGGAAAACGAAGGGTGAGCACGCCGAGGTCCTGGAAGTCCGCGGTGTCCTGGGAAAGGGAGTGGTCCCACATGGCCGTGTTGAGGCCGAAGTGCTGGCTGCTCAGAGGCCGGACGTAGGCGGTGGTATCGATGGCGACCTGGACGTCGGCTCGGGCGAGGGGGGCCAGGGCGAAGGGGAGGAGCAGCAGGGGGAATAGAGGACGCATGGGGCTGGTTGGGTCAGGGGCCCGCTACCGTTTTGCGTTGGATCGCGGCGTCGCAATCGCTCCGTTGGTCTCGCTATAGATCGGCGGAGCGAATCGACTGTTGGGAGGGGCGGCGCAGAGGCAGAGAGTCCCCGTCGAACCAGGTCCCCTCGACGAGCGTGGTCGTGGGAAATTCGGGCACGCCGAACGAGTATTGCATGAGCTGGCCGGCCAGCAGTTCGATGGCGAGTTCGCCGACTCGGCGGCAATTCTGGCGGATACCGGCGATTCCGGGTTCCGTGTCGGTGCGAAAGATGTCCACGTAGGCGAGATCGCGCGGCACGCGGATCCCGAGCGCCGAAAGGCGCGGCCTGACGAAGGGGCCCCAGCTGACGATCGCCTCGGGGCGGTATCGCGCGAGCCAGGCTTCGAGCTCGCGGGTGGGCACGGGTGAGTGGTCGCCCGGGGCGACCCGCGAGGGTTCGGGAGAGGAGTAGGCGAGGATGGGGACGTGGTCGCAGGCGGGGAGGTTCTGTTGTTCGGCCAGGAAGCCTGCGGACCAGGCTTGATCCACGAAGCGGTCCCACCAACGCGGCATCACGAAACCGACTCGCCTGTAGCCCGCGGCGGCCACGCGTTGGACGGCGAGCTGAATGATTGCGCGCTGGTCGTTGGTGACAGTGTGCAGGCGGGGGAGGTGGGGGAAGAAGTCGATCTTCACCGCGCAGAACCGCTCCCATTCAAGCTGCAGTTCGGATTCTCTTGCGGGATCGTGCGAGGCGACGACGACGCCCGTGATGCCGCGGGACTGGAGCATGCGGCTGAGGGCGCGGGGGGAGAGGCCCTTTTCGCCGAGCCAGAAATGATCGAGCGCGTAGCCGAGTGCGGCGGCGCGCCCGGCGGCGCCCGCGTGGAACTCCGCGTGGGCGGGCGATTGTTTCCAGCCCCAGCGCGTGGACCAGTGGGTCAGGTAGGCGAGGGTGGCCGCCTCGCCTGCGGAACGCTGGCGTTGCCGGTAGGCGACGAGCGCGCGCAGGTGGGGGTCGGGCCGGTAACCCATCTCGTCGGCCAGTGCCTGCAAGCGCCGCCGCGTGGACAGCGGCAGACTCGGATGGTTTCTGAGAGCGAGCGAGACCGTCGTGAAGTGTACGCCGGCTCGCCGAGCTATGTCGGCCTGGGTGATGCGACCGGTCATGGTGACGTGGAACGACCGTGGTGCTCGGCCGGTTCCTGGCAACGGGAAATCAAAATGCAAAAGGTGGATCCACATTCACCCAATCAGGTGATAGCAGCGGCCGCATTCGTTGGGCTAGGATGCGAACATCCCACACAGAATCGTCCGCGGACGGGTTGAAGTCCCCTCGTTGTCTTTGCCCCACGGTCCGCGGCCGGTACGTCCTCCCCTGAACCCCCACGCACTTTTTCGCCGAACCTTTTTTGCGCGAAATCCTGTCCGTCCGGCATCCCCACATGTCGCGGACGATTTCGCTGGATAGGAACCCATCCCCTAAACACCCACCAAGGACCGCAATGTCACCGGAACCCTGCACCCTACGAACCCCACGCGGCTTGCGCCGCCTCCGACACCTGCCAGGAAGTCTCGCCCTCGCCGCGCTTGCGGCCTGGGCCGCACCGATCGCACGCGCACAGACGACAACCCCCTCCGCGGACGCGAAGGACTCCGCCAAAGACGACACCCTTGTGCTCTCGCCCTTCGAAGTCGTCGGGACGAAGGACCGTGGATACGCCGCCACCTCGTCGCTGGCGGGATCCCGACTGAACACCCCGCTCAAGGACATCGCCTCCGCGATCTCGGTGGTGACCTCGCAGTTCATGCAGGACACCGGCTCGACCAACCTCCAGCAGATCCTGGTCTACCAGACCGACGCGGAGGTCTCGGGCATCGGCGGCAACTACTACGGCGGAAACGCCGACGACGGCTCGTATCGCGCGCGGATGCTCGTGAACCCCCAGAGCGGCACGCGTATACGCGGACTCGATACCGCGGATCTCACCCGCGATTATTTCGCCACGAGCATCCCGATGGATGCGTACAACACCTCGCGCGTCGACATCCAGCGCGGGCCCAACTCGATCCTCTTCGGCCTCGGCAGTCCTGCGGGCATCATCAACAACACCCTCAAGACGCCCGGCCTCCAGCGCACCGGCGGGTCGGTTGAGATGCGCGTCGGCAGTTACGGCTCCAAGCGCGCGGTGGTCGATGCGGACGTGACGCTGCTGCGTCACACGCTGGGGTTGCGCGTGATTGGAATGGATGACGACGCGAAGTACCGCCAGGACTTTACCTTCAATCACGACAAGCGCATCTACGGCGCGCTGCGCTGGCAGCCCAAGCTCGGCGAGGGCGTGTTCACCCAGATTGACGCCATCGGCGAGTCGGGTCGGATCAGCGCGAACCGCCCCGTGGCGGTCACGCCCGCCGACTTCATCTCGAACTGGTTCGGCCCACTGAACCACTACCTGATGTACAATCCGCTCACGAGCAACGGCATCCCGCAGGACTCCAGCGGAGCCCAGCATCCTGAGCTCACCGCCTATTTCTCCGGCGCCCCGGCGCGCGACTGGTGGAACGGCTCCCCCGGCACGATCTGGGCGAATCCCGCCAGCGGCGTGATCGGCAGCGGCGGCCTCGATGCCTACCGCCAGCGCGACGGCGAGCCGTGGGGCGGACTCAGCGGCGTGACCAACGCGAACTGGACCGAAGGCGGCCCGTGGATCAAGGACCAGGCGAGCTACTACGCCAACAATCCGATCGTTTCGAAACTCATCAGCAATTACCAGACAACGACCGGCCAGACCTTCAGTGGTTTCGGTTCGAGCCTGTGGCCCACGCAGATGATTCTCAGCGGTCCGCTAGCCTTCACGAATCGCACGCTGCAGGGACCCAACAAGAGCGAGTGGAATAACTTCGACTCGATCAAACTCTCGGGCACGCAGAGCTACCTCAACGGCCGTCTCGGCATCAACGGCGGCTACTACCGGGAGAGCTATCGCTCCGGTTATGCCAACGCGATCTCGACGGACCGCGTGACGGTCGACGTCAACGCCTTCCTGCGCGACGGCTCGGCGAACCCCAACGTCGGACGTCCGGTTCTTTACGGACCGAGTTCGGGCGAGCAGATGCAGGAAAACCGCGAGGAGTACCGCAGCTCGCTGTATTACAAGTTCAACATCGCCGATTACGTCGGGCGGAAGAATCTCCTCAGCCGGCTCTTCGGCGAACAGATCTTCACGGGCAACCTCATGGGGCAGCGTTACGAGGACTTCAGCCGCAACTTCTCGCTGTACGGCTGGGACGTGAACACCTACGCCGGCCAATTCCTCCCGGACCACACCTACTACGATTGGTGGGGCATCCACTACCTCGGCAGCAGCCTGATGAATGTGCCGACCTTCGGCGCGATTCCCTCCTCCGCGATCCAGGGCGTCACCGCGGTGCAGAACCCCGGCACCTCGAACAACACGCTGGTGTGGGACTCGAACACGAAGACCTGGCACACGGCGACGGTCGACATCGTCAACTACCAGAACAACATCAACCACCTCTACACGGGCGCCGCTCAGGGCTTCGACGACACGACCTCGAAATCGTTCGTCTGGCAGGGCAAGCTGCTCAACGACTCCATCGACACGCTCTTCGGCTGGCGCAGCGATTCCTACCGTCGCTGGGACAAGCCCAGCTCGCTGATTCGCGACCAGTATCAGACGCCGATGCCGTACAGCTCCCAGTGGAACTACGTCGGCACCTCTCCGTTGACCGCGGATGAGCAGCGCCGCAGCTGGGGCGTGGTGCTCCACACCCGGAACCTGCTCGAGATGCTGCACTACACGATGCCGAAGGGTCTCGACGTGGCCTTCACCTACAACGAGTCGAACAGCTTCCGCCCGTCCGACGTCGGCACGGACGTGTATGGCAACAAGCTGGACGCCCCCTCGGGCAAGACCCGCGACATTGGCGTCCTCGTCACCGCGATGGACAACCGCTACTCGTTCCGCGCGACCTGGTACACGACGACCCAGAAGAACACGACGATCAGCGATCCGTCGGGCATGCTGTACTGGAACAAGGCCGGCATCGCCCGCACGATGAATGCGATGGAGATGGAGACCTGGACCTCCGGCACCTACCGGCAGCAGACCACGCCCGAGGCGCTCGTGAACAAGTGGATGTTCGGCACCTATGACACGTCGATCGCCAACCAGCCGCTCCCGGCCGACTGGCGCAATAACATCGCCGCCCTGCTCAACGAACCGCTGCGCATCCGCCGCGCCGCCGTGCCGGGCAATCCCGAATACGTCGCCCAAGGCACCATCAATCCTGCGACGGGCACGCCGTACCTCGCTCCGCCGCTCGACGACGAGGAGCTCGCCTATCGCAAGCTCTGGTTCGCCGCCCGCACCGACGCACAGTGGTCGCGGCCGCTCGATCCCGCCTGGTGGAACGCCATGCAGTTCAAGCAGGACGGCACCACGGACTGGGGCATCTGGGGCCAGAATTCGCCCGCCGGCGAGAAGCTCACCAACGACCTGGTCTCGAAGGGCGTCGAGTTCGAGCTCACCGCCAATCCGACCAACAATTGGCGCATGACCTTCAACGCCTCGCGCGTCATGGCGGTGCGCAGCAACATCCTCTCCGACTGGGCTGCCTACGTCGCCAAGAACAAGAGCCTCTGGTTCGACGGCTATAACCAGATCCCGGTGAACCAGCTGAATTACTGGAACATCACCGGCTTCGGCCAGATCCGCCACTGGTACAGCGAGACCACGTATTCGGGCGCCGTCGACACGCTCGGCGGGCGCATGGCCGCCAACGTGTACGGTCCGTACATGAACCTGATCGCGAGCAACGGCCAGGCCGTGAACGAACTCCGCAAGTGGCGCTTCAACTTCGTCACGAACTACACGTTCGACCGCGGCTTCCTGAAGCACGTCAACGTCGGCGGCGCGGTCCGCTGGCAGGACCGCGCGGCGATCGGCTACTACCCGAAGTACCAGTCGGACGCCGGCATCTGGGTGACCGACGTGAACAACCCGATCTACGGCCGCAGCGAGGCCAACTACGACGCCTGGATCGGCTACGAGCGCCGCCTTACCCGGAAGATCACGTGGCAGATCCAGCTCAACGTCCGCGACCTGTTCGCGAGCTCGAGCCTGATCCCCACGATGGCCAACCCGGACGGCACCATCGCCCAGGTTCGCATCCCGAGCCCGACGACATGGTCGCTGACGAATACGCTGAGTTTCTGAGCCATCCCTTCGCCGGGCGGGCGTCCATTCCGGATGCCCCCCGACCGTGGCTGGAGTTGGTTGCTCCCGCCACGGGGAGGATGGTTCGCAGCGATGGATAGACCCAGGACACCGGAGATGCCACAGGGGGGCTCCGGTGTCCTTGCTTTTCCCGACCTTGCCACGATACCCCGAATCCCCATCGTCCCGCGCTGACCCCACCCCATGATGAGCGGCATTTTCTGGACACGGATCCTTCGCCGGTCCGCCTGGCTTTGGGCCGCGGTGACGATCGCCTGCGCGCCGCGGCTCGCGGCGGCGCCTTCCGCGGGCGGGGCCGTCCTGACCACGGCCGCCCAGGTGCGTGCGCTGTCCGAGGCTGCCGCCCGGCGTGCGCTTCCGGCAACGCTTGAGGGCGTCGTCATGGGGGGCGCGGATCCTGCGGGAATCGCGTTCGTGATCCAGGACTCGACGGAGGGCATCTACGTCCAGGGTCCGCCCAATCTCGTCGTCGGACTCAGGCGCGGCGACGTGGTCCGAATCGAGGGCGTGACCGATCCCGGCGGGTTCGCGCCCTATGTCGTGGCGCATTCAATACGGAAGCTGGGCACGGCGCCCATCCCGCCTCCGCTCAAGGTCTCGCTTGAGGATCTCGACACGGGCCAGATGGACGCGAAGTGGATCGAGACGACGGGCATTGTCCGCAGCGTCCAGCCGACCGCGCCCAGCGACTCGGCCCCGCCGCCGCCCGGCACCCGCTACACCCTGCCGAGGCGCGATGCGGCGCCCCTGGGTGGCGCGAAGACCAAGCTCAAGCTCGCCTCCGGAAACTCGCGGCTGATCGTCGAGGTCGACGGACGGTACCGGCCTGAGGACTACGTGGACGCCGAGGTGCGGCTGCGCGGGCTGTGTTTCAATCTCCACAACCGGAATCGGCAGTTCGTCCGGCCCTTCGTGCAGGTGCCGGCCGGGCTCGGGATACAGATCGTCGTGCCTCCGCCCCGGGACGCGTTCGACAGCCCCGTCCGCCCGGTCGCCAGCCTGTTTCAGTTCGAGCATCCCGCGTACCGGCAGGGGCACCGGGTCCACGTGCGCGGCGTCGTGATCCACCACCGGGTTGGCTCCGCGTTGTGGATACGCGACCACGACCACAGCATCCGAGTCGAGAGCACCCAGCGCGAGGCGCTCCAGCCGGGCGACGTGGTGGACGTGCTCGGGTTTCCGGCGATGAGCCATTACAGTGCGATTCTCGAGGACGCCGTGTTCCGGAAGCGGGCCTCGGGGCCGCCGCCGGCGCCGCATGTGCTTGCTGCCGTCTCCGAGGCTCTGCGCTACGACGCCGACCTGGTGCAGCTGGATGCCCGCCTCACGGAACTTCGGCGGGTGTCGGACAGCCTGGCGCTTACGCTGGAGTGGAAGGGCACCGCCGTCCGTGCGCAGATGCACATGGCCGCCGGAGAACCCATGCCGCGAGGCTGGCTGCCGGGGAGCCTGGTCCGGGTGTCGGGCGTTTGCGCGGTGCTCACGGATGAGGCGGGTCCGCTGGGCGGGCTTTGGGAACCGCATTCGTTCCAGCTGCTGCTGCGTTCGCCCGCCGACCTCGTCGTGCTGCGGCCGCCCCCGTGGTGGACGGCCGAACGGGTGGTGTGGGTGCTGGCGGGATTTCTCGTGCTCGCGCTCGGCGCCGTGGCGGCAGTGATGCTGGCCTCGCGTCGGCGGCTGAAGGACCAGGAGCACCGGCGCGCCATGGCCGAGACGGAGTTCGCGGCGATCCTCGCCGAGCGCAACCGCGTGGCCCGGGAGATTCACGACACGCTTTCCCAGAGTCTGGGCGCCATCTCGGTCCAGCTCGAACTCGCCCGCACGCACGCCGCCGAGATCGGTGCGCCCGCGCGAAAACACATCGGAACGGCCCATCAGCTTGCCCGTGCCGCGTTGGCCGAAGCTCGGGATTCGATCTGGAACATGCGTTCCCATGTCCTCGAGCGCAGCGATCTGGGCGAGGCCCTCGGGGACATCCTCAATCGCATGACCGAGGGAACCGACACGAAGCCGACCATGCGCGTGGAGGGCGACCGCCGCCGCCTGCCTCCCGTGGTCGAGAACAACCTCCTGCGGATCGGGCAGGAGGCGATCACCAACGCCTGCAAGTATGCCAAGGCCACCCGCATCGACGTGACCCTCGCCTATGAGGCGCGCCTGGTGCGCCTTTCGGTCGTCGACAATGGGGCCGGCTTTTCCACCGAGGCCAAACCGGAAGGCGATCACCGCAGTTTCGGCCTCGTCGGCATGCGCGAGCGCGCCGTGCTGCTGGGCGGTTCGGTCGAAATCCGCAGCGCCCCCGGAGAGGGCACCTCGGTGGTCGCCACCTTGCCGGTCTGATCCCCCGCCGCCCCCTCGGCTTGCCTCCGGAATCCCCCAAATGGGTGAGAGTCAGGCCGCGGCCACCATGTTAAATTATTCGGTCCCGGGGCGCGCCCCGTATTGATCTGCCGTCTTCAGCATCCACAATGAGCTCCGAAACCGACTTTATCGCGCCAACCATGGGAGCCCCAAAAACCGGACCGGTTATCCGCGTGCTCGTCGTCGACGACCATCCGCCGATGCGCATGGGTCTGGTCGCGTTGATCAACAGCCAGCCGGGCATGGAGGTCGTCGCCGAGGCCTCGGACGGCGAGGAGGCGATCGAGGTGTACGACGACGTGCGGCCCGACATCGTGCTCATGGACCTGCGCATGCCGGGCATGGGCGGCGCGGAGGCAATCCTCGCGATCCGGATCAAGCATCCCGATGCACGAGTGATCGTCCTGTCCACGTATGACCTGGACGAGGATATTCACCGGGCGATCCAGTCGGGCGCCAAGTCCTATCTGCTCAAGGACATGCCGATCGAGGACATCGCGAGCACCATCCGCGGGGTCCACGAGGGAGACGCCTCGCTGCCGCGGCCTGTGGCGGAGCGCCTCACGGAGCGCTCCCAGCGCCAACAGCTGACCGAACGCGAGCGCGACGTCCTGGGATTTCTCGTACGCGGCCGCAGCAACAAGGAGATCGCGTCGAGCCTCTGCATTTCGGAGGACACGGTGAAGTCCCACCTCAAGACCCTCTTTTTCAAGCTCAAGGTGCGCGACCGGACGGGCGCGGCGGTGGAGGCCATACGCCACGGGATCGTCCACCTGAAGTAGCGAATCGGACGGTCTGAGCGTTTAGGGTGCCGACGATTCTGAAAGGTTCACCCATTCAGGGGATACGAATGCGCCCGTGGGTCTGCTAGGCTCGGTGTTGCCCTGAATCCCCGTGCAGGTCTCCGGAGCGCTGATTCCGCCGGCCCTCGCCGCGGGCCCTGCGCCCCGGCGCGAACTTTCAGCTCCACCTTTCTATCTTCGTGAAACGCAAACCCTTTCTCATTCCGTATTCGCTTCTGGCGGCCCTGATTATTTCCCTTTCACTGACTCGTCCGGCGCAGGCTTCGGCCCCGGCGGAGCACCACTTCGAGATCGGAACCGACGCGTTCCTGCTCGACGGGCATCCGTTCGAGATCCGCTGCGGGGAAGTCCACGCCGCGCGCGTGCCGAGGGAATACTGGCGGAACCGCCTGCGGCTCGTGAAGGCGATGGGACTCAACGCCGTCTGCGCCTACGTTTTCTGGAACCAGGTGGAGCCGCACCCCGGCCAGTTCGACTGGTCCGGCCAGGCGGACATCGCCGAGTTCTGCCGCGAGGCGCAGCAGGAGGGGCTCTGGGTCATCCTGCGGCCCGGCCCCTATGCCTGCGCGGAGTGGGAGATGGGCGGACTCCCGTGGTGGCTGCTCAAGGACGACGGCATCCGCCTCCGGTCGCGCGACCCGCGCTTCATCGCGGCGGCGCGCAGCTACCTCGCCGCTGTGGGCCGCGAGCTCGCCCCGCTCCAGGTGACCCATGGCGGGCCCATCCTGATGGTGCAGGTGGAAAACGAATACGGCTTCTACGGCAAGGACGCGGGGTACATGGGCGAGATCCGCAGCGCCCTGCGCGACGCCGGCTTCGACGTGCCGCTGTTCGCCTGCAACCCGACGGCGCATTTGCGCGATGGATACCGCCCGGACCTTTTCCCGGTCGTCAATTTCGGCTCCGATCCGGCGGGCGCGTTCAAGGCCCTGCGCAAGATCCTCCCGCGCGGGCCACTCATGTGCGGCGAATTTTATCCGGGCTGGTTCGACACCTGGGGCGCGCCCCACCACACGGGCAACACCGCCCGCTACCTCGCGGACCTGGGAACGATGCTCAAGATGGGCGCCTCGTTCAGCATCTATATGGTCCACGGAGGAACGACGTTCGGCTTTTTCACGGGTGCGGACCGACCCTTCAAGCCCGACACCTCCAGCTACGACTACGACGCGCCTATCAGCGAGGCGGGCTGGGTGACGCCGAAGTTTTTCGCAACCCGCGCGCTGCTCTCGAAGTACCTCCAGCCCGGCGAGACGCTGCCAGAGGTGCCGCCGCGCAACCCGGTCATCACGATCGCCCCGGTCCGGGCCACGTCGGTGGCGCCGCTGTTTTCGAACCTGCCCACCCCGATCGCCGACGAGACGCCGCGCAACATGGAGGCCTACGACCAGGGCTATGGATGCATCCTTTACCGGACCACGCTGCCGGCCGGGCCCGCCGCGACGCTCGGAGCCGCCGCGATCCACGACATCGGCCAGGTATTCCTCGACGGACGGAGGATCGGCTTCACCGACCGCCGCTCGCGCAGCTACACCGTCCGGCTGCCGGCGCGCGACCGCGCCGAGACGCTGGACATCCTGGTCGAGGCGATGGGCCGCGTGAACTTCGGCGTCGAGGTGCACGACCGGAAGGGTATCCATGGTCCCGTGACGCTTGCGCCCGACGGCGGGGCTGCGGCGGTGCTCCGGGGGTGGCAGGTCTTCCGGCTTCCCTTCGACAAGGCCATGCTCGCCGGCCTGCGCTACGGCGCCTCGGCGAAGCAGCCGGGGGCCACGGGCATGCCCGGCTTCTGGCGCACGACGGTGCATCTCGACCACACCGGCGACTGCTTCCTCGACATGCGCCCCTGGAGCAAGGGCTTCGTGTGGGTCAACGGTCACAATCTCGGCCGCTTTTGGGACATCGGCCCGCAGCAGACGATGTACGTCCCCGGACCGTGGCTGAAGCGGGGCGACAACGAGATCGTCGTCCTCGACCTCCTCGGACCGCGCGAGCCGGTCATCGCCGCGCTGGATCATCCCATCCTCAACGACCTGCGTCCGGGCCTGGACTTTGCGCATGAGCGCCGGAAGGCGGTGCATCTGAAGGCGGACTTTGGCGCGCCCGCGCTGACGGACCGCTTTGCGCCGGGTGCGGAGCTCCAGGAGGTGCAGCTCCCCAAGCCCGCCCGCGGCCGGTATTTCTGCCTGGAGGCCCTGAGCGCGCAGGACGGAAAGCCCTTTGCGTCGATCGCGGAGCTGACCCTGCTCGACGCGGCCGGCAGGCCGCTGAGCACGGATGGCTGGACGATCGCCTACGTCGACAGCGAGGAACGCGTCCGCGCCGACGGGACCGCGGAGAACGCCTTCGACGGCCAGATCACCAGCTACTGGCACACGCAGGAGGGCGCCGCGCAGCCCGGATTTCCACATCGCCTAATCATCGACCTCGGCCGCGATCGCGTGATCGGCGGCTTCCGCTACGTCCCCCGCCAGGGTGAGGGCGATGTGACCGGTCGCATCAAGGACTACCGCGTCTACGTCGGCGACGACCTGGTGCGGAAGTGAACGAGTGGATACGCGAAGGCCGGGCGTCGTGCCACTGGCGTGGCGACTATGCCCGGCGGGCTTCTTCGCCGTGATGCCAAAGTATCCGGCCTGCCTTCAAGCGGCGCAGCCGGGCATTGCACGTTGAGAGACGCCCCGGCTTGCCAAGTCGTAGCCTGGGAACGGGTCCGTCTTCCGCCTTCGCCAGGGCTACGGCGGGACGAGTCGCTATCAGCTAGGACGTGGCAGTCTTCGCCCTCCGCTACACAGCGGGCGGGCGCGTGGCGCTGCGTTAACGCAGGGTTGTAGCCTGGGGCCGGTGGCCGGGCTTCGTGCCGCTGACGCGGCGACTATGCCCGGCGGTCTTCTTCGCCGTGATCCATCAGCATCCGGCCTGCTTTCAAGCGGCGCAGCCGGGCATAGCACGTTGCGAGAGCAACCGCGAAGCCCGGTACCCGGAGTGGGACTCGAACCCACACTTCCTTTCGGAAACAAGATTTTAAGTCTCGTGCGTCTACCATTTCGCCATCCGGGCGGCGCAGGGCGGATCTTTGGAGACTCGCCGGTGCGGACACGAGTCGGAAAACGTGTGGCTCCGCCTGCCGCGCGGAGCCTCTCCCCGGGGCGGACGTCAGGCCTTCCGGTGAAATGCGGCGGCCGCGGCCTTCAGTCCCTGATCGTAGGCCCCCAGGATGCGGTCCCAGGTCTGGTTCGCCTCATGGTCAATCTGGCACCGGGCGGGGTCCGCGTCGTACCACGCTATCGTCTTCGCGATGCCATCCCGGTAGCGGGTCGTGGCCACGTAGTCGGGCACGAAGCGCTTGATCTTCGTATTGTCGAAAACCGCGGAGTGCGACTTGTCACCGATCAATCCGCAGGCGAGTCCCGGGTCGCAGGCGCCGAGGAAGTCCGTCGCGATGTGAACCAGGATCGGATTGGCCACGCCGGCCACCTCGGCGGTCTGGAGATAAATCTGGTCCCAGGTCAGCACCTCGTCGGACGTGATGTGGAAGGTCTGGCCGATCGCGCCGCGGTGTCCGCACAGGCCCACCAGTCCCTTCGCAAAATCCGTGTTGTGCGTCATCGTCCACAGCGAGAGTCCGTCTCCCGGCACGATCACGGGCAGGCCCTTGCGCATGCGGTCGACCGCCGTGTAGCTCTTCAGCCAGCTGTTGACGGCCAGTGGCACGACAGTGTCGCCAAACGTGAACGACGGGCGCACGATCGTCATCGGGAACGACTCCTCGCGCAGCGCGTGCAGCAGGCGCTCCTCGCACGCGATCTTGTTGCGCGAGTAGTCCCAATGTGGATTCGCCAGGGGCGTCGATTCGGTGATCAGGTAATGGCTGAGCGGCTTCTGGTAGGCGCTCGCGGAGCTGATGAAAATGTATTGGGCGGTGCGCCCGCGGAACAGCGCCATGCGCCGCTCGAGTTCGAGCGGGGTGAACACGAGGAAATCGACGACGGCGTCCCAGGTTTCCCCCGCCAGCACCCGCGCGGACTCGGCGGGGTCGTTGATGTCCACGGTGATCTGCCGGGCGCCGACGATGGGTGCGCGGCGCGAGCGGTTGCAGAGCGTGACCTCGTGCCCGCGCTCGATTGCGAGGTGGGTGCAGGCCGTGCTGATGATTCCGGTTCCGCCGATGAAGAGGATGTGCATGGAGGGTGAAGGGGTGAAGGAGCCGACTTTCCGGCGCGGGCGGCGCCGGGGCAATCCCGGAGTCGGGCGTCCGAGCTTGACGTTGACGAACTGCCTCGGAGTGGGGCAGGGTCGCGTCCCCCCCTGTCATGGCAACTTCCCTGCTCTCCCGAAATCTCGTGGGCGCGGCCGCATTCGTGGCCTTGTCCCTCGGGTCGCTCCAGGCACAACCGCAGCCGGCCGACCACGGCCAGTTTTTCAAGTCGTCTCCGACATCTGACGCGTCGCTCGCGACGATCCCCGCGAGCGACAGCCGGTTCCTCTACGAGGGCCGCTTCGACACCACCAAGCCCTCGGCTCCGGTCGACGTGTGGGAGGGCAATCGCATCTCCGTCGATTTCGAGGGCTCACGGGTGGCGCTGCTGTTCGAGGATCTCGAGGGTCAGTGCTTCTTCGACGCCCACATCGACGGCCAGAGTCACATCGTGGCGCTTCGCGATCCCGCGCAGCACTGCTACGAGCTGACGCTCCCGCTCGGCCCGGGACGGCATCACCTCATGCTCTTCAAGCGGAGCGAGGCGACGGCGGGCACGGTGGCCTTCCGTGGGATCGAGATTGCAAAAGGGGCCCGAGCCTGGGCGCCTGCAAAGCCCGCCTATGCCCTGAAGATGGAATTCATCGGCGACTCGATCACCGTTGGAGCCTGCAACGAGGATGGCCCCGCCGACCAGTGGGACGACCGGCTCACGCACGACAATGCCCTCAGTTACGGAGCGGTCACGGCCGACGCCTTCCACGCCGACTACCGCTGCATTGCCGTCAGTGGCATGGGCATCTGCACGGGTTATGTGCCGATGCTGGCCGGCCAGATCTGGGACCGCGTGTATCCCCGCGTGGACTCTCCGCGCGCGGACCTCTCGGCCTGGACCCCCGACGTGGTGTTTGTGAATTTCGGTGAGAACGACAACTCGTTCACCTCGGTGCACCACCAGCCCTTCCCTGCCGGATTCACGGCGGGGTATGTCGCCCTGATCCATGCGATCCGGTCCGCGTATCCAAAATCCGAGATCGTGCTCCTGCGCGGCGGCATGACCGGCGGCGCGAAGAGCGAAGTCCTGCGCGAGGCATGGACGAAGGCCGTCGACCAGCTTGAGGCCGCCGACCCGCGCGTCAGTCATTTCGTATTCACGCATTGGACCGGCACTCATCCGCGCGTGAAGGACGATCGCATCATGGCCGACGAACTAAGCTCCTGGCTGCGTGGCCAGCCGTTCATGGCCGGCCGTTGAATTGCGGCTGGGCGTTTACACGTATCGTAATCGGGAAAGTTGTAAGTAGGTGGTAAAATGATATCTTAGGTGTTTTAGGCCGGAGCGGCGCCGCCTGATTTCGAAGGCGGCACCCCTTCGGCGGGTTCGTTTTTTCCCGGGAGCCCCGGGACCCGCGCTGCCCAGAACTACCCACGGGTTCCCGAACGCGATCAGGAAAATCCTGCAGGCCGGAGGAATTTCCTAACGCAGGAATCCGCTTCTGGTGCGATAGGATTACGGAAGCGCGGCGCCAATTCGGAAGGTGCCGCCTCAGTAATGAATTGTAATTCAAAACGGTGTGCGGCGGGTCGGGGCGCGACAGAGGTGCCGGCGGACGCGAATGGCTCGACGCCGGAGTCGTCGCGATGCCGGGTATCGTACGATCCCATCGCGACAGCCGGAGGAGCCTGCAATGAGTGAGCTGATTTCTGCCGTTCTGTTGTCCGGCACCTGCGTCGCGGTGTTGGGAATCGGAATCCCGGCGGTGCTCGCCGTTGTGGTCCTGCGCTTTCGTGCGATTCGTGCGCAGCTCGAGCGAACCGTGGTGGAGCAGGTGCGCGACATCGAGGAGCGCGAACGGCTCTACCGGACGGTGGTGACGCGCGCCAGCGACGGCATCGTGCTGATCCGCGACGAGTGTATCGCCTTTGCCAATGCGCGTGCGGTCGAGCTGGTCGGCGTCGCCGCCGACCGGGTGCTCGGCCAGACGTTCATCCAGTTCGTGCATCCCGACCACCGGGCGGCGGTGCGCGAGAATTATGCGCGGCGCATGGGTGGCGACGAGGCGCCGTATCGCTACGTGACGGCCCTCGTGAATTCGGAGGGGAATCCCGTGCCGATCGAGGCGAGCGGGACGGCGATGATGATCGGCGGCGTCAGGACGAATCTGGTGCTCATTCGCGACATCTCGGCCCGGTTGCAGGCGGAGTCGCACCAGCGCGAAGCAGCCCGGCGGCTGGAAGCGGTGAACCGCCGACTCGAGAAATCCACGGCCCAGGCTCGCGAACTCGCGAGCCGGGCGGAAGAGTCCGACCGCAGCAAGGCGGAGTTCCTGGCGAATGTGAGCTGCGAGCTGCGCACCCCGCTTTCGTCGGTGCTCGGCATGACCGAGCTTCTTTTGTCCGAGGCCTTCGGTCCGGTCAACTGGTCGCAGCGCGAGGCGCTTCAGTCTGTCGACGAAAGCGGTCGGCATCTTCTTGACCTGATTGGCGACATCCTGGACATGGCGCGCCTGGAGTCGGGGCATCTGGAGCCCAAGCCGGCCGACGTCGATCTCCACGATTTGTGTGCGGTTTGCATGCGATTCATCGCGCTGCCGGCCTCGCGGAAGGGGGTGAATACCCTGGTGGAATGGCGGGGCGCGCCGGCGCGGGTCTCGGTGGATTCGCGCATGCTTCGGCACATCCTGGTGAATCTGCTCGGAAACGCGGTGAAGTTCACCCCCTCCGGCGGAAGCGTCGCCTTGGTTGTGTCCCAGCAGGCCGGGGACAACGCAATCGACTTCGCCGTGTCGGACACCGGGATCGGCATCAGCCGCGAGCGCCTGGAGGCGATCTTCGAGCCGTTCGAGTCGGGCGGGCGCCGGGCGGGTCGCGGTGTGGGGCTCGGGCTCACTATGGCCCGGCGTCTCGCGACGGTGCTGGGCGGAACGCTCATGGCCCGGAGCACGCCGGGGCTGGGAAGCTCGTTTACGCTTCGGATTCCGTGTCCCCCGGTGCCTGCGGACCCGGCGCCCGCCGTTCCGGCGAACGAATCCCTACTGGGAATGCGCATCCTCGTCGCCGAGGACGAGCCGGTCAGTGCCCGGATGCTCGAACTGCAGCTGCGGCATGCGGGGGCGGCGGTGACCCTCGCGTCGAACGGACGCGAGGCCGTATCGCGGGCCCGAGCCCGACGCCCGGATGTCGTGCTCATGGACGTACACATGCCGGTGATGGGCGGGATCGAGGCGACCGCCGCGCTGAAGGGGGATCCCTTGACGGCGGGCGTGCCCGTGATTTGTCTGACGGTCCTCGCCATGGACGAGGATCGGGACCGCTGCCTTGCCGCCGGCGCGGACGATTTCCTAATCAAACCAGTCGAGATGCGGGCCCTGATCGAAAAACTTCGCCGCCTGCCCGCCGGATCGAAAAAACCGGAGGACCTGGTCGGCCGCCGTGAATGAAGCCGTCCTCCGAGCAGCCCTTGAACACCTCCGCCGACGCCCCGGCCGCGCGCGGTTTCTCGCTTCCCGTGCCTGGAGGCTCGTTCGCGACCGGCTGGCTGGCGTTCGTATTTGCCTATGGCGTGGCGTTGATCGTGAGCGAATCCCTGCGTCCGCCCACGGCCCTGTGCTCCCCTGTGTGGTTGCCTGCGGGATTGCTCGTCGCGGTGCTGGTGTCGGCCTCCGAGCGACGGCGTCCCCTGATCCTGGGGACTGCGGCCGTGCTCGGGTTCTTGTACGCGCTCGGGAAGCGGGACGGCGTCACTCCGGCCCTGCTTGAGACCTTCGGTGGCATCCTCGAGGCAGTCGCCGCGGTGGTGCTCGCGGGGCTCTGGCAGGGAAGGCGTGGCTCCGGTTCGCGCGGCGGGGCGATCGGGCTTCTGGCCATATCCGCCCTTCCGGGACCCGCCCTCGGGGCGGCGCTCATCGCGTCCGCGCACCTGCTCTCGCCTGGATCCGGCGGTTATCTTTCCACCTGGCTTGCGCTCTGGTGTCGGGACGTGCTCTCGATCCTCCTGATCGTCCCGCTCGCGATGGGAGCGGTTTCCGAGCGCCGGTCCTGGATGGATCTCACGTTTCGCGTGCGGCGCTTGGAGGCGGCCTTGCTGGCGGTCCTGGCTGCGGCGTCTGCCTGGATCGTCTTTTCGCTGATTCGCGTGGCCGGTACGGAGGTGAAGTTCCTGGCCGTCCCGATTTTCGTCTGGGCCGCGATGCGCTTTCAGGCCCGTGGCGTGGCTCTCGCCGGCGCGCTCGTGTCGCTGATCGTCTTCGGACTCGCCACCTGGGACCCCGGTGCCGCGGGGGCGTTTGCGCCCGGGCTGATCGAACTCCTCCAGGTGTTTTTTGTCGTCGCGGTCGCGACCGCGCTGATGATCTCCATTGCCTGGACGGAGTACCAGAGCTCGGCCGGCCGCCTGATGCGCCTGCGGGATGCGATGGCGGAGATCGTGGTGACCCTCGAGGTCATGCGCGATGCCTCCGGGGCGGTGGAAGATTTCCTGGTCGTCGACGCCAACCCGGCGTTCCGCACCGCCTCCGGGAGGCAGGAGCCCGCCGCGTCTGCCGTGCGCCTGTCGGCGTTCATCGAGAATCCTGGTCTTGCCTATGGGCGTGAGGCGGAGGCGCTGCTCCGGGACCGTCGGCCGAGGCGGCTCGAGGTGCGTTCATCGCGCTCCGGACGTTGGTATCAGGTCTCTGCGTACGTGCCCGAGGACCGCGACCGGATCGTCGCCGTGGCCACGGACATCACCCCGGTCAAGGAGCGCGAAGCTGAGGTGCTCCGGCTCTCGCGCCGGTATGAGATCGTGAGCGACGTCAACCAGGCCATCGTCCGCTCGGCGTCGCGCGAGGACATGCTCCGTCAGGTCTGCGCCGCGTTGGTCAGGGAGGGTCGGTTCGAGGTCGCGTGGTCCGGGCGGTTCCGCGGGACGGAGGACAGGCTCGTGCGGGTGGCGTCCGCGGGGGACGAATCCCTGCTGGCGGACCTGCGCGCGCTCGGGCCGGAGGCCGAGGGAATGCTCGCACGGCGTGCCTTTGAAGTCGGAGGCGTGGTCGCCTGCAGCCGTACCGGCGATGATCCGACCGTGCGCCCGTGGGGCCCGGTGGCGGCCCGTCACGGGATTGTCGCGGTGGCCGCCTTCCCGCTTCGCGAGGATGGCCGTGTGATCGGCGCCGTGGCCGTGGGGACGGGGGACGGGCAGGATTTTTGCAGAGAGGAAATCGGCCTGTTGGAACAGGTGTCGCAGGATGTGGGATACGCCCTCGACAAGATCCGCAGCGACGAGCTCGGCGCTCAGACCGTCGCCAACCTGCTGGAGAGCGACCGCCGCTTTCGCGGGCTGTTTGAGCAGGCGCCCATCGCCTACCAGGCGCTCGACGTTCGGGGCGTGATCGTCGACGTGAATCCCGCCTGGCTCGCGCTGTTCCGGGCGACGCGCCCGGAGTCGATCGGGCGCCCCTTCATGGATTTCATGCCGGATGAACATCGTCCGGACTTCATCCGCGGGTTTTCGGCGCTGGTGTCGGGCGGTGGCGAGCGGGCTTTCGAGATGGCGCTGGCGCGGGAGGACGGCGACCCGTTTTCGGCGCACGTGACGATCCGGGCCCAGGGGGACCGGGCGGGCGGTTTCCAGGTGGCGCACTGCGTCATCCACGACATATCGGAGCGCCTTCGCTACGAGCGCTCGCTGCGCGAGGGGGAGGAGCGGATCAAGACCGCCTTCGAGATCGCAAACGACGGGATCTGGGAGGCGGATCTGAGGACCGGCAAGCTGACGCTGTCGTCCCGGTTCTACACGATGCTCGGCTACGAACCCGGCGCCTTCGACGAGACGCCCCGTGAATGGATTGACCGGATACACCCGGACGATGTGGCGCGGATCGTGGGCCGCTACCCTGATTTCCTGGCTTCGGCGGAGGACTCGTTCGAGATCGAGTATCGCCTGCGGGACCGGGGAGGCGCATGGCGGTGGATCATGGCGCGTGGGCGGGTCGTGGAAAAGGGGCCCGCAGGGGAGAAGGCCCGCATACTCGGCACCAACAGCGACATCACCGCGCGCAAGCAGTCGGAGCTGGCCCTCCGGCAGAGCGAGCGCCGCCTTGCGCTCGTGATCGAGGGGTCCGCGCTGGCTGCCTGGGATTGGGATCTTCACAGCAATGAGATTCTCTTCAACGCGTACTGGGCCCGCCTGACGGGAAACGGCGATGCGGAACGCATCCTTTCCGCCCAGGAATGGCGTACGCTCATCCATACGCAGGATCTCCCTGCGGTGCGATTGGCGTTCGAGGACCACTTGGCGGGCGTGCAGCCCCACTTCGAGTGTGAATACCGGGTCCGGAAGGGGGACGGGAACTGGGTATGGGTGTACGACCGCGGGCAGGTAATCGCCAGGGATGGCTCGGGCGGGCCGCTGCGCGCCGCGGGAACGCTTCGCGACATCACGGACAGGCGGCTGGCCGAGAAGCAGGTGCGCGAGCAGGCGGCACTGCTCGACCAGACTCAGGACATCGTGATCGCAACCGACACCGCCGGCCGGGTGCGTTTTGCCAATCGCAGCGCGGAGGTCTTCTTCGGTCCGTCGGAGGAGGGCCTTCACGATCGACGGCTGGCGGATCTGTTTGAGGGCTCCGAACCCGTGTTCGACGGCGCCGCGATCGAGCGGGTCGTCGCGGACCGTGAGTGGGCGACCGAGGTTCGCCTGGAGAAGGGCTTCCTGAAGGGGCGCATCCTCGACGCGCGCTGGTCCGTCGTGCATTCGGACGCGGAGTCTCCGGAGCGGCTGCTTCTGGTGTGCACCGACATCACCGACCGCCGGCTGCTAGAGGCTCGCTTCCTGCGCGCCCAGCGCATGGAGAGCATCGGCTCCCTTGCATCGGGCGTCGCGCACGACCTCAACAACATCTTCCTGCCGATCTCGCTAGCGGCGCACATCCTGAAAAAATCGCCCCCGAGGACCAGCGCGCCTCGCTCCATGCGATGCTCGACCAGAGCGCGCAGCGGGGGGCCGATCTCGTCCAGCAGCTGCTAACGTTCGGCCGCGGCCTCGACGGGCGGCGCGTCGAGCTCCAGCCGCGCATGCTCTTCCACGAGGTGCGCCGGATCATCCGCGAGACGTTTCCGAAGAACATCGTGTTGGAGACCCGGATACCGGAGGATCTCTGGACCGTCTCGGCCGATCCGACCCAGATTCACCAGGTCCTGCTCAACCTCTGCCTCAACGCCCGCGACGCCATGGCGGCGGGCGGCACGCTCTCCCTTGCCGCGGAGAACGTCGTGTTCGACGAGCATTACGCCGCGATGAACCCCGAGGCGGAGGCCGGTCCCTACGTCATCCTCGAGGTTGTCGACACGGGTGTCGGCATTCCCGCCGACAACCTGGAGAAGATCTTCGATCCTTTCTTCACCACGAAGGAGCCCGGCGTGGGCACCGGGCTGGGGCTTTCCACGGTCCACGGCATCGTCAAGGGCCACGGCGGTTTCGTCCAGGTCCGCAGCCAGGTGGGCGAGGGCACGCTTTTCAAGGTGTACCTCCCGGCCATCCCCGCGGTCGTGGAAGTCAGCGAGATCCCGCCGGGCGAGGAGATTCCGACCGGGTCCGGCGAGACGATCCTGGTCGTGGACGACGAGGAGGCCGTGCGCGAGACCCTTCGCGACATGCTCGAGAACCACGGCTATCGCGTCATCCTGGCCCCCGACGGCCGCCAGGGCCTTGTCTGTTACCAACAGCAACGGCAGCTTGTTCGCGCGTTGGTGACGGATGTGATGATGCCCGTGATGGACGGCGCCGAACTCGTCCGGGCGATTCGCCGGGAGGATCCGGACCTGCCGGTGATCGCGATGAGCGGGCTTCCGGAGAAGGAGCTTGCGGCGGGTGAGGAAGGCGCGCGGGCCGATGCGTTCATCATGAAGCCCTTCGTCTCCGAGCAGCTTCTGGTGGAACTTCACTCGGTGCTCGCTCCCGGGGCACCGCCCGGCAAGGAATTGAACCCGTCCGCACGCCCATGAATCGTATCCAGTCCTACTTCGACGAGTCGACCTCAGCCCGGAGGATGCTCCTCTGGCTCTCGTTCGAGTGCCCCGGGCGAGGCAATCCCGCCGGTTGTCCGCTGCACTCGATCCGCCACCTGCCGCCCGAGGATCGCAGGCGGCTCATCCAGCGCATGGACGGCTCCGAGCTCATCCGGCTGTATCGCGTGCATTCCGCCTGCAGCCTCTCGGCCGAGGCCGTCGTCGCCTCGGATGGAGCGTCGGGCATCGGGGACTCATGACGAGCCCGTCGGACGACACGCCGCATCCGACGGTCCTCGGGCGCCTGGAGCTCTTTGCCGAGGCTCCCGTGCCCTACGTTGCCCTCAACTCGCGGGGCCTGGTGGAGGATTTCAACCGGGGTGCCCTGGACTTTCTCGGCAGGACCGCCCTGGAACTCTCCGGCAGCGTCTTCTCCTCCCTCTTGGAGCCGGACCAGCGGGCGGCCTTTTCGGGCCTGCTGCACCGATTCTTTGGCGAAGGCGGGTCGCTGTCGTTTGATGCGCGGTTTCCGCTTCCGGGACACCCGTCGCGCCGCGCCGTGGTGTTCGGCTCTCCGCTTTCCGACTCAGGGGGGCGCCCGCTGCTCTGCCTGACATTAGGAAAATCGCCAGCTGGCGGCCGCGATGAGGAGGACGAACGTCCGCGGCTCATCGAGGAATTGAAGCACAAGAACGTCGAGCTCGAGCAGTTCACGTATTCAGTCTCCCACGACCTGAAAAGTCCGCTTCACACGATCAAGGGATTCGTCGACGTGATGCAGCACGATGTCGACAACGGACGGTATGGCTCGCTTGCGAAGGACCTCGTGCGTGTCCGCGAGGCGGCCGACCGGATGCAGGAGCTCCTCGACGCGATTCTCGCATTGTCCCGCGCCGGCCGGGTGATCGGTCCGAAGGATGACGTTGCGCTCGGGCCCCTGTTTGGCGAGGTGCTGCGGCTCCTGGATGCGCAGATCAGCAGGCGCGGAGTCGCGGTCTCGGTCGCACCGGATCTCCCGGCCGTGCGCGGGGATCGTGTCAGGCTTCGCGAGGTCGTCCAGAATCTGGTGGAAAACGCGGTCAAATTCCTGGGCTGGCAGGAGAACCCCTGCGTCTCGATCTCCGCGGTGAGGCTGGGCGCGGAGGTGCGGGTGAGCATCCGGGACAACGGCATCGGCCTGTCGGAGCGGGATTGCCAGGCCATCTTCGAGCTCTTTCGGAAGGTGGACCCGAGGGCCGAAGGCGCCGGCATCGGGCTGGCGCTCGCGAAGCGCATCGTGGAGGTCCACGGTGGACGCATCTGGGCGGAGTCCGACGGGCCGGGCCGGGGAACCACCTTCGTCTTCGCGCTGCCGGTCGACGGAGAACCCATTCTCTCGTGAGCGAGCCGAACCCACTTTGCCTCCTTCTCATCGAGGACGACCTCGCGCATGCCGAGCTCGTTCACCGCGCGTTTGCCTCCGCTCCCGGACGGGTGGAGATCGACCACGTCGAGTCGCTGGAGGAGGCCAGGGTTCGCCTGGCAGCAACCAAACCGGACCTCATCCTCTCCGACCTCCGACTGCCCGACGGAAGCGCGATCGACCTGCTGACCACGGTCGGCGGCGATCCCGGTTGCCCGCTGATCGTGATGACCGGTCAGGGGGACGAGAACCTCGCCGTACTCAGCCTGAAGTCGGGCGCGATGGAATACCTGGTCAAGTCCCCCGAGACACTTCGCGACCTGCCCCGCACCGTGCAGCGCGTGCTTCGGCAGTGGGAGCTCGCGCTCGAACGGCGCGCCATGCAGGTCGCGCTCCGCGTCAGTGAGGAGCGCCTGCGCCTGGCCATGGAGGCCGCGAGCGACGGACTGTGGGACTGGGACCTTGCCGGAAGGTCGGTCTATTGGAGCCCGCGCATGTATACGATGCTCGGATACCAACCGGATGAGTTCCCGCTAACGCTGCTGCGGATCAAGGAGCTGGTTCACCCGGACGATCGCCGGCGGGTGGCCCGGAGCCGTCCGTGGAGAACGCAGACCGGAGGCGAGGGTTTCGCGCTCGAGTTTCGTATGCGCACCCGCTCGGGCGGCTTCAAGTGGATCGGGGCCCGCGGCAAGCCCGTCGCCTGGGATTCCGACGGCCGCGTGTTGCGCATGGTCGGCACGCACGTCGACATCGACGACCGCCTCCGGTACGAGCAGACGCTCCAGGAGACGAGTGGGCGCCTGCACGCGCTTTTCGACGAGGCGAACGACGCAATCGTAGTCGCCGAGCACCCCTCCCTGCGCATCACCGAAGTCAATGCCGCCGCCGAAGGCATGCTCGGGCGAGGCCGCTCCGACCTCATCGGCGCCCACCTTTCCGAGTTTCATCCCGCCGACGCCTGGGACAAGTGCGGCAGGCTCTTTGACCAGGCCGGACGGCTCGGGGCGAAGATCCTGTGCGAATCTGAGGTCGTCGCCGCGGACCAGCGGCGCATCGCCGTCGAAATCAGCGCGAGCCGGATCAGCCTTCCCGGCGGAAGGCTCGTGCTGCAGGGTATCTACCGCGACCTGACCGAACGCCGGCATCTCGAGGCCCAGCTCAGGCAGGCGCAGAAGATGGAGGCGATCGGACAGCTGGCCGGAGGAGTCGCGCACGATTTCAACAACGTCCTTGCGGCCATCATGCTCCAGCTCGGCCTCCTCCGGGCCGACCGCCGACTCCCGGCGGAGATGCAGTCCACGCTGACGCTCCTGGAGTCCGCGACCAAGCGTGCGGCCGATCTCACCCGGCAGCTCCTGCTCTTCGGGCGGAGGCAGCCCGCGAAGTTCCAGCCGACCGACGTGGACGTGCTCATCGCGAACCTCCTGAAAATGCTCAGGCGCCTCGTGGGCGAGTCCGTGCAGATCCGATTCACTCCGAAGGCCGATCACCATTGGGTGCTCGCGGACATCGGCATGGTCGAGCAGGTCGTGATGAACATGGTCGTCAACGCCCGCGATGCGATGCCCCAGGGCGGTCGGGTTGAGTTGTCAGTCGACCTGATTGAGCGGGTTCCCCAGGGAGACCCGGGCGACGGACGTCCGACGAATCCCGTGCCTTCGGATTTCGTGCGCATGACCATCAGGGACCAGGGCACGGGCATGGACGAGGCGACGAAGCGACGCCTGTTCGAGCCGTTCTTCACCACGAAGGAGGTTGGCAAGGGTTCGGGCCTGGGCCTGGCGACCGCCTACAGCATCGTGAAACTTCACAACGGCTGGATCGAGGTGGAGAGCACGCTGGGGAAGGGGAGCGAATTCAGCGTGTATCTGCCTTTCCACAACCCGGTGCGGGCCGCGCTGCAGGCCGGCGAGGCGGCCCAGCCGGCGGTCGGCGGAAACGGCACCGTGCTGCTGGTGGAGGACGACACGATCGTGCGCACTTTTGCCGCGCTCTCGCTCCGCTCGGTGGGGTATGCGGTCTGCGAGGCCGTGGACGGACACGACGCGCGCAAGGTCTGGAGCCACGAACAGGGCCGGATCGATGTGCTGCTCACCGACGTTGTCATGCCCCAGGGGCTCACCGGTTGGGAGCTTGCGAGCGGACTGCGCGAGCAGAAGCGGGATCTCGCCGTGGTGCTCATGAGCGGTTACACGACCGAGCTTCCCCAGCACACGCTCGACCCCGCCAACCGCCTCGTCTTCCTCCAGAAACCCTTCGACACCGTGAAACTCACGCGTGCCGTCCGGAACGCGATCGACCGGATTTCCGGAAAAGGCGCGGACTCCGGTTCGTAATGCCCGCGTGGATGCAGGGCGCCTGCCTCTTCCCAGTCACAGGGACCGTCGATCCCTGAATTGAATCGCCACAAGGATCCTGGGGAGGCTACGCCGCTACCGAAACCCCTGGAGGTAATGGCGACAAGAAACGCAAAAGGGCGCCTGGGTTGTCGACCCAGATCGGAGCGCGCTTATAGGCGCACGCAACCAAGGACCGAAACCACTGAAATTTCGTGATTTTCGTGGCCAATCATTCCGATGCTTTGGATTGCGGCACAGCTGTTCTGGATTCTCGTGGCGATTCGCTGAGCGGCTTGTTCTTCGTGACGTTCGCCTCGGTTCCCATCTCCCGCTGCAGTTGGGTTCATTTCCCGCCGACCGTTCATCGATTCTTGTCAGCCAGCACCATGCGGCCGAAAAAAAGGCCCCGCATGCGCAAAGGCCGGCGGGGCGGGGAAATGAAGCCGGGACGCGAACTCAGTTCGCGGCGGGCAGCATCTGAGCGAGCTTCGCCTCTAGGGCGGGGCCGCGCAGGTCGCGGGCGGCGATGTTGCCGTTCGCGTCGAGCAGGAACGTGGCGGGGATCGCGTCCACCCCATACGAGGCGACCAGCTTGCTGTTCCAACCCAGGCCGTCGTAGTACTGCTTCCACGTCATCCCGTGCTCCTTCATGAAGGAGGTCAGCTTGGCGCGGTCATTGTCGAGGCTGACGCCGATGATCTCGAAGCCCTTGTCGTGGTATTTCTTGTACGCGGCTACGACGTTCGGCAGTTCCGCGCGGCAGGGCGGGCACCAGGTCGCCCAGAAGTCGACCAGGACGACCTTGCCCCGGTACGACGCGAGGTTGAGCGGGGCGCCATCGAGGTCCTTCTCGTTGAAGGTAGGGAAGGGCTTGCCGACGGCCAGGCGGGAGTCCGCCGCGGCCTTCTGCTCCAGTTGAGTGGCGATGGCGGTGAGCTTGTCGGCGATCGGAGTTCCGGCCATCGACTCGGCGTCCTGCTTGAGGATCGCGACGCCCTTCGGCGTGTCGTTGAGCACCTCGAGGTACAGGCGGGCCTCCATGAGTCCGACCATCGCGACGGCCTGATTCTTCTGGCCGGCGTACTCGGCGCGCAGTGCGTCGAATTCCTTCAATTCCGGCGCGAGCGCAGCCTCCGTGGCGGCGCCGGCCTGGATCTTGGTGCGCACCTTCTCGACGAGTGCGGAGAGCTTGTCGGTGACCTGCTTCTCCTGCGTCATTTCGGCGACGGATGGCGCGGAAACGGCCGGCTTTGCGGGGACGGCCGTTGCCGTGTCGGCGCGGAGGTGAAGGGAAAGGGGGGCGAGGGTAGCGAGCAGGACTGCTCCGAAGGATCTGAGATTCATAGAGGCGCCGATGCAGGCACAAATCGAATTCGAACGCACGCCTGAAGGTTCGTCGCAAAACGGTTTATCCTGACTTCAGCGATTGAATGGAACAGAAGCCAACGAAGGGAGCGGAGAACAAACAGTTTACCACAGAATTGAAAGCGTTGGTTTATACACCGGTCGGGTGAGTCGAATTTTGCTCGGCGATTTCGTATAATCGCCTGGTTCGGCCTTCTTTGTTATCTTCGTTTCCTTCTGTTAACTGCGTTTTCTAAGTTTATCTGACGGACCTGGGACCTCAGGCTGCGGCCATGATAACGAATCCATTTGTCCACCGTCAGTCGCCAGACTTCCGCGAGTGCAACCGCGGCGAGATGGTGATCGGCCGGTGAGAAAATTCGGCGCCGAAAGTTACGAGGGACAAGGCGCTTAGCCTGGCGTGGCGATCGCCTCGGATTGCACCTCAGCGATTGGGCCTGCCGGTTGCAGGTTGGCCACTCAATGGCCTGCGCCTCATGGCCTTGTTACCTTCGTTTCCTGGTTTACTGCGTATTCAAGGATGACGGTCGATCGCCGGACGAGAAGCTCAGGGCCGATAACGGCCCCGGTCGAGCGCGGCTGCCCCGGGTGGTCCGGGATTTGGGAGGGGATCGACGCGGAGAAGACATGTAGCCGACAGGCCGCGCGTAGCGCGCTAACCTGTCGGCGCAATGCAAACTAAACAGAGTAATCCTAAGGTTAGGCGTGCTCCCGTCGAGGCGGGAGCGACAGTGATGATGGGGATGGAGTGCGGAGCTTCGGCGCCGCCTTGGGACGCGGGGCGCTTACTGGCTCGCGCGGAGTGCTTCGTCGACGGACGCGAGGTGTTTCTTCCAGGCAGCCCAGGCTTGTGGTTTGGTCGAACGGTCGTTGAGACGACGCATCGCCTCTTCGCGCTGGGCGGTCAGGGCATCGCGGTAGGCAAACAGATTGCCTGTGTTCTCAGGGAGCGCGGGAGGCATTTCCTCGGGCTGGGGCTCGGGCGTTGTCGCAGGCTGAGACGATTGGCTCGCGGAGTTCGCCGCTGCGGCTGCGAGTCCGGCGCCGACGGGCGTCGCTGGGACGGGCGAAGGCGCGGAGGCAGCCGCCCGGCGACGGCGACGCTTCCGGGGCGTGCCCGCCGCTTCCTGCACAGCGGCACGGACAGCCCTGCCAAACGCGTCGACGTCGGTGTAGCCGTAGTGTGCCGGGAGTCGCCGAAGCTCGGCGGTCAGCTCAGCTTCGACCTCAGTGGTCAGCTTCGCCACCTTTTCGCGCGCCTCGCGCAATTCAATCACCAGGGCCTCGATCGTTGGTTTGTGCGACATGGTTCCCCTTCTTGCCAATCACACGGCCAACGCCCGTCGAGCCATTTCGCGATGAAAATTGAAAAAGTCCGGGTTTCCCCTGCGCGCCACCGCCCAGGCCTCGTGGCTGGAATGGATAAGGCGGGCCGGCTCCGGTGGGCCGCCCCGCCGTCTTCGAACGGTTCTCAATTCGTCACGAAATCGAGCACCACCGGCGTCACGATCGCCGCGAAGTCGTCGTAGGCCATCTTGATGACCTCGTGGTGCGTGCCGGCATTGAACGCGATCTCCTTCTGTTCGGTGAGGCTCCCCGCCACGTAGGTTTTCATCCCATACAGGTAGCCGAAGGGCGGCATTGCGCCGGCCTCGCAGTCGGGGAAGTGCGTCACGAACTCCTCCTCGCTCGCGAGCTTGACCGGCGATTTCTCGAGCAATTCCGCGAGATCCGACAGCACCAGCCGTCGCGTCGCCGGCAATACGACCATCGCCAGCTCACCCTCGATCTTCACGATCACCGTCTTCGCAAAATCGCGGCCCGCCACATGCGCCAGCTCGGCAATCTCCTGGGCCGTGAAGGCCGGAGAGTGCCGGATGCTGATGTATTTCACGCCGCGACGATCCAGAAACTCCCTGAGTCGTTCCGCTGCCATGACATCCTCCTTCGTTTTGTGCGTTGAAGCATCCGGTCCAACGAGGAGCGCACCCTGCGCATGCGCCCTTCGGCGAGGCTGTCAGATTATCGCCAGGCGCGGGAAGGGTCACGGCCAAATCGTGCGTCCGCGGAAATAGTCCTCCGCGGCGGGGCGAACGGAGCCAACGCTGCTGCGATGTCCGCGTGGAGCGCCTAGCGCAGGATCTCTGGAGGCAAGGGCGACCCATGGGCTACGTGCCCCACGCGATAGACCTGGGCGCCTGAGGCGCAGCGGATGGATGCCCGGTCGGGCCAGTGCCGGAATCGCACGGCAGTCCAGGTCGTCGGCTCGTAGCCGTAAACGGCTCCCACGGCACCGTGGCGGCTCAGGTCTTCTTCCGCCGCGATCCGCTCCTCGTCCTCGAGGGCCTTGAGCGAGGTGAAGGGCCGGACCGGCGGGATCTCCAGGCTGGCCCAGGTCGCTGTGCCAAAGGACGGACCCTGGAGCGAACCGAGGACCTGCCAGGTTCGGACGGACGGCCAGCCGAATGACGTGGTGACGGCCTCGAAGCCCGGTCCGCTGAGAAAGCGACGCATGCCCCGGATGTCGGACCAGAGGTAGAACGGCGCGTAGCTGTTTTCCGGGCCTGTGGCATCGGGGCCGGCCCGTTCCGAAAACAGGAAGGATTTGAAGGCCAGTCCGCCGAAGCCATCCATCAGCGGCCCCTTGGCTGCAATCCGCCGCCGGATGATCCCCATGTCGTAGTCTGCGGGCAGTGTGAATCGGTACTGCATTGCGAGCATGACATTCTCCGTGGTTCAGACCGTGGTGTGATTGGGCTCCCACATGCGCCCACCTCCGAACGACCAGTCTTCCGGCTCGGAGTTGGTGAGCACGATCATGACGTCCTCCGGGCGCAAGCCGGGGTCGGCTGCGAGCAGTTCGACCGTTCTTTGGTATAGCGCACGTTTCGTCTCCCTCGGGCGTTGGCGGCCCGTCGTCATCGCGATGTGGACGAAGTCCGCGCTGCGCGGTCCGCCCATGTAGGTGGGATGGATTGCGAGCTCGTTGGGCGCGAGCTGATGAAAGATCTGGAAGCAGTCTTCGGGCGGCACTTCAAAGGTTTCGCTCATCGCGCGCAGCACGCTGCGTGAGATCGCTTCCAAGTGGGCCGGCGGCTTGCCGGCGCGAAGGGATATTCTGACGTAAGGCATGGTGGCGTCCTTGGGTGAGTGGTTCGCCACCGACTCTATCAGTCCGGGAAAGAATTGAAAATTTGGAAGTTTGGCACAAATCATTCCAGAATTCGGGATAATTGAGGCTAGCGCGGAGCGCAGGAGCGATCGACGCGGTGCCAGGGGGCGGGCTGGTCAGCGGGCTCGGAACCGCCTCACCTTGTGCCGGTTTCCACAGCCCGACATCGAGCACCACCTTCGGCGGCCTGGCTTGCTCGTATCCACGAAGACGACACCACAGTCCTCGGCATGGCACAGGCGCACCCGGTCCGCCGGGGAGTGGGAGAGGAGGTCCTCGATCGCGGCGGACAGTATCCATACGGGCAGTTCCAGTGCGGTGGGTTGATCCCAGATCCAGTGGGTCGACCGCAGCCGGACCTGGATGAGGCGGTGGGTGGCCGCGGTGCGAAAGGCTCGGTTCAACGATTCGAGGTCCTCCTCCGAGGGAATCCGGCCCGAGGCCCTGCTCGCGACGACGCGGTAGGCGCATTCACGCAGCGCCAGGGCGGTTTTCCAGGCTGCTCGCGCGGCCCCGCCGCCGGCCCGCGCAGCAAGCCGGGCCGCGTCGGATGCCGGCACGAGTCGGGCCTGCCTCACAAACGCGACCAGGGTCGCGTAGTCCGGAAGGCGCTCGAGCGGCGCGTCGGAGCGCCGCTCGTCGAGCGTGTTCAGGAAGTCGAGTGCCGGGTGCCCGCCCAGCCATTCGAAACTCGGGGCCATGGACTCGAGCATGCGGGTAACGGCGGACGCGACAATATCGAATGTAACCAGTAAAATCGCTTTGACAGGTTACCATGATTTCGATCGAATTTTACCCATGTCGTCTGCGGTTGCCCTTGCCCCCAACCTGCTCGTCCCCGCCTCGCCGAACGATGCCGCGATCGAGAATCTTCGCGCCGCCGGGCCCGCACCCGGCTGCGCGGAGGGGCTCCAGGCCTTCGGCCAGTTCGTCGGGGTTTGGGATCTCGACGTGCGGTTCTACGACCGGTCGGGTGCGCTGGAGTGGGGGACGCCGGCGGTCTGGATGTTTTCCTGGATTCTCGACGGCCGCGGCGTGCAGGACGTGCTCGTGTTTCCAAACCGTCGCAATGCGCAGGGCGAGCGCGGCGTCGGGACAACCCTGCGGTACTATGATGCGAGGCTCCGCCGCTGGAAGGCCACCTTCGTCGGCGCCCAGAGCGGAATCGTCATCCATCTTGAGGGTGGGCCGGCGGGCGATCGGATCGTCCTGGAGGGGCGGGACATGGACGGCAGCCTCCTGAAATGGACGTTTTCGGCGATCACCTCGGAGAGTTTCCAATGGACAGGCCACAGCTCAGCCGATGGCGGGAAGACCTGGTGGCTGGAGCAGGAAATGTCGGCCCGGCGCAGAGGGACCGATTCCGGACCCCGGGTGGCTTCGGCCTTGTGGCGCCGACTCGACACTCAGGGCAGCGAGTCCGCGCGGCTTGCCCGTCTGGCCGGTGGCTGGGAGCTCGCCGGCTCCGCCGTGTTCGACGCCGAGGGGCTGGCCGCGTCGCTGAGCTACTCGATCGTGTGCGGCGACGCATGGGATTTTCGGACTGCGAGGGTCGAGGGCTGGCTCGGCGGCGGCCTGATCCGGCTGTCGGTGCGACGCGAGGCCGACGGATTGTGGTTTTTGAACGGCACGCCCTGTCCGGAATTCACGGGCTGCGCCGAGTTCGATTTGAATTTCAGTCCGTCAACCAACCTCATTCCGATCCGGCGTCTGGGTTTGAAGCCGGGCGAGTCCGCCGCGGTGACCGCCGCGCTACTCCGATTTCCGAGCCTGCGCCTCGAGCGGCACGAGCAGCGCTACACGTGCATCGACCGCAGGCTGTATCGTTACGAGAGCGGGCAGGGGGCTTTCAAGGCGGACCTTGCGGTTGACGATGTTGGCATGGTCCAGGACTACGCTCCGGTCTGGCAGCGACTCGTGACGCGGGCCTGAGGTCTGTGGCGGTGATATGGGGTGCCGTCCGGGGGCGAATCCGGCTCGTTGACCAGGTTGAGTCGAATTGAACCTTGTCGCAGGCAACAGAAGGAAACGAAGGTTTGGGAAGTGTCGTTCGCTCAACCCGGAATAGAACGCGCTGTTTCTGTCACCTCACGGGTGAATCGCACCTAATCAAAACTGTTTATTCACTACTCTGCCCCTCCTATCTTTGTTTCCTTCGTTTCTGTTCACTGAATTTCTGGACCATGGCCACTCCGACCCTCGACCTTCATGTCTTGCGCACCTTTGTCACCGGCGTCGAACTCGGCGGCTTTGGGCGGGCCTCGGACCGGGTCGGGCGCTCCACGTCGGCGATCAGCGCCCAGTTGAAGAAGCTCACCGATCAGGCGGGCCGGCCCATTCTTCGAAAGGAAGGCAGGCGGATGGTGCTGACACCTGCGGGCGAGGTCCTGCTGGGCTACGCCCGGCGTCTCCTGGAGCTCAACGACGAGGCGCTTGCGGCGCTCAACGAGGGGCGCCTCCAGGGAACCGTGCGCGTGGGAGTGCAGGAGGATTTTGGCCACAACTTTCTGTCCGGCGTGCTGGGGCAATTTGTCGCCGCACATCCAGGCCTCACGGTGGAGGCGCAGGTCGCTAGAAACGCTTCGCTGCTCAACCAGGTTCGCTCCGGGCGTCTGGACCTGGCGCTTGCATGGGAGTCCGATCTCGAGATGGCCCACAGCGAGACGCTCGGTTCGCTTCCCATGTGCTGGATCGGCCGCGACGGTCTGGGACGTGGCGAGCGCCGAGGTCGCAAGGCAGTCTCGCTCGCCGTGTTCGAAGCCCCGTGCGCGCTGCGGTCGGCGGCAACCGAGGCGCTGGATCGCGCGAATGTACCTTGGCGAATCGCATTCTCGGGTTCGAGTCTCGCCGCGGTCTGGGCTGCGGTGAACGCGGGCCTCGGCATCACGGTCCGTACCCCTGCCGGAATGCCATCCGATCTCCGAATCCTCTCCGGCATGCCGCGCCTGCCGAAGATCGGCGTCGTGCTCTACCGGGCCGAGGCGAAACCCTCCGCCGCGGTCGCCGCGCTGGCGACCATCCTTCGCCATAATGTCGGCGTCATCCTGAAAGGAGCCGGGACCGTCGGCTGATCTCGTCGTCGCTCAACGTCGACTGAGAAGGGGGGGATATGGGATTGCCATGGTCGCGATCCGTGTACGAATTTCACCTCGCGCGCGCACCAGCATCGCGTCCCTGCCAGCCATCCCTGCCCCGCGCACGCGAACCGTCCGCGGATTCCAGCCCATGAACCAGCCCGCCCTCCTGAAAATGTCCGTGTTGAACCGCTTCGTCCTGACGCTCGTCGTCGTTGGTGTCATCGCTGCGGTCCCGGCTGCGATCGCCGCGCTGCCGGCGCCCTTCAGCGAGCCGCTTGAGTGGACCACCTCCGATCCGCTGATCTCGCCAATCTCGGACGCGAACCACAACCTGGTGTCCATCAAGGATCCCTCGGTCGTGCAGTACGGGGGCTACTGGCACGTGTATGCCACCGTGGCGAACACGGCCGGGCAGTGGAACATGGTGTATTTGAAATTCCCCACCTGGTCGCAGGCCAGCAGCGCGAAGCAGGTTTACCTCGATACGGCGAACCCCGCCTTCGCCGGATATCACTGCGCACCCCAGGTGTTCTACTTCACGCCGCAGAAGAAGTGGTACCTGATCTGTCAGTCGCCCCAGCCGACCTATTCCACGGCCGACGACCTCTCCAAGCCGGAGACCTGGACCGCCCCGCAGAACTTTTTTCCGACTACGCCCTCGGGAGCGCCCTCCAGCTGGATCGATTTCTGGGTGATCTGCGACGACACCAACGCCTACCTCTTTTTCTCGGGCGACGACGGCCGCTGGTACCGGAGTCAGACCACGCTCGCCAACTTTCCCAACGGATTCAGCAATCCGGTGGTCGTCATGCAGACGGCATCCAAGTTCGACCTCTTCGAGGCGAGCTGCGTCTACCACATCAAGGGAGCGAGCGAATACCTCGCGATCATCGAATGCATCGGTTCGACCGGGCGCCGCTATTTCAAGGGCTTCCTGGCGGATAGCCTCGACGGTACCTGGACGCCGTACCATGCCAGCGAAAGTGATCCGTTCGCCGGGCGCGCAAACGTGAGTTTGAACCCCCTAGACCCTGTGCCGGAGAGCAACGACTTTAGCCACGGCGAACTGGTTCGCGACGGCTACGATCAGACGCTCACGATCGATCCGGGTGACGTCCAGTTCCTATACCAGGGCATGGACCCGTCGACGCCCGCGGGAACCTCGTATTCGCAGCTGCCTTACCGGCTCGCGCTCCTGACTCCGCTTTCATCCGGAGTCTCGGTGATCAGTACGACGCCGCCCAGCTATACAGTCTTCCCCAACTCGTTTGTCGACATCTCGACCCGCTGCTACGTGGGAACAGGAAGTTCGGTTGGCGTGGCGGGCTTCATCCTGAAGAATCGGTCGGTCGTTCTCGTTCGGGCGAGCGGACCGACCCTTGGAACGCAGGGCGTGGCCAACACGATCGCGAAACCGCAGCTCACGATCTACAACTCCGCGGGCACGCCGATCCTCGAGAACGTGGGCTGGCAGTCCGGCATGACCTACCTCAGCGGTACGAAGGCGGATGATGTGACCGGCAACTACAAGGATGCCTACGGCGTCGATGCGGTGACGAAGGCGGTCCACGCGTTTCCCTTCACGTCGCCCGACGACTCGGCGATCACGGTCCAGCTGCCCCCCGGGCTTTATACCGCGGAGGTCAAGGGCGCGGACGGCGGAACCGGCAACGCGATCGTGGAGGTGTATCTCTACAGCCCGAGCGGAAAGCTCGATCCGGCAAATCAATTTTCCGCGATCTCCACGCGCTGCTACGTCGGAACCGGAGATTCCGCGGCGACCGTGGGATTGATCCTTCAAAACCCTGGAACGGTGCTGCTCCGCGCTGTCGGGCCCTCGCTGTCGCGTTACAGCGTGAGCAACATCCTGCCGAATCCGACGATCACGCTCTACAATGCCCAGAGCCTGCCGATCCAGACGAATACAAGCTGGCAGAGCGATCCGACCGAGGCGGCCGCCATCCAGGACGCGACAACCACCGTCCAAGATTTTCCCCTGACCTACACCGAGGATTCGGCGATGCTTGTGACCCTTCCCGCGGGCACCTACACCGCGATCGTGAAGGACGCCAACGGCAAGTCGGGCAATGCAATCGTCGAAGCCTATCTTGTGCCGCAGACGGTGGGCTCGCGGTGACGTGAGGATCTTGGGGCGGCAAAGGCACCCGGAAAGAAAGGAAGCAGGGAGCGACGAGCGGGAATAGAGAAGCCGCACTCCCAAAGGGATGAGCACGAGCGAGCTGCTAGACATGTGGAGTGCGGAGCCTCGGCTCCGTTTTTGACGGGACGTCTCGACGTCCCGCCCTCCGGCCGGTGCTCCGCAGCCGCGCGAGGTCCGCGCGGTGGCTGCGCATTCGCCGGCGTGAGGCGCCAGCGGGGGGCGCGAGTCGAGACTCGCGTCCGAAGGCGGAATCGAGATTCCGCACTCAATAGGAGAATAGCTGGCAGGCTGCTAGACATGTGGAGTGCGGAGCCTCGGCTCCGCTTTGGACGGGACGTCTCGACGTCTCGCCCTCCGATCGATGCTCTGCAGCCGCGCGAGGTCCGCGCGGTGGCTGCGCATTCGCCGGCGTGAGGCGCCAGCGGGGGGCGCGAGTCGAGACTCGCGTCCGAAGGCGGAATCGAGATTCCGCACTCAATAGGAGAATAGCTGGCA
>MLJW01000114.1_pt1 | contig 84644 bp, 59 predicted proteins | sample 888231 | NCBI WGS metagenome assembly MLJW01 (sample SAMN05788063, study PRJNA343431) | mine drainage metagenome | isolation source: sample collected from the inflow into an acid mine drainage treatment plant... | place: Germany: Lusatia, lignite mining district
CAGGCTTGCACATCTAGGCCTCATGTCGGCCGCGCTGGCTTGGATGGTGTTTTGTTTTTTCACACCTCAATTCTTCATCCTCGCCCCCGCGGCTCCATCTTTTTCAAACCTGTTTTGGACACCAGTGCAATAACCGGGCTAGGGGGTCAAACCTTGCTGTTTGTGGTCGGCTGGTCGGATTTTAGGGCGGATGCGGCTGACCCGGGCGGCATAGGATTGGGCAGGTGACCCGGTCTGTTGGGGTTCCGCCGTGGACGCCCTGACGCGCCCCCTTCCCTCTCACTCAACGTCGACTGTTTTTGAGTGAACGGGGCGTTGAGTCGGGGGCCGGGAAGCGGTTAATGCGGGCTCATGTTTACCCCTTTCCGCGTGTGTGTGCTGCTGGCGGTTGTTTTTGGCTCGAGAGTGTTTGGCGCCGAGCTGGCCCTGACGGTGAAGGACCAGGATTACCTCAATGCCCGCGGGTTCAGTGTCTTCCTCTACGACAACACCTACCACCCGGTCTTCGTGGATCAGAAGGACGCGGCGATGCAGCTCATCCTCCACGACCAGCGGATCGCCACCAACGGGGACGTGCGGCTGATGCCCACACCGGAGCAATGGGATCTGGTGGCCACGCTCAAGGGGCGCCACATCGACGAGGCCCACAACCGGCTCTCCGCGGATCTCGCGTTTCCGTCCTTCGGGCTGAGCTACACCCTCGTGGTCTCGGCCGAACCCGGCGGGATCCGGGTGAGCGTGAATCTCGACAAGCCGCTGCCGCAGGAGCTCGTCGGGCGCGCGGGCTTCAATCTGGAATTCCTTCCCTCGATCTACATGGGCAAGGCCTACCTCGTCGACGGCACCCACGCCGGCATCTTCCCGCGCACACCCGAGGATCCGATGATCAAGGTGCTGCCGCTGGCCGATGAGCCGAAGAAGGCGTACTACCTGGAGGCCTGGGACAAGGCCAAGGGCTACACGCAGCCGCTGCCGTTCGCCGAGGGCAGGACGATGACGCTGGGCGTCGACGACAAGCTGGCGCGGGTGAGCGTCATGTCGGAGACCGCCGACCTGATGCTGTTCGACGGACGCGACCGCGCGCAGAACGGCTGGTTCGTGCTGCGGTCGCTGATCCCCGCGGGGAAGACGACGGACGCCATCGTGTGGCACATCCGGCCGGACGTGATCCCGAACTGGACGCGGCCGCCGATGATCGCACACAGCCAGGTCGGCTACGCGCCGGGGTTTTCGAAGGTGGCGGTGATCGAGCTCGATCCGCATTTCCGCGGCCCGAAGACCGCCCAAGTGCTGCGCCTGATGGCCGACGGATCGTACAAGCCGGTGTTCGAGGGGCCGATCACGCCCGCGGTGCCCTGGCTGCGGTATGTGTATTCGAAGTTCGATTTCACGCCGGTCAACGACCCGGGCCTGTACGTCATCGAGTACGCGGGCCGGCGCACCGCCGTCTTCCCCATCGGCAAGAACGTTTACGCGAACATCTGGAAGCCAAGCCTGGACCACCACCTCGCGGTGCAGATGGATCACGTATCGGTTCGCGAAGCCTATCACATGTGGCACGGCGTTTCGCACATGGACGACGGCCGCATGGCGCCGGTGGTCGGCGAGCAGTTCGACGGATGGAACCAGGCGACGGCGACGGACGGGAAGTACAAGGGCGGCGATCACATCCCCGGGATGAACGTGGGCGGCTGGTACGATGCGGGCGACTTCGACCTGGAGGAGCCCGCGCAACTCAAGGTGATCCAGAGCCTCGCCCTGGCGTATCGGGAATTTCACCTCAACTACGACGAACTGACGGTGAACGAGACCACGAGGGAGGTCGAGATGCACCGTCCCGACGGCGTGCCCGACGCGGTGGAGCAGGTGAAACACGGGGCGCTCTACATCCTGGCGCAGTTTCACAACATCGGCCACGCGATCCGCGGCACGCACGAGCCGGACCTGCGTCAGTACACGCAGATCGGCGACGGGGCGTCGAAGACCGACGGCCGGATCTACGACCCGAAGCTGGGGCCGAACGAAGTCCGGGGCGATTATTCCGGCAAGCCGGACGACCGCTGGATTTTCACGACCAACACGCCCTACTTCCAGTGGAACGCCATCGCGGCGCTGGCGGCGGCGGCGGACGTGTTGAAGGGCTGGGACGATGCGACCGCCAAGGACTGCCTAGCGACGGCGATCAAGGCATGGAACGACGAGAAGCTTCACCCGACCAAGACGCCGCCGGGCTGGCATTTCGGCGGAAACGCCCCGGCGAGCAGCGTGCTGGCGGCGTCCGAGGGCGTGGTGCCCGGGAGCGCTCCGAAGAAACCCGCCGCGACCGTCGCTCCAGCCGCCGGCCCGGACCGGGCTGATTTTGCCGCCGCGCTGGAATGGCCGGCGGCGCTGGAGCTGACGATCGCCACCCACGGCGCCGAGCCCTACCGGTCCCGACTGCAGGCGTTGTTTCCCCGGATGATCACCCCGCGGGAGATCGGCCGGGACGGCTGGACGGCGGTCAGGGCCCTCCCCTACCTGGACCCCGGCGCGAAGGCGCAGATGCGGGAGGCGGTGAAGACCTACGTGGCGGACCTGGATCGTCAGCTGGCGGCCACGCCCTTCGGCGTCCCGCCGAGCCTGCGGCCCTGGGGCGGCTCGGGGGCAGTGGTGGACATGGCGGTGCGCATGTACTTCCTGCACGAGGCGTTTCCGGATCTGGTGAGCCCGAAGTACACACTACGCGCGGTGAACTACATCCTCGGCACGCATCCGGTCTCCAGCACCTCGTACGTCGCGGGCGTCGGCACGGTCTCGAAGCTGATGACTTACAGCAACAATCGGGCGGACAACTCGTACATCCCAGGCGCGGTGATTCCTGGATACGTGATCATCAAGCCGGATTTCCCGGAGTGTATTGATAATTTCGGATACCTCTGGTTCGAGGACGAAGCGGTGGTTGCCGGATCGGCCAACTGGGTGGTCGCCGGCAACGCCGCGGAGGCGTTGGTGAAGGAAGCCCGGCGATAGACGGCCCGCAGGACGGTCGGTAAAGCCGTCCGTCCCCCGAGGCACCCAACCGTGCTGCACCGCGAACGGTGCAGGGTCCGACGTTTCGGCAAAGTCAAAATACGGTCGCCCGGCATACGCTCGCGGGCCTGACCCCGCACCCATCCGGATACGTCGCTGGAGCCAACCCTAGCCTGCGCCAATACCCGGTTCGTCCCCTTCGGATCGGCCGAATCCGCAGACAGCGGCCGGCCGATTTCCGGATGATTCATTTCACGAGGAGGCTCATAGTGTAATGACTTGGGGATGCACTTACGCGGATATGATTTCGTGGGGATTGTAGTGGGCGGGTTGTTTCACCTTGAACCAGATGGCGTAGAGGGCGGGCAGGAACAGGAGCGTGAGCAACGTGCCCGCGCCGACGCCGCCTATCAGCACAAAGGCCAGCGCGCCCCAGAACGACGACTGCGTCAGGGGAATGAAGGCCAGCATAGCCGCGACGGCCGTGAGCACCACGGGACGGGCACGTCGCACCGTGGATTCGATGATCGCCTCGTAGTCCGAAAGGCCGGCCGCCTTGTCGTGCTGGATCTGATCGATCAGGATAAGCGTATTTCGAATCAGGATACCCGAGAGCCCGATCAGGCCAAGGATCGCATTGAAGCCGAATGCCTGGTTGAAAAGAATCAATGTTGGGACGGCGCCCACCAGACCCAGCGGGCCAGTGGCAAAGACCATGAACATCGCCGAGAATGAGCGCACTTGAATCATGATCAACGCCAGCGTGATGAGGATCATGACGGGAAACAGCTGCACCAGTGCCTTGTTGGCTTTGGCGCTTTCTTCGACCGAGCCACCGGTGTCGATCCGGTAGCCGTCCGGAAGGTGGGATTTGAGCGTTGCGAGCTGAGGTAGCACCTCGGCCGTCACGTCGGGCGGTTGCACTCCGTCCACCACGTCGCCTTCGACGGCGATGTAGAGTTCCCTGTTGTAGCGCTTCAGGACGGCATTTTCCATCCGAGGTTCGATGCGGGCAATCTGCCTCAGAGGAATCGAGCGCCCTTGATCGTTGCGAACGATCACGTCACCAAGCGCGCCGAGACCGTCCCGTTCGAGCTTCGGGCTTCTGACCACGACATCGACGATGCGAGTGCCGCTGCGCACCTGCGACACCGTTGCACCCTGGAGGATCGCCTGAAGCTGGAGCGCAACGTCCTGGGGATTCAGCCCGAGCAGGTGCAAACGTTCTTCGTCGAAAGCAAGATGCAGCATGGGCGTCTTGTCTCCCCAGTCCAGATGCACGTCGCGGAGATGCGGATTTTTCTCCATGACTTTCCGGACATCGTTCGCGATGCGACGGATTTCATTCAGATTGTCGCCGGTCACGCGGAAAAGTACGGGATAAGGCACCGGCGGCCCGAACAAAAACTGCGTGACGCGCACGCGGGCCTCCGGGAAACGTCCGTCGGCCACCATCGCGCGAATCTTCCTCTTGAGGATGTCGCGCTCCTTCGGGCTCCTGGTCTGGATGACCACTTGGGCGAATCCAGGATTGGGCAGGGCCGAATCGAGCGACATGAAGAACCGTGGTGCACCCGCTCCAATGTAACTCGTCACGTGCTTCGCTTCGGGCAACGCAAGCATGGCCTGCTCGATGTGATGAACCGTGCGCTCGGTCTTCGCGAACGCCGACCCGTCGGGGAGATTGATCTCAAGGGTCAACTCCGTGCGGTCCGAATTGGGGAAGAATTGTTTCTTAACAATCGTCATACCAAACACCGCGGCGCCAAAGAGTCCCGCGGTGATTCCCAAGGTCAGCCATTTGTGGTTCACACAGGCGCGGATGAGACGACGAAACCGTTCGTAGTTCTTCGTGCCGTAGATTGAGTGGTGGCCGCCAACCTTCACCGGAATGTTTGGCAGGAGTTTCACACCCAGGTAGGGAATGAAAATTACGGCGACGAACCAGGACACCAGTAGCGAAAAGGCCACGATCCAGAAGATGTTGCCCGCGTATTCGCCAGCCGTGGAGCGAGCGAAGCCCACCGGAAGAAAGCCGGCGATCGTGACGAGCGTTCCCGTGAGCATCGGTGCCGCCGTGGACGTCCAGGCGAAGCTCGCCGCCTTCACACGGTCCCACCCTTCCTCCAACTTAACGACCATCGTTTCGATCGCGATGATTGCGTCGTCGACCAGAAGACCGAGTGACAGAATCAGCGCACCCAGGGTGATGCGGTCGAATTCCCGTCCGGTCACGAGCATGATCAGGAATACCGCGGCAAGCGTGAGCGGAACAGACGCCGCCACCACGATCCCGACGCGAAAGCCCAGAGTGAGCAGACTGACCAGAATCACGACCCCAAGCGCGGTGAAGAACTTCACCATGAATTCGTGAATGGCCTCCTTGATGACCGAGGCCTGGTCGGAAATATGCGTGAGGGTGATACCCGCGGGAAGCTTCGCCTGCAGGCGGCTGACTTCCGTCGCGAGATCCTTGCCAAGGGTGAGGCCATTGTAGCGCTTGTGCATCACCACACCCAAAATCAGGGCGGGTTCACCACCTTCGTGGATCACGTAGGTGGGCGGGTCCTCGTAGCCCCTGTGGACGTCGGCCACGTCTCCGACGGTCAACGTCCTGCCGGGCACCGCCAGAGGTATGGATTTGATCGAATCCACATCCGAGATGGCGCCATCGACCCGAAGGTAGACGCGCGGCCCATCGGCCTCGACGAAGCCGGACGGAGTGACGTCATTGTGCTTCGCGATGGCGCTGAACAGGGACTGGGCGCTCAAACCAAGCGTCGCGAGCCGCCGATACGAGATATCGACATAGATCTTTTGATCCTGCTCGCCGAGAATCTTCACCTTCTGCACGCCTGCCACGCGGGTCAGCCGCTGGCGCAGGCGTTCGGCCTCCTGCACCAAGTCGCGTTGCGGGAGATCAGAAGCCTTGAGCGCGTAGAGGGAGAAGAAGACATCGGAATATTCGTCATTGAAGATGGGTCCGAGGACGCCATGCGGCAAAAACCGCGCTTCGTCGGTGAGCTTTTTCCGAACCTGATAGAACTGTTCGGGCACGTCGGCAGGAGGCGTGTTATCCTTCAGGTAAACCTTCATCGTCATCAAACCGGGACGAGAGGTCGTCTCCGCCCGGTCGTAGTGCTCGAGCTCCTGCAGGCGTTTCTCCAGGCGATCCGCCACTTCGTTCTGCATTTCCTGAGCGGTGGCGCCCGGCCACACGGCCGTAACGGTCATGACTTTCACCACAAAAGTCGGATCCTCAGCGCGCCCGAGCTTGTTAAACGCGAGCACACCGGCGCCCGCGATCGCGATGAGAAAAAACAAGGTGATGGCCCGCTCCCGGACCGCCAGAGCGGAGAGATTGAAGCGGCTCATTTGGCCCCCTTCGAAGAAAACGTCTCCATACGCACGGCTTCGCCTGCATTCAGGAGTTGGGCACCGAGCGCCACGACAATGTCGCCGTGCGCCAGCCCGCGACTGACGAGCGCGGTCTCCGTCCCAAGTTTCGCGATCGAGACCGCGCGCCTATGCACCGTCGAAGTCTTTGGGTCGACGACCCACACCGCCGCGCCATCACCATGATCGATCAAGCTGCCGAGCGGAATCTCCACCATCGGCCGCGTCGCGTCTCCGGGGCCGGCAACGCAAACCGTGACCGTGGCGCCGAGCGGAAACTGCGCAGGGTCGCCTTCAAGGACATAACGAGCCCGATAGGTGCGTGACACAGGATCGGCGACCCCCGAAATTTCGCGCAACTTCGCCGGCACGGTTACCGCCGGGTTCAGATAGAGTCGCGCCGTCGCCTCACCCTGGCGAATTTCCTCCAACGAACCCTCGGGAATATCGACTGCAGCTTCGCGCGCACCATCCCGTGCGAACACGGCCACCGGCTGACCTGCAGCAACGACCTGACCGGGATCGGCCAAGGTAGTCGTGACGACACCATTGGAGTCCGCATACAGCGTCGTATAACCCACCTGATCCGCGGCCAACTTCGCCTGCGCGGCACTGCTGGTTGCTGCGGCGGCCGCGCGCTCCAACACGTCGTGCGACTCGGCGCGCTTTTCCACCAGAACACGCGCACGTTTGAGCTCGAGGCTCGCCTGTTCCTGAATGGCTTGTGCGGCTTGCAGCGCGAGTTGGTAGTCGGTCGGATCGAGCTTCAGCAAGGGTTGCCCCTTTTTCACCGCATCGCCGGCGTTCACCAGTCGCTCGACGACCTTTCCCGCGACACGAAAGCTCAAATTGCTCTCGAAGCGGGCGCGGACGACACCGGTGTAGTTGCGCTCCGAAGACCAGGTGGGATGAGCCGTGTCGATCTTCACCACATGGACCAATGGCGCTACGGGTGCGCCGGCCTTCGACACGCCGCGGCTGCAGCCGAGCAACCCGAAGCCGGCGACGGCGCCCAATGCAAAGAGCGACCCGTGACGACCCAGCCGCGTTCGGCTGAAAGGCGCCCGTCGGGCGTGAGCAGGTTTCGGAGGATAGGTATGGGTACAGATGTTCATAATCTAAATTCGGTCGGAAATTACGGTTGAAGTGAGGCCACCTTCGCGGAGGGATTTTTCCATCCGCCGCCGAGCGCGCGAATGAGCGCGACCCGGGTGATCAAACGCTGCCCTGCCAACGCCGCAGCGCTGCGCTCCACCGTCAGGACGGTGCGCTGCGCCTCGATCACCTGGAGGTAGCTCGTTCCGCCGGCGAGGTATCTCTCTTCGGCGAGCTTCCTGACTCGGCACGCACTGGCGACGGCGCGCCTGATAGCGTCGGACTGCTCCGACACGAGCTGCGATGCGCTCAACGCGTCCTGAACTTCGCCCAAGGCCGTCAGCACGTCTTGCCGATAGCCCGCGAGCGCTTGCTCGTAAGCGGCTTGGCTGCGTTGGTAGTTGGCGCGAATTCGTCCGCCTTGGAACAGCGGAAGATAGATGCTCGGGGTGAGCGCCCACGCCCGACTATCGTGCAGAAGGAGGTCGCCAAGTTGGGCGCTTGCGAAGCCCGCGCTGCCCGTCAGCGAAATCGCCGGAAAGAAGGCGGCCTTTGCCACGCCGATTTGGGCGTTGGCTGCGCGCAGGTGGTTTTCCGCAGCGGCCAGATCGGGCCGACGCAGCAGCAACTCGCTCGGCAAACCGACGGGAATAGGGGGAAGCGATACATTGACCGGCGTGCGCGGGTCGACCTCGAACGCCGGGGCCGGCCGGCCGAGCAAAACGGCCAATCCGTCTTTCAGCGCGGTGCGACGATCCGCGACCGCGGCCACATCGGCCTCGGCGGTGGAAACGGCGATCCTGGCCTGCTCGACAGCGAGGTCGCTCGCGCCACCCGCATCGCGCCGTGCCTCCACGAGGGACAGCATCTCGGTCTGGAGTTTGAGCATGTTCGCGACGATGCGGGCTTCGTCGTCGGTCGCGGTAAGCGCAAAGTAGGTCGACGCTGTTTCGGCCGTAACGGCAAGACGCATGGCATCGGCCAGATCCCGGGTCGCGGCCAAATTGGCCTGCGCGCTTTCGTTGAGCCGGCGTACGCGTCCGAACAGATCCAGCTCCCACGACAGCGTGAGCGGTAGTCGATAGGTTGTGGTGAGGCTGTTCGGAAAACGGTTGGTCGTCGTCTCGGAAGTCTGCTCACGCGAGACCATACCCGTTGCGCCGACAGCGGGGAGATAAGAGGCACGTGCCGCGCCGGTGAGCGCGCGCGCCTGCTCCACGCGCGCCAGTGCGACCTTGAGGTCCTGATTTTGCTTCAGCGCTTCCTCGATCAACCGATCGAGCTCCTGATCGCCGAAGTCCCGCCACCACTCTCGCTCCACCCGACCCTTGACCGTGAGTCGTTGATTGGACGTCGCTCGGTAGGACGCCGCCATCGGAGTTTCGGGGCGGTGATAGTCCGGGCCCACCGCTGGCAGAGCACATCCTGCCAGCAGCATCACCGCCACCAGCCCTCCGCCCAGCGCGAGGCGTGAAATTCGCGACGAGTCAGCCGGCGTCGCGTTGGTGGTGTCGCCGCACGCCTGTGGACGGCGACAGAAGGAAACGAGAGAATTTGGGTTCATGAACAGGCCGAATTGATGCTCGATGCGGGACTCATCCGTTCATCGCCTGCGACATGGCGGCTTGGTGCAGCCATCGCGGGGTCGCCCAGGTGAACGCCACGAGGAATTTGTTGCCGAATCCGGGGACGACACTCATCCGTCCATTCCTCAGTGCACGTATCGCTGTCCGGACGACAGGTGCCGGCTTCATCATCAGAGGCTTTAGGATGGGCGTGATTTTCATCTTCGACGCCGCCGCAAAGCCCGTCTCAGAGGCGCCCGGGCAGACGGTGGTTACCGTGATCCCCTCGCGTTTGAATTCCCGGTGGAGCGCTTCACCCAGGCGCAGCACATAGGCTTTCGCGGCCGCATAGACCGCAAAGCGCTCCACGCCCTGATACGCCAACATGCTCGCGACAAGCAGGATCTTCCCCCGGCGCCGCTTGCGCATGTCCTGTGCGAAGACGTGAGTGACCGCCGTCAGACTTGCGATGTCCAACTGCACCATCGCGAGCGCTGCATCGAGTGGGGTCTCGGCAAACGGACCTTGCAGACCGTGGCCCGCGTTGTTGATCAGCACGTCGACTTCAATTCCTTTGGCATCGAGTCGTTCATGCAATCGCACCACCGCCGTGATGTCGGAAAGATCGACCTGCTCGACCACGACTTCGACGCCGTGCCGCCGGCGGAGCGTCTCGGCCAACACCTGAAGCCGGTCCAAACGACGGGCGACCAAAACGAGCGAGTGCCCTTGTTCGGCATATTGCCGCGCGAATTCCTCGCCGAAGCCGCTCGAAGCTCCCGTGACGAGCACCCAGGATTTTCCGCTGGGATTCGGTGAAGCGGTCTCTTGATGAAACGGGCGTGACAAGCACGTATCGCCGGTGTGAAGAGGCTGCGACCGGTTGGCTTGGATCGGATTTTCTCGGGACATGATGTGTTGTGTCAGTGCGGTGGTTTCGGTGTGGCGACGGCGAGCGTCGCAGCGGAGTAAGTTCACAAAGGAAGGTTGAGCCGGGACGGCTAGGTGTGCATCTGCACACTATGTTTATGTCGCTCCCTTGGGACGGGGTTTTCAGTTTCTCAGAGCGGTTGCGACCTTATCGAGGTCGGCAATCAGAGCGGTCCAACGTTCTTCTCCGAGCACCTGGACTGCGGCACGCTGAGCAGACTCCCACGCGGGTGTGAGTTTTTCGATCTGCTTGCGGCCTTTCGCAGTGAGCGACAGTTCCACTGAACCGCCATGCCCGCCCCTTTCGATGGACACCAAGCCGGCCCGCTTCAACGGACGGAGATTCCGCAATAGCGTCGTACGCTCCATGGCGAGGATTTCGCTCAGATCGGCCATCGTCGAAGGGCCGGTGGCGTGTAACGCCGAAAGAAGCGCCCCCTGGGTGCTGCGCATCCCGTGTCGGCGAATCTCCGCATCGAAAAATTGCGTCACCACCCGAGCGACTCGGCGGAGATTGAAACACACGCAATTCTGACGGGCAGAGAAATCGAGCTTCTTGGACATGCGTGTGTATATGCACAGCTCAATTATCCTGTCAACCCGTCTTTCCGGTCGCCCCCCCCTCTTTCGGGGCCGATCCAAGGGAAGAAGCCTCAACTCATGATCGTACAGGTTGGGAGGAAGCTGCGGTGGTTTCTCCGGCGACGCGGCCGATCCTAGGGCGAAAACCTTTATGTTTGTGGTCTTGGTTTTCATCGCGGACGCGGACTGGTGGGCCGGGGTCTGGGCCACTTGATTCGGGTGTCGGACTCTCCGAATGGACCTGCCACTTCCCCCACTCCCGAGTGGAATACGGGGAAAGGTCGTTCTCATCGTTTCGGGACCTCATACAGGAAGGCCCGCCCCCGGCGGCCGGCCGGAGTTGGATCGACCTCGTTCACCCGGTGGTAGGGCCAACACACTCGGTCTCTTCGTCACCCGCTGTTTGAGACAATCGCCGAAGCCAGGTTGATACGGTTTCGCATTCTGATCCCCCAACGGGAGCCTTCGGTCGACCGATCTAGGGTTTGTCGATCGGGCGGGTGACAAACACCAGAGCGGCGGTCCACGCAATCGCTGCGCAGGAGAGACCATGGATAATCCCCATGGGAAGCAGCTGCCGCATGGTGCCGAGGTCGACGTGGTGAATGGGTGCAAGCCACACATCGAGGCGCCAATTCAAGATCGCCAGAAAGACCAGTCCGCAGAAGGAAACGTAGAGGTTGCCCGCCTTGGTTTCGTCCATGGAGGCGGGCCTGTGCCGCATGAGCAAGAAAGGGGCGGCTCCGAGGAGGAAAACCACGCCTGTGATTCCGAGCGACACGGCTCGGTCGCCGGACTGCCACGCCAGGAAGATCAGAGACCAGAAGACCGCAGTCAGGAATCCCGCAGTGACCGCGATCCGCTTGCCCAGCGAGGCGGGTGGTGTCGGGGAGGGCTTGACGAAGCCCTCGGCGATCAACTGGCGCCGGAGCGCCGTCTTCCCGCGGATCAGAAACACGATCAGGGAGACCGAAACCATCGCGAACACGAACCAAAGTGCGACCATCGGAGCCGTGGCCAACCAGTCTCCGCGGCGATCCAAACCCTTCAGGCGAACCAGCGAGCTGACGCAGGGCATTGCGACCAAGAAGAGGCCCACACAGAGCCAGAGGACGATGGTCCAGCGGACGACAAAACTTCGCTCCTGTTTCGTGGACGCCTGGGTGACTTCGGACCACGACATGCCGATGGCCGCAAAGAAGCCGAGCATGGGCGCGATCCAAACGGTGAGAAAGCCGAGCAGACCGGTTTTGGCGGCGACACCGCCCTTGGCGGCACCGAGGGCGATCGCAGGTCCCGTAATGCCGAGGAGGGGGAGGGCCGCTTGAACCCCGTGCATGAACTGCGGACCTGGATTGCTGCGCAGGAGGGCGGACTCGATGAATTCCAGCATGCGCTCCTGCAGTTGCTGACGTCCCCGACTCAGCCGCTGCATGACCGCTTCCGGGCTTAGATTGAGCGCCTCGGCCACGTGCTTCACCGACTTGTGATCACGGTAATAGAGAACCAAGGGCTCGCGATAAATCTCGGGCAGGCGTCCCACCTCTCGCCAGAGGATGCCCATCTCCTCATTGCTGATTGCCTGGGCTGTGGGCTGCGGGTCGGCGGAGGGCAACTCCAGGGAATCGGCGAGCGGCGTTGCGCCGTGGGCGGGTTGCCGGCCCAGACGCCGACGTTCGCCATGGATCATGTTGCGAGTGATGCCGCAGAGCCACGAACAAAGCCGGCTGGGATCGCGCAGATCACGCAGCTTTCCCCAGGCTTCGACAAACGCGTCCTGTGCGAGGTCTTCGCTCCGGGCGCGGCTGCCCGTGGCGCTGTAAGCGAGCGCGCAGACGAGCGAATGATAACGTGTCACAATCTGGCCGAAGGCCTCGCGATCGCCCGCCAGACTCTTTTCGACGAGTTCAGTGTCGTCGCACTCGGTGGTGGATAGGGAGAGTGTTGTCATTTCCCTCATAAGTGGTCGAAACGGGTCCGAACCTGACAGGAAATCGACCGGAGAGAACCGCCGGGACCCTAAAAAGGCCGCTACGGGAAGTGGAAGATATCGCAGGACCTGCCTTGGGACCACAGCGAAATATCCACCGGAAGATCCGAACGGTTCGTGAACTGGGCCAATCCGAAGGGGGCGAACCTCAATATTCGCGGTCTTGGCCTTCATCAGCGCAGCGCTGACTCGCTTTGGTGGAGCAGGCTGGTGGGCCTGGGCCAATTCATTCGGGTGTCGGACTCTCCGAATGGGGAGGCGATTGCCTGACATGCCGGGGGCTCGGTAGCTTCGGACTTTCAGTTCTGGCGTCGCGGGGAACCAGGTGGCTGGTTTTCGGCGGCATGCCCCCACCCTTCAACGCAGAGTCTCCCACTCGAATGATGAACCCCACTTGGAAATCCCGTATTCTCGCTGTGTTTACCGGCCGCAGAGGCCTCGTGTCGATGGTCGCGGCGGGCGTGTTGTTCACGACGCCGGTGTTTGCCGGCCCGAGCGCGGCGGCGCCCGAGCATTGGGTTGCTACCTGGTGCACAAGCCCCTCGCTTCCGCGGGCGACGGAGCGGGAGCGGGTGCGAGATCACTTCGTTTTGCACGACGCGACGCTTCGGGAAATCGTTCACACGAGTCTGGGCGGCTCGGAAGTGCGGGTGCGCCTCGCCACGGCCTTCGGGACGGTGCCGGTGCGCATCGTTTCGGCGAGCGTTCTGTCGCGGTCCGGGACGCTTCGTCCGTTGACCTTCGCGGGGAAGGCGTCGTTCACGATTCCGCCCAATGCGGTGGTGGTGACGGACCCGGTCGCCATGACTGTTCCGGCGGACTCGGACCTCGCGATCAGTCTGTATGTCGAGGGGCCGGTGGACGCGGCGGCGATCCATTACGCCGCGAGCCAGATCTCGTATCAGGAACCCGGCGACCAGACCCGGTCCGCGGCCTGGCCGGGACCCGGTGGCGGGACGCCGTTTCCGCGCTGGGCCTTTCTGGCGGGGGTCGACGTGAGCGCGCCTGTCTCGGCGGGGACGGTGGTCGCCTTCGGCGATTCGATCACCGACGGCGTGCACTCGACCGTGAACGCCAATCGCCGCTGGCCGAACGATCTCTTTCGCCGGCTGCAGGCCGCAGGCATCACCGACCTCTCGGTGGTGGACGCGGGGATCAGCGGCAACCAGCTGATTCATGACGCGGCGCCCAGCTCCGGCGTGAGCGCGCTGTCCCGTTTCGACCGCGACGTCCTGGCCCAGCCGGGTGTCCGCACGGTGATCGTCCTCGAGGGCATCAACGACATCGGCCACGCCGCGCCCGGCAGCCTCCGCTCCGAGGAACTCATCGCCGGACTGGCGCAACTCGCCGAGCGGGCTCACGAGATGGGACTCAAGCTCTACGGCGCGACGCTCACGCCCGACGGCGGCGCGAAGCGCGGGTATTACACCGCCGAGACCGAAAAGATCCGGCAGGGGTACAACGCTTGGATACGGACGACGCCGCTGCTCGACGGCTATGTGGATTTCGACAAGGTCACGCGCGACCCCGCCCACCCTGAGAATTTCCTCCCGGCCTACGACAGTGGCGATCATCTCCATCCGAATGACGCCGGGTATCAGGCAATGGCCGAGGCGATCCCGTTGTCGTTCTTCCGGAGGTGAACGGCGGAGATCGGAGGTCGGAAGTCGGAGGGCGGATGTCGGAGGTCGGAGGTCGGAGGTCGGAAATCAGAGGACCGTTTTCTCTGCAACTCTGAGTCTCTGCGTGAACCTGGATCGGAGCAGGAGTCATTGATTGGCAGGGCGGAGGCCAGAGGTCGGATGTCAGAGGACAGAGGACAGAAGTCAGAGGTCAGTGTGTCGGACATCGGAGGTCGGAGGTCGGAAATCAGAGGACCGTTTTCTCTGCGACTCTGAGTCTCTGCGTGAGCCTGGATCGGAGCAGGAGTCATTGGTCGATTGGGCGGAGGTCGGAAGTCGGAGGTCGGATATCAGAGGTCAGTGCTCTGCGACTCTGAGTCGCTGAGTGAGACTGGATCGGAGCCGACGTCCGCTTACGCCACGGCTCTGTGGATCAAATCCCCTCACCTGAGCAGACCCGAGAGGGCGGCGGATTTAGCTAGGGAGAAGGCGGAGTGGATGGTGATGAAACCGTCGCGGAGTTCGGCGGAGCGCAGCACCTACCGGGTGCCGGCCGTTGCTCGGTTGCGAGGCGACTGTTTTCGCAAGAGGGCAAGTTCAGCGGCACGGGCTTTTCGGAAGCGGCGCTGACGCTCGGCGTTGGTTTTTCGCTTTTCGTCGAGCGTCTTCGCGGGTCGGCCGGCACGCAGGCGCAGGGGGAGATCCACCGAGGGGGTGAACAGGTTGCGACGCTTGAAAGCCGCGGGGGCATGAGCAAGGGCAAGCGCACGCAGCAACGGACTGTCGCTGCTTTCGTCGAAGACAGGATCAAGGGCGATGCGTCCGGGCGCGAACGACCAGGCGGGGGCGGCGCGGCGAACCTTTTGGGCCAGGTATTCGGCATAGGCAGCCAGCCACGCGTCGGCCGCCCTGCCCTGCGCGAACCGAGCCCGCAGCCGCGGCGGTTCGTCGGCCACTGCAGCCAAAACCTGGGCGCGCGACGACGCCCGGCGCAGTTGGTGCAGCCAGTCGCGAAGGTTCAAACCGAACTCGGTCAGCGACGTTGATCGCTCAGCGACTTCCTTCAGGGATTTTGGACGTGTGATCATTGCGTGCGACGAAGAGCCTCCCGGACCACCTCCCGGGCTTCCGCCGAAAGAGCATCGCGTGGGAAATACCTGTCATGAATGGCCTCGGCCTCTTCGACCGACTTAATACCCATTTTCCGAATCATGAACCGGATGTCGCCGTAGTCGCCGGCATAGCCTGGCAAGGGTGGCCGACAGGCGCGGAGTTTCATCGCGAGCAGGTAAGCTGCAGTCGGTACAACCACGCGGAGTCCCTCGCCAAAATCATCGTGCGGCAGGCGGCGTTTGGCCTCCTTTTCCGCCAGGAATTGCCTCACGTCATCGTTCAGCCAGTCGTCGGGCAGCCCGAGCTCGGCCGCGACTTTCGCCGCCAGTTTCCGGCCGATTTCCTCGGGCCTGCACACGGCATCCACATCCTTGGTCGCGTCGCGGGAGCCGTAGACGAGCGTGAACACCGCGCCGCCGTACAGGGAGAGTTCAAGTGTGACGTTCTGCTGGCGCGCAAGTTCGCCCAGACGTCGGAGCGCCTGGGTGATCCGGTTGCGGCTGAGCGATTCGTATGGCACGATAAAACGTTACGTAACGTTTTATCGTATCGCAAGCCTGCACTTTCCACGGCTATGCAAAGCGGGCCTTCCCTAGCGGTGCGGCGACGAGCGACCGAACGGCGGAGGTCGGAGGTCAGAAGCCAGAGGTCAGGGGTCAGAGGTCGGATGTCGGAGGTCGGAAGTCGGAGGTCAGAGGACCGTTTTCTCTGCAACTCTGAGTCTCTGCGTGAACCTGGATCGGAGCAGGAGTCATTGATTGGCAGGGCGGAGGTCAGAGGTCGGATGTCAGAGGACAGAGGAAAGAAGTCAGAGGTCAGTGTGTCGGACATCGGAGGTCGGAAATCAGAGGACCGTTTTCTCTGCGACTCTGAGTCTCTGCGTGAACCTGGAACGGAGCCGACGTCCGCCTACGCCACGGCTCTGTGGATCAAATCCCCTCACCTGAGCAGACCCGAGAGCGCGGCGGATTTGGTGAGGGAGAAGGCGGAGCGGACGGCGAGGAAACCCTCGAGCAGTTCGGCGGGAGCGCCGGCACGCGGGAAAATCATGGCGAGCTCGGCGCCGTCGAAGCGGACCTGCGCATCCACGCCATCGACGCTGAGCAGGCAGTGGGCGCAGTCGGAGGGATAGTCCACGCGCAGGCGCTCGGGGTCGTCGAGATCCTCGACCGCGTCGATCACCGCCTCGACGGGTGCGCCCTTCGTGAGGCCGAAGACCAGGTCGGAGAAGCGTCCGGAGAACAGGTCCGTGCAGGCCTCGCCCTTGAGGAAGTCGAGTTCATGGACGCCGTCGAGGGTGAGGCGGCGGCAGTAGGTCGCGGGGTCGCCGTCGTCGAAGGCGTAGGCGATCTCCAGGGAGAAATCGCGTGCGGCGAGCACGGCCTGGCCGGGGGAAAGGTCGAGGGCGAGATCCTTGCGCTTGTAGGCGCAGGTCGCGCGCGCCTGTTGGAACAGGGTTTCTGCCTCCTCCTGCAGCTCGTCTGCGCAGAGTTTTCCGAGGAAGGCGATGGTCGCGGGCGTGACGGCGTCGGGCAGCGTGTGCTGTCCCTTCCTGAAGCCGCGCAGGGTCTTCACGGGGCCCGTGGAGCGGCCCACAAAACGCAGGCTCTCCACATAGGCGGTTGAATCGCTTCCGGACGTTGCCATTCGAGATCCGGAGCCTGTGGACGCGGCGCAGCGGGGAAAGAAGATTCCGGCGCGAGGAGCTCGGGCGGCGGTCAACCTGCGGCGGGGCCGGCCTGCGGCGCTTTCGTCACGGGAGGCGTCGCGGGGGCGGCGAGGAAGCCCGCGAGCAGGCCCGAGAGGAAGCCGCCCAGGTGCGCGGTGAGGTCGGTGTTCACGCCCGCGGAGCCGAAGAATCCGAGCAGAGACAGGCCGGCTGCGATCGGGATGAAGAGCCGCCGCCAACGGTGATACGAGCCCACGCGACAGGCGGAGCGGGCCGCCGCGCCGGTGAGCAGGCCGAGCCCCGCAAACACCGACGTCGAAGCCCCGAGCGAGCGGTAGTCGCTGCCGTAGTGCGCCAGGACCGAGAAAAGGTTGCCCGAGACCGACGCGAGGGCGATCAGCAGCCAGCCGCGCAGGCGTCCGAAGGTCGGCAGGACCGTGGCGAAAACGAAGATTCCTGGGAAAAGGTTGGAGCAGAGGTGGGCGATGTCGGCATGCAGGAACAGCGCGGTGGCGGCGCGCCAAACCTGGCCGTGGTCGAAGACCTCGCGGGCGTCGAGCAGGCCGGCCTTTCCCCAGCGCACGGGCAGGCGTTGCTGCATCCAGAAGGACGCCATGACCGCGAGCGCCCAGAGCAGAGGGGTGACGAATTCGAGCTTCATCGCGCGCGGCGGCGGTGGCGGCGGTTCGAAGACGGGCGGCCAGGAGAGGCTTTCGCGGTCGAAACAGTCGAGGTGCCACCGCGCGTGTTCGACGGCCGAGGGTTCGACGTAGAGCTTGAAGCCTTCCATGGTCGGCAGGAGCCAGCAGGGGTGTCCGACCGCCACCACGACGAGCCCGTGTTCGAAGGCGGCGCGCTCCGAGGAGTACACGCCCACCTCCGTGAGATCGGCGGGGACGAGTCCGCCGTTTTCAGGGGGAGCGGGATCGGAGGGCGTCATCGGGGGCTCCATTTCGGGTCAGGGGCCGCGGGGAGGCGAGAGCGGATTCCGGAGGGCGGACGTCGGAGGTCAGAGGTCGGGGATCGGATGTCGGAGGGCAGAAGCCAGAGGACAGAGGTCAGGGGGCAGTGGTCGGAAGTCGGAAGTCAGAGGTCGGATGTCAGAGGGCGGAGGACAGTCTTCTCTGCGTCTCTGGGTCTCTGCGTGAGCCTGGATCGGAGTCTTCGGTTAGAAGGTCGGAGGACAGAGGTCAGAGGTCGGAAGACAGAAATCCGTTTTCTCTGCGCCTCTGAGTCTCCGCGTGAGCTTGGATCGGAGTCTTCGGTTGGTAGGTCGGCGGTCAGAGGTCAGAAGTCGGAGGGCGGACGTCGGAGGTCAGAGGTCGGAGGTCGGAGGGCAGAGGGCAGAGGGCAGAGGGCAGAGGACCGTGTTCTCTGCGACTCTGCGTCTCTGCGTGAGCCTGGATCGGAGCCGAGGGACCGGGCTTCGTTGCGCTTGGCGCAGACTATGCCCGATGGCTTTCGGATTCCGAATGCCAAAAGCCCCGGGCGGCGGGCGCTCCGGGGCTGGATGAGAACGACTGAAGCTGAAAGTGACGCGTCAGCTGCGGCGGAAATCCGCCTCGGTCAGCGTGTTCACATTGCTGCTGGGTTTGCTCCAGTCGATCTTCTGCGTCGGATCGAGGCCGTCGAGGTACTTGTCCATGACGGTGTAGCCGTCGTGCTGGAGGTCCTCGGAGGCGAGGTTCGGATCATTGACGTCGAGGCCGTATTTGACTTTCCACCACGTCGGGATGCCGTCGGCGCCGACTTCGGGGTCGGGCGTGCCCTTGTATTCGGGATAACCGCCGACCTGGTCGATGTTGGTGATGATGCCGTTGCCGGCGACGCCGATATTGTTCTTGGCGAGGCCCTTCATGGGGTGGATCGGCTGCTGGAGGCCGAGGCCCCAGACCTTGCCGATGCGGACCATCTCGACGACGCGCTTGTCGACCGCGTCGCGGTGCGGAAGGGTGTCGCCGGCGCCGGCGAGGACGGCCACGAAGGCCTGCTGCGCGGACTGGATCGTGACCGGCGGCATTGGGAAGGGCTGGTCGACGCGGACCTCCCCGATGATCTGCTTCAGGCGGGTCGCGTTGTCGACCATGCCCTTGGCGATGCTGCCGTTGGCGAGCACGTTGGGCGCGAGTTCGAACTGCACGCCGCCGTTCCAGTTGTCGGCGGTCACGGCGGGATAGCCCTCGACGTAGTTACCGGCGACATACGCCTTGCCCCAGCGGCTGACGGGGTCCTTCTTGCTCCAGCTTTGCGAGGGCTCGAGGATGCGGAAGCGGACGTCGCTGTGGAGCGTGGCCGGGCCGGGCTTGTAGTAGTTGTTGATGAAGTTGTAGCGGCTGTTGCGGTCGCCGCCGTCGACGGAGCGGTGGCGCCAGTTGAACAGCACGTTGTTCACGAAGTTGAAGCTGTAGCTCATCGCGACACTCGGGTTGCGGGCGGTGTTGCACGCGAAGAGGTTGTGGTCGAACATCGAGTTCTTGCCGCCCCAGTCTCCGCCGAAGGCGTGGTTGTAGGTGTTGAGCGCCTCGCTGCTGATGACCCACTGCATGGTGACGTTCACGGCGGGCAGCTTCAGTGCGCGCTTGGTGCCCGGCGGGGTGTACATGTGGCGGTAGGTGTCGATGTTCTGGTCGAAGCCCCAGGAGGCGGAGACGTGGTCGACGATGATGTTGCCAATCGGGTTGCCGTAGAGGGTGCCGTGGCGGTCGAAGATATCCATATTTCCGCGACGCAGGCGGATGTAGCGGATCACGACGTCGTGGGCGTCGTCGACGATGCCCTCGCCCGCGATGCAGATGCCGTCGCCCGGGGCGGTCTGACCCGCGATGGTGATGTAGGGGGCCTCGATGAAGATGGGCATCTTCAGGTGGATGATGCCGGCGACGTTGAACACGACGATGCGGGGGCCCGCGGCCTCGCAGGCCTCGCGGAGGGAGCCGGGGCCGCTGTCGTTGAGGTTGGTGACGACGTACACCTTGCCGCCGCGTCCACCGAATGAATACATGCCGCCGCCCTCGGCGCCCGGGAAGGAGGGGACTGTGGCCTGGGGGAGGTCGCCGGGTTCGGAGGCCCAGGGGATGAAGGGTTTTCCCTTCTTGGCCCAGGCCTCGATGACGGGCGTGTCGCGCTTGATGACTTCCTGTTGATGACGATCGATCGCCTTGTTGCGGGCGACGACGGAGCCCTCGGGAATCGGCCAGTTTTCACGGGCGCCGAGCCGGGCAAGGAAACCGACCGACAGCGCGAGGGCGGCCGAGCCGCGGAGGCCCAGGCGCAGGGCCCGGGCGAGGGGTGAACGGGGGGATTGAATCATAGAGCGTGGACAACTTAGTCCAAGTTTTGAGAAAATTCTTCCCATAAGGACGCCAATAATCCCCGAATACTAATGCCTTTCCCGGGGAAACGGGGTCCTTCCATCAATTTGGGGCTCGCCGCGGACGCGGCCCGCCGGATGGACTCGGCGCATGGACACCCGTTTTGCGCGGAACTGGCTTCGACTCGAGGGACTTGCCGTATTCGGAGCCGCGACGGTGGTTTACGCTCACCTGGGGCTGGGCTGGTGGTGGTACGTCGGGTTGTTCCTGGCGCCGGACCTTTCGATGTTGGGATACCTCGTTGGAGCGCGGGCGGGGGCCCTGGCGTACAACCTCGCGCATACGACGGTGGGCGGTCTGCTGCTCCTGGCGGTCGCGGCGGCGACCTGGCCGCACCCAACGCTGGCGCGCGCCGGGCTCATCTGGTGCGCACACATCGGCCTGGATCGCGTGCTCGGTTATGGACTCAAGTCGCCGGTGAATTTCGGGGAGACCCACCTCGGGCGCGTCGGCAAGGCCCGCTGACACGCGGCGCATTCAGACGCGCACGGTGGTGCCGCGGGCGTCGGATTCGAAGCATGCGTCGAGGACGCGCTGGATCGCGGCGCCCTGGGCAAAGTCGGGCTGCGCGATCGCCCCGGTGCGGATGGAGCGGATGAAACGCGCGTGGTTGGTGGGCGTGGGTTTCACACGCACCTCGCGCCAGCGCGGACCGTGGACGTCGCGTCCGGCGCAGATCCGGTAACTGTCGGTGGCGCGTTCGGAGTCGATCTCCACGGTGCCGAGCGAGCCGGAGATCTTGAGGTAGAGCCGGTTGACGTGACCGCAGGCCCAGCGCGTGGTGTGGATGGTGCCGAGGGCGCCGTTTGCAAACTCGGCGGTGATGACCGCGGAGTCGTTGGCATCGAGCCTGTACTCGCCGATCCTATCGCCAGGGGCCTTGGAAAACGTCTTCAGCCTGCAGTGCACCGAGCGGAGCGGACCGGCGGGATAGGTTGCGAAATCGAGGATGTGCACGCCGACGTCCCCGAGGACGCCGAGGCTTCCGTGCTGTGTCGACAGACGCCAGAGCCAGGCGGGCCCGGTGCGCCAGTCGCCCCAGATGCGGCTCACGAGCCAGGATTGGAGATAACTGGCCTCCACGTGACGCAGCTCGCCGAGCCGGCCCGAGGCGACGACGGAGGCGACGCCCTGGAGGGCCGACCAGTTGCGGTAGCTGAAATTGACCATGGCGACCGTGCCCGACCTGCGTGCGACTGCGGCCATCTGGCGGGCCTCGGCGTGGCTGGTGGCGAGCGGTTTCTCGCAGAGCACGTGCTTTCCGGCCTTCAGGCAGAGAATCGACAGCGTCGCGTGCGCGGCATCAGGGGCGACGATCGACGCGGCGTCGAAGTCGCAGCCGGCGAGCAGTTCCTCGGCCGAGTCGAACGACTCGGAGATGTCGTGCCGCCGCGCGAACTCGCGCGCCCGCTCCCGGTCGACGTCCGCGGCGGCGACCAGCCGGCAGCCGGGGACGGCGCGGAACAGCTTCACGTGTTCGTTGGCCATCCCACCCGTGCCGATGAGCGCGACGCGGACGGTGCGGGGTCTGGGATGAGTGGGGGACGTCGGCATGAGTCTAGATTCGGCGGAAGGATTGAACGGAAGGCAACGAAGGGGAGCTGGAATTTAGGAGCTAGGAGTTTGAATCTAGGAGTTAGGAGCTGGAATCTAGGAGGAATTCAGCACTTTGGAGCCCTTCGACTACGCTCAGGACGGGTGCGGAGCCAGTGGGGCTGGATGTGTCGTCAGGCTCGGTCCTGTCAACCCTGGCGCGTTATGCGCGGCCAGTGCTTCGTGGCCCTCTGTTCCACATCGGTCGATTCAACGATACCCGATGGACTCGCGCGAGGCGGCCTCGGGATCGGGTGGGAGCGGCTCGAGCGGGGCCGTGTTCGGGCAGACGTCGGGGATGCGGACGGCGGAGTGGGCCCAGCGCACGGCGTTGGCGAGCACGAGGCGCACCTGCGGGTGGTGGTAGGTTGGATACGTCTCGTGGCCCGGGCGGAAATAGAACACCTTGCCCGCGCCGCGCCGCCAGGTCGCACCGCTGCGGAAGACCTCGCCGCCGGTGTACCAGGAGATGAACACCAGCTCGTCGGGTTCCGGGATGCCGAAAGGCTCGCCGTACATCTCCTCGGTGGGGATCTCGAAATACTCCCCCAGCCCGCGCGCGATCGGATGCGCGGGATTCACCACCCACAGCCGCTCCTTGTCGTTGGCCTCCCTCCACTTCAACGAGCAGGTCGTGCCCATGAGCGCCTTGAAGATCTTCGAATAGTGGGCGGAGTGCAGCGCGATCATCCCCATGCCCTCGAGCACGCGGGCCTTCACTCGGGCGACGACCGCGTCGGACACCTCGCCGTGGGCCATGTGGCCCCACCAGATGAGCACGTCGGTCGACGCGAGCACCGCCTCGGTGAGGCCGTGTTCCGGCTGGTCTAGCCAGGCCGTGCGGACCTCGAGCCCGTCCTGCTCCCGGAGCGAGGCGGCGATGGTCTCGTGCATGCCCTGTGGATACAGCGCGGCGACGCGCGGATTGGACTTCTCGTGGCGGAATTCGCCCCAGACGGTGACTCGGATCGGTTGGCTCATGGCGGACGTGGATGTCCGCGGGACCGACCGCGGACGAACCCCAAGACCATGGGCGACGATCCCCGGTCCGGCAAGTCGGCGCACCCGAACCTCGAGCCGATTTTCACCGCGAGCCGCGCAGCGGCAAGGGCTTGGATCTAACCACTCAAATGCGCACTTGCGTATTCAAGTAATCGCTTGATTAGTTGGATTCGTGACGAAACGGCAGTTATTCGACGAATTCGCCCGGATCGGGCAGGCGCTGGGAAGCGGTGCCCGCATCGAGCTGCTCGACCTGCTGTTTCAGGCGGAGCGGACGGTGGATGAGCTCGCGAAGGAGACGGGCATGTCGGTGGCAAACGTGTCGCAGCACCTGCAGGTCCTGCGGCGGGCGCGAATGGTGGAGGTGCGGCGTGAGGGGCTCCATGCGCACTACCGGCTGGCAGGGGACGAGGTTTACCAGATCTGGTCGGCGATGCGGAGCTTCGGCGAGCGGCGGGTGCACGAGGTGCGCGCGGCCCTGGACGAATTTCTCACGACGCGGGAGAACGTGGAGGCGGTGAGCGCGACCGACCTGGTGCGGCGACTCAAGGCAGGCCAGGTGACCGTGATCGACGTGCGGCCCGCCGAGGAATACCGGGCGGGGCACATCGCGGGTGCGATCTCGCTGCCGATGAGCCAGCTGGCGTCGCAGCTCGGGCGCCTTCCGCGCCGCCGGGAAATCGTGGCGTATTGCCGAGGCCCCTACTGCGTGCACTCGGATGCCGCCGTGAGCCTGCTGGAGAAGCACGGATTCAAGGCAAAGCGTCTCGAATTCGGCCTGCCCGAGTGGCGGGCGCGCGGATTGTCCGTGGCCTCGGGGCCCGAGTAAGGGCCGACGTCGCACCGCTCCCCTTCCCTTTCCTCATGAATACCACCAAACCCCTCCGTTTTGTGATCATTGGCGGCGTCGCCGCCGGAGCTTCGGCCGCGGCCCGTGCGCGCCGCCTGGATGAATCGGCCGAGATCATCCTGATCGAGCGCGGCCCGGACGTCTCGTTCGCGAACTGCGGCCTGCCGTACTTCATCGGCGGCGAGATCAAGCAGCGCGAGGCGCTCGCGGTCCAGACGCCCCAGACACTCAAGGCGATGCTGAACCTCGACGTGCGCACGGGCACGGAGGCGGTGGTCATCGACCGGCCGTCCAAACGCGTGCAGGTGCGCTCGGTCGCGAGCGGGGCCACCGAGTGGCTGGGCTACGACAAGCTCCTCCTGGCGCCAGGCGCCACTCCGCTCCGGCCGCACATGCCCGGAATTGACGATCCGCGGATCCACACCCTGCGATCGCTCCAGGACATGGACCGCATCCATGCGGCCGCAGCGAACGCGACCCAGGTGGCCGTGATCGGCGCCGGGTTCATCGGCCTGGAGATGGCGGAACAGTTCATTCGCCTCGGAAAGAAGGTCACGCTCGTTGAGGTGCAAAACCAGATCCTTCCGCCGCTCGACCGGCCGATGACCCTCCTGCTCGAGGACGAACTTCGCCGCCACGGTGTCGAACTAGCCCTGGGCGACGGGATCGCGGGCTTCGAGCGGGGAGCGCAACAGGTGACCTGCCTGCTGAAGTCGGGCCGCCGGGTGCCGGCGGACCTGGTGGTCCTCTCGATCGGAGTCCGGCCCGAGACCGGACTCGCGCGCGACGCGGGCCTGGCGCTCGGCGAGCGCGGACACATTCACGTCGACCAGTTCATGCGCACCTCGGATCCCGACGTGTACGCCGCGGGCGACGCGATCGAGACGCACGACCACGTCGGCCGCATGCCGACGGCGGTGCCGCTGGGTGGACCGGCGAACCGCGAAGGCCGGCTGGTTGCCGATCACATCTTTCGTCCCGCGCAGGCGAAGCCCTTCCCCGGCATGCTCGGGACGGCGATCGTCCGCGCCTTCGATGTCAGCGCGGGCCTGACTGGCTGGACCGAGAAACGCATCAAGGCCGCGGGACTCCCCTACCGCACGATCACGGTGAACGACAACCACCACGCGGGCTATTATCCCGGTGCGAAGCCGATCATCCTGAAGCTCTGCTGGGACCCGCAGACCGGCTTCATCCTCGGTGCGCAGGCGACGGGCATGGCGGGTGTGGACAAGCGCCTCGACGTGATCGCGACTGCGCTGGCGGGCGGGCTGACGATCGACGACCTCGCGGAACTCGAGCTCTCGTACGCGCCGCCCTTCGGCTCGGCAAAGGACATCGTGAACATTGCGGGCTTTGCGGCGGTGAACACGCGCGACGGCCTCTTGGATCCGGTGGAGACGATTCCGGTCGATCCAAACATCCAGGTGGTCGACGTGCGACCAGCGGCGCTGGCGAAGGCGCATCCGGTGCCGCATGCGGGCGTGATGAACATCCCGCTGCCCGAGCTGCGCAAGCGCAGTGCCGAGCTCGATCCGTCGCGGCCGGTGGTGACGGTCTGCGCGCTGGGCAAGACCTCGTATTTCGCGGCGCGCGTCCTCTCCCAGCGTGGTTTCAAGGTGAAGTCGCTCACGGGCGGCCTTCGCGCGACCCACGATCCGCGCACGCCGGCCAAGCTGCCTACCCCGTAGGCGGCATGGGAGTCCGGCTAGGGAAATTCCAGCCGGACGCCTGCGGCGCACTGCACGCATCGGCCCGGAAACTCGCTCCAAAAGCGGGCGACCGCGCCGATGCCGGTGCAGTGGTTGGGGCCGAAGCGCCGCACCCCAAGGCGGCGGAGCGCGGCGAAAGTCTCGTCGAGCCTCCGCGCGTCGGCGCGCTCCAGGTGCATACCCCCGAGCACCGCGTGGAGGGGCGCTCCGCGGGTCAGCATCCGCACATGATCGAGCGTGTTGACCACACCAGCGTGCGCGCAGCCGAGGATGACGACGACGCCGTCGCGGCTTTCAAAGTACAGCGCCTGATCGTCCAGAATGGGATCCGGCCGGGTCAGCTCTTCGTCGAGGTAGAACGGCCCTCCGACGTCCTCGAAATCGTTGGTCCGTGGAATCTCGCCGGTGCACCAGAGTCCGGGCACGACCTCGGTGGGCTCCCGGGTGAGGATCACCCGTCGGGACCCGGACACGAACCGGCGCGACTCCAGGAAATCCACGCTCAACCGCCGGCCTTTCGCGCCGCCATCCGAGCCGGTGAAACGCCGGGCGACCGCATCGGGATGCAGCAACAGGGAGGCGCCGGGCGCCGCGTCGAGCGCCTGCTGAAGACCGCCGACGTGGTCGGCGTGCCCGTGGCTCAACACGATCGCATCGGCGTTCGCGAGATCCACGCCAAGGCGGCGTGCGTTCGAGTCGAGCGCGAGTCCCTGGCCGGCGTCGAAAAGCACGCGATGCGCGCCCGTGTCGATCCACCAGGCGAGCCCGTGCTCGCCGAGCACGCCCATGCCGCGGGCCGTGTTTTCACAAAGGATACGCAGGGTCGTCATGACGCCAGGACTCCGGTGCAGGGCGGCATATCAGTGGGAACCACAGCCGTGGTGCGAGTCGCAACCGTGGGAGCCATGCCCGTGATGCCCCCCCTCGCAGACGCCGGCGCCGAGCACGAGGCCGCCGTCGAGCCATTGCCGCACCAGCGCCGCGGGATCCCGGACCGGGGCACCCACGATCACCTCGATCCCCGCCTGCGCCAGGCGTTCGCGAGCGCCGGCGCCCATGCCGTTCGCGATCAGAAGCGCCACCCCGCCTGCGCGCAGCCACGCCGCCCAGGAGCAGGGACCACCCTCCGGCGGTTCGGCGACGACCGAGCGGAGGAGGATCCGGCGTTCGAGGTCGACTTCATAAATACCCACCCGGGCCGCTCCGCCGAAGTGCGGCGAAAAGGCCCCGGAGTCGTCGAGAGGTACAGCGATGATCATAGGCTTGAATTGCCGCGCCCTGCGCTCCACCCGGGAATTCGGGCAAGCGCCGGCGCGTTCGTTTTGAGCTTATGCTCATAACTTGGCTGGGAATCAATCACGGAAACCACGATGCCGAAATCCAGAATCTAGAATTTAGGAGCCAGGATTTAGGAGACTTCAGCACTGTGGAGCCCTTCGACTACGCTCAAGACGGGTGCGGTGGCCCGACACCGTCCCGCGCCTGCGGGAACGGGCGGGCCTGACCGCACGTGGGAGAACGCAGGTTTCGGATTCCGAAACCTGCGGGCGCGAGTCGAGACTCGTCCCGCATGGGCGGGACGGAACCCCATTCGACAGGCTCAGGGCCTTCGGCAAATTCCGCACTCAAAAACGGATGTAGCGAGAGGCACTCTGCGTTCGTGAGTTTCTGGTACGACGTGGAGTGCGGAATCACGATTCCGCCCTGCGCGGGAGGCTCCGCCTCCCGGCCCGTCCGCCTTCGCTTACGCTACGGCGTGACGCCTTTCCGATTCGGAAAGGCGGCTCGGAAAGGCATCCGGCTCACTCGGACCGGAGAGTGGCGTTGGGGTCGACACGGGTGGCGCGGCGGGCTGGCACCCAGCAGGCGACGAGGGTGGTTGCAACGAGCACGGCCGACACGGCCGCGAGGGAACCGAGGTCGACGCCGTCCAGGCGGGGAAGCAATGCACCCAGGAAACGGCCCAGGACGCCCGCACCCACCAGGCCGAGCACGAGTCCGACGGCCACCAGGCGCAGGCCGTGCCTGAGCACCAGGGCCAGCACGTCGGCGGGCCGGGCCCCCAGCGCCAGGCGGATGCCAAACTCGCCCGTGCGCTGGACGACCGTGTGGGAGATCACGCTGTAAAGCCCCACGGCGGCGAGAATCAGCCCGAAGACCGCGAAGCCCCGGAGCACCTCGCCAACGAGGAGCAGATTGCCGTGCTGGGCATCGATGAACTGGGGCACGGTCTGGATCTGGTCGACCGCGAGATCGGGATCCACCTCCGCAACCGCGCGGCGCATTTCGTCGGCGAGCGACGCGGGCGCGTGGCCCCGCACGACCAGGTTGGCCCAGGCCCAGGGCTCGTCGACGAGCGGCTTGTAGATCTGCAGGCGCGTGGTCGGCCTGGACAGGCTGGCCGCCATGTCGACATCGCGCACCACGCCCACGATCTGGGCGGTGGTGATGTATCCGCTGTCGTCGGACGTGATCTTGTGTCCGAGCGCGCTCTGGCCCGGCCAGAAGCGATGCGCGAGGGCCTCGTTGACGATGATCGTCAGCGGGTCGCTCTGCTTGAGGTCGGGCGGAAAGTTGCGCCCCTCGAGGAACGGGATCCCTAGCGTGCGGAAGTAACTCGCCGTGACCATGACGTGCGTCGCGCGCGGCGCCTGGATGTTGGGGCTCGGGGTCTGTCCATCCACGTAAATGGGCCGCTCGCCGGTGTAGCTTTCGAGTGGAAGCGAACTGCACACCGCAGCGTCCTCGACACCCGGCATCGCGGCGAGGCGTTGTTCGATCTTGTGGAACAGCGCGTAGCGGCTCGGCTCGCTCTCGAAGCGCGATTCGGGAATGGGCAGTCCCGCGGTGAGAATGGCGTCGGTGTCCCAACCCGTCCTGCGCTCGAGCAGGCGGGAGAATCCGCGTTCCATGAAGCCGGCGCCCGCGAGCAGCACGAGCGCGAGGGCGACCTGGGCAACGACGAGGGCGTTGCGCACGCGATGGTGGCCGCGGCCGACGGTGGATCCGCGCGAACCCTGCTTGAGCGACGAGTTGAGATCCACCCGCGAAGCGAGCCAGGCGGGCACGATTCCGAAGGCGACGCCGGCAGCAAGTGACAGCGCGGTGGTGAGGGCCAGCACGGGCGCGCTGAGCGCGAGGCTGAGGTTGGCCCCGGACGCGGCGAACAGGTTGGTTTCGAGAAACCGGTTGAGCGCGGCTGCGACGCCGATGCCGACCACGCCGCCCCCCAAAGCGACGACGGTGCACTCGACGAGCTGCTGCGCGATGAGCCGGGCCCGCGTGGCGCCGAGCGCGGCGCGGATGGCGAGATCGCGCAGTCCGGACGTGGCCCGGACGAGTTGGAGGTTGGCGAGATTGGCGCAGGCGATGAGCAGGACGAAGCCGGCGAGTCCGAGGAGCATCCAGTACATCCTCCGGGTGCGGGCGTCGGTCATCGCCTCGCGCAACGGCAGGACGCGGTAGTGCAGACCCGCGTAGCGTTGGGGGAACTTGCGGGCCTGGTCCGAGGCAAGCGAGCCAAGCGCCGCCGCGACCTGGTCGGAAGTGGCCCCGGGAGCGAGCCGCCCCACGAGATCGAAGGCCTTGTAGTCGCGACTCGTCAGCTGGTCGTGCGTGTAGTTCAGCGGCCGCCAGAGCGAAGCATCCCCCCACAGGGCGGGATCGTCGCAGCTGGGCGGCATCACGCCGATGATCGTCACGGCCTGCCCGTCGAGCCGGAGGGTCCGGCCAAGGACGTCGGGCCGGCCGTCGTAGCGCTGCTGCCAGAAACGGTAGCTGAGCAGCACGACCTGATTCTTGCCCTGCTTCGTCTCCTCGGCGGTGAACGGCCGGCCGAGCACGGGATGAATGCCAAAAGTGTCGAACAGGTCCGCCGATGCCGCGACGGCGCCGAAGCGCTCCGCGGGACGTCCGCGTTCCGCGACGGAGTAGAAGGTCGGCCACAGCGTGGTGAGCGCCTTGAGAGGAAGCGTCTGGCTGTGCACCTCGCGCACCTCGGCCTCGGCGAATTCGCGAAGGTCGCCGTTGCGCGTGGCGGCGAGGATCCGGACCAGTTGCTCCGGATGCGGGAAGGGCGCCGTGCGAAACATGACGGCGTCAATGAGGCTGAACATCGATGCGTTCACACCGATGCCGAGGGCCAGCGTGATCACCGCGACCACGACATAGCCCGGGGAGCGGCGCAGGGAGCGGAAAGCCGCGACGAGGGAAGTCATTGGGGTAACGAAAGCGAAGGGGATGACGTTTCGGCCGGGCGGCGGCGCGAGGGGTCGCGCGCCGCCCGGGGCGGAGGCCGGGGCGGCTCAGTCCCAGATGGGACGCCAGTTCTTGGGGTAGGAGGAAAGCGTGTTGAGCGACTCCATTTCCTGAGGGCTCAGGCGGTAGCCGACGGCGCCGAGCGATTCCTGCAGCTGGGCGGCGGTGTTCGCGCCGACGATGGGCGAGGTCACGACCGGATTGGTCAGCAGCCACGCGAAGGCGGTCTGGGCGACGGTCTTCCCGTGCGCGGTCGCGATCCTCTCGAGTCCGTCGACGATCGCGAAACCGCGGTCGTTGGCGTAGAGGTCGCGGACTTCCTGGGCGCGGATGCTCTTCACGTCGACGCCGCGGCGGTACTTGCCCGTGAGGAAACCGCAGGCGAGCGGCGAATACGGCATCACGCCGAGCCCGTGGTGGCGGCACAGTGGCATGGCCTCGATCTCGAAGCCCGCGCGCTCCATCAGCGAATACTGCGGCTGGTAACTCACGAAGCTCGCGCGGCCGTGGCGGTCGCTCTGCCAAAGCGCCTCCATCAGGCGCCAGGCGGGATAATTGGACGCACCGATGTAACGGACCTTGCCCGCGCGAACCAGATCGTCGAGGGCGGAGAGTGTCTCGTCGATCGGCGTCTCGAGATCGGCCCAGTGGCACTGGTAGAGGTCGATGTGATCGGTTTGCAGCCGGCGCAGCGAATCCTCGCAGCAGCGGATGACGCGGGCGCGTGAGAGCCCCTCCCCGTCCGGACCCTCCCACATTTTTCCGCGCACCTTCGTGGCGAGCACGATGCGGTCGCGGTTGCCCCGCAGTTTCATCCAGCGCCCGATGATCTCCTCCGACTCGCCGGCGGCGGCGAGGCCGCGCGGCCCCCACATGGTATAGATGTCGGCGGTGTCGATGAACGTCCCGCCCGCGGCCACGAAGGCGTCCATGACCGCGATCGAGTTGGCCTCATCCGTTGTCCATCCGAATTGCATCGTGCCGAGGCACAGTTCCGAAACCTTCAATCCCGTGCGTCCGAGTCTGCGGTAATTCATGCCCCCAAGCCTTGCGGCGCATCCGCGGCGATGTCACGTGCTTCCCCGGCCGAGAAGGTTACAACATTAGAGCAAGGTCCCCGCGGACCGCGGGCCCCGGCCTCGGGTGCGGCCCTGGCGTCGATGCCGCGGAGAACGGCATTCTGCAGAAGGAACGAATTATCCCGTCCCTGGCGCAGCAGAGCTCGTGGACGTGCGCTTCGAACGGAGTCTGGCCCTGAACGCCCATGAAACGCCCTGCCGCCGGCATTCGAAACGCGCGTCGTTTGCGTTTTTCGAGACCGACATTAGGCTTCGCTCATCACCACCAGCCCCATGTCCGTCCCTTACAAGCCAGCCAATTACAACACCCTTTCCCCCTATCTGGTCGTCACAGGCGCCGACGTAACGATCGAGTTTTTAACGCAGGTATTCGGAGCAACTTCGCTCGACAGGTTCCCGGATGAGAACGGTCGCGTCCTACACGCCGAAGTCCGCATCGATGACACGGTGCTGATGTTGAGCGACGAATTTCCTCCCAACTGGCCGTCCGTCGGTGGCCACGTGCACGTTTACGTGCCCGATGTCGATGCAACCTACGAAAAGGCGCTCAAGTTCGGAGCCACTTCGGTTCAGGTGCCGGCGAAAGGCCCCGACGAGAACAAGCGCGGGGCGGTGAAGGATTCCGGCGGCACCACCTGGTGGATTTCCACCAAGGTCGAATAGGCACAGCCTTCCAACGGCGGAAGGGCGCGGAGAAGATCAGTTCAGGGATGGACGCTCCCTGCCCCAGCCGGCACGGAGATCCGTCCAACGCAGGATAACAACCTGACGGGCATCGCCGACCCGAGGGCCGGCATCGTGCACAGGTTTTCCGTTGACCCAGAGATAGCCCGCGGGCTGGTTGATCCCGCCCCGACCGCCAGCAGACCAGTCGGAGCCGGCAGTCCCGCCGCAAACCAGCCCCCCCAACCAGCCTCGCGCGGTGCCCCTGCGCCGTCGCCACGCCCCCTCATGAACCTGTTTCGCTCCCCACTCCTGTGGATCGCCGCGGTCGCGGTCGCCATTGCAGCCGCCGCGTATTCGTTCACGCACTTCACCCGGGCGTTTCCGACGCTGAACCAGCCGGTGACCATGGACCGGCAGGCTGCGGTGCGCGCGGCCGAGGTTCTGGCATCCAAGTACCACTGGAGTCCGGGCAAGGACGCCCGTGCGGCGGCCCAGCTCACCGACAACTTCAATCTCACCAGTTTCATCGAGCTGGAGGCCGGCGGAAAGGCGAACCTCGCCGCACTCGTGGCTCACGACGAGCTCGTGCCGGACCGCTGGCTGGTCCGCATGTTTCGACCCAAGGACGCCTCCGAAACCGTAGTCGAGTTCTCGCCGCAGGGGACCTTTCTCGGCTTTGGCGAAAAACTGCCGGACGCGCAGCCGGGCAAGAACCTCGCCGAGCCGGAGGCGCGTGCGCTCGCGGAGATCCAGGCGAAGGCAATGGGCCTGGGGCTGGCGGGCTTCAAGCTCGTCGCCTCGACCGACAACCGGGTCAGCTCGGGCCGCATCGACCGCACTTTCACCTACGAGCGGTCCAACCCGCACCTCGGCACAGGCCGGGAGCAGCGCGTGCTGGTGGTGCGCGGGGACCGGTTCTGCGGCTTCGGCCAGGGGGTGAAGATCCCCGATGAGTTCTTCAGCCGGTTCTCGGTGATGCGCGCCTCGAACACGAACATGTCCATCGCCTCGTGGACCGCGATCGTGCTGATCCTGATCCTGGGCGGAGTCGTCGGCGGACTGATCTACGTCGGCCGGACCTCGCGCATTGCCTGGCGGGGACCGCTCCTCCTGTCGGCGGTGCTGGGCACGACCGCCGGGCTGAGTGCGTTCAGCGCGTATCCACTTCTTTGGTTCGGCTACAACACCTCGACCCCGGGCACGAGCCTCGTGCTCCGGTTCGCGATCTCGCTGGTGGTGCAGATCGCGGCCATGGCCCTCTTCGCCCCGGTGTTTGCAGCGGCCGAGGGACTGTCGCGGTCCGCCTTCCCCGGGCATCCGAGGATCTGGAACGTCCTTTCCCCGCGCGCGGCGGGCACACGGCCGGTGGTGGGTGCGATTATCGGCGGATACCTGCTGAGCGTGATGATGTTCGGCTACGACCTGTTCATCCAGATCGTCGGCGCAAAGCACCTCGGCTGGTGGGTGCCCTCGCAGACGCTCTTCAGCCCCGCGCTGCTGTCGATGCAGCTTCCCTGGGCGCCCCCTCTGCACAACGCGCTGTTCGCGGGCGTGTTCGAGGAATGCCTGTTCCGGGCGGTGCCGCTCGCGTCGGCCGTGATCCTCGGCCGGCGTTACGGGCGGAAGGGCCTCTGGATCATCGGCGCGCTGGTCCTCGAGGCCTTGGTCTTTGGTGCCGCCCACTCCAGCTATCCTACGATGCCAGGATGGGCCCGCATGGTGGAGCTGCTGATCCCGGCGCTGGTGTTCGGACTGCTCTACCTGAATTTCGGACTGCTGCCCGGCATGGTGATGCACTTTTCGTACGACGTGCTGTGCATGGGCCTGCCGTTGTACACGGCGCATGTCCGCGGCTCGGTGCCGAACTCCCTCGTGTTGGGCGGCCTCGCGCTCGCCCCGCTGGCCTGGGTCACCTATTGGCGGATACGCGCCGGCGCCTGGCGCGAGCTTCCCGACGACCTCCGCTACGCGATTGCGGCGGCGCGTCCGCCGGCCCCCGCAGCCCCTCCCATGCTCGAGCCGCCGCGCGCTCCCGACGGGGCCTTGTCGCCCGGGCAACTGCTCCGCGTATTCTGGATCGGGGTCGCCGCCCTGGCCGTCTGGGTCGTGTCGATGCACACCCATCCGGACTACCCGCCGCTCACCATTGGCAAGTCGCGGGCCATCGCCGACGCGCATGCCGTCATCGCCCGCGAAGGGGTCGATCTGGGTGCGCAATGGAAGCCGCTCGCGCGCGTCCAGTACCAGCCCAAGGCACCGGGCGACTTCGTCTGGGAACGGGCCGGAAGCACGACCTTTCATCAGATTCTCGGAACCTACCTCACGGTCCCGGGCTGGGAGGTGCGCTTTGTCCGCGACACCGTCAAGCTGCCCGATCGCATCGAGGAATATCGGGTCCTGCTGTCCGGCTCCGGCGCCGTGCAGAGCATCTTCCACGTCGTGCCCGACTCCCGCGCCCTGCCGAGCCTCGACAAGGCCGCCACACAGCGGATCGCCGAGGCGCAGCTCACCCGGGCTTTCGGACTGCATGCCTCCGCCCTCACACCGGTCTCGGCCGACGAGATCAAGCAGCCGAAGCGCAGCGACTGGGCCTTCGTGTGGAAGGACCCGCGGATCAAGCTGGGCGACGGCGAGGCGCGCGCCTGGGTGCGGATCGCGGGCAACCAGGTCGCGGGCTACGGCCGCTTCGTCTTTGTGCCCGAGGCGTGGATACGCGCGAAGTCAGCCAAGGACCTCCCTCACAGCGTCACCGCCGGGATCCTGGGGCTCCTGATGTCCGCCGGCGTGGGCGCCGGCCTGGTCGGCATGCTCATGCGCTGGAAGCGCCGCCCCTTCGCGATGAAGGCCGCGTTGTCCGCCGGCCTCCTGATGGCCGCGGTGACGGCCATCCAGACCGGTGTGAAACTTCCCGAAATCATCGCGACCATGTCGACCGCGGAGACCCTGCAGGTGCAGACGATCCGCTCCCTCGTGATCGCGGCCGTGTCCGTCGTCATCGGCGCCGCCGGCATCGGCCTGCTGGCCGGCGTCGGCGCGAATCGCACCGTGGAGGCCGATCCGCGCCGCCTTCGGAGCGAATTCCTCGCCGGGCTCGGCGCCGGCTTCGTGGTGGTGCTCGCCAAGCGCGGCATCGACCTGGCGCTACCCCACTGGTTTCCGTGGTCCTCGGGAATCGACGGCGCCGATGCGGGCATTCCGTACCTCGGCAGTTTCTGGATCGTGGGCATCCTGATCACCCACTCGCTTCTCGCGTTGAGCGTGCAGCGGTCGGTCGACGCCGTGGCACGGGACCTCAGGCTGCGCTTCGCGATTTTCGCCGGCTTCGGCTTTCTCGTCGGCGCGATCAGTCACGAAACCACCTGGACCGGCATGCTCGTCGCGGCCGCGGTGATGGGCCTCGCCTATCCGCTGCTCGACCGGCTTGTCATCCGAAGCCATCCCTCGGTCATCATCGCGATCTTCACCGCCCTGGGGATCGGCGACGCCCTGTCGGGCATCCTCCTTCCCGGCCAGCCGCGAGCGCTGGGCGATGGTCTGGTGGGCATTGCCGCGGCCCTCCTGGTCGGCTGGTTGCTGTTCCGCTGGATGCGCCCCGGGCCGCTGCCTGCGCCGACGGTTGCCGTGCCCGCACCGACCGTGATCTCGGGAACCACCGAGGCCGCGGGCTGACGTCCGACGTCGAACCCGCGTTCAGCCTGCAGACCGCGCGAGCGCCGCGGCCGCGTCTGCGAGTCGGGCGGCGTGGGCACGCGTCGGCATCTGCGGCGGAAATGCGTGCGGGCCGGCCAGCAGTGCGGCCATGCGCGCGAAGGGCGCTGGCGGCTCGGCAATCGTCGTGCGTCCGAAGACGCCCCAGACCGGCCGCCGCAACCGGCGCGCCAGAAGCGCCACGCGCCAGGGCCCCTTTCCGGCGAGGGTCGTCTCGTCGAGGCACCCCTCGCCCGTCACCATGAGGTCGTGCGCAGCAACCTTGCCGGCCAATCCGGTCAGTCGGCTGAACACGTTGAAGCCCGGCTCAAGCTTCGCCCCCAGGAAAGTCATGAACCCGTAGCCGCATCCCCCCGCCGCGCCGGCACCGGGATCGGTCTCGTGTCGCAGGCCGAGATCGCGCGCGACGATCCGCGCGAGCCGCCGCAGGCCCGCATCGAGCACGCGCACCTCCGCGCGGATCGCGCCCTTCTGGGGGGCGAACTGAAAGGCGGCGCCGTTGGCACCGAAGAGCGGGTTGGCGACATCGGTCGCCGCGATGATGCGTGCGCGGACCGGCTGCGACGAAGGTACGACGCGTGCAAGCTCGGTCAGGCCGCCGCCGTTCAGGGCCACGGGAGCGCCTGTGCGATCGAGGAAGCACCATCCGAGCGCCGCCGCAACACCCAGGCCGCCATCGTTGGTCGCGCTTCCCCCGAGGCCCACGATCACGGTCCTCACTCCGGACGCAAGGACCCGCCTCAGGACGAGCCCCGTGCCGTAGGTCGAGGTACGCAGCGGGCGCCGCTTCGACGCCGGCAGCTGCTGCAGCCCGGAGGCCGAGGCAAGGTCCAGCACGGCCGTCGTTTCGTCGCCGAGCAGACCCCAGCCCGCCTCGCAGGGTTCGTCCCAAGCGTCGACCGTGCGTGCGCGGTGCCAAACGCCGCCGGTGGCGCGCGTGAGAAGCCGGGCGAACCCCTCGCCGCCGTCGGCCAGCCCGCACTCGGTGATCTCCGCCTCGGGCCAAACCCGCCGCAGGCCCCGCGCGATGGCCCGTGCCGCCTGCACGCTCGTCAGCGTGCCGCGAAACTTGTCGGGCACCACGAGCACCCGCCTCGGCGGACGAGGCCCCGATGCCTGGCGTGGGGAGCGCAACGCGTTCATTCGAAGCGCGGAGCCTAGCTGCTTCCCCGCCCGCCCGGCAATGCCAGGTTCGTCCCGCGCGTGGATTTCAACCATGCGTTTGGTGATCCGCTCCATTGAACTCGCCACGCCATTTCGGGTATAGATGGTGGTTCGTCGGTCTCCGCCGCCAGCCTCCCCGCACCGGCCCGACCGACGCCCCCCTGTTCAACCATGATTTCCATGACCCGATTCCGTTCCCTTACCAGGCACCTCGCCGCGCTCGCGGCGGCCGGCCTCGTCCTCGCCACGGCAGCCCACGCTGCCGGGCAGTCGTTCACCCTCGACGGCCCCTCGCCAGGGCCCGCCTTCGACGGCGTCGGAGCCGTCTCCGGCGGCGGCGGCACCTCCGTCCTGCTCAAGGATTATCCCGAGCCCCAGCGTAGCCAGATTCTGGATATCCTCTTCAAGCCGAAGTTCGCCGCCTCGATGCAGACGCTCTACATCGAAATCGGCAGCGACGGCAACGCCACGCAGGGCTCCGAGCCCACGCACATGCGCACGCGCACCGACCACAACTACCGCCGCGGTTACGAGTGGTGGCTGATGTCGGAGGCGAAGAAGCGCAACCCAGCCCTGACCCTCGACGCCTGCGCCTGGGGCGCCCCCGGCTGGGTCGGCAACGGCAATTTCTGGTCGCAGGACATGTGCGACTACTACGTCGACTGGGTGAAGGGCCTGAAATCCACCTACGGTCTCACGCTCGACTCGATCGGCTGCCGCAACGAGCGCGGCGTCAATACGGACTGGGTCAAGGAGTTCAGGAAAACCCTCGACGCAAACGGACTGGCCTCCCTCCCGATCCACGCCTTCGACGATCCGGGCAACGAGCACATGTGGGACTGGATTCCCGACCTCGCGAAGGATCCCGCCCTCAACCAGGCGGTGGCCATCGTGGGAAACCACTGCCTGACCCAGGCCCCCGAGCCCGCCGCCGTGCGCGAGACGCTCCGCAGGCTCCACAAGAAGGTCTGGAACACCGAGGACCACGTCTACAACGCCGACGGCGCCTTCTATCCCGACGCCTACTCCTGCGCGCTCGGCGCAGTCCACCGCTTCAACGTCAACTTCATCGACCACGACGCCACGAAGATCGTGAACTGGTACCTCGTCGGCTCGACCTACGGCATCGAACCCTACGCGGACCAGCCGCCCGCGATGTACGCGAACAGCCCCTGGAGCGGACACTATGCGTTCAAGCCCATCATCTGGGCCTACGCCCACTACGGCCAGTTCACCCAGGTGGGCTGGCACTACGTCGAAGGCGGCTGCGCGCACCTCGCCGGAGGCGGCTCGGTCGTCACGATGCGCTCTCCCACCGGCGGCGACTACAGCGTGATCGCCGAGACGGCCGGCGCGAAAGCCCCGCAGACCCTCCACTTCACCATCGACGGCAGCCTCTCGCACAAGGCCCTCTGCGTGTGGCGCACCACGCGCGAGGCGGAGTTCGTCCGGCAGGCCGACATCGCTCCCGACGCGAGCGGCGTGTTCACGGTCACGCTGGAGCCCGACGCGATCTATTCCCTCTCGACCACCCGCGGCCAGCAGAAGGGCAGCTTCGCCGACGTGCCGGCCGACAAGCCGTTTCCCTTCCCGTACCGCGATGATTTCGACCATTACCGGGTCGCGAGCAATTTCGGCTACCTGCCGCACTACACCGCGGACATCGTCGGCGTCTTCGAGATCGCAAATCGTCCCGACGGCCACGGCAAGTGCCTGCGCCAGGTCGTGAATCATAAGGTCACCAGCTGGGCCCCCGAGTGGAAACCCTACACGGTCCTCGGCGATGCCCGCTGGACAGATTACCAGGTGAGCGCTGACATCTCCTTCGACGACGGCGGCTGGGCGGGCGTGATGGGCCGCGTCTGCCTCACCGGCAACGGCTGGGACAACGATCCCAATGGCTACTACGCGCGGCTCGGCGCCGACGGCGCCTGCTCGATCGTGCTCGCGAGCGACCAGATCAAGGGCACCCGCGACCGTCCTCTCGCCATGGGCGTCGTCCCCGGCTGGAAGGCGGCCGGCTGGCACACGGTCATGCTCCGCTTCCAGGGTGCGAAACTCACGATGCTCGTCGACGGCCAGGCCGTGCTCACCGCGAACGATCACACCTACCCCGCCGGAATGGCCGGCCTGATCACCGGAGGAAACCACGATGCGCGTTACACTGCGTTGTTCGACAACCTGACCGTCAATCGCGTGGACGGCGGCCCGGTGCCGCCGACGGTCTTCGCCCAGGATCGGACGCCGATCTACTGAGGCCCGTCCCGCAACCTGTGCCGGAGCCCTGCTGCGTTCCGGCACAGACCACGCGGGGCACCGAATCCGGGTCGCCGACGCCCCGGATTTCTCCTATCAATGTCGGTTTCTGACGCGCGAGCGGACTTCTGGCGCTTTCGACGGCGACTGCTATCCTCAGGACCGCCTCGCAACGTCGTCCCGCCCGCCCCGCGCTTTCGCCTCCAATTCCTGGCGTCGAACCGCGCCGGCAGACCCGCCGCCGCCACCCTCTCCCTCCTCCAACGATGCCTCCCTTACGCCGCCTCCCCACCGTGCTCCGAGCCCTCGCGGCCTTCTTCGTCCTGGCGTCCGCCGCGCTGCTCGCGCGCGCCGAGACGCTCGACTTCAGCGCCGACTGGCGCTTCCACCGCGGCGACCTCGCAGGCGCGCAGGCGCCGGGGCTCGACGATGCGGCCTGGGACCTCGTCACCCTCCCCCACACGCCCCGTATCGAAGCCCTGGTGACAGACCTCGGCGCGCACCGCCAATGGGAGGGCATCTGCTGGTACCGGAAGTCCCTCACCCTGCCCGCCGACGCGATCGGGAAGATCGTCACGCTCCGCTTCGACGGAGCGATGAACGCCGCCACGCTGTACGTGAACGGCCGCGAGGTCGCCAGCCATCTCGACGGATACCTGCCGTTCGACATCGACCTGAGCCGCTTCGCGGAAAAACCCGGCGCGCTCGAACTCGCCGTCCGACTCGACAACCGGCACAGCGACATCACCGGACCCAAGCCTCTCGACCAGCTCGATTTCCAGACCTACGGCGGTCTCTACCGACGCGCCTGGTTGCGCATCGAACCGCGCCTGTACATCACCGACCCGAATCTCGAGGACACCCCCGCGGAGGGCGGCGTGTTTGTCACCTACCCCACCGTCACCCAGGCGTACGCGATGGTCGCGATCCAGGTCGACGTCCGCAACCGCACCGGAGCCCCTGCCGGATTCGGACTGCGCGCCGTGCTCACCGATCCCAACGGAAAGCGGGTCGCCAGCCGTAACTCCAACAATCTCCAGCTCGCCGACGGACACCACGGGACATTCAAGATCGACCTCGGCGTCGGACAGCCCCGGCTGTGGAGTCCGCTCTCTCCCGCGCTCTACCACCTCCAGGTCGAACTCCTGTCCGACGGGACAACGACCGACCGCCGAAGCCTCGACATCGGCATCCGACGCCTGTCACTCGAGCCGCACGCCATGTCCTTCGACGACCACCCGCTGTTCCTGCAGGGGGTCAACCGGCATCAGGAATACCCCTACATCGGCAACGCCGTCCCGCCCGCCGCCCAGGCCCGCGACGCGTGGCTGATCAAGGCGGCCGGCTTCGATTTCGTGCGGTTGTCGCACTATCCCCAGAGCCCCGCGTTCATGGACGCCTGCGACCGGCTCGGGCTCGCGGTGATGCCCGCGATCCTGGGCTGGCAGTACAACCCGGCGACGCCGGCCTTCGAGGCCAACCGCATCGCCGCCGTGCACGCCCTCGTCCGCCGCGACCGCAATCACCCGAGCGCGGTCATGTGGGAGACCTCGCTCAACGAGACGCCGATGACGCCGGAGTTCATCGCGCGCCTCGACGCCGCTGCACACGAGGAGTACCCGGGCGAGCAGATGATCACGGCCGGCTGGATCAAGGGCTTCGACGTGAAACTCACCGCGCGCCAGCACGGGAGCACGAAGGAGTTCGAGCACGCGACCTTCCCGTGTTTTGTGAGCGAATACGGCGACTGGGAGTACTACGCGATGAACGCGGGCTTCAGCCAGGACAAGTGGAGCGGCCTCAAGCAGGCCGACCGCAGCTCCCGCCAGGCCCGCGGCGACGGCGAGGTGCGCCTGCTCCAGCAGGCCACGAACATCCAGGAGGCCCACAACGAGAACCTCGGCACGATGGCCTTCGGCGACGCCTACTGGGTGATGTTCGACTACAACCGCGGCTACGCGCCGGACCTCGAGACCTCGGGCGTGATGGACATCTTCCGCCTCCCGAAATTCAGCTATTACTTTTTCCAATCGCAGCGCGATCCAGACCAGAAATTCCCGGACGGGATCGGCGGCCCGATGGTGCGCATCGCGAGCTGGTGGACCCCGGCGTCGCCGCTCGACGTGCGCGTGTTCAGCAACTGCGACGAGGTCGAGCTCTTCCTGAACGGACACAGCCTGGGCCGCCACAAGCCCGATCGCGACCGCATCTCGACGAACCTGCGGCACCCGCCGTTCACGTTCCACATCCCACGCTTCGAGCCCGGCGAGCTGCGGGCCGTCGCCTATCTCCACGGGCGTGAGGTCGCGCAGCAGGCGGTTTACACGCCGGGCGCGCCCTTCCGCCTGGAAGTCTGGTACGAGAAGGCCGGATACCCTCTCGAGAGCGGCGGCGACGTGGTGATTATCCACGCCCAGGCCGTTGACGCGAACGGCACGGTCGTCCCCGAGTTCCACGACCCCGTGACCTTCAAGGTCGAAGGCGATGCAACGCTCATCGGCGAGAATCCCATCCCGGCCGAAGCGGGCATTGCGAGCATCCTCCTCAAGAGCGGCGACACCGCCAAGCCCCTCCGCCTCCGCGCCACCGCCGGCGGCCTCGGCGGCATCCTGGAGGTCAAGCCCCTCGCGCCGAAGGCGGAGTGAGCGGGCGCGGAGTCACCCGCCCGAGCTCTCCTGGACGAAACGTCCGTATCCGCCTTGGAGATTTCGTCTCAGAGTGACGGTCAAGGCGAGGCGGTGCCAAAGGCGTACCAACGGAAAGGTGGGCGGCCAGGGAAAGTCCGCCGACTCTCCGGTAAGTGACAAGACGGTCACCTCGATGCCCGCCTTCTTCCAGGGGAGCAGCGCGTAACGGAGGTCGTCGCCCAGCGGAGTCGCCTGATCTCGAATCACCGCGCAGGACCTGATCCCGTTTTCCAGCAACTTGCCACCCGAAGGAAAATCCGAGGGGAAGAGCGCCGATCGGTTGTCGAAATGCCGATGACTGGACAGCTCCCGCCCGACACCGGATCGGGTGAAGTCCACGAGAAACGCCGGCAGCGCATCCCGCGAGACGACCCATTCTCCAAGTTCCCGGGCGCCTCGGATCAGCGCACGCTGGGTCCGCATTGTATCCACTCGGTGGAGATACAGCGACGTCTCCGCCGTGCACGAGGCGAAGACTGGAATCGGCCGGTACCCGGCCGCCCGTGCGAGCCACAATCCCAGGGACACCGAATCCGGACCCGGCAGGTCCACCAGAACGGCTTGGCCCGGCTTGATCGGCAACTTCTCGCCGCTGACAGGAGGGGGCGCCTCGTCCGAGTCATCCCGCTCGCACAGGATGTCCATGGTGGCGAAGGGCACGGGCTTCACCCATGCGGACCAGGGGGAATCGGCGGGCGCCCAGGTTCGATAGATCGCGTGTCGGTCGTACATGGTTGGTTCAGTCTCGAATCAGTACAGCAAGGTCCTGTGCCATGAAATCTATGGCCGGACGCCGCGAGGCGCGTCCGTAGATCCCAGCTGCTCGTCCGTCGATCACGTAAACTCCAAGGCACACATGGACCGGACCCTCCGGGCCATCGATTGGAGCCGATTGGAACTGATCTTGGACAATCCAAGATCCGGGCCGGAGCAGCGAATCGGCCATGGACGCCAACCAACGGCCGGATCCCGACCAGGCACGCGACACGACGACGTCACCAGTATTGCAATACGCCGTCTTCCGGATGCACGGGGATGAGGAATCGAACGCCGCCCGCCAAGGGCTGCGCGTACGCGGCAGCAGCCTTCGCCAGGTTGGCATCGGCGTCGCCAGCCTGGGCCAAATGACGGGAAGGCGTTTGCTCTCGCTCAGCGCAGATGTCCCGGGATTGCAGACGGGCGTCCGTCCTCCGCGAAAAAGTCCGCCCCACTCGCCCTCCCGCAACCGGGTCACCCACTCGGCCTGGAAGAACCGGTACACAACGCCGGCCTCCACCGCCTCGCCACCCATATCCACCCAGGCGCAGCCATCGCGCCACAGGACATGATCCGGATGGGTTCGCACGCTCTGAACTCCGAACTCCCGCAACTTCGCCGAGACGCCCGACACGACTTGGTGGTCCTCCAGATACCCCGGCGCCGACAGCAAGGCCGCGCACTGCCCCGGCCCCACCGATTTGGCCAGAGACTTCGCCAGCACGGCGAGCGGATCGCCTGCCGCGCGAAGCCCGCGAAATTGCACCTCCATCAGAGCGGTAAAGGTCGACGCTTCGTTAAATCCGCCCGGCACATCGCTGTTCACCTCCGAAATCCTCCACCCGGCAGCCGTTGGGTGAAAGTCGAAGCGCATCACCCGCGTCGCGGATGGCGTCCATGGTTCTCTCCGGCCAAGCACATCCCGCAGACGAGCGGGCACTCCCAGGTACCTCCACAATTCCGGCCGCTCGGCCACCTCAGCCTCGGCGTCCAACAACTCCCCGGCAAGCGCCTCAGCCTGGACCGCTAGCGTCCGCCATGTTCCCTCTGAAATCGTCATCGCATAGGGCGCCAGCACCGCTGTATCCCCCATCTGGATATCCCACTTGTGGCCGGTCAGCGCCATGGTCGCCACGATCTCACGGTACACCCGGGGCTCGAGCGGATCCGTGCACGCCGGTTCCGTCGTCGAGCACTCCAACGTGGATACGTCCTGATTCATCTCTGGTGGGGCCACGACTCGCCACAGGCGATCCGTGAATTTGGGGACAAACCCCTCGCGTCCTCGGAGAATTTTCTCGAGGCGACGATCAGGTGGACAAGGGAGTGAACTTCCATCTCCGGCTGGTGGGCCCGCAGCATTCGCGATCGCTCGTGTAGTTCAAGCGCACATTCGGGTGATCCGCGCCTTCGGCGACCGACCTGCCCGTGATGTCATTCTAGAAAAAAGAAGAGCCGTCGATTGCAGGCGACGGCTCTTCGCGGTGCTCCGGAGCCGGGGGGACTTCGGAGCTTCGATCCAGAAAGGCGTGGCGGTCTTACGATCCGGGCGTCTCGTGCACCGGGGCGTGCTCGGGCGCTGTCTTCAGCGAGAAGACGATCGGCACCGCGATTCGCGTGTTCACGGGCTTGCCGGCCTTCTTGCCGGGGCTGAAGGTCCACTGGCGAACCGCTTCGAGCGCTGCGGCGTCGAAGGCATGGTTCGTCGAGGTCTTTACCGCGGCCTCCCGAACGATGCCCTCCCGATCGATGACCAGCTCGATCACCACCGTGGCGGTCTTTCCCTGCTCCTTGAGCTCCTTCGGATAAAGCGGACGCTGGGCATGCCGCAGCACGGGAACCTGGTCGAGTTGGTCGACCGACAGGCCTCCGTCCACCATCGTGGGCGCAAGCTGGTAGGCCGGTTGATCCGATGATTCCTTCTCGGCAGCCATGAGGGTTGCGAAGCCGACGAGGCCGAACATCGAGACAAGAAGAAGCGAGAACTTCATGAGTGAATCCTTTTGAGGTTGATGGTTCAGCACGGCTTCGATGCGGGTTCGCAGACGAAACCGTGACATTCCGGACACCCCGGGGAGCTTCAGCCCAAGCGCAAACCGCGTGGCCTTGAGCAGGCCGCTCGCATAGACCGCGTTCGCTCCGGTCACCCGAAGCACGCCGTCGTCGCAGGCCCGCTCGCTCTCCCAGCGCAGGCGCCGGTCGAGCCACCACACGAGCGGATGAAACCAGAGGAGCGCCACCGCGCCGGCCTGCAATAGCCGCACGAGATTGTCGCGACGCCGCACGTGCATGAGTTCATGCAGCAGCACGGCATCCACCTCCGCCTCATCCATCGCCGAGAACAGTCCCTCCGGGACCAACACTCTGGATCGAAAAAGTCCCACCACGCCCAGCCAGGCGCCATCCTTCACGGCATACCCGCGCACGGCCCCCGGGCGCAGTCCGGCCCGCTCCGCCAGCGCATCGAGGCGCGCCTGCTCCCCATCTCCAAACAGAATCTGACTGCGTTTCACGGCCCGCAGGCCGCGCACGAGTCTCGCGACACCCACCCAGGCCACCGCCGCACAACCGACGGCCCACAGCGCCGCCACCAGCCACGTGACGACCAAACCCTCTTGGCCGCCCGTCGCCCCCGCGCCCGAAACGATGAACGCCGGCATCGTCACCTCGCCAAGCCGCGCCGCCAGCCAGTTCCCACCCGGGAGCCGTGACGCGACGGTCGCCGCGAGAGTCGCCAGCCAACTCGTCGGCACAAAAAACCGCGCCAGCGCGAGTCCGCCCAGGACATGCCGCGCCTTCGCCGAAAGCCCCGGCACTGCCACGATTAGGAACGCCGCCACCAACCCGAACCACGTCGCCTGCCAGAGGTGCAGGGCGAGCGAGCGAAACACAGGATCATGAAACAGGATCATGGCGGACCTCCTACTTCTTCCGCGAACCTTTCGCGTCCTGGATCATCGCCTCGAGCTGACGAAGCTCCTTCAGGCCGATCTTCCCCGACTCCACCAGGTGGGCCATCACCGGCTCCGGCGTGCCGCCCAGCCTCCGCAAGAGTTCCTCGACCAGCGTGCCCACCGTGGACTTCTGCGTGATGGCTGGGGCAAAGACGTGGGCGTTGCCCACCTTCTTAACGCGCGTCACCGCGCCCTTCGCCTCCAGGCGATAGATTATGGTCTGGACCGTCGTGTACTCGGGCCGCCGGTCCTCCGGCAGCGCCTCCAGCACCTCCCGCACGGTGGCTTTTCCAAGTGTCCAGAGAGGCCGCATGACCTCCAATTCGAGTCGAGACAGGGTGACGGTGCCTTCCTTCATTTGATCTCCTATTGTTGTGGTCACAAAAACTACAACTGTAGTAATTGCAAGCTCGTTTTCGGCGCGGGATCGGAAGTGAAAAAGGGCGGGCGTCGTTTGCGCGCGCCGATGGCTTGTGCGACGGTGGCTGCCCTTCCATTCGTGCGCCCTCGCCTCCAACTCATCCTCATGCTCTCTCTCTGCGTCGCCGCCACCGGCGTGCAGTGGGATCTGCTCCAGGTCTTTGCCTGGGGACGGATGATGGCCGAGCACGCGCAGCGCATGCCGCTCACCGAGGCGGTGTCGATGACCTTCGACGGCGAGATGTGCGGGCTCTGCCGCATCGTCGCCAAGGCGGGGAAGTCGGACCAGTCGCGCACGACCCTGCCCAATGACGCCGTGAAGGACCGGATGCTCCTGCTCCTCGGGAATCCGCCCCGGATCGTGCTCGGAGTCCCGGCCGCGCCGCACGGGCGCCCTGCCGACCAGACCGTGCCCGCGAGTGACCGTGCCGAGCCCCAGGTGCCGCCCCCACGGTCCGCGCTGGCCTGATCGTTCCTCCATTCCGCAGGTCCGGACCCGCACCGCGCGCAGCGACGCGCACTCATGCGGTTGAGTTCGTATCCGATCCCCGATGACGGCCGGCCGCGGCTTCCAACCCAACGTCCCGGCACGCACACGCGCCCACCGGGACACCCATTCCCGCACCCATTCATGTTTTCGCGCATTTCCTTTGTCCTCACCACGCGCGGCCGCACGGCCGCCGCGTCCTCCCTCGCGGCAGCGCTGCTCGCGGCCCTCTCGCCCACCGGCGTCCGTGCCTGCGCCTGCGGCTGCGGCATCTTCGAGGTCGGCACCAGCTCCATGCTTCCCACCACCACGGGCGGCATGCTGACGGTGACCGACGCCTACCAGAACCAATCCCAGGACTGGAGCGGCTCCTCGCGCGCGCCCGCCGGCGACAACGCCGACCGCCGCATCGCCACGAACTTCCTCACGATCGGCGCCCAATACCTGCTCAATCGCTCCTGGGGGCTCGAGTTGTCGATTCCCTACGTCACGCGCCATTTCGAAACCGTCGGCGGAGCATCCGGCAACGACCTCGTGAACCTCCACTGGAGCCAGCTCGGCGACATCCGCATCCAGGGCGTCTACACCGGGTTCTCGCCCGACCTCTCCACGGGCCTCACCTTCGGCCTGAAGCTTCCCAACGGCTCGTTCACCCACAACGACGCCTACGACGACGTCGACCGCGACACCCAGATCGGCACCGGCAGCACCGACCTCCTGCTCGGCGCCTTCCATCGCGGCAACCTTGGCTCGGCGCCGCTGTGGCAGTGGTTCGCCCAGGGCGAGATCGACCAGCCCGTCCTCATTCGCGACGGATACCGCCCCGGCGTCGAGGTCGACGCGTCATTGGGTGTCCACTACGACGGCTGGCGCATCCATGGCGTGCAGGTCACGCCCATCGCTCAGGTCCTGGGCTCCGCGCGGGCCAGCGACAGCGGCATCAACGCCGCCGTACCCGTCGCCTCGGGCTACCAGCGGGTGCTGCTATCCCCCGGCATCGAAGTGGACCTGTCGAGCGTGCGCTTCTACGCCGACGTCGAACTGCCCGTCTATCAGCACGTGACCGGCGACCAGCTCGTCGCGCCCGTGCTCTGGAAGTTCTCCGCCAGCTACCACTTCTGACCGAGCGCCGATTCCGCCAGCGGACTTGATCGTGAGGGGCCGCTCCGCTAGAAGGAGCGACCCCTTCCGTCATGCCCAAAACCGTCTCGTTCACCCTTAACGGCCGGCCCGTGAGCCTGACCGTCGATCCGGAGCGCACCCTGCTCTGGGTCCTTCGCACCGACCTCGAACTCACCGGCCCGAAATTCGGCTGCGGCATCGGCCAGTGCGGCGCCTGTACCGTCCTCCTCGACAACCAGGCCGTCCGCTCCTGCAGCGTGCCCGTCCAGATCCTCGACGGTCGCACGGTCGTCACCATCGAGGGCCTCGCGCGCGGCGACGAACTCCATCCGGTCCAGAAGGCCTTCATGGAACACGACGCCCTCCAGTGCGGCTATTGCACGCCCGGCATGATCCTCACCGCCTGCGCCTTTCTCCATCGCAATTCCACCCCCACCCGCAACGAGGTCATCGAGGCCATGGACGCCAACCTCTGCCGATGCGGAGCCCACACGCGCATCATCGACGCGATCCTCGACGCCGCGTCCGCTATGAAAGGAGCCGCCGCCTCATGAACTCCTCTCCCGCCTCCCCTGCCCGCGACGATCTCATGCGCCCGCCCAGCCGCCGCGAATTTCTCGCCCGCATGGGCGCCGGCGTCCTGATCTGGGTCGCCCTCCGCGCCGAGCTCCCCGCCGCCGAGTCCGAGTCCGCCGTCAAATCCACCTACCGCCCCGAACTGCCCAAGGACTTCAACGCCTTCCTGAGCATCGGGGAGGACGGCCGCGTGACGTGTTTCACCGGCAAGATCGAGATGGGACAGGGCCCCATCACCTCGCTGCCGCAGATGCTCGCCGACGAGCTGGATGTGCCGCTCGACCAGGTCGACATCGTCATGGGCGACACCGAGCTCTGCCCCTACGACCAGGGCACCTGGGGCAGCCTCACCACGCGCGCCTTCGGCCCGCACTGGCGCGCCGCGGCCGCCGAGGCCCGCGCAGTCCTGGTCGAACTCGGCGCCGCAGCGCTCGGCGTGCCCGCCGCCCAGCTGGTCACCCGCGACGGCCGGGTCGTCGACTCCCGCGCCCCCGAGCGCTCCGTCACCTACGGCGCGCTCACCAAGGGCAAGCGTATCGAGCGCCACCTCGAGGTGAAGCCCGACCTCAAGAAGCCCTCCGAATTCAAGATCGTCGGCAAGCCCCTGCGTCGCCGCGATTCCCTCGAAAAGGTCACGGGCAAGGCCCGCTTCACGGGCGACCTCCGCCTCCCGGGCATGCTCTACGCCAAGGTCCTGCGCCCGCCGGCGCACGGCGCGCGCCTGCTGCACGCCGACACCTCGGCTGCGCGCGCCCTGCCCGGCGTGACGGTCGTGGAATTGCCCGACCTCGTCGCCGTCCTGCACCCGTTGCCCGACCAGGCCGAGGCCGCCCTCGACAAGGTGAAGTCCCGCTTCGCGCCCTCCGACTCCAAGCTCGACGACCGCAACATCTACGACCACCTCGCGTCGTATCCGCTGCCGGAGCGCGTCACCTCCCAATCCGGCGATCTCGCAGCCGGACGCCAGGAGGCCGTGCGGCACCTCGACGCCGTCTATCTCAACGCCTACGTCGCCCACGCCGCGATGGAGCCCCACACGGCGCTCGCCGAAGTGGGTGCGACAACCGCGACGGTCTGGGCCTCCACCCAGAATCCCTTTGGAGCCCGCGAGGAGATCGCCAAGGCGCTCGGACTGCCGATCCTCTCGGTGCGCGTCATCACCCCCTTCGTGGGCGGCGGCTTCGGGGGAAAGTCGGCCAACGCCCAGGCCGTCGAGGCCGCGCGCCTCGCCAAGGCCACGGGACGGCCCGTCCAGGTCATGTGGAGCCGCGAGGAGGAGTTCTTCAACGACACGTTCCGCCCCGCCGCGGTCGTGACCGTCCAGGCCGGACTCGATGCCTCGGGCCGGATGGTGTATTGGAATTTTGAAGACCGGTTCGGCGGCGACCGTGGATCGGACCTGCTCTACGACGTGGCCGACCACCGCATTTCCGCGGTGGGCGACTTCTGGGGGCCGCGCGAGGCGCACCCCTTCGCCGTCGGCGCCTGGCGGGCGCCGGGCTGCAACACCAACGCCTTCGCCCGGGAGTCGCACGTCTCGCGCCTCGCCGAGCTGGCGGGCGCCGATCCAGTGGAGTTCCGCCTCCGCCACCTCACCGACCCGCGCGCGCGCCGCGTGCTCCAGGCCGCAGCCAAGGCCTGGGGCTGGACCCCCGCCATCGGACGCAGCGGCCGCGGGCTCGGCGTCGCGATCGGAAAGGACTCCGGCACCTACGTCGCCACCATCGCCGAGGTCTCCGTCGATCCCGCCTCAGGACAGGTCCGCGTCAAACGCTTGCTCTGCGCCCAGGAGATGGGTCTGGTGATCAATCCCGAGGGGGCGAAGATGCAGATGGAGGGATGCATCACCATGGGGCTCGGCTACGCGCTAACCGAGGAGATCCGGTTCAAGGCTGGGGTGATCGAGGACACCAACTTCGACTCCTACACCCTGCCTCGTTTCTCCTGGCTGCCCAAGATCGAGACCGTGATCCTCGACGCCGAGAACGACCCTCCGCAGGGAGGCGGCGAGCCGGCCATCATCGTCATGGGCGCAGTGCTCGCCAACGCGATCTACGACGCCTGCGGCGCCCGGCTGCTCGAGCTGCCGATGACGCCCGAGCGCGTGAAAAAAGCCCTCGAGTCAGCGAAGTCCGTCTGAACACGACCGACGCAGTCCGCCGGCCGGTTCCAGGGGCATCCCGCGGCTGAGGATGGCCGTGTGCCTGTTCGCGGGCGCCCGACCGTTGCGGATCGGCGCCAGCAGCGACGACATCCCATGGGCTCGAATTCGCATCCGTCACAATGCCCTCCGACACATCCGGATGCCCTGGGTCGCCCCATCGTCAAGAAGGGCTTTTGCTTCCAACGATGTTAATGGACGCGGTTCCCCATTTGCATTGACGTTAAATCGTTATTAGCATCTCTATCCATTTTTCGGTATCGCACCTACTGATTTGCTAATCGCGTCACAACAGAGACGGAAATCGACTCAAGCCAAGATTGGCATTCGTCCGATGTTATAATTTCCATAATTTGCTTTTAGATAACATATCACAAGATCAATTTTAAACTTTTGCTCGAGTTTAGTTCTCAAAATTGCATTACTTTTCTGAATTTCATCTCAGCATATAAAGTTTACTTATTGTGTATAAATGATTCCATGGCCAATTTGAGCCAAAATTTCACTATTTTCTTAAATCATTATCCATAGGCTGTTTCTGTTATTCCGGTTGGAGATCCTAAAGGCCTATGCAATAATTCTAAATCCAAGAGCAATAAAACTCATCCACATTGGAGCCTCCGCTGTGTATGCTGTCTCCTCCCTTGGACTCGGCCTCCTCAAGTTCCAGCCATGTGGGTGCCCAATCCTCCTCCCTGACAAAGGTCGCCCCCCTAATGGGCGAAGGTACTAGTTCCCTAACACCTCTATGAACCGTTAACCCACGTACTGGCGTGACCCACTTCGTCACGAACTCGGCGTATGCTCGGCTGATCAGATTTAACGCTACATCCAGCTGGCCCGCCCCCTCCCCTTACCGCCGCACGAAGCGACTCGATCTGTTCGTGTTCGGCGGTTTCACGATAATTGGACGCGCATCAAAAGCCCGTCCGAATTGATCGTCTGCCCTCCCCCACTGCCCGTTGAAGAACGGGCCTGCCAGTCTGTAAGTCCCTGAATTTCCGTCCCCTGACGGATTCCCCCCATACTAGACAACCCAAACCCTATGAACATGAGGAAATCGAACCTAGCGAGGAAGCGTGCCCTTGTCGCCGCCTCCTCTCTTCTCGCCCTGGCGGGCGTCTCGCGCCTTCACGCGCAAGCAGCGCCAGCGGCCGACCAGACGAGCTCCCAGGATGCCTCCGGCACCTCCGGAGCAGACGATCAGGCGATCGTCCTGAGCCCGTTCACGGTCTCTGCCCAAAACGAAGGCTTCCAAGCGGTGGATACCCTTGGCGGCGCCCGCGTGAAAACGAAGCTGGCCGACACTCCCTCGGCCATCTCCGTCGTGACGAAATCATTCCTGCAGGACACGGGCATCACCAATGCCCAGCAGCTGCTGGTTTACACGACCAACACCGAAGTCGCGGGATTGAACGGCAACTACTCCGGTGTCGCCTCCCGCGGCACCGGCGTCAGCAGCAATGCCGAGGCCGGCCGCCTGCTGAATCCCAACATGGCCAACCGCGCCCGCGGTATCAGCGCCATGGATAACACGAGGAATTACTTCGTGAGCGAAATTCCGTGGGACTCGTTCGACATCGACCGCGTCGACATCTCCCGCGGCCCGAACTCGTTCCTGTTCGGCGTCGGAAGCCCGTCCGGTATCGCGAACTATTCCACCAACCAGGCCATCTTCAAGGACAAGGGCTCGGTGGAGTTCCGCATCGGTGGCTACGGCAGCACCCGCGAGGCTCTCGACTACAACAAAGTGCTCATTCCGAGACAGCTCGCCCTGCGCATCGACCTGCTGAACGACGATACCCAGTATCGCCAGAAGCCGGCCTTCAATCATTCGGAGCGTGCCTATGCCGCGCTGCGTTACGACCCGAAGGCGCTGAACACCGAGAACAACCAGCTGACGATCAACGCCAATGCCGAGGCCGGCCGCGTGCGGTCCAACAACCCGCGCGAACTGCCTCCGATGGACTTCATCACGGGCTACTTCGCCGGATGGGGCCTCAACAAGGCGGGTTATGATCCGTTCCTCTTCGCGGGCAGCCAGATCGCCGGCGTCGGCGCCTATCCCAACCAGTCGCCCTGGCTCAACGGCCAGGATTATCACTACATCTGGCCCGGCCCCGGCGCCGCTTACTGGTACGATGCCTCGTCGGGCAAGCAGCTGCAGTCGATGACGACCCTCAATGGCAACAACAACAACAATGCCATTCTGCTCCCGCAGGCCAATGCACTCTACACCACGGGCTTCGCCAACTATGCCGCCGCCGTGAATCGGGTGTACCCCAACATGTTCCCCGGCGCCTACGCCGGTACGGTGACGTACAACAACAAGTCGCTGATGGATCCCTCCATCTTCAACTTCTACGACAAGCTGGTCGACGGTTCGAACAAACAGGAGTGGCAGAACTGGAGGACCTTCAACCTGACGCTCAATGACACCATGTTCGATGGACGACTCTCCTTCCAGGGCGTCGTCGATCACCAGGAATTCGACGAAGGCCAGGCCGGCGTGTTCGGATATACCGAGCCCTGGATTTCGGTCGATATGGACGCCTACCTCGTCAAGTCCCCGACTTGGCTGGGCAACGCAACCGTCAATCCCAACGTGGGCCGGCCGTTCCTCGCGAGCGACTTCGGTTCCGGGGACAACAGCGCCCGTTACGTCCACGACAACTACCAGCTGCAGGTCAACGGCGACCTCCGCGCCGAGGACCTCTTCGGCAAGGGGCAGCTGAGCGAAATCCTCGGCCACCATTCGATCACCGCTCTGGTCGGCTCCTACACGACCAAGATCGACAGCAAGGCCTGGTCCGGGTACGCCACGGATGCGGCCTTCGGCCACCTCATGGGCGATCCCACGGGCAAGATCACCGCCAATCGCGCGATCTCCTGGGTGTCCTATGTTGGACCCAGCCTCATCAACGCGTCGTCCGCGTCCGGGCTGAATCTCAGCAACCTCGGCAGCACCATCATGCCGACCAGCGGCGTGATCCAGCACTTCGTTCCCACCTGGAACGCAACCGGCGTGGATCCGACCGCGGCTTGGACGAATCCTTCGCCCCTCGTCACGGATCACAATGCCACCCAGGCAGGCAATCCCGCCAACTACGTTGGCTGGACCAACGTGCCCGTCAATGTGCTCAACTGGCAGAACAACATCAACGACCTCTACACCTCGGGCAACAAGACCGAGCAGAAGCTGAAGTCGGCGGCGTTCATGTACCAGGGGCACATTTGGGATAACACGATCGTTCCCGAGTTTGGCTGGAGGCGCGACACGCTCACGCAGCGTTCCGCCAACGCCCCGCTCGATCCCAACACCTCGGTCGCGAGCATGAACTACGGGATCACGGGCAGCGGCGATCGCACCGTCACGACGTCGACCAGCTACGGCGTGGCCGTCCACCTGCCGAAGTCCATCCGCGGCAAGTTGCCGCTCGGCACGGACCTCAGTGTCTTCTACTTCCGTGGCAACAACGAGACGCCGAAGGTGCGCTACGCCTTCGACACCACCCAGCTGCCCAACGAGAAGGGCAAGACCGACGACTATGGCGTTCAGATCGATACGCTCAATGGTCGCGCCACGATCCGTCTGACCTTCTACAAGACGATCGACCAGAATGCCCAGGTTGGTTCGGGCGCCGCGGATCCCTTGGGGAACAACGGCTACTACATGTACCTCCTGCCCGCCTGGGGTGCAGCCGACGCCGCGGCAAGCGGTCAGGCTATTCAGGCTTGGCCGAACGCGCTCAACGATTGGGGATTCACCAATCACCCGGATGATTCGAGCAACACGATTCACAATCTCCAGGTGGCCGCAGTCAGCGCTTGGCAGGCGAATTTCGCCAAGTACTTCCCGCAGTCGTTCTTCGACGCCTACGGCATGGGAGTCAACGTGAACGCCATCACCACTGGTGATTGGAAGAACGTTTACAACCAGCCTAACGCCAACCCGATCACCTTCCCCTGGAACATCGCCAACTCGGGTAGCGGCAGGGTCAACGGATCCTTCCCGATCATCACCCAGGACATCCAGTCGAAGGGCTTCGAACTCGAGGCCACCGTGCGCCCGGTTGCCAACTGGGACCTCACGTTCAACGTGTCCAAGACGGATGCAACGCAGACGAGCCTCGGCGCGCAGGACTCCGCCTTCATCCAGAAGGAATACGAGTTCTTCAACGGCCCCGCCGGTAATCTGCCGCTCTGGGGATTCTGGAACGGCGGCGTCGACACGACGACCACGCCGTATTCGCTCCCGCCGACCAGCACGCTCCGGGGTTACTTCCTCCAGAACATCTGGTCCGCCTATCAACTCCAGCTCGCTCAGACCGGCACCATGCAGCCGGACCTCGCTCGCTGGAGCTTCAAGACCATCACGAACTACACGTTCACCCATGGCCACCTCAAGGGCTTCTCGGTGGGCGGCGGCTTCCGCTGGTCCTCCAAGCCGATCCTCGGCTACGGCATCACCCAGATCACGGACGCCCTCGGCAACCAGACCTGGATCATGGATGCGCAGAAGCCGCTCTACGGCACCATCGACAAGCATCTGGACCTGTGGGTTGGCTATGAGCGCAAGCTCACGTCCAAGATCGATTGGAAGATCCAGTTGAACGTCACGAACGTCGGCGATCATCCTCACCTCGCTCCCGCCAGCCTCGAGCCGGACGGCAGCTGGGCTCAGGTCCGCATCGTCGACGGTGCGTCCTGGTTCCTCACCAATACGTTCAAGTTCTAAGCTGGGGCGCTCCGGCGCACCAAGCCTGACCTGATCAGATTCCAAAGGCGCCCGGTTTTCCGGGCGCCTTTTTTTTGCGCCGCATTCGGCCTAAATTCGGCGATTGAATGGAACAGAAGGGAACGAAGAACAAACCGCTTATCACAGAATTGAGAGCGTTGATTGATTCACCGGTTGGGTGAGTGAATTTTGGCTCGGTGATATCATGTAATCGCTTGGTTTGGCCTTCTTTGTTATCTTCATTTCCTTCTGTTCACTGCGTTTTTTAGGTTCGGACGCTCCAGCGATCGTCCGGATTGCCCCCGCTTGGGCCCGCAGCGAGCATGCCCGCCTTCCCCGCCATGCCCCACTCGCTTCCCGCCGCCCTCGCGTTCGCCGTGGCCTGCGCCGCGGCCCACGGTCTGCCGACCCCGGCCACTCCGGCCCATCCTATCCCGGTCTCGATCCAAGTCGACGCGAGCCGGGCCATCGGCCCCATGACGCCGATCTGGCGCTTCTTCGGCGCCGACGAGCCGAACTACGCCACGATGAAGGACGGCCGGCGCCTGCTCGCCGAGCTCGGTTCGCTCGACCGGCAGCACGTCTATTTCCGCACCCACAACCTCCTCAACACCGGTGACGGCGTGCCCGCGCTGAAGTGGGGCAGCACCAACGCCTACACCGAGGACGCCCGGGGCCGGCCCGTCTACGACTGGACCATCCTCGACCGCATCTTCGACACCTACTTCGCCCGCGGCGTCCGGCCCTACGTCGAGATCGGCTTCATGCCCGAGGCGCTGTCCATCCACCCCCGCCCCTACCAGCACGCCTGGCGGCCCGGCTCGCCGTACATGGACATCAGCACGGGTTGGGCGTACCCGCCGAAAGACTACGCGCGCTGGGGCGAACTCGTGTATCAGTGGGCCCGGCACTGCGTCCAGCGCTACGGAAAGGCCGAGGTCGAGCGCTGGTACTGGGAGACCTGGAACGAGCCCAACGGCGCCGCCTACTGGCACGGGACCCCGGAGGAGTTCTTCAAGCTGCACGACATCGCCGTCGCCGCGGTCCGACGCGCGCTGCCCTCCGCCCGCGTGGGCGGTCCCGACGTCGCGGGCAGCGGCGGCGCCTTCATGGAGGCCTTCCTGCGCCATTGCGCCGAAGGCACCAACTATGCCACCGGCGCACGCGGCACGCCGACCGATTTCCTCTCATTCCACGCGAAAGGCCAGCCGCGCTTCGTCGACGGCCACGTGCAGATGGGTATCGCCTCCCAGCTCTCGGGCACCGCGAAGGGCTTCGCCATGATCGCCGCCATCCCGGCCTTCCGGCATACGCCGATCGTGATCGGGGAAAACGACCCCGACGGCTGCGCCGCCTGCGTGGGCCCCCAGCTCGACTACCGCCGGGGCACGCTCTACTCGAGCTACGAGGCGGAGGTGATCGCGCGCGACTACGCGCTGGCCGACGCCTACGGGGTAAACCTCCGGGGCGCGCTCACCTGGGCCTTCGAATTCGAGGACCAGCCGTTCTTCGCCGGACAGCGCGTGCTCGCCACCGCCGGCATCGACCTGCCGGTGCTCAACGTGTTCAGGATGCTCAGCCTCATGGGCGGAGAGCGGGTCGCCACCTCCAGTTCAGCCGGCCTGCCCCTAGGCGCCATCGTCGCCCACGGCGTGCGCGGAGCCCCCGACATCTCCGCACTCGCCTCCCTCCAGCCTGGCCGCCTCGCGGTCCTGGTCTGGTATTATCACGACGACGACGTGCCCGGCCCCGACGCCAGGGTCCACCTGTCGCTCGACCACCTTCCTCTCCCGTCCGGCGCGCTCCATCTGACGCAGTACCGGATCGATGAAACCCACAGCAACGCCTACGCCCTGTGGCGGAAGCTCGGCTCGCCCGCCGCGCCAAACGAGACGGAGTATCGCCGTCTCCAGGACGCCGGCCGGCTTGCCGTTCTCGCCGGCTCACCCGCGATGGTAAACGCCGACCAGGGATCCGCGGCCCTGGATTTCACCCTGCCCCGGCAGGGAGTCTCGCTCCTCGTCTTTTCCTGGACTCCCTCGCGCTGAGTCGGCCTCACAGGCCCGCGAGGCGGCTGCGCAACGATCCGTTCCTCACCAGCGGTGCCACCGCCGCTCGCGCCAAGCGCTCAGCGGACTCGTCGAGCTGCGCTGGCGTCGGCTCCGGAGGCTCCACGCCCGAACACGCGCAACCGGACTCGTTGGCCGCGAGCAGCTCAGCCGCCGAACGGATCGCCTCGGTCGATGCCGCGTCGCGCAACTGCGCGGCCAGCTCCGAGATCCGGCGCCCCCCGGCCAGCGACGCCAACACGCTACGATCCCCGTCCTCGAGACCCGCATCGACCGCCTCCAGCCACTCGGCCAGCATGAGCACCGACGTCGGCACGGGATTCCGCTCCACTTCGTCCAACAGCGAAGCACCCCGTCCGCGTCTTCCGGCTCCGCCCGCTTTTCCCTTCGTCGCCATGCCGACAGACTGGACCAGCCCGCCGCCCAAGGCAATCTGCCGAAATTCACGATCTCGGGATCCGCTGCGGCAACCGCGGGAATTTCCCTCTCGCCTCGGAGTCCAGTCGTGCTGATTCCGATTTCATCACTCATCGGATTTCCTTTCGAAAAAACGCAGTGAACAGAAGGAAACGAAGGCAACTAAGGCATGAAGGCACGTCGCTTAAAAAAACAATTCGAATGAATACGATTCGCCCTGATGTAAAAAAAAGAGCACCTTGGATTTCGTGTTACGCGGCTTGGGCTTCGTGACCTTCGTTTCCTTCTGTTCACGTCTCCTGCTTAATCTAGGCTCATATCTTCTTTGCCTCCGTTTTCTGTTCACTGCGTCTTTTCGATGACATCGGACTTCTCCTTCCTTCCCGACATCCAGGCTTGTGTGTTCGACGCGTACGGCACGCTGTTCGACGTCACGCGCGTCGCGCGGCTCGAGGACGCGGCCCTGGGTGACAAACACGCGGCGCTGTCGGAGCTTTGGCGCGCGAAGCAGCTGCAGTATTCCTGGCTGCGCGGGCTCGGGGGGCGTCACGCGGACTTCTGGCAGGTGACCGGCGAGGCGCTCGACTTCGCGATGGCCGCGCTCGGACTCGAGGATCCCGCGCTGCGCGAGCGCCTGATGAACCTCTACCTTCGCATCGACGCCTACCCTGAAGTCAGGGGCTCGCTCGAGGCCTTGCGTGCGTGTGGGCTCAAGACCGCCATCCTCTCCAACGGCACGCCGTCGATGCTCGCGGCGGCCATTGAAAATTCCGGCCTTGGCCACGCCCTCGACCAGGTCCTTTCAGTCGAGCGGGCCGGGGTCTTCAAGCCGCATCCGTCCGTGTATCAACTCGCCGTCGACAGCCTCGGCGTTCCGCGCGAGCAAATCTGCTTCCTCTCGTCCAACGGCTGGGACGCCTGGTCCGCCAAGGCCTTCGGCTTCCGGGTGCTTTGGTGCAACCGCACCGGACAGCAGCCCGAGACGCTCCCGTGGACGCCCGACGGCGAGCTGCGCGACCTGTCTGTGCTCGCGCAGCATTTCGCCGCCGTCAGCTGAGCCACTCAGCTGAAGCCGAGCACCGGGTGCGGCTCGTAGGGAGCCTCGAGCTCGGCCACCTCGTCGGGCGTGAGTTTCACCGACAGCGCCGCCACCGCATCCGCGAGCTGCCCGGGTTTCGTGGCGCCGACGATCGGCGAGGTGACGCCCGGCCTGCCGAGCAGCCACGCAAGCGCGACCTGGGCGCGGGGCAAGCCGCGGCGCGCGGCCACTTCGCCCAGGCGGTCGACCACGCGGTGGTCGCTCTCCTCAGTCCGCGAATACATCGTGTTGCCGAAACGGTCCGTGTCGGAGCGCTTCGTTTGCTCCGCCTGCCAGGCACGGGCCAGGCGGCCGCGCGCGAGCGGGCTCCACGGGATGACACCGATTCCTTCGGCCCTGCACAGCCCCATCATCTCCCGCTCCTCCTCCCGGTAGAGCAGGTTGTAGTGGTTCTGCATGGACACAAAACGCGTCCAGCCGCGCAGGTCCGCCAGATAGAGCGCCTTGGCAAACTGCCACGCGTGCATCGACGAAGCGCCGAGGTACCGGACCTTGCCCGCCTTCACCACGTCGTGCAGCGCCTCGAGCGTCTCCTCGATTGGCGTCTCCGCATCCCAGCGGTGGATCTGGTACAGGTCCACGTAGTCCATGCCGAGGCGCCGCAGGCTCTCGTCGAGCTCGTGCATGATCGCCTTGCGCGAGAGGCCCCGGCCGTTGGGCTCATTGCGCATGACGCCGTGGACCTTGGTCGCGACCACCACGGACTCCCGGCGGACGTTGCGCTTGAGGAAGCGTCCGAGCACCTCCTCGCTGGCGCCGCTCGAGTACACGTTCGCCGTGTCGAAGAAATTGATCCCCGCGTCCAGCGCCTCCCGGAAGAAGGGCTGGCTGGCCTCCTCGTCGAGCGTCCAGGCATGGCGCCCCATGGCGAGTTCACCGGAGGGCGGCGGGCCGTATGACATGCATCCGAGGCAGAGCCGCGAGACCTTCAGGCCGGTTTTTCCCAGGTTGACGTAGTCCATGATCGTATCGGTTTTGAGGATTCGTTCTCGTTGGAGAGTGGAAGGATGCCCTCGATCGGTCGCGCGTGCAAGCGGCCGCATGCCGTCACGCCCGCATTGCGTCGCGGCGTTTCCCGTGTTCCGTATGCCTCATGTCCACCTCCCTTCCCCGTCTCTACGTGAAGACCGGCTGCCCCTGGTGTGCCGAGGCGATCCAGGTGCTCGAAGAAAACGGCGTGCGTTACGACCAGCGAAACGTGACCACCGACCGGTCGGCCTACACCGAGATGGTGAAGCTTTCCGGGCAGACCAAGGCCCCCACACTCGACTGGAACGGCGAAATCCTGGCCGACTTCGGCGCCGCCGAGCTCCGTCCCTTCCTGAAGCAGCGCGGCGCGCTGCGCTGACGGACCATCAGGCGCCTCAAATGAGTGAGGCACGCCGGTGCCCTTGAACGGGCCGGTTTGGGGACAATCGCGTTGCGGGTCCGGCTGGCGCCGGGCAAATGTGCGGTCCCAGCCGGGCGGCGGCCGTCCCCCGGTCCCCAGCACTCCCCTGTCCCGACGGCCCGGGACGAAATTCCCCCACCGATGCACCCCGCCCGCCGTCTCGCCCTGGTCTGCCTCACCCTTTGCGCCGCCTCACCTCTCGCCGTTCGCGCCGCCGCTCCGAAAGTCCCCGCCTGGGCCTGGCCTGGCACCGCCACCCACGCCCAAGTGCCGCCGCCCGCGGACTTCCATCGCGCCACCACCACCGTCGTCGCCCCCATCGGTGTGTTCGAGGGTCAATCCGACGTCGGCGGCGCCCTGGTGCCCGGAAGTTCGAGCTTCGATGCGAAAACCGGCGCCTACACCATCCGCTCCGCCGGCTACAACATCTGGTACACCCGCGACGAGTTCCGCTACCTCTGGCGAAAGATGTCCGGCGACGTCTCCCTCGCCGCCGACATCACCTTTCCGAACCCCGGCGGCTACGGCGACCGCAAGGCCGTGCTGATTTTCCGACAGGACCTCGACGACGATTCCAAGGAGGTCATGACCGCCCTCCACGGCGCAGGACTCATCCACCTCGCCCTGCGGCCCGAAAAGGGCGCCGACATCCGGGAGGCCTGTCGTATCGAACCTTCCGTGACAGCGGTTCACGGCTCCAGGCCCATCCGGCTCGGGATCGAAAAACACGGCGACGTGTTTTCGCTCTGGGTCAGCCTCCACGGCGAAGCCATGCACCAGGTCGGCTCGACCGCCACCCTTCATCTCAAGCCGCCGTTCTACGTCGGCATCGCCTTCTGCTCGCATCAACCCGTCACGCTCGACACCGCCGTGCTCTCGGACGTCACGCTCACGAACGCGGCCGGCCAGGTGCATTGAGCCGCCGCCGGTAGGTCGCCGAATTTTCGGCGTTGAGCCGGGCACAGGACGGCGGCGAAATGGCGCGAATCGATCCGGATCCCATGGCTGACGCTCCAAAGCCCGTGTATTTCGCGACTCCGGCCGCCTGGCGGGCCTGGCTCGAGGAGCACCATGCGCGAGAGACCGAGCTGCTCGTCGGATTTCACAAGGTGGGAAGCGGTCGGCCCTCGATGTCGTGGCCGGAGTCGGTCGACGAGGCCCTGTGCTTCGGCTGGATCGACGGCGTCAGGCGCTCCGTGGACGCCGCCCGCTACACGATCCGTTTCTCGGTGCGGCGGCCCTCGAGCATCTGGAGCCGGATCAACCTTGCCAAGGCCGAGGCCCTGATCGCCTCGGGCCGGATGCAACCCGCCGGCCTCGCCGCCTACGAACGCCGTCGCCCCGACCGCTCAGGCGTGTATTCCTTCGAGCGCGACCACGCCCAGCTCGGACGCGACGCCGAGCTCCAGTTCAAGGCCCAGCCCCGGGCCTGGGCCTTTTTCAGCCGGCAGGCGCCGTCATATCGCAGGACTGCCGCCTGGTGGGTCATCAGCGCAAAGCGGGCCGAGACCCGGGATCGAAGACTTGAACGCCTGATCGCGGCTTCGGCCGGGGGCCGGCGCTTGTTTTGACATGGCCCCGCCGCCGGCCCGCGCTCCGCGAGCCCACAGGATGCGCGGTTTCCGATGGCGCTGTCCGTGCGATGCGGCAAGCCATTATCTGTAAGTGATTTTCGACCTCGCTGCACCTTCCGGGCCAGGCTAACCTCTGCCCTGTCGGTCCAGCGCCCAACATGCTCCACCCCGAGCCCATATCCCCGCGTCATCCCGTCGTGCGCGCCCTGCTGCCGCTCGCCTGCGTATCGAGCGCGCTGATCGCCCTCTATTCCCTGTGGGCCTGGCATAGCGGCGACTGGCACCGGGCTGCCGTCATCGACCAAACTGTGCCGACCGCGCCCAGCACCGGGCTGTTGCTCCTGCTCGCGAGTCTCGCCGTGTTGCTTCACCTCGGCCCAAGTTTTGGCAGGCTTGCGAGGATCGCGTCCGTGGCAATGAGCGCTGTCATCGCCGCAGTGGCCCTGGTCGTGGTCGCCCAGAATCTACTGGGCCTTGGCTCCCCCTGGGAGGCCTGGTTGTCGGGGCCTTCCGTATCCCTGGGGTCGATACCGCTCGGGCGGATGTCCCCGTTCACCGCCGCGCTCTTCCTGCTCGCCGGGCTGAGCATCGCCGCGCTCGACCCCTCCCTGGGGGAACGGCCGGCCGTCAAGACGGCGGGACGGATCGCTGCCTTGCTGGGGGGCGGATTCGCAAGCGCCCAGGTGCTCGCCTACGCCACCGGGACACCGCTCTTCTACAACGGCAGCGTGGTGCCCGTAGCCCTGCTGACCTCCGCCGCGTTTGTCCTCCTCAATCTCGCGTTGCTGCTCGCCAGCCGGATGGACGAGCCGCTGCACCGCTTCTTCTTCGGCGACCCGGACGCCTCGAAGGGCCGCGAGTCCTTGCTCAATCAGCAGCGCGTGTTCGTCGTGGCCACGATCCTCACCCTGTCGGTCATCACGCTCACCGCCTCGCTCTACCTGCGATTCATGCAGGCGACGCATCGGGAACGCATCGCCGGCGAACTGAAAGACATCGCGGAACTCAAGGTCGCCCAGCTGATGGAATGGCGCAATGAGCGCCGCCGCGACGCCCAGCTGCTGATGCAGTCCCCGATTCTGATCCGGAGCCTCGAGGAGGGCATCCGGCCCGCCCCGGACGCCGCGCGACGACGCGACCTCCGCACGTGGATGAACCAAATCGAACGGACCCAGGAACTCGATTCCATCACGCTGTACGACCTCCACCACCGCGAGTTGCTCAGTGTCTCCAGAACCAGCGAAGCGCCCCACGACGACATCGAAGGCTTCATCACCCGTGCTGAGAAATCGCGGGAGGTGACGTTTGGCGATTTTCGACGCGATCCAGACAACCGCGTGCACCTCGAGATCGCAGCCCCGGTGATGGATCCCGACCAGGGAATCGTCCTCGGAGCGGTGCTGCTGTGCATCGACCCCTCGGTCCAGCTCTACCCGATGGTCGAACGCCTTCCGACTCCCGGAGTCCACGTCGGCACCCGCCTCATCCGCAGGGATGGCGACCGCCTTTGGTACGTCGACCGCTCGGGAATTTCGCGTCAAGGGTCCGTAACCTCGCGCGCGGACAACCCGTTTGCCGTGGCCGCCCGCGTCCTGACTCAGGCTCCAGGGACCGTTGCAGAAGGTCCCGACGACCGGGGTGTATCAGTCATAGCCCTCGGACTCCCGGTATCCGGCTCACGATGGACGCTGCTCGTGGAAGTCCCCCTCTCCGAAGCCTACGCGCCGATGCGCCGGGAAGCATCCATTGTCGCAATCCTCACGTCGGCGCTCCTCTGCGCGGGCGCCTTCGGTGCGGGCCTCTTCTGGCGCCGCAGGAGCCTGTCGATCCTGCACCGCGCATTCACCGCCGAACGCGCCCAGGCCTCCGCCTCGAAGCGACTGGCCCTTGTGATGCAGCACGCCAGCGACGTCATCCTGCTGGCGGATGCCGATGGCCGCATTCTCGAGGCCAATGAGCGCGCCCTCCAGACCTACGGCTATTCCCTCGAGGAATTGCGTGCACTGTCGTTGCGAAGCCTTTCGGCTTCCGAGCCCTCCCGTGAACTGACCGACCAGGAAGGCACCCTCCTGTCGGAGCACCGGCGCAAGGACGGCACGACGTTTCCCGTCGAAATCAACCAGACCGTCCTGGAAATCGAGGGCCAGCGCTGCTCCCTCTGGATCTGCCGCGACATCTCCCAGCGCCTCGACCACGAGCATCAGATCGAACGCCTCAACCGGATCTACGCGGCGCTCAGCCAGGTGAATCACGCGCTCGTGCGATGCCGGGACCGGAGCGTGTTCCAACACGAGGTCTGCGAGGCGCTCGTGGTCCATGGCGGTTTCAAGATGGCCTGGATCGGCCGTTCCGATCCCGTCACCCGCCGCGCAGTCTCGGTCGCCAGTCATGGGGACGAAAAGGGCTACCTGGAAACCATCCGGATCAATGTCGCCGCCCCTCCCGCCGAACGCGGTCCAACGACGGTCGCGCTCGTCGAGGGTCGAACCTATGTCTGCAACGACTTTCACGCCGACCCGAGAACCGCACCCTGGCACGCGCCGGCGGCCGTTTCCGGCTTCAACGCCTCCATCTCGCTCCCCATCCGGGAGGCAGGCCTCGTCACTCATGCGCTCACGGTGTACGCCGGCGAGAGACACTTCTTCGGCGCGACTGAGATCGCCCTGCTTGAGGAGGTGGCCTCCGACATCGGCTTCGGCCTCGACCACCTCACCCGCGACGCCGCTTTTCGCGACACCAGCTACCGTCTGGCGACACTCGTCGACTCCGCGCCTCTCGCGATCGTCGTGCTCGACAGTCGCGGCTACGTCGACCTCTGGAACCCTGCCGCCGAGGTAATGTTCGGCTGGAAAGCCGACGAGGTCCTCGGCAAACCGCTTCCAAACGTGCCCGACGACCTTCGCGAGGAAACCCGCGAGCTGCACGCCGGCCTGCTCCAAGGCGACGCGACGACCGTGCTCGAGACCCGCAGGCGGCGCAAGGACGGCACCATCATCGAGGTCAACGTCTCCTTCGCTTCGCTTCGGGACGAACAGGGTCGGATCGTCCGGACGCTGGGCATGTTCAAGGACATCACTGATCGCAAGCGCGCCGAGTCCGCACTTCGCACCAGTGAGACCCAGTTCCGCGCTCTGTTTGAGAACAGCCTCGACGGCTTCCTCCTCACCAACCCCGAATCGGGCGTCATCCTCCAGGCCAACACCGCGGCGTGCCGGATGCTCGGCCGGACCGAGGACGAGCTGAAACAGGCGCAACGCACGGAAATCGTCGACCACACCGATCCCCGCCTGCCCCTTCTGCTCGCCGCGCGCGAGTCGACCGGACGGGCCGTCGGCGAACTCACCTTCATCCGCGGCGACGGTTCCCGCTTCGAAGCAGAACTCGCATCGGCGGTGTACGTCACCGAGGAGGGCCCCCGGACGAGCATGATCATCCACGACATCACCGAGCGGAGGGCCCGCGAGCGGCGGATCCATGAACAGGCCGCGTTGCTCGACATGGCCAACGAGGCGATCGTCGCGACGGATCTCGAGGGGCGAATCACCTACCTGAACCACGGTGCTGAGCGCCTTTTCGGCAAGGCCGCCGCCGGTCTTCGCGGACACCCGATCACCGAGGCCTTCGCCTCGATCGAGGCCCGCGGCGCCGCCGAGATCGTGTCCGCGTTCACGCGCCCCGGAATCTGGCGCGGCGAAATCCAGGCCCGGAACGCCGAAGGCAACCCCATCGTCATCGAGACGAGCCTCACCGAGCTGCGCGACCAGTCCGGCCAGCCGGCGGGACGCCTCAGCATCAGCACCGACGTCACCGAGAAGAAGCGCCTCGAGGAAAAATTCCTCCGTTCGCAGCGCCTCGAGAGCATCGGCATGCTCGCCGCCGGGATCGCCCACGACCTCAACAACGTCCTCGCTCCGATAAGCATGGCCGTCCCGATCCTGCGCGACCACGCGACGGTCTCCGCCGATATCCGGATGCTCAATACGCTGGAGCGCTGCGCCGAACGCGGCGCCGGCCTGGCGCGGCAGATCCTCGGCTTCGCCCACGGCGTGGGGGGCGAGCCCCGCGTGGTCCAGATCAAGCACTTGGTGCGCGACATCGCCAACGTCGTCACCGAAACCTTTCCCAAGTCGATCACCCTCTCCGACACGGTGCCCTCCGATCTCTGGACGGTGGTCGCCAATCCGACTCAGATCCACCAGGTGCTGCTCAACCTCTGCGTCAACGCCCGCGACGCGATGGAGGGCGGGGGCTCGCTGCAGCTGCGCGCTGAAAACCTGGAGCTCGATGCGTCCGCCGCAGCCTGCCTCGAGGGCGCGAGGCCCGGCCGATGGGTCAGGCTCGAGGTCTCAGACACGGGCACTGGAATCCCCCCCGAAACCCTGTCACGCATCTGGGAGCCTTTCTTCACCACCAAGGGCCCCGACCGTGGCACCGGACTCGGGCTCTCGACCGTGCGCGGCATCGTCGAAACGCACCACGGATTCGTGACCGTCGAAAGCCGGGTCGGCCAGGGCACCACCTTCCGGGTTTACCTGCCCGCGGCCGAAAGCCCCGGACCCGACGAATCCGCAGGGCCCGCAACGCGCAAGGCCCGTGGTCACGGGGAGCTCATCCTCGTCGCCGACGACGAGGAGCCGCTCCGCGAAACCCTCAGCACCCTCCTGACTCGCGACGGCTACCGCGTCGTCCTCGCAGGCGACGGCGCGGAGGCCGCGGAACACTTCAATTCCCGGCCAGACGATTTCTCACTCGTGATCTCCGACCTGGACATGCCCAAGCTCGACGGCATCGCCCTGGGCCGGATTGTACGGTCACTCAGGCCATCGACCCCTATCCTCGCAATGAGCGGCCTGGCCGACGACGGCCGCGTGGCGGAAATTTCCTCCGAAGCCACGTCCACCGGATTTCTCAAGAAGCCGTTCACGGTCTTCGCCCTGCTCGACGCCGTGGAGCACCTCCTCGAGCGGAAGCAGGCGGGCGACTGAACCCCCGAAGCGGAGATTCACTTCGTCGCGGGCGTCAGCACCACCAGGGTGCCACGCCCCTGCCGGGCCATCACCCGCACATCGGTTTCGCCGGGATGTAGGGGCGCTACGATCTCCGCAGGCACCGGATGCGTGCCGCCTTTGTAAGTCCACGACGCCGTCGCTGTCGCCCCGGCCCCGAGCTGGTCGGTCGGAAATGCGACCAGGACCGAAAGCGGATCGTGGCCATAGTTCATCACCATCGCCGTGCACGAACCGTCGGGCTGCACGGGCCCAACCTTCTCAAACAGGCGCCACGGCTGGAGCACCTGGATCTTGACCGCGTTCCCGTCCACGCTCACCAGCAGGTAGTGCTGGAAGCCTCCGTCCTGCGGCGCCCCGTCGCTCGGCGCGCCGCCACCGCCCGTGACGATGTAGCGCACACCATCGTGCACCGAGGCGTAATAGAGGTGTTCGTGACCCGAAAACACCGCCGTGACGTGATAACGCACAAACAGACGATGCACCTCGTCGCGATTCGCCGCGCTGGCAAAACCGGCCCTGGGATGGTCGGGGGTCGGGAAGAGCGGGTGATGTGAAAATACGAAAATGTGCTCGGCGCCACGATTGGCCTCGAGGTCCTTTCGCAGCCACTCGAGCTGCGCCGGCCCGACGCCCGGCGCGCGGTCGGCCTCCTCGGTGTCCAGCGCGATGAAATGAGAACGGCCGTAGTCAAAAGAACCATACAGCCTGCCCATGCACGACTCGTAAACCCGCTCCAGCTCCGGCCTGCGGAAGATCTCGTGGTTGCCCGGCGCGTTGAACACCGGCGTGTCTCCCGTCGCCGCCAGCCGCAGGAAGCCGGCGTACTCGTGGGCCGCTTCCCCCGGCGTGTCGTCCGAGCCGTAAATCGAGTCCCCCGTCCAAAGGGCGAAGGCAGGGCGCAGCAGGCGCGTCTCCGCGAAGATCTGGGCGGCCGTCGGTGGCGGAGGGACATCCCGCGCCACCGAACGGTTGTCGCCGCCCACCACAAAGGTGAACCGGCCCGGGTCCGCAGGGCTGGCCATGACCATTTCGCCCGGGATCGGCAACGGTGACAGCGGGCGATCGGAAGCCGCACGGGCGGCGATCACGAGCAAGGGGAGTCCGGCGAGGAGCAGAAATGGGTGGCGCATGGTGTTGGAGTGCAGCGCCACCATCGCCAGTCCCGCACGCGCTTCAACCGCGCCGCGTTACGATCCGGCAACATCGGCGCCGGCCCCCGGTCGGGCCGCAACCCCGCAGGCGGCCGAAAATGCCGTCGCTCGGGCCGGTTCCCAATTTTGCTCGCCCGTCCTTCGCCGCACCCCTAGTCAAAACTCCTCCAGCCCGCCGCGTTCCAGGCCGACGCGCATCCTTGCCAGCCAGCCTCGTCTCCGTCCCAGCGTCCCCTCTTCCGGCGGCACTATCCACGCAACCCCCTCCAGCCATGATCCTACTCGGATTCCTCCTCGCCGTCGCCATCGTCGCCGGCATCGCCCTCGCCATCGGCGTCTACACCATCGGCCCCACGCAGCGAGGCCTCATCACCACGTTCGGACGCGTCCAACGCCTCGGCAACCAGACGACCGCCGACGACCCGCAATTGCGCTCCCTGCTCGAGTCCGATGAAGAGGCCGCGCGTTATTGTTATCCCCTCGTCCGGGTCATCCCTCCGGGCGGTCCCTACTTCAAGTGGCCCTGGCAGCGGCTCATCAAGATCGACATGACGATCCAGACGACCGACATCACCTGGGATCCCGACAAGCAGCAGGACGCGATCGAATCCGTCACCAAGGACAACCTGACGGTCAACCTCGGAGGCCAGATCCGCTGGCGTCCCGCCGAGCGCAACCTGTACGCGTATTGTTTCGGCGTCCACCACCCTCAGGCGCACGTGATGGGCTACTTCGTGTCGGTCCTGCGCGACCGCATCGCGACCTTCAGCAAGGATGCCGATTCGCAGGGCGTCGAGGGCATCTCGATCAATGATCTCAGGCGCAACCTCTCCACGATCAACCACTATATGGAGGACGCCTGCCGGAAGACCGCCGCCCGCTACGGCGTGGAATTCGACGCGGCACTCATCACCACAATCGATCCTCCCAAGGAGGTCGACGAGGCGCTCGCCTCGATCAACACGACGACCAACAACGTCGCCGCCGCGGTGAGCCAGGCCAAGGCCGACGCTGACCAGCGGCTCAAGATGGCCGAGCAGGCCGTCGAGATCGCCGAGAACGAGGCCACCGCGGAAGCCACCCCGATCCTCGAACTCGCCTCCACGTTGGCCGACATTCACCGCTCCGGCGGTCGGGACGCCCTCGAGAGCTACCTGCGCAATGCCACCCTGCCGCTCCGCGAAAAGGCGGCCGAAACCGTCGTCGCACTCTGACCCACCCCCCCGCCATGAGCACCTCCGCCGTCCAATTTCTCGCAGGCCTCGGCATCGGCGTCCTCTTCGCCGCCATCGCCGTGCCCATCCTCTTCGCCCTGGGCAATGCCTTCCAGGCCTGGCGCGTGATCCCCGAGCGCACCGTCCACGTGTACACCCTGTTCGGCAAGGTGATCGGCACGCTCGACCAGCCCGGCATCAACCTGCCCTTCTCCCGACTCGGGCCCAGGGCCCTGCTCGTGCCGTTCTTCGGCAAGGTCTATCCCGTCCGCACCTGCATCTACCAACACTACCTCCGCGACCAGCTCGTGAATTCCGAGGAGGGCGCCCCGATGGGCGTCGGCATCTGGTACGAGAAGATGGTCGTGAGCCCCGAGGACTACCTGTTCCGCAACTCGGATCCCGCGGGCTCCCTCGCGGCCAACGTCTCGACCGCAGTCATCAAGCAGCTGTCCAATCTCAAGCTCGATGTCCTTCTCGAGGACCGCAATGCGCTCTCGCGCAAGGTCCGCGAGGAGGTCTCACCCACGTCGCGCAATTGGGGATACGCGCTCGGCTCCACCTACATCCGCAAGGTCGCCTTCCGCGACCAGGGCATGATCAAGGAGATCGAGCGCAAGGTCGTGAACCGCCTCCGCCAGGTCACCGCAGGCATGCGCCAGTCGGGCGACAACCAGGTCGCGATCATTCACTCCGACGCCGAGCGGAAGGCAGCCGAGAAGATGGGTAAGGCCCAGGCCGTCCGGCCGCGCATCGTCGGGGAGGCGCTCGCCAAGGTCCGGGAAAATCCCGACGTCGCCGATGCCCTGTTCCGCCTGCTCGACCTCCAGGCCACCCTGAAAAGTCCGGGCAAGGTCGTGCTCGTCCCCAAGAACGGGTCGGGCAACAGTCTGCTGTTGTCCTGCTGATCCTCCTGCGGACCGCGGCGCCCCCTCCCCCGGGGGCCCGCTATAATGAGCGCAGAGCACCGGCGTCGCCCGCCGGCGGGGGGCTTTCTGTAGTCGCTGCCACGGATCGATACGAGTCCGGCTCCGCTTGACGCTTCCGCCACCGGGTGCGTCAAACAGCGGCATCCCTAATCCCCCATGCATCCCACTGAACCGACCTCCCGCCCCCGGCAGCGCCTTTCACCCGCCTCCACGGCCCGCAAGTTCCTGACTCTCGCCCTGCTCGCCGCCGCGCCGGCCGCCTTCGCCTCCGGCTCCACCCCCACCCGAGGCATCGGCGTGTACCCCGGAAACCCTGCCGATTTTGACGGCCCGCGGCTCGTCCCCGAGACGCATGCCTACCGCGACCTCGCCTTCGACCGTCCGGCGTACGCTTCCAGCAACTACGACTTCAACCTGACCGCCCAGCTTGTGACCGACGGCATCGTCGAATCCCGCATGCCGCACTGGCTCGTCACCACCACCAGCACCACGGGCGTGCTTCCGCCCAGCCAGCGCGAATGCCTCGTCGACCATGTCCCCTGGACCGGTGTCGACCTCCCCGCGACGGGCGGCTGGGTCCAGGTTCAGCAGGCCGGCGCCGCCCCGCGCCTCATCGACCGCATCGAGGTCACCGCACTGCCGCACTCCGACAACTCGCAGCCCGCCCCCTGGACCTGCGTGCTGCTCGGATCCGAGGACGGACGCCACTGGACCCAGCTCGGCCGCACTTCGAAGACCGAGGTCCTGTCCGGCAGCCTCTACTCAGGCCCCCGGCTCCTCAAGGCCGACTTCGCCCTGACCGCCGGCAGCCGTCTGCCGTACTGCCGCGTCGAGATCGACGCTCCCTCCGTCGATGGCTGGAGGCTCAGCGCCTTCGACCACGGCAAACCCGTGGAACTCGGCGGGCCCTACGACTTCACCAGCGCCTGGAAAAGCGCGGGCGGAGGGCGGCAGTGGATCGAGGTCGACCTCGGCGCCGCCTGCACCTTCGACCGCGTGACGCTGCACTGGATACGCCGTGCGGCCGCAGGGGAAATCCAGACCTCCGACGACGGGAAGGCCTGGCATGACCTCGAGCCCCTCGTCGCCGACCGCGACGATTATCCCCTCCTTCACGCCGCGTCGGCCCGGTACGTGCGCCTCCGCCTCGACATGCCCGCGGACCCCGAGGGCTACATCCTCAGCGAATTTCAGGTCTTCGGCCGCGGCGGCCCCGTTCCCGTGGCCCAGGCCGCCGCCACCCCGCACGCCGGCGGGCGCCAGGCCCTCACCCGCGGCGCGTGGAGGCTCCAGCGCAGCTCGCTCGTGACACTCGACGGCGCCCAGCTCTCCGAGCCCGGCGTCGACTGCTCAAGCTGGCTCCCCGCCACCGTGCCGGGCACGGCGCTCGTCTCCTACCTCAACGCGGGCGCGCTGCCAGACCCCAACTACGGCGACAACCAGCTCCAGATCTCCGATTCGTTCTTCTATTCGGATTTCTGGTACCGCGACGAATTCGTCGTCCCCACGCCCGCTCCGGGCCGGAAGCTGTGGCTGAAATTCGACGGCATCAACTGGAAGGCCGACGTCTATTTCAACGGCACCCGCCTCGGCAGGATCGACGGCGCGTTCACCCACGCCCGCTTCGACGTCACGGCCCTCGTCCGCCCTGGCGCACCCAATGCCCTCGCAGTCCTGATCCATCGAAACGCCCACCCCGGCAGCGCGCACCTGAAGACCGCCGAGACGCCCGGCAACAACGGCGGCCAGCTCGGCGCCGACAATCCCACCTTCCACGCGTCCATCGGCTGGGACTGGATCCCGACGGTGCGCGGCCGCGACACCGGCATCTGGTCCGACGTCCATATCGACACCACCGGCCCCGTCACGATCGAGCGCCCCTTCGCCACCTCGCACCTACCGCTTCCCGATCGGAGCAGTGCGGACGTCACGGTGAGCGCCACGCTTGCCAACCACACCTCGACACCCGTTCGCGGCGTGCTGCGGGGACACTTCGGCTCGGTCACCTTCGAGCGTCGGGTCGAGGTTCCCCCCAATGGCTCCCTCGCCGTGATGTTTGATCCTGCCACCGATCCCGGACTCCACCTGGTCCATCCGCGCCTCTGGTGGCCCGTCGGCTACGGTCGCCCCGACCTCTACAAGGTGGGCCTGGCGTTCGACGCCGACAACGGCCAGGTCTCCGACTCGACGTCGTTCAACTCCGGCGTGAAGGAGTTCACCTACGCCATGGATCACGGCGCGCTGAAGATTTTCATCAATGGCCGCCGCTTCATCGGCCGCGGAGGCAACTGGGGCTTCTCCGAGTCCAATCTTCTGTACCGGGCTCGCGAATACGACATCGCCGTCAAGTATCATCGCGACATGGGCTTCACCATGATCCGAAACTGGGTCGGCCAGGTCGGCGACGAGGCGTTCTACGATGCCTGCGACCGCTACGGCGTGGTCGTCTGGCAGGACTTCTGGCTGGCCAATCCTTACGACGGTCCGAATCCCGACGACGACGCGATGTTCCTTAAGAATGCGGCCGACACGATCGACCGTCTCCGCAACCACGCGTGCGTCGGCCTCTACTGCGGACGCAACGAAGGCTACCCGCCTCCCGCCATCGACAAGGGCCTGCGTGCGCTCATCGCCAAGAACGACCCCGAAATCCGCTACATCCCGCACTCCGCCGCCGACGGCGTAAGCGGCGGCGGCCCCTACCACCTGATGCCGATTCGGTTCTACTTCGACCAGCGAGCCACCACGCACCTGCACAGCGAACTCGGCATGCCGGTCATTCCATCCATCGACAGCGTGCGCCGGATGATGCCCCGGGCCGACCGCTGGCCTCAGGGCGCCGTGTGGGGTCTTCACGACTTCACCGCTCAGGGCGCCCAGGTCGGCGACGCGCTCCGATCGATCATCGACAAGAGCTACGGCGGGGCCACCAACCTCCGCGACTGGGTCGAGCTCGCGCAGTTCACCGACTACGACGGCTACCGCGCCATGTTCGAGGCCCAGTCCAGGAATCGCATGGGCGTGCTGCTGTGGATGAGCCACCCCTGCTGGCCCTCGTTCGTCTGGCAGACCTACGACTACTACTTCGACACCAACGCCGCCTACTTCGGCGCCAAGAAGGCCTGCGAGCCCCTGCACGTGCAGTGGAATCCGCTCAATGACCACGTCGAGGTCGTCAACTACAGCGCGGGCAACCGCACCGGCCTCTCGGTCGAGGCCCGGATCGTCAATCTCGACGGCTCAGTGCGCTGGGAGAAATTCGCGAAGACCGACAGCCGCGAGGACAGTGTCGTGGCGCCGATCACGCTCGAGTTCCCCAAGTCCGGCCTCTCGACCGTCCACTTCGTCGAACTGCTGCTGCGCTCGAACGGGAAGATCGTCTCGCGCAACACCTACCTGCGCAGCCTCAAGACCTACGAGATTCCCGGGTTCACGCGCGGCTCCACCGTCGTTCCTTCGTATCCGGAGTACGACTTCACCGCGATCCGCTCCCTGCCTAAGACCACCCTCGGCGTGTCGACGAAGGTCGAACACGCGGGTGCCCGCTGGATCCTCACGACGACCGTCGAGAACGCCACCCACACGCCGGCCCTGCTCGTCCGGCTCAAGGCTGTCGGCTCCACGACCGGCGGCGAGATCCTGCCCGCCTTCTACAGCGACAACTACTTCACTCTGCTCCCGGGTGAAGTGCGGGAAATCCGCACCACGGTCGAGGATGCCGACACCCGCGGCGAAACACCACGGATCGACGTGAGCGGTTTCAATGTGACTGCTCGCTGACCCGGCCAGGTCGCCCCCGATTCCCGAGCCGCACCGCGACTTGGTGCGGCTCGTGCGTCGCGGCCATCAATGCCTGGGCAATCCCTTCCAATCCGGAGTGACCGGAAGCAGCGTCGCCAGGCGGATCGCCTCAGGGCTGGCGGACCGGGTCGGCTGCGGAGGACTTCGATCCCTACGGCGTTCGGCTCACTTCGCCTCCGCACGGATCGCCCCCAGCGCACGCGCGAGCTCGTCGTCGAGCTTCTGCACAAACTCGGACGCGTCATCGAGATTACCCTTTCGCGCCGCCGCCTCGATCGCAGCGGCCACCACCGCGAGGTCCTTCGCACCCGCCGCGCTCGAGGCGCCTTTCAACGTGTGCGCGGAATACGAAATCTGCTGCGCGTCACCGCCGGCCAGTCTCGTGCACAGTTCGTCGACTATGCCAGGAACAAAGGCGCAGAACGATGCGACGATCTTTTCGAGCGCCCGCTCATCCCCGCCCAGGCGCGAGAGCAGCCCCGCGCGGTCGAATGCCGTCGACGCCTCCTCCGGAGGCGCACCCTCCGTGCCCGCGTGTCGAATCCTGGGCCTCGCCGCTCCCGTGCCCACCCAGCGCCGCAACACCACTTCCAGCGCCTGGACGGAAAACGGCTTAGCGATGTAGTCATCCATGCCGGCTTCCAGGCAGCGCTCCCGGTCGCCCGCCATCGCATACGCGGTCAGGGCCACGATCGGCACCTCGGGATTCAACACCCGGGATCCCGCCTGGCGAATGCGGCGCGTCGCCTCGAGACCATCCATCACCGGCATCTGCACGTCCATCAAAACCAGGTCGTAGGGCACGGTTTCCAGCGCACGCAACGCCTCCTGGCCATTCGCCACGGTGTCGATGCGCAGTCCCCGTCGCTCCAGGAGCCGCCGCGCCACCTGCTGATTGGCCGCGTTGTCCTCGGCCACAAGCACACGCGCCTTGATTTGAAAGGGCTCCGATGGAGACACGGGCGCAGACCCGACTTCGTTCAGGGAGCTCACCACGCCCACCGCCTGGAGGAGCCCACGAAGCAGCTCGGAGCGAAGGACCGGCTTTGAAACCCAGGCCGCCGCCAACGAGGTCCCATCCCGGATCTCGCGGCCGGGCGCGGCAATCTCCTCGAGCCGCACGACGCGCGGAGACCTGGCCCCAAACCGGTCTATGATCGCACGCTCGAGCGCGCCGCCCCCGCCGGGTAGCGCCGAGTCGATCACCGCCACGTCATACCGGGCCCGCCCCATCGCGTCCATCGCTGCCTCCTGCCGATCGCACGCCGCCACGCGCAGGCCCCACTGCCTCATAAGCGTCGCCAGCGCCTCGCGCCGCGTCGCATTCGCCACCGCGAGCAGGGCGCCCAGCCCACCCAATCCAGCCTTGGGCGGCGGCGCCGGACTCTCCGCACCGTCTGAGGCAATCTCGAGGCGCACCACAAACCAAAAGAGCGCCCCGCCCTCCTCGCGCTTGCGGACGCCGATCGCCCCACCCATCAGCTCAACCAGCTGCTTCGAAATCGCGAGCCCCAGCCCCGTCCCTCCAAACCGCCGCGTGTGCGACGCGTCCGCCTGGCTGAACTTCTCGAAAAGCCTGTCACTCCTATCGTCGGAAATTCCAATGCCCGTGTCGCGAACCTCAAACCGGACCAACACATCCGATGTCCCGACCTCCACCGGATCCACCACCACGTCCACCTCGCCAGCCTCGGTGAACTTGATCGCGTTGCCCACCAGGTTCGTGAGGACCTGCCGGATCCGCCCGGGATCGCCTCTCAGCCGCCTGGGCAGCATCGGCGACAGAGCACACACCAAGTCGAGCGACTTCTCGTGCGCGACCGTCGCCAGCGCGACCGCCATCTCCTCGATCATGTCCACGAGGTCAAATTCCAGGATCTCGAGCGTGAGCCGTTTCGCCTCGATCTTTGAAAAGTCCAGAAGGTCGTTGATCACCCCGAGCAGGGCCTGTCCACTCGAGCGGACCGCCTCCGCGCAATGTCGCTGGGCCGGACTCAGCTCCGAATCCAGCAGCAGGCCGGTCATTCCCAGGACGCCGTTGAGCGGCGTGCGGATCTCGTGACTCATGTTTGCGAGGAATTCGCTCTTGGCGACATTCGCCGCCTGAGCCTCCTCGGCCATGCGCGTCGCAAGCTGGGTCGACTCCTCGAGGCGAAGGTTCGACTCGCGCAGGCTTCGCTCTGCCTCCTGCCGCACCCGGACCTCGCGCACGAGCGTCGCATTGAGCTCCGCCGTCTCGATCGCCATCGCCGCGTGACTCGCCATCGCCACCATGAGATCCGTCTCACGCTGACCGAAATCCAGCCCCTCGGGCCGGTTGATCGCGGTCATCGTTCCCAGCATCCGCCCGCGGCCGATGATCGGGACGACGATGATGTCGCCGCACCGCGTCTCCCTGCGCCGTCTCCGAACCTCGTCGGTTTCGCGCGGGTCCGGCACCGACTTCGGCGAGAGCGCGGGCTTGAGCTCGCGCAGGACCCATCCGCTCAACCCCTGCCAGAGTTCGTCGAACGAAACGTCGACCACCAGCTTCGCCCCGGGGCCACCGCGTACGAAGTGAGTCACCTGACGCGCGCCGGGCCCGAAGATGATCAGCGATACGCGATCGGCCGGCAGTGTCTCAGCCACCACGTCGGCCACCGTCTGGAGCAGGTCGCGAATGTCCAAACGCTCGATGATCGCGCTGGTCACCCGATACAGCGCATGCAGGTCCCTGAGGGAGTTGGTCGGTTCGGTTGACATGGAGTGAGGATCGGATGCCGGAGGAGCCCCTCCGACGGCCAAGCGAGTTGCTGGTCCAGGCCCGCTTTCGCAAGCGCGGATAACATGCACTGTTGCGGGATTCCTCTCCCCGCGCAAGCCGCCGCAGCACAAACGATTCGGGCAAATTTCCCAGGACGAGGGGACCGGCTTAATCTTGCCTTAATCCTCCCGCGAGTAGGCTCACAGGCAGTGCACCCACACTCGCCATGCGCCTGCTGCTCGTAGAGGATGAGCCCGACCTCGCCGCAGGCATCGCCCGGGCCCTGCGCCACGCCGGGTACTCCGTCGACCTCGCCGCCGACGGCGAAGAGGGCCTGTTCAAGGCCCAGGCCGTGGACTACGATGTCGTGGTGCTCGACGTGATGCTCCCCGGCCGCGACGGCTGGTCCGTGCTCGAAACCCTCCGTCGCTCGAAGCGCACCCCCGTCCTCATGCTCACCGCACGGGACAAGCCCGTCGACCGAGTCCGCGGACTGGATACGGGCGCCGACGACTACCTCGTCAAACCCTTCGATCTCGCGGAACTCAAGGCGCGCATCCGCGCCCTGATCCGCCGTAGCGCCAACCAGGCCTCCCCGCTCCTCACGATCGGCGACATCCAGGTCGACCAGGCCTCGAGGCGCGTCACCCGGGAGGGGGCATCCGTCAATCTCACCGCCCGCGAGTACGGAATTCTCGAATACCTCGCGCTGCACCGGGGCGAGCTCGTCACGCGCAGCGACCTCTACGAGCACGTCCTCGACGAAAATGACGACAGCCTCTCCAACCTCATCGACGTCCACGTTTCGAACCTGCGGCGAAAACTCGGACGGGACCTCATCACCACGCGCCGCGGCCTCGGGTACTGCATCGAATGATCCGCATCCGCTCCATGCGCTGGAGGCTCCAATTCTGGCATGGCCTCCTGCTCGCCACCGTCCTGGTGGCCGGCGGCCTCACCGCGTACGAATACGCCCGGGCCGCGATGCTGGGTTCCACCGATGCCGAACTCGACCGTCGCGTCGGATTTTTCGGCCAGCTCCTGCGCGGCGGCCCGCCGCCGCTCAGGCCCGGTCGCGGCGGTCCCGCCGGCGGTATGCCCGAGGGGCCCGGCGGCCGCCCCCGCATGGCGGAACACCTTCAGCGCGCACTCCAGAACCTCCCGCCCGACGAGGAGGCAACCTACTCCCTGGCCAATTCCGAGGGTTGGTACTACGTCGTCTGGCCCCCAGGCGCATCGAAGGCCATCTGCTCCGAGAACGCACCGTCCGACGTCTCCCGGCCCGAATCCGCCGACCTCCGCCATCCGGGCCCGAACCACCGCAACCGCGGCGACGCCCGCGAAGCCTTCCTCGAGCTGCGCCCGGGCGGCGTGGCGCTCGTGGGCCACGTGATGACCGCCGATTACGCCCGTCTGCACCGCTACGCCGGCTTCCTCGCCGCCGGTTGCGCGGCGGTGCTCGCCCTCGGGCTGCTCGTCGGCCGGTGGATCGTCGGCCGCTCGCTCCGCCCGATCCGCGCCATCACCGAGGCGGCCGGCAAGATCGCGGACGGCGCGCTCTCCGAGCGTATCCAAACCTCCGACACCGACAGCGAGCTCGGCACCCTGGCCCGCGTGCTCAACGAAACCTTCGCCCGGCTGGAGTCCTCCTTCGCGCAGCAGGCGCGCTTCACCGCGGACGCCGCCCACGAGCTGCGCACGCCCGTGTCGATCCTGCTGACCCACACCGAAAACGCCCTCTCCTCCCCCTGCGAGGTCGCCGACCACCGCGAAGCCTTCGCCGCCTGCCAGCGCGCAGCTCAGCGGATGCGCAATCTCATCGAATCGCTGCTCGTCCTGGCCCGCCTGGATTCAGGACAGGACCCCGCCCGGCGCCTGAGCGTCGACCTCGCCGTGCGGGCCGCCGAATCCATCGCCCTCCTTCGACCGCTGGCGGAATCCCGGAAGATCACCCTCACGCTCGACCTCACTCCCGCGCCCTGCCTGGCGGACCCGGATGAGCTCGATCGCGTGATCACGAACCTCGCGGCCAACGCAATCCAGCACAACGCCGAGGGCGGCACTGCACGGCTCTCCACGTTTGTTGACGCAGGTCAGGCCTGCCTGGTCGTCTCGGACTCCGGGCCGGGAATCCCTCCCGAACACCTGTCCCACGTCTTCGAGCGATTCTATCGCGCCGACTCCTCGCGCAGCCGCGCCTCGGGCGGCGCCGGTCTCGGCCTCGCCATCGCCAAGGCGATCGTCGAGGCCCATCGCGGCTCGATCTCGGTGCAGAGCGACCCCGGACGTGGCGCCACGTTTACGGTCCGAATCCCCTCCCAGCCACGCACGTCCGCCTGACCTGCCGCCGCGGAGGGTTCCGTCCTCGTCGCATAACGCGTCCCGGTCTTCATGATCGCTTAACGTGGTTTCGTGTACGCTGTGCGCACGATCGCCGCGAAGACCCTCCGCCCATGGGAGGAGCGGCGACAACCCTCAACAAAGGAAACAGCATGAAATCGACCCTCATACTCGCCGCCCTCGCCCTCGGCGTCGGCGCTCCCGTGTTCGCCGCCCAGGATTCCGCCGCTCCGGCCCCCGCCCAAGCCACGTGCCCGGTCACGGGCCTGCCGAGGCCCCGCGTCTTCCGCGCCCAGGCCCTTCCTCCGGGGGTGTGCGCCAGGCTGAACCTCACCGCGGATCAGCAGAAGCAAATCGAAGCACTCAACGCCGACGTGCAGGCGAAACTCGCCTCCATCCTCACACCCGACCAGCTCGCCCAGCTCAAATCCATGCCGCCTCCGCGGCGGTTCATGCGCGGGCCCGACTGCCCTCGCGGCCCCCGCGGCCAGGGATGGCGCGATGGACGCGGCGGGCCCGGACGCCCCGCCATGCCCCCTCCGCCGCCCCCCGAGGACTGAGTCGGAGTCCCTTTCCGGCGCAAGCCGGGTGTGTGCGTCGACGGCGCGATCCCAAACGGATCGCGCCGTCTTTCGTTTTCGTCCGAACCGCTGCTTCGCAGCCCGTCTTGACCACCCGCCGACGCCTGCCTTCATCAGGGGGCCTCATCCGGTTTGCCCTACTCCGGCCGGGGACCTGGCCATCTCCGCCCGCCTCAATGTCCTCCAACCCTTCCTCATTCTGGGACGAACGCTATGCCGCCGGCCGCATGCCATGGGACCAGGCGGCCGTTCCACGCGCCTTTGCCGGCTACCTCGCGCGCGCCGGCGCTCCCGGCCGCGCCCTCGTGCCCGGATGCGGATCCGGCTACGAACTCGGCGCCCTGCACGACGCCGGTTGGAGCGCGGTCGGGGTCGACTACAGCCGTGAGGCCGTGGCACGCGCCCAGGCCCGACTCGGCCCGCTCGCCCCGTGCGTCCACTGCGCCGATTTCTTCACCGAGGACTGCACCGAGGGCGCCTTCGACCTCGTGTACGAACGCACTTTCCTGTGCGCCCTTCCGCCGGCGCTGTGGCCCGATTACGGCCGCCGCATGCGACATCTCCTGCGCCCGGGCGGCGTCCTGTGCGGCTTCTTTTTCTTCGGCCCCGAGGACGAGCCGCCGCCCCACCCGCTCGCACCGGGGGAACTCGAGCGACTTCTCGGCCCCGGATTCGAACGCATCGAGGATGCCCAGGTGGAGGACTCCCTTCCTCTCTACGCGGGCAAGGAGCGCTGGCAGGTCTGGCGGCGTTCCTGAGTGCCCGGCGATTCGATCCTTGCCGTGTGTTCGGTTATGGGCATTAGCTCATTACCTTCACGCATGCCCACGACTCCCGTCACCTTCACGCCCATCGGAATCATCCGCAGCGCCCACGCGGCACCCGAAGCCACGCCCATCCAGCCCGTCTATGCCGCGGACTGCCTGGGCCGGGCTGAATTGTATCCGGAGTATGCCGACGGCCTGGCCGACATCGAGGGCTTCTCCCACCTCTACCTGTTGTACCACCTCCACCGGGCGCCCGCCCCCCGCCTTCGGGTGAAGCCGTTTCTGGAGGACGTCGAGCACGGCATCTTCGCGACACGCGGGCCCGCCCGTCCAAACCCACTCGGGATGAGCCTGGTGCGGCTGGTCCGGCGCGAGGGCCCGGTGCTCCATCTGGCCGGGATCGACATTCTCGACGGCACCCCGCTGATCGACATCAAACCCTACTCGCCCCGGTTCGACTCCGCCGACTCCCCGCGCTGCGGCTGGACCGAACGCGTGCCCGCCGACGAGGCCCACCGGCGCGGCCGCCGCGCCTGCCCGCTGCCTGGCGCCTAGGAACGCGCCCGGGCGAGCGCCGCCTCCAGGGGAGGAATCTGTATCAGCCGGAGCGAGACCAGCAGCGAAACCGCCAGGATGCCTCCGATGAACACCACGACCCCCGGCCAGCCGTCGGAATGCCAGAACACCCCTCCCGCGGTTCCGGCGACGCTTCCGCCCACGTAGTAGGAAAGCAGGTACAGGGACGACGCCTGCCCCCGGGCCGTGAGGGCGCGCCTTCCCACCCAGCTGCTCGCCACGGAATGCGCGCCGAAAAAGCCGGCGCTGAAGAACACCATGCCCGCCAAAAGCGCCCACAGGGGATCTGCCAGCGTGATCAGCAGCCCGCCGATCATCACGCAGATGATCACCCACAGAACACGCCGCCGTCCATAGCGGTCCGCCAGCGCCCCCATTCGCGCCGAGCTGTAGATGCCGCCAAAATACACCGCCGGCATGCAGCCCACCGCCGCCTGGCTCAGATCGTAGGGTGGCGACAGCAGCCGGTAGGTGACGTAGTTGAAGAGCGTCACGAAGCCGCCCATCAGCAGGAACCCCTCCAGGAACAACAGCCGGAGCGCCGAATCGCGCAAATGCACCGAGAATCCCCGCACCAGGGAGCCGGCATTGTGGCGAACCGGGCGAAAATGACGCGAAGCCGGGACGATGCGCCAGAAGATCAGGGTCACGCATCCGGTCAGCGCACCGAGGATGGCCAGCGTCACGCGCCACGAGAGGAAATCCACCAGCACGCCGGCGATCAGCCGGCCGAGCATGCCGCCCAGGCCGTTGCCACCGATGTACAAGCCCATCGCAAACCCAAGGTCCTTCGGATGAATCTCCTCGCTCAAATAGGTCATCGCCACCGCCACAAACCCGCTCAGGCACACTCCAAGCAGGGCACGCAGCACCAGAACCAGGCCCCAGGTCGGAGACGCCACGCTCGCCAGCATGCACGCCGTCGCCCCGAGCAGCGACAGCACCATGACGTTCTTCCGCCCCACCCCGTCCGAGATCGGGCCCACGAACAGGAGTCCGAACGCCAGCCCCGCGGTCGACACGGACAACACCAGGCTGCTCGCCGCCGCCTTGAGGTGGAAGGCATGCGCGAAGACCGGCATCATCGGCTGCACCGAGTATAACAGCGCAAACGTCGAGAACCCGGCCGCGAACAGCGACAACACCGTCCTGAGAAACGCCGGCGACTCGCGCACGATCAACTGTTCATCCCGAATTCCCCCCGGCGTGCTCCCTCCTCGCTCCGCCGCGATCAGCGCCGGCTCAGGCGCGAGAATCTCGCCATCGCGTGGGGTCGGATTCGGTTGTCCCGGGCTGGTTGATTCGGCCATGAGAACCCAAACGGTACCTGCCCGCCCTCGCTCAGCAAGTGGGTTAACGGGCGGACTTTTCCCCCTTGTCCTTTTGCCGCACGGTGCCGTTTCGACCGGGGGCACTTCGAAACGCCGCCGCGCCGCGCACGCCGTTGAACGCAGGAAGGAGTCGTATCCGACCGGCCATGGCCTTAGGCGAATCAGCATGGCCAATTCGAACCTCAAGGTCGGCGTCGTGGGACTGGGCGTGATGGGACGCAACTATGCGCAGCGACTGCACCGCGGCGAAATCCCCGGAGCCGAACTCGCCGCGGTCTGCGTCCGGGACGCGGGCCGGCGCCTCGAACTTGAGCGCGAGTTCCCGGTGCGGACTTTCCTGTCGTTCGACGACTTTCTCCGGAGCGGAATCGACGCGGTCCTGGTCGCGACGCCGCATTTCAGCCACGTCAACCTGGGCGTCGCCGCCCTCGAGGCGGGCCTGCATGTGTTGCTGGACAAGCCAATCGCGGTCGACAAGGCCGGCGCCGAGCGGTTGATCGCCGCCCATCGGGAGCGCCCGCGCCAGGTGTTCGCCGCGATGTTCAACCAACGCACCAACCCCGCCTACGCCCGGCTTCGCGCAATGATCGCCGGCGGCGAACTGGGCGCGCTCCAGCGTATCCAGTGGACGGTCACCGACTGGTTCCGTCCCCAGCACTACTACGACTCGAGCCGCTGGCGTGCCACCTGGGGCGGCGAGGGCGGCGGCGTGCTCGTCAACCAGTGCCCCCACCAACTCGACCTGTACCAGTGGCTGTTCGGGATGCCCCGCGGCGTGCGCGCCTTCTGCCAGTATGGGCGTTTTCACGACATCGAGGTCGAGGACTCCGTCACCGCCCACCTCGAGCACGCCGACGGGGCGACCGGCCTGTTCGTGACCACCACCGGCGAGGCGCCCGGCGTGAACCGCCTGGAAGTCGCCGGGGACGCCGGCCTCGTCGTCATCGCCGACGGCCGGTTCACGTTCAAACGCAACGCCGTGCCGACCTCCGATCTCGTGCGTTCGGCCAACGAGTCGTTTCCGAAGCCGGATTTCCAGGAGTCGACGTTCGACGCCTCCGACCCGGGCGAACAGCACGCGGGAATCCTGCGCAACTTCGTCGCGGCGTGCAGCGACGGCGCCCAGCTCATCGCCCCGGCGGACGAAGGCATCCGCTCCGTCGAACTCGCCAACGCGATGCTCTACTCGTCCGCCACCGCACAGACGATCACCCTCCCCCTCGATTCCGCCGTGTATCGCCGCTGGCTCGACGAAAAGATCGCCGGTTCCCGCTTCCGCCCCGCGTCCACCTGACTTCCGACGGCCACCCGCTGACGTGCCTCCAGCTCCGAGCCAGCCTCACTCAGAGACTCAGAGCCGCAGAGCACTTCGTCGCGAAAATCCGCCCTCTGCCTTCCGACCTCCGACTTCCCTCTTCTGAACATGTCCCGTCCTAGCCCACGTTGACACCTGAGAAAGGAAACCATGAAGCGAAGAGCGGACATCCGATACAGTGAAGCGATGAAGCAGCAGGTGATAAGTGAGCTAGCGAGCGGCAAGTACCAAGGGCCCTCGGCGGCGGCGCGCGCGTACGGGATTAAAGGAGCGTGTACTGTGCAAGGATGGTTGCGGCGGTACGGGCGCACTGACCTGATGCCCAAACAGGTAACCATATCGACGATGCAAGAACGAGACGAGAAGAAGGAACTCAAGCAGCGGGTGAGGGAGCTGGAGCGTGCGCTGGCGGACACGCACATGAAGAGCCTGCTGGACGAAGCGTACCTGCAGATAGCCTGCGAGCGGCTCGGAGTGGACCCCTCCGAGTTCAAAAAAAAACACGTCACGAAGCTGTCCGAGGGGCCAAAGCAGCCGGGAGAGGACAAGCGGTGACTATCCGTGGGTTATGTCGAGTGGCAGGGTTGTCCCGGCAGGGCTATTACCAAAGCCGGCGGCAGCGGGCCCGGCGCGCGTGCGCCGAGGAAGAGATCGTCTCGGAGGTGCAGGCGCACAGGCGCACGCACCCCCGCATCGGGACGCGCAAGCTGCAGTGGTTGCTCGCCCGTCGCGGGCTGCGGGTCGGCCGGGATCGGCTCTACGAGGTACTGCGCCGACGTGATCTGCTCGTGCAGCCCAAGAAGCGCAAAACGCGCACGACCTACCGCGATGAAAGTCTGCCGGTGTATCGCAACCTGTTGTACGAGTTGACGCCCACCCGCCCCAATCACGCCTGGGTAAGCGACATCACCTACATCGCCACCGACGAGGGCTTCGTGTACCTGGCATTGGTGACCGATCTGGTGTCGCGATGCATCGTGGGCTGGAGTGTCTCCGACTCGCTAAGCGCGACGGTGGCGGTCGAAGCGCTGCAAGCCGCTCTGAAGGAGCTGCCGGCCGACCGCTGGCCGATCCATCACTCCGATCGCGGCTGTCAGTACTGCTGCCACGAGTACGTTGCCGTCGCACAGCAGCGGGGTCTGCCAATCAGCATGACCGAGCAGAACCACTGCTATGAAAACTGCTATGCCGAACGGGTGAACGGCATCATCAAGGACGAATACAACCTGGACTCCTGCTTCCGCACCCAGGCGCAAGCCTACCGTGCGATCGAGCAGGCCATCGACACCTACAACCACCTCCGCCCTCACTCCTCCCTGGCCATGCAAGCCCCCAGTGAAGTCCATCGCCGTGCAGCCTGACCAAGGGCGGGGAGGCTGACCGCCTCCCCTGCCTCCCCTCTACCGAATACAGAGCGGGGAAGGAGCTACGCCCCTTCCCCTGCACCCCATCCCAAATATCCTCTTTTTAGATACAACCCACCCAGAAACAACCACCAGGGTGTCAACTTTTGACCAGGACTCGACACTGTCCTCTGACCTCTGTCCTCTGACCTCTGTCTTCTGTCCTCTGCCTTCCGACGTCCGACGTCCGGCTTCCGACCTCCGACCTCTGACTTCTGCGATTCGCCGATCGATAGGGAGCGTGGGACACGGTGTATGCAACAGGGATTCCGCTCGGCAGTTGTGTCCGTCAAGTTCAGCAAATGTGGATCGGTGGTATGGAGGTTTGGTGGATAAAAAATCTATTTGGGATGGGGTGAAGGGGAAGGGGCGGAGCCCCTTCCCCTCTCTGTATTCGGCAGAGGG
>MLJW01000115.1_pt1 | contig 84271 bp, 73 predicted proteins | sample 888231 | NCBI WGS metagenome assembly MLJW01 (sample SAMN05788063, study PRJNA343431) | mine drainage metagenome | isolation source: sample collected from the inflow into an acid mine drainage treatment plant... | place: Germany: Lusatia, lignite mining district
GAGAGGATCACCACCTTGTGCGCCTCGCCCAGATCGAAGGCCGCCGGACAGACCAGGTTGCCGACGTTCTCGATCATCAGCAGCGAGCCCCCGGCGAGCTCCAGAGTCTCCAGCGCCCGGCCGACCATCTGCGCGTCGAGATGGCAGCCGCGGCCGGTGTTGATCTGGACCGCGCTGGCGCCGGTGGCGCGGATCCGCTCGGCGTCGCGGTCGGTCTGCTGGTCGCCCTCGATCACTGCGACCGGCAGGCGGCCGCCCAGCAGCTCTATGGTCCGGACCAGCAGCGTGGTCTTGCCCGAGCCCGGGCTGGAGACCAGGTTCAGGGCGAAGACGCCGAGCCCGGCCAGGCGCTGACGGTTCGCTCCGGCGAAGGCGTCGTTCTTGGCCAGGATATCCTGCTCGACCTGCACCCGGCGCGTCGCCGGGACATAGGCGTGGGAGTGTTCGAGGGAATGGTGGTGGGCATGGCCAGGAGGCTCTTCCCCGCCGCAACCGCAAGTGCCGCACATGGCCCGCTCCTCCCGTCCGGCCCGCCTCGACCGCTGGTGCGGCAAAGCGGGCAACAGGCGGATTATTCCACTTCCAGCTCCTTGACGCGCATCTCTGTGCCGCCGGTGACCCGAACTTGGTAGCCGCCGCAGTGCGGACAGGGATCGTAGCGCTGCGCCATCGCCACGCTCGTGGCGCAGGCCAGGCACCAGCCGCTGCCGGGCAACTCTTGGATGTCCAGACGTGCGCCCTCGGCGATGCTGCCGCGCGTCACGGCATCGAAGCAGAAGGCCAGCGCTTCTGGCTCGACGCTCGATAAGCGCCCGATTTCCAGGAACACCGTGGTGACGCCGACGAAGCCCTGCTCGCGCGCGGCATCCTCGATAAGCTGCAGCACGCCCTCGGCCAGCGACATCTCGTGCATCTCGGCGCGTCCGCCGTCAATGCTTGCTGCGTTCGATCTGCACGCCGACCCGGCGCACGCCCTTCATGATGCCGAGCTTGGCGATCGATATCTTCACCCAGGGCGCGCCGAACTGTTCGAGCATCAGGCCGATCACATACTCGCCCAGCGTCTCCAGCAGATTGAAGTGGCGCTCGCCCAGCTCGCGCCGGATGCGCTCGATCACCTCGTCGTAGCGGATGGTGTCGCTGATGTCGTCGTTCGCGGCCGCCGCGTCGGGCACGCCGAAGGTCAGGCTGATTTCCAGCGTCTGCGTCGCCGCCCGCTCGCGCGGGAAGATCCCGACGTGGGCCTCGACGCGCATGTCGTCGATGAAGATGAAGTCCATGATCGCTTCTTTCGCTACAATCGCCACCATTCTAGAGACTTCGCCATGAACCCGCTCGCCATCATTATCCTGGGCTACCTGCTGGGCTCGCTGCCCTTCGCGGTGATCGTGTCGGGCGCCTTCGGGCTGGCCGATCCGAGGACCTACGGCTCGGGCAACCCGGGCGCCACCAACGTGCTGCGCTCCGGCAACAAGGCGGCCGCCCTGCTCACCCTGGCCGGCGACGCCGCCAAGGGCTGGCTCGCGGTCTGGCTGGCGCAGCGTCTGGGCGCCGGAGCCGCCACCATCGCTGGCTGCGGCCTCGCCGCCTTCATCGGCCACGTCTATCCGCTGTTCCTCAAGTTCAAGGGCGGCAAGGGCGTGGCCACGGCGCTGGGCGTGCTGCTCGGCCTGTCGGCCGGGCTCGCGCTGGTCGCCGTCGGCTGCTGGCTGCTGGTCGCCTTGGTCACGCGCTACTCGTCGCTCGCCGCGATCTGTGCCGCCTTGGTGACGCCGATCGCCGGCGCTCTGCTGCTCCCCGATCGGAGGCTGGTGGCCAGCGTCGCCGTGATCAGCGCGCTCTTGATCTGGCGCCATGCAGCGAACATCCGCAAGCTGCTGGCAGGCACCGAAGGCAGGATCGGCGGGAAGTAACTACCCACCCCCCAGCCCCCGCCCCAAGAGCGGGGGTGACGGCGGTTCGTCCCTGTGGGAGCCGAAGGCGGGACCACCCGAAGAGGTGGTGGGACTCCAAGTCTCACGCTGCGCTTGGCTCGGGGCGGCGCCCCGAAGGAAGTCCCCTTGGGGGCCCGTCGCCTAGCGCGCCCCGCTTCAATCGCCGCAGGTGAGCTCCTGCAGCGGCCAGCGCGGACGCACGGCGAAGCCGCCGTCGCTGCTGGTCTCGGCGCCAGCGAGCAGGCGCTGGGCGCCGCAGAAGGCGATCATCGCGCCGTTGTCGGTGCATAGCGCCAGCTCGGGATAGAACACCCGCAAGCCGGCGCGCGCCGCCCGCCGGTCGAGTCTGTCCCTCAGGCGGCGATTGGCGCCGACACCGCCGGCGACCACCAGCCGGTCCAGGCGGCAGGCTGCCAGCGCCGCGAACGCCTTGGCCGCCAGCACCTCGGTCACCGCCTCCTGAAACTCGAAGGCGAGGTCGGCCCTGTCGGCTGCGGTCAGCGGGCGCTCGCGGACCGCGGTCAGCACCGCGGTCTTCAGGCCCGAGAAGCTGAAATCCAGGTCCTGGCTGTGCAGCATCGGCCTGGGCAGCTTGAAACGTCCGGCCTTTCCGTTCTCGGCGAGCTTCGCCAGCGCCGGCCCGCCCGGATAGCCCAGGCCGAGCAGCTTGGCGGTCTTGTCGAAGGCCTCGCCGGCGGCGTCGTCCAGCGATTCGCCCAGCAATTCGTAGCGGCCGACTGCTGCCACCCGCATCAGTTGCGTATGGCCGCCGGAGACCAGCAGGGCGACGAAGGGGAATTGCGGCGGCTCGCCCGAGAGCAGCGGCGAGAGCAGATGGCCTTCCAGGTGATGCACCGGCAGCACCGGGATGCCCCTGGAAAGGCCCAGCGCCGCGGCGAAGCTGGCGCCCACCAGCAGGGCCCCGGCCAGCCCGGGACCGGCGGTATAGGCGATCGCGTCGAGGTCCTCCAGGCGGACCCCCGCCTCGTTCATCACCCGGCGCAGCAGGGGAACCAGCCTGCGGATATGGTCGCGCGAGGCCAGCTCCGGCACCACGCCGCCGTAGGCTTCATGCATCTCGACCTGGGAATGCAGGGCGTCGGCGAGCAGGCCGCGCCCGGTGTCGTAGAGGGCGACGCCGGTTTCGTCGCAGGAGGATTCGATGCCGAGGACGAGCATGGCCGGCATTCTACCCGGGCGCGCTATGGGAAGATCGCCGCGCGATATTTCACTTGGATTCCGGGGAAATAGTGGGTAAAATGCCCGGCTTTCCGTCGTCCCAACCAGGAACTACAGCATGCCGGGTATACGCCTCAAGGAAAACGAGCCGTTCGAAGTCGCGATCCGCCGCTTCAAGCGCACCATCGAGAAGACGGGCATCCTCACCGAACTGCGCTCGCGCGAGTTCTACGAGAAGCCAACCTCCGAGCGCAAGCGCAAGCTGGCCGCCGCCGTGAAGCGCCATCACAAGCGCATCCACAGCCAGATGCTGCCACCTAAGCTGTACTGATTTTCCGGATCGTCGCAGCCGGCGGCGATTCAGGTGCCTCGCATGCGAAGCCTCGGATGATCCCGATCCGAGGCTTTGTGCTTTCCGATCGTCCGGACGGCGACAGCGTCCGGGCATGAGTGCATTGGGGTAAGACATGAGCCTGAAGACCCGCATCACCGAAGACATGAAGACCGCGATGCGCGCCCGCGACGCGGCCCGCCTGGGCGCGATCCGCTTGCTGCTGGCGGCGATCAAGCAGAAGGAAGTCGATTCGCGCACCGAGCAGGACGACGCCGCGGTCATCAGTATCATCGAGAAGATGTTGAAGCAGCGGCACGACTCCATTTCCCAGTTCCAGGCTGCCGGCCGCCAGGATCTGGTCGACGCCGAGAGCTTCGAGGTAGAGGTGCTCTCCGCCTACATGCCGCAGCCGCTATCCGCCGCCGAGGTCGATGCGATCGTGGCTGCGGCCGTGAGCGAATCCGGCGCCCGGGGCGTGCAGGAGATGGGCAAGGTCATGGCCATCGTCAAGCCGAGACTCGCCGGTCGCGCCGACATGGGCAAGGTCTCGGCGCTGATCAAGGCCAGGCTGGCCGGCTGAGCCAGCCGCCTTGATCCCTGACTCGTTCATCCAGGAGCTGCTCTCCCGCGTCGACATCGTCGATGTGGTCGAACGCCGCGTTCCCCTGAAGAAAGCCGGCGCCAATTACAGCGCCTGCTGCCCCTTCCACTCCGAGAAGACGCCCTCCTTCACCGTCAGCCCGGCTAAGCAGTTCTATCACTGCTTCGGCTGCGGCGTGCACGGCAGCGCGATCGGCTTCGTCATGCAGTATTCCGGGATCGGCTTCATCGAGGCGGTCGAGGAACTGGCCGGCGGCGTCGGACTGCAGGTGCCGCAGCAGATCGAGACGCGCCGGCAGGAGGCGGCGAAAAAAGCGCCGCTGACCGAGTTCATGGCGCGCGCGGCGAAGTTCTACCGGGAGCAGCTGAAGGTCAGCCCCGGGGCCATCGATTATCTCAAGGGACGCGGCCTCTCCGGCGAAATCGCGGCGCGTTTCGGCCTGGGCTACGCGCCCGAGGGCTGGCAGAACCTGGAGCAGGTCTTCCCCGACTACCCGGCCAGGGAACTGGCCGAGTGCGGCCTAGTCATCGACAACGAGCAGGGACGTCGCTACGACCGCTTTCGCCACCGCATCATGTTTCCCATCCTCGACCAGCGCGGCAATGTCATCGGCTTCGGCGGCCGCGTCCTCGACCAGGGTGAGCCCAAATATCTCAATTCGCCCGAGACGCCGCTGTTCGAGAAGGGGCGCGAGCTCTATGGCCTGCCCCAGGCGCGCCAGGCGATCCGCGACAGCGATACGGTGATCGTGGTCGAGGGTTACATGGATGTGGTCGCCCTTGCCCAGCACGGCATAGCCAACGCGGTGGCGACGCTGGGCACAGCGACCACGCCCAACCACGTGCACAAGCTGTTGCGTCAGGCCGAGCGGGTGGTGTTCTGCTTCGACGGCGACAGTGCCGGGCGCAAGGCCGCCTGGCGCGCGCTGGAGGCGAGCCTGGAGCAGATCGCCGACAACAAGTCGGCGGGCTTTCTGTTCCTGCCGCCTGAGCATGATCCCGACAGCTTCGTGCGCGAACAAGGCGCCGCTGCGTTTCAACAAATGGCCGCCCAGCCGACGACGTTGACCGAATTCCTGCTGCGCGAGCTGCGTTCCCGCGTCGATCTTGCCAGCGCCGAGGGGCGTTCGCGTCTGGTGCACGAGGCCAAGCCGTACCTGGTCAAGATCGCCGCGCCGCTGCTGCGCCTGCAGCTCACCAAGCAGATCGCCGCCGCCAGCGGCTTCACCCAGGCCGAGGTCGAAGCGCAATGCGGGCTGAAGACGCTGCTGCCGGCCGGACGCCAGGCGCCGCCGCGGTCGGCGCATCGACCGCAGGCGCGCTCGATCGAGCATCGTTTGCTGGAAAACGTGCTGCGCCGCCCGGAGCGGGCGGCGCGCCTGCCCCTGGACTTGCTCGCCGGCGACCAGCCCGAGGGCGCCGCTCTGCGCGCCATCGCCGACGTGATCGACCACGGTGCCCTGCCCGCCGGTGGCGTCGGGCAACTGCTCGAACACTTCCGTGGCAGCGAGCACGAGACGACGCTGGCGCTGTTCGCCGGCCTGCTGGCGGCGGAGGAATTCGACGAAGCAGCGCTGGAGGAGGAGTTCAGCGATTGCCTGGAACGCCTGCGGCACACCAGTCTGACCCGCTCGATCGGCGAACTCAGCCACAAGGAACGTGCGGGCGGCCTCACCGCAGAAGAACGCCAGCAACTGGCGGCCCTGCTGGCGCAGAAAACCGCCGCGGCGGCCGGCAGACGGGAGAAATAAGTCCGTGTATAATGAACGGTTTTCCCCAATCTATGTCTGTCAGGCTGGCGCCACGGCGATGTTGCCGCCGGCGCCTGACAATGAGGAACTCCATGGCCAAGGAAATCGCTAAAACCAGCAATGCCAAAGCTCCGGCCCAATCGGCGCCCGCCAAACCGGCGGCCGCCCCGGTCAAGGGCAAGCGCGCCAAGGAAAAGGCGTCGGCGGTTGCACCCACGAACCTGCCGATCGATCTCGATGCGCGCCGCACGCGGCTGAAGAACCTGATCACGCTCGGCAAGGAGCGCAGCTACCTTACCTATGCCGAGATCAACGACCATCTGCCCGACGACATGGTCGACGCCGAGCAGATCGAGTCGATCATCACCACCTTCAACGACATGGGCATCCAGGTCTATGACGAGGCCCCGGATGCGGAAACGCTGCTGATGACCGAGCAGTCCCCGGCCGTCGTCGACGCCGCCGAGGTCGAGGAGGAAGCCGAGCAGGCGCTATCGACGGTGGACTCGGAGTTCGGCCGCACCACCGACCCGGTGCGCATGTACATGCGCGAAATGGGCACGGTCGGGCTGCTCACGCGCGAGGGCGAAATCGAGATCGCCAAGCGCATCGAGGACGGCCTGAAGCACATGATCCAGGCCATTTCCGCCTGCCCGACGACCATTGTCGAGATCCTCGAATCGGCCGGTCGCGTGGCACGCGACGAAATGCGCATCGACGAGCTGATCGACGGCCTGATCGATCCCAACGCCTCCGAGGCCATCGAGACGCTGGCCGAGGACGAGGAACTCGCCGTCGCTGAAGAAGAAGGCGAAGAGGACGACGATGAGGACGGCAGCCGCGCCCTCACCGCGTCGCTGCTGAAGCTCAAGGAGGAAGCGCTCGAACGCTTCATGCTGATCGCCCAGCTCTACGAGAAACTGCACGCCAATCTCGCCAAGAAGGGCTCGCAGGACAAGACCTACCTCAAGCTGCAGCAGCAGATCTCCGCCGAACTGATGAACATCCGCTTCACCGCCAAGACCACCGAGCGGCTGTGCGACTCGGTGCGCGGCATGGTCGAGGACGTGCGCAAGCACGAGCGCAAGATCCTGCACCTGTGCGTGGACAAGTCGCACATGCCGCGCCAGCACTTCATCAAGAGCTTCCCCGGCAACGAGACCAACCTCGATTGGCTGAAGCTGGAAATCGCCAATACCAAGCTGAACGGCGCCCAATTGCTGCGGGCCGCGCCGGCGATCATCGAGGAACAGCAGAAGCTGATCGACACCCAGACGCGCATCGGCATTCCGCTCAAGGAACTGAAGGACATCAACAAGCAGATGTCCACCGGCGAAGCCAAGGCACGCCGGGCCAAGCGCGAGATGACCGAGGCCAACCTGCGTCTGGTGATCTCCATCGCCAAGAAATACACCAATCGTGGACTGCAGTTCCTCGACCTGATCCAGGAAGGCAATATCGGTCTGATGAAGGCGGTGGACAAGTTCGAATACCGCCGCGGCTACAAGTTCTCGACCTACGCCACGTGGTGGATCCGCCAGGCCATCACCCGCTCGATCGCCGACCAGGCGCGCACCATCCGCATCCCGGTGCACATGATCGAGACCATCAACAAGATGAACCGCATCTCGCGCCAGATCCTCCAGGAGACCGGCGCCGAGCCGGATCCGGCGACGCTGGCGGTGAAGATGGAGATGCCCGAGGAGAAGATCCGCAAGATCCTCAAGATCAGCAAGGAGCCGATCTCGATGGAGACGCCGATCGGCGACGACGACGACTCGCATCTGGGCGATTTCATCGAGGACTCTTCGAACCTGGCGCCCGCCGATGCGGCGATGTATTCCAGCCTGCGCGAAGTGACCAAGGAAATCCTGGACTCGCTGACGCCGCGCGAAGCCAAGGTGCTGCGCATGCGCTTCGGCATCGAGATGAACACCGACCACACGCTGGAAGAGGTCGGCAAGCAGTTCGACGTCACGCGCGAACGCATCCGTCAGATCGAGGCGAAGGCCCTGAGAAAACTCAGGCATCCCTCGCGCTCGGAGAAGCTGCGCAGCTTCCTCGATTCCGAGACCTGATCTTTCGGGCCTGTAGCTCAGTTGGTTAGAGCAGAGGACTCATAATCCTTTGGTCCTGGGTTCGAGTCCCAGCGGGCCCACCAATACAGACAAGGGGTTGCGCTTAGCAGCCCCTTGTTTTTCGCCTGTCCCAGGCTTCCACCTCTTCCCGGTTCCCAGTCCGGGTGCCCGCGCGTACTCGAGCGCCATCCGGGAATCATGGCTACCTCGCTTACTATCGACTGAGCTAAACAGGCTATCGGTGGTGACCGCATTCTCCCTGCTGGCCGTGTCCAATCCTTAGGCGGCGAGCACCAAAACCAGGCAGAGCAAAAGCTCGCAGCCCGCAGCTTCCCTGCCCCCTTGACGAAACATGTCATTGGCATATTATTGCCACTTTCATCGCCCCGGCTCCAATACCCGATGCAACATCTTGCCCTATTGAATGGCGCAGTCTTGGGTAACGTCCCTGGGCGCATAGATTGATTCATCCCTTTGAAGGAGAAGGCCGTGATCCGCCGATCGATCAACCCATGGCAACTTGGTCAAGGCATGACCGAATATATCGTCATTGTGGCGCTGATTGCGGTCGCCGCCATCGCTGTATATCAGTTCTTCGGACAGACCATACGCAGCCAGACTGCCGGCATCGCCAAGGAAGTCGCCGGCCAGAGCGCGTCAAGCTCGATCGGCAACGCGCAGACCGCAGCGGATAGCGCCGAAACAGAAGGCACGACGAAAAAGGGTTTGGATAAGTACCAAAACGACAATTCCCGTTGACCATGCCGACTCCGGAATTCGGACACCGTGGCTTTACTCGGAAAAAACTGGCGCTGGCTGTTGTCCACATCTTCCTGGCGCCAGCGGGGACAGGCGCTTCTTTATGGCCTGTTCGTTCTGATGAGCGGCCTCGCCGCGCTTTTCTTCCTTTTCAACACCGGCCAGTTGATTCGTGAAAAAACAAAGCTGGTCAATACCGGCGACGCGGTCGCCTACAGCGCCGGGGTGATGCACGCACGCTTGCTGAACTTTGACGCCTACACCAACCGCGCAATGATCGCCAATACTGTCGCTGTGGCGCAACTGGTGAGTCTTTCGTCCTGGGTTCAGTACATCGACAAGCTTGCCGTGTTTGGCGAAGCCTCGCTTAATCCGAAGTTCATCGAGTTCGCCCCGTCCTACTTGGCTGCGCTTGCTGTCGGACCCAGCGCTAAGGAGTTCTTGGTCGACACCGGGGCGCTCGGCGACCTCGCGAGCGGGTCCGACCTCATCATCCGAAAGGTCTTGATGAACGCGCAGCTCGTTGCCAATGAAGGCATCGCGGCGGCACGAGAGCAGGTAATGGAGGAAGTCGCCCAGGCCAATTACCGCGACGAAGGCAGCGTAAGCGTTGACCTCATCCCAGGGGAAGAAATAAGCGCATTCGTAACCAAGTACTCGGGCGAGCAGCGCACCCGCTTCGCAGAGGTCGCCATGACTTCGGCCAATCGCGACCAGTTTTTGCCCAAACGCAACTGGATTTTGCCCGGCTTATGGAGTGACTGTCCGAGCGCAACTGCGACCGGCCGGGTCGATTGGCTCAACCGCAGCGGCGGCACCGACTTGATCGGTTTCGATGAATGGAAAGCGATGGACACCCTTTCGGAAAAGCGCTGGGTACCGAAGAGCAAGCAAGACGTGCTCTGTCGGGGCTTAAGCGAACTCCCCGACGGATGGGGGTCGCAGTCCGCCGCCGACAAGCCGTCATACGACATGGCTCCCTCCCGATACGGTGGATCGGTGGCGATCAATCCAGGTTCTAGCGCATTGGCGCAGATTACCTCAAGCGCTTCGTGGGATTATTCCGGCTTACCGAGCTTCTATGAGCTCTCGGGCGACGCGCTGAAGCAGGACGCCCCCCGTTTCCGCTTCGCGGTCAGGCTGCTGCGAAACAAGGATCAGACAACAAGCTCCGAAGGGCGCTCGCTCGTCAGTCCAGGCCGGCGTCTCAATGCTTACCAGGCGGCTTTTGCCGGCGGTACCGCGCTAGTGGCCGTTTCAGCCTCCGAGGTGTACTTCCAGCGCCCCGACCGTGACGACTCCTGCTCCGACGGCATCAGGATGGGACGCGACAACTGCCATGGGCGTGCGACCTCGGGTAAGGCAGACGAACTTGCCAGTCTCTTCAACCCCTACTGGCAGGTTCATCTGATCCAATCCGACGAAGCCATCAGGCAGGCCCAAGACGAGCAGAAAGCGGCGCTGCCGTGAAGCCGTCCGGAGTTGTCTCTTTGCTGCCTTCTCCTGTACAGACCGAAGGGCGGCCCATCCAGATCGTGGCGTCAGAACAGGGCGGCCAGGCATTGACTGAATTCATCGTCATCGCCCTTGTGCTGATTCCGCTTTTTCTGCTGCTTCCGATGATCGGCAAATACCAGGACATCGCACACAGTGTCCAACTGGCGAGCCGCTACGCGGCATTTGACGCCACGATTCGCAATGACGATAACGGTACCTGGAAGCCTGAAACCCAGTTGGCCGAAGAGCTGCGCCGTCGATTTTTCAGTGATCCTGACGCGCCGATCAGGACCGACGACGGTGCCGAGGCTGATGAGACCAACCGGAATCCGTTCTGGCGCGATCCCAAGGGCGCTGCCCTGATTGCGGATTTTCAGCGTGACGTCAAGCTCAGCTTCGGGCCAAGCGACGGTCCGAACCATGATGACGCATTCACTGCTGCGTCCGACGGCTGGGCCTTTCCGACGCATCGGCTGCTCGCCCTGAGGGCCCGCGGAATTTATACCGCCAAGGTATCGGTGGCGCTCGCCAATCTGCCCAGTGGCGTGAAAAGCTATGAGCCGTTTGACCGGATCGATCTTGCGCTTGTTCGCAGCACCAGCGTCGCCATCGATCCGTGGGCGGCCGATGGTCCAATACAAGCCGAACAGCGTTTCGGCGGCAGCCCACTGCTATTCCCGGCAGTTGCACTCCGCGGAGCCAATGCTCCCGTTGCTGCCGCGGTCGGCGTAATCGACATGCCGGGCGGACTCAAGGTCCCAAAACTCGGCATGCTCGAATTCTGGCGCGACGTGGTGCCGGCAGACCGACTCCGGTAGGAGGAAAGTTCATGCCCGATCCCCGCAGAACGTCGTGCGTCCAAGCCTTCGTCATCGTCTTGTTGCTATCGGGCGGGTTTGTCTCGGCCCAATCGGGTCAGTGGGCGATCTCACTACCCAGGGAGACCGATATCTTCGAGATCGGCGACGTGACGATCAATGGCTTGCCGACACACCTGCAGGGATTCGTGTCGCCCATGAAACCGGCACAGCTGACCACCTGGTTCCACCGTACCCTGGGAGGGGCCCTGGTCGAAAACAAGCTCGGCGCTAGCCTGGTTCTCGGTCAGGCACGAGGCAGGCACTATCTGACGGTACAGTTGGAACCCTTCCGAACGGGAGCGCGTGGGGTGGTGGCGATCGCCGATCTCAAGGCAGCATACCAGCGCCGGTCCGAAACAGACGGAGCCATAGAACATTGGCGCTCCCGCCTGCCTTCGGGTTCTGGCTCGATCAGGCGGATGACATCTGAAGACGGCGGAAAGTCCGCGGAATATCTCTTGGCTATCAACGACCACGGTGCCGACCTGAATCTCGACAGGATCAAGAGCCTGATGCGCGCAGATGGATTTTCCCTTCAACGCCAAGTCTCCATTGATGGCAAGGGAGCCTCCCGCTCCGTCGGCGAAATTCTGATGTTCAAAGGACAGGATCGCGAGGCGATCGCCGTGATCTATAGCAGCGCGGGCGTCGGTACCGCTATCGTAGTCAACACCGTCACCACCATGGAGCGACTCAAATGATGATCCGCCCATCGTTTGCGTCTGAGCAACGCGGCCAGTCCGCGCTGGAATATCTCGTAATCTGCGCGGCACTTGCCTTGGCGATCGGCCTGGGACTGGCCGGCGATGACAGCGCGTTGTCGGAGCTCATTGAGGCCTTCAGGGTCGCCTATCAGCAATTCAGCTACGCGTTGTCCTTGCCGAGTTGACGATGAAACGATTCATCATTCTACGCAGGTTCAAACCTGACAAGACCTGGGGGGTCCTGGCCCTCGCCATCGGTATCGGCGTGATGGCCGCCGTTGGGGCGAAGCGCTACCTGTCCAATCAACTGGCCGCAATCGAGGCCCGCGCCACGGGCAAAACTGTCGCTGTGATCGTGGCCAAGCGCGATCTCGCCAAGGGCACCAGACTCTCTGCCGATAGCCTTGCCGTACGCCCCGTGCCCCAGAAATTTTCCCATTCGGTTGCCGTCATGCCGGAGCAGTTCGATCGCGTCGATGGCCAGGTGCTGGCCTATCCAGTCAAGAGCGGCGAGATGATTCTTTGGGGCCTGCTCGAGGACAAGAAGTCCCCTAGCTTCTCCGCCCGGGTGGAAGCCGGTCGTCGGGCCATCACCGTACCCGTCGATGAAATCAACTCGATTTCAGGAATGCTCGAACCTGGTGACACCATCGACCTGATGGTCACCATCGAACGCAAGGACAAGAAGACCACCTTTCCGCTGCTGCAATCGGTCCGGGTGATGGCGACCGGCCAGCGCTCGTCTGCTGACCCCAAGAGCGGCGCGCGGCGGCGGTATTCCACGGTCACGCTCGACACCTCTCCGGCGCAGGCGCAACGCGTCATCGTCGCGCGCGAAGCCGGCAAGATCACCGCGCTGTTGCGCAACCCCGAGGACAAGCAGGCGATACCCAATGCGGCTGGCGATGTCGCTGCGCTGCTCGGGATCAAGGGCGGCGAGGAACAGCTTGCCGAAGGAGACGAGCAACAGATTCCGGTGCTCTATGGAGGCCGCAGCGGCAAGTTTCCGCCGGAGGCCTTAAAGCTGGGTCAAACCCTCAGTGCCGAGGCTTCCACCCGGCAAGGCGATTGGGGCGCGCAGATCCCGGCCCCGGCCGCACCGAGGCGGTAAGTGCATGGCACAAGGGTCATCCCAAGGCTTCCCCGTAGTTCCTCTGAACAGCAGGCACCGACATGAGCAAGACTCAAATTCCTGCGCCCATTTGTCCGGCCGAGCGCAAACCAACCGGGCCTCTGGGAAGCGTCTCGGGCGCGATCCTGATCTGTCTCGTCGGCGCCTTCCCCGCCCAGGCACAACAGCGGCATCCATCCGGGAGCCCCGTCATGTCCGTGCCGCCCTCGCCGTCAGAGGGCCATGGCTTTGCCGATAGCCACCGGCCACGGAGCAAACGCCTGGTGCGGCCCCAACGTCAGGCCGATGATCCCGTCCCAAGGCTGGAAGCGCCGGGACAGATTTATGAGATGGAAATGTTCGTCGGTGAATCGAGGGTGCTCTCCACTCCGGGAGTAGCACGTGTCGCCGTTGGCAACGGTCAGATCATGACGGCCGCAGCGCTCGACAAAAAGGAAGTGATCGTCTTCGCCAATGCGGTCGGAACCTCATCGCTATTTGTCTGGAACAGGAACGGCCTCTATCAACGGGGCAAGGTGACCATCGTGCCGGGCGACACCAGCCGCATCGTCCGCGAGGTGGCGGCATTTCTCACCGCAATTCCCGCTGCCAAGGCCTCCATCGTGGGCGACAAGGTGATCGTGGAAGGCGACAACCTGTCTGACGCCGATCTCGCAAAAGTTGAGCAACTCGGGCTGCGCTACCCGCAAATCGTCAATTTCACCAACCGCCTCGGCTGGGAGCAGATGGTGATGATGGACGTCAAGGTAGTCGAGTTTCCGGTCACCGAGCTGCGCGACATCGGCATCAAGTGGAGTACCGCCGGCGGTGCCGCGATCGGCGGCATCTGGGGTCCTATCCGCCGCGGCGACGAGGGTCCCTATCAGATCAATATCCCGTCCGGGCAAGACACGCCGGCGCCGATTGTCAACCAAGATGGCAGCGCTCCCGCATTGGTGCCACGGGGCTTGAATATCCTCGGCGCGGCCAATCTCGGTTTTAACGCACAGCTCAATCTGCTGGTGCAGGAAGGCAAGACGGTAATCCTCGCCGAGCCGCAACTGTCGGCCCGCAACGGCTCGAAGGCGAGCTTCCTTGCCGGCGGCGAATTCCCGTACGTCGTTTCGACAATCAACGGTCCCAGCGTCTTCTTCAAGCCGTATGGCGTCAAGCTGGACATCCTACCGCGCGTGGATCGCAACGGCGTCATCCGCGCCACCATCGAATACGAGGTGAGCTCGATCGACGACTCGATCAAGACCGTGGCGGGCCCGGCCCTGAGGACACGCAAGACGAATACCGAGTTCAATGTAAAAAGCGGCGAAACCATCGTGCTCTCCGGACTGCTGCAGCGTGAAGACAGCAGCAACATCGACAAGCTGCCCTTCCTCGGAGATGTGCCTATTCTGGGCGCCTTGTTCCGCTCCAGACGCTATCAGAACAGGGAAACAGAACTCGTGGTATTTGTCACTCCGACGGTGGTCGACAGCCACTCTCCCGGCTTGGTGGACCGCGTCGGCCGCACCACCGAACGCTTGCGGCGGAATCTCGGCAAGCCGCCCTATCTGAGCCAGCCGCTGCAACCGGGACAAGATCCGGCCAGGACCAACGAGCAGCCTCCGGAGGCTGACGCGAAGGGATCTTCTGAGATGCCCCTGTTGACCGCCGACACCTTGGCCAGGCTGCCTTCCGATCCGCCGGCCCAGCAAAAATGACCCCGGAATCGCCATGCTGGAAATAGAAATCATCGCTGCCGATCAGTCGCGGCACGTGGTCCAGGCGCCGGACGAGTGCGTCGTCGGCAAGAGTGCGCAAAACGAGATCTCCTTGGACAGTTGGAGAGTGGCGAAGGAGCACGCGCGCATCTTCAGGACCCCGTCCGGCGTGCTGGTGGAGGAAATGGGGGCGTTCGGCGGGGTCAGCGTAAACGGCCAGCGAATCGACGCCCAGTATGGCCCGCTGCAGGCAAGCGACGTCATCGGCATAGGCCCCTTCAAATTGCGCGTGACGGCGCTCGCCGCCGCCATCCCGGAGGCGCAAGCGCTGTCTCCCGGCACTCTTTCGGATACCGGTTCCAGCCGGCCGCCCGGGGTAGGGGGCGAAGCCGTTGTGCCCGTACTAAGCCCACAGATGCCGCCTGCCGCCGGCGCTGTCCAGAATCAGGATCTGCCGCGTCGGGAGGTCGAGTTCGAGTGGCGCAAGCGCATCCACAGCAAGTTGCTGGAAACGATGGACTTACGGCGCCGCGATATCTCCACCATGAGCGACGAACACCTGCGCAGTGAAACAGAGAGCCTGATTCGACAAATCCTCCAGGAGCAGAAGGCCGAAATTCCAGCGGCTCTGGAACATGACCTGCTTTGCAAGCAGGTGCTCGACGAGGCGATCGGGCTGGGGCCGCTGGAGGAACTGCTGGAGGACGAGAGCGTCAGCGAAATCATGGTCAACCGCTGCGATGAAATCTATATCGAGCGCAAGGGCGTTCTGCTCAAGCACCCGCTCACCTTCACCAGCGACCGCGCAGTAATGGGGGTGATCGAGCGAATCGTCGCACCCCTGGGACGCCGCATCGACGAATCCTCGCCCATGGTCGACGCCCGCTTGCGGGATGGGTCCCGGGTCAATGCCATCATTCCGCCTTTGGCGCTCAAGGGTCCTGCGCTCACCATACGCAAGTTCGCCAGACACAAGCTCGGTGCGGAAGACCTGGTGCGGATTGGCTCGATCAGCCGGTCCATGGCCGAGTTTCTGAGAGTTTGCGTCGAGTCGCGCAAGAATATCATCGTCTCCGGGGGCACTGGCTCAGGCAAGACGACTCTGCTCAACATCCTCTCGAACTTCATTCCCCCGAGTGAGCGCGTGATCACCGTCGAAGACGCCGCCGAACTCAAGCTGCACCATGAGCATTTGATCAGCCTCGAATCGCGGCCCGCCAATGTCGAAGGAAAGGGCGCAATCCATATTCGCGACCTGGTCAAGAACACGCTGCGCATGCGTCCCGACCGGATTGTCGTAGGCGAATGCCGGGGCGCGGAGGCACTCGACATGCTGCAAGCCATGAATACTGGCCACGAGGGCTCGCTCACCACGCTGCACGCCAATTCTCCGCGGGATGGACTGGCCCGGCTGGAGACCATGGTGCTGATGGCCGGCATGGACTTGCCACTCGTCGCCATTCGCGAGCAGGTGGCCGCCGCCGTGGACCTGATCGTGCAACAGACACGTTTCTCTTGCGGTGCCAGGATCGTCACCAGCATCACGGAAATCACCGGCATGGAGAGCGGCAAGATCCAGATGCAGGAACTATTCAAGTTTACGGGCAAGGCTTATGACCCGACGAGCGGAAGAATCAAGGGCTACTTTACCGGTTGCGACATGGCGCCGAGATTCTATGAAGAGCTTCTTGCCGCAGGCAATGTCCTGGACATGGCCATATTCAAACCGACCGCGGGCGACGCGAGCCGGACTGGTGAATCGGCTGACCTGGACCTCGGGAGGGAGCCATGAGCGACACCGAAACGGCCGGTCTGCTGAGCTTCGTCGTGGCCCTATCTACCGGCCTGCTCGCGTGGTTCGCGATCGACGTCGGGACGGCGACTCTGGCCCGGTACCGCAGCAGTTTCACCGAACGCGCGAAATTTCAGGCCGAGGAATTCTTTCTGTTCATCGACCCGGCCAAGCTATTCGTCGCCAACATCGCGGTGATGAGCTTGGGCGCTTTGCTCGCCTGGATCGTCAGCGGCAGCATTCTGGCCGCGATTCCGGTCTTTCTTTCCTTGGCGCTGATGCCGCGACTGCTCTATGCCTGGATGCGCAGGCGTCGTTTGCAGAAGTTCGAAGAACAACTTCCGGATGCCCTGATGATGCTTTCCGGCGACCTGTTAGCCGGTCTCGGACTCAGCGCCGCCATTCAGCAAGTGGTGCGCGAAGCACAAGCACCGTTAGCCCAGGAATTCGCCCTGATGCTGCGCGAGCAGAGACTCGGCGTCACCTTGGAGCAGAGCTTGAACAATCTCAACCGCCGCATGCCGACGCAGACCACCACGCTGGCGACATCCGCGATGCGCGTCGCCGCCGAGACGGGTGGCGGTTTGGCCGAAACCCTGCAGCGAACCGCTCAAGCCGTCCGCAGCCGCTTGCAAATGGAAGGAAAGATCGCCGCGCTGACGGCGCAGGGCAAGCTGCAAGCCTGGGTGGTCGGATTGCTTCCCTTGGTGCTGATGGCCATTCTCAACAAAATGGAGCCCGAGGCCATGGGCTTGCTCTGGCACACCGGCATCGGCTGGGCGACGCTAACGGCGATCGCATTCCTCGAGTTCATGGGGATATACGTGATACGCAAGATCGTCGCGATCGACGTTTGAAGCTGAACGCTCATGACTGAATATTTTCCCGAAGGGCAACTGCCGCTGACACTTATCCTGGCCCTCGCGACGGGTCTGTCCGCAGCGCTGATTGCCGGGCTTTTCGCCCGTGCGGTGGCGGCCATCCCCGAGGAGCAGCGGGAGTTCAAAGATTCCCCGCCACTGGCTTTTCGCCTCGTTTGGTGGCCGATTCAGTGGATCAGCCATTACCTCGGCCCGATCATTTTCCGCAGGACCCACCATAAACTCCTCGCTCAACTGCGCAAGGCCGGTCTGGACTACAGCATCAGCCCGGTGCAGTTCATCGCAGCGCGCAGCGTCTGCGCCCTGATTCTCGTCACGGTCGGTCTCTGGGTGCTGGCTTCCTTCGCAGCGCCGGAGTCTGGCACGGATGGAGTTGGCGCGAGAGCCTACTTCCAAGTCATCGCCATGAGCGCATTGTTCGGTTGGCTTTATCCCGCCATCTGGCTCAAGGACCGGCTGGCATTGCGTCGCCGGGAACTGCTCAAGACCCTGCCCTTCTATCTCGACATCATCACCCTCTGCGTCGAAGCCGGACTGAACGTGCAAGGAGCCATGAAGCAAGCCGTCGCAAAGGGCCCGAAGGGGGTACTCAGGGATGAGTTTCAGCGCGTGTTGCGCGACATTCGTGCCGGCAAGGCGCGCGCCGAAGCCTTGCTCAACATGGCCGAGCGCCTGAACGAGCCGGGCGCGACCCATTTCACCACCGCCGTGATCCAGGCAGAGAGCATGGGCATGAACCTGGGGCCGGTGCTGCGGGCGCAAGCCGATCAGCGCCGGGCAGAGCGCTTTCAACGCGCCGAGAGGGCGGCGATGGAGGCGCCCGTGAAGCTACTGTTCCCGCTGATCGCGTTCATCTTCCCGTGCACCTTCATCGTTCTGTTCTTTCCCATCGTCATGAAATTCATGAACGCAGGCCTGTAGGACCAAATACCGAGCATACGCGCAGCAAAAACAAGAGATGAGACGAGACGACGATATCAAAACAAGGGCGGTACTGCATAGCCGCAGCGGTGCGCACAGCCTTGCCATCAGACTCGCCGACAGCTTTTTCGGCCGCTTCGAAGGGCTGATGCTGGCGGCGCCCTTGCACCGAGATCAGGGGCTTTTGATGACTCGTTGCAGCTCGGTGCATACCGCCTGGATGCACTATCCCATCGATCTGATTTATCTCGACAGGAGGGGGCTGGCAGTCAAATGCGTGCCGAAACTCAGGCCCTGGCGCTGCAGTTTTGGCGGCGCACGCGCCGTCCATACCCTGGAGCTTGAGGCCGGCTCGATAGAACGCCTGGAACTCGGGCCGGGCGATCGCTTGGACTTTCCGACCTGGCAGGGCGCAGGGCGACCGGCATGCATGCTCCCCGAGCGCGAGCGCGAACGCGGTTCGGCAATGATCGAATTCGCCTTGGTCGGGCCGGTCATCACGCTGCTGGGCATGGCCATCCTGCAATACGCTCTGTTGTTCTTCGCCAAGAATCAGATCAACCACGCCGGCTTCATGGCCGCGCGGGCGGGTGCCATGCGCCATGCCGATATCGGCAACATGAAGTTGGCCTACGCGCGGGCCTTGATTCCGCTGTACGGCGGTGGCAGGGATAGCGGCGAACTGAAACAAGCCTTCGACAAGGCCGCCAAGGATGTCTCGGCCAACGTCAAGTTCGAACTCCTCAATCCTGCCAGGGAGAGCTTTGACGACTGGAGGGATGAGCGCCTGCAGGAAGCGATCGGCGATGGCCGACGCGTTATTCCGAACGATGGGCTGGCCTTCAGGGATCCTGCCAAGATCGGGACGCAGTCGGCTCAGAGCATTCAGGACGCCAATCTGATCCAGATTCGCATCACTCACGGCTACGAGTTGAAGGTTCCGCTGATCAATACGGTCATCGAATACATGTTGCGCTGGAGCGATGACGGCGGCGATCCGTTTGTCAGCGCACTCTACCGCAACGATCGTATCCCGGTGGTGAGCCACGTCATGCTGCAGATGCAATCCGATGCCATCGAGCCGAATGATCCGGTATCGATGCCGGTAGCGAACGGAGACGGTGCCCCCCAGGAATCGGAAGAAACTACATCGGACGACCGTCCACCGCCCAGTTGTCTGACCATCGGCTGCACGGTCTTAGCCGAGCCGGATGCCCCGGCAAATACCGACCCCGCTTCGGGTGGCGACCCGTCTCCGCCAGGCTGTCCTCCGGGCGACCCGGACTGCGCGCAGATGTGCGGCGCAGCGATGGGATGAGTGCAAAGAAAAGCCCGCGCTGGGCGGGCTAGGCCATTCCCGAGGGAGGAGTATCTGGAAATGGAGGAGACGTCGATACTATGACAGATGATTTGTCGCTTTGCAACTGGGAACCGTCGGGAGCTGGCAAGGCATAAAAAAAGCCAGCCCCTGGGCTGGCTCCGTTGGCTACCGCCGGATCACTTGGCGCCGGCGAGGATCCATTTGACCAGGGTCTTGATGTCCGCGGCCTTGACCTGGGGGGCATTCGGCGGCATCGGGATCGCACCCCAGACGCCCGAACCGCCCTTCTCGACCTTCGCGATCAGCTTGGCTTCCGCGCCCTTGTCGCCGGCGTACTTCTTGGCGACGTCGCGGTAGGCCGGGCCAACCACCTTGTGATCCACTGCGTGGCAGGCCAGGCAATTGCTCTTCTTGGCCAGGTCGAGTCCGGCCGAGGCCATGGCCGGGGCGGCGGCCACGACCGCGGTAGCGACGAGCGCTGAGATGATGACAGATTTCATAAATTCCTCACTAGGGTTGAGTTAAGAGACCGTTGCCAGGCAACGTCAGAAATAGCGTCCGCGAATCTTACCCGAATCTCGGCATCAAGGAAATTCGCCCAATATCCGCTCCATTTCCACCCAGCTTGCGACTGGGGCAAGGCAAGTAACGCCGCTGCATACCCAGGCGTTGACCTGATCGCCCTCGGACTTCGAAAGAATCTGCGGCAGGCCGGTCAGGCCATTGGCAAGGGGCAGCACCAGCGTCGTTGGCAGATAGCGTCGCTCCAGCCTTCCCTGCCAGTCTCGCACCTGGTCCGGCGGGCCACGCAGGATCACCAGGCGGGGCGGCTCCAGCCAGTCCTCCAGCGCTTCCAGCAGGCTGGCAAAACCGCCGCTGTGGTCCGAGAACTGGGGCTGGAACAGGCGCAGGGTACTCGTTGCCGCAGCGCCGAATGCTTGCACGCCGGTCAGATGCGCCAGTCGCTGCAGCGCGAAGGCGGCGACGCCGTTGCCGGCCGGCGTGGCGTTGTCGTGCCCGGGCTTGGGCCGGTGGATCAGCGCCTCGTGGCGGTGAGCGGTGAAGAAAAAGCCGCCGCGTTCCGGGTCGGCGAAGCCATCGAGCAGGGCAAAACCCAGCGCCTGGGCGAATTCCAGATCCTCGCTGCAAAAATCGGCCTGCAACAGTTCGATCAAGGCCCTGATCAGGAGGGCGTGGTCGTCGAGATAGGCGTCCAGGTGGGCGCGGCCGTCCTTGTAGGTGGCTAGTAGGCGCCCACCCCGGGATCCCGTAGCCTCCGCTTCGCGCCAGAGGGTGCTGCGGATGAAGTCGAGGGCGCGCCGGGCCGAGGCGAGCCAGTCGGGGCGGCCGAAGATCCGGGCGGCGTGGGCCATGCCCTCGATCATCAGGGCGTTCCAGCTGCTCAGCACCTTCTCGTCGCGACCGGGGCGAATGCGTCGTTCGCGGGCGACGAAGAGTTTCTTCCGGGCAGAGGCCAGCAACGCTGCCTCGCTCTCGGGCAGCGCTGCTGCGACGCGCAGATGCCAGTGCCGCGCCTCGAAGTTGGGCGGGCCGTCCAGGCCCCAATGGTGGGCCGCCACCCGGTATTCCTCGGGGTTCAGCACCTCCCGGAACGCCTCCGGGCTCCAGACGTAGAATCTGCCTTCCTCGCCCTCGGAATCGGCATCTAACGAAGAAAAATAGCCGCCTTCGGGAGCTTGCATCTCGCGCATCGCCCAGGCCGCGATGCCCTCTGCCGCCTCGCGGAACAGCCCTTCGCCGGTGATCGCCCAGGCGTCGGCATAGAGGCCCAGCAGCGGCCCGTTGTCGTAGAGCATTTTCTCGAAGTGGGGAATCTCCCAGCGCTGGTCCACGCTGTAGCGACAGAAACCGCCGCCGATCTGGTCGTGGATGCCGCCCTCGGCCATGTGTCGCAAGGTGGCGAGCGCCATGTCGCGAGCCGCGCTGTCGCCCTCGGCGGCGTAGCGACGCAGCAGGAAGGCGAGGTCGGTGGGATGGGGAAATTTCGGCGCCTTGCCGAAGCCGCCGCACTGTTGGTCGAAGCTCCCGGCCAGGTACTCGCGCAACGCCGCCAGCGGCCTGCGCTCGAGCGCCGCCCCTGGATCTGCCGGCACCGGCAGGGTGCTGGCCAGCGCCTGGCGCAGCCGGCCGTTTTGCTCCTCGATTTCGCCGCGCTGCGCTCGATAGCTCTGCGCCACCCGCGTCGCCAGGTCGGCGAAGCCGGGCAGACCGTGGCGCGGCGCGCTCGGAAAGTAGGTGCCGCCGAAGAATGGAGAGCCGTCCGGCGTCAGAAACATCGTCAGCGGCCAGCCGCCGGCGCGGCCGGTGAGCATCTGGTGGGCGCTCTGGTAGATCTGGTCGAGGTCCGGACGTTCTTCCCGGTCGACCTTGATGTTCACGAACAGGCGATTCATCAGCGCCGCCACCTCGGGGTCCTCGAAGGACTCGTGCGCCATGACGTGGCACCAGTGGCAGGCGGAGTAACCGATCGAGAGCAGGATAGGCCTGTCCTCGCGCCGCGCCAGCGCTAGCGCCTCCTCGCCCCAGGGATACCAATCGACCGGGTTGTCGGCGTGCTGCTGCAGATAGGGCGAGGTCTCCAGAGACAGGCGGCCTCTGGCGGCGTGCGTGGACATGGCTGGCGCTCCCGGGACGAGCCGCCATTTTGCCACGAAAACCAGAGTATTTTTGTCGGCTATTGCTCCGTGTTCGTTTCGGCCCCCGGGAACAGCGTGCGCCACCAGCGCCGGCGACCCTCAGGCGCTGATCGCGACGCCTGCAGGTCGGTGGGCGGCACACGGCTCATGATCCAGCCCGGCAGCGGCGGCGGATGCCTGCCGGAGCCGCAGGATGAGCCGAGGTGGTTGGGGTCGTAGATCTTGACGAAGGAAGGGCGCTCCAGATCGTCGGCATAGACGATGCCGCAGTAGGACTCGTGATGCTCGCGACGCAGCAGTTCGTCGATGCGGCGCAAAAATTCTGCGGTGTCCTCCTCGCTCGCGGGGGACGCCGGCGGCGGCTCCCCGACCGCGTAGAGATACCAGGCGCCGGCCGGATCGACGCGGTTCCAGAAGGCGGCGAGTCCGTCCCAGGACATCACCGACCAGAGCCGGCCCGCGTAGAGGCGGTCGAAATCGCCGCTCAAGGCTTGAGCTGGGAGACGTCGCGCACCGCGCCGGTGTCGGCGCTGGTGGTCATCGCAGCGTAGGCCAGGAGCGCCGGCGAGACCGTCCGCTCGCGCTTGACCGGCTTCCAGGCCGCCGCCCCCTTAGCCTCCATCGCGGCACGGCGGCGGCGCAGTTCCTCGGCGCCGACGGCGAGATGGATGCGTCGCCCGGGAATGTCGATCTCGATCGGATCACCGTTCTCCACCAGGCCAATGGCGCCGCCGGCGGCGGCCTCCGGCGAGGCATGGCCGATCGACAGGCCCGAGGTGCCGCCCGAGAAGCGCCCGTCGGTGAGCAGCGCGCAGGCTTTGCCCAGACCCTTGGACTTGATGTAGGAGGTGGGATAGAGCATCTCCTGCATGCCCGGCCCGCCCTTGGGGCCCTCGTAGCGCACGATCACCACCTCGCCCGGCTGCACCTCGTCGCCCAGGATGCCCGTCACCGCATCCTCCTGGCTCTCATAGACGCGCGCCGGGCCGGTGAACCTGAGCACGCTGTCGTCGACGCCGGCGGTCTTGACGATGCAGCCCTTCTCCGCGATGTTGCCGAACAGCACCGCCAGGCCGCCGTCCTGCGAGTAGGCGTTGGCCTTGTCGCGGATGCAGCCGGCGCTGCGGTCGAGGTCGTGCTCGGCGTAGCGGCGATCCTGGGAGAAGGCCACCTGGCTCGGCACGCCGCCCGGCGCGGCGCGGTAGAAGTCGAACACCGAGGTATCGTGGGTGCGTATCACGTCGTACAGTTCCAGCGCCTCGCCCAGGGTCTTGCTATGCACGGTCGGCAGCTCGCGGTGGATCAGTCCCGCCCGATCGAGCTCGCCCAGAATGGCCATGATGCCGCCGGCGCGATGCACGTCCTCCATGTGGTATTGCTGGGTCGAGGGTGCCACCTTGCACAGGCAGGGGACGCGGCGCGAGATGCGGTCGATGTCCTTCATGGTGAAGTTTACTTGCGCCTCGCTTGCCGCAGCCAGAAGGTGCAGCACGGTGTTGGTCGAGCCGCCCATCGCCACGTCCAGCGTGATGGCGTTCTCGAAGGCGGCGAAGGAGGCGATAGCGCGCGGCAGCACCGAGGCGTCATCCTGTTCGTACCAGCGCCGGCACAGTTCGACCGCGGTGCGCCCGGCTCTCAGAAACAGTTCGCGGCGATCGGCGTGGGTTGCCAGCAGCGTGCCGTTGCCCGGCAGCGACAGGCCCAGCACCTCGGTCAGACAGTTCATCGAATTGGCGGTGAACATGCCCGAGCAGGAGCCGCAGGTCGGGCAGGCGGAACGCTCGACGCGGTCGACTTCCTGGTCCGTGACCTTGTCGTCGGCGGCCATGATCATGGCGTCGATCAGATCGACCGAGATCGTCTTGCTCTGCCATTCGACCTTGCCCGCCTCCATCGGCCCGCCCGAGACGAACACCGCCGGAATGTTCAGGCGCAGCGCGGCCATCAGCATGCCCGGGGTGATCTTGTCGCAATTGGAGATGCACACCATGGCGTCGGCGCAATGGCCATTGACCATGTATTCGACCGAGTCGGCGATCAGCTCGCGCGAGGGCAGCGAATAGAGCATGCCGCCGTGGCCCATGGCGATGCCGTCGTCGATGGCGATGGTGTTGAATTCCTTGGCGACACCGCCGGCCGCCTCGATCTCCCGCGCCACCAGCTGGCCCAGATCCTTGAGATGCACGTGGCCGGGCACGAACTGGGTGAAGGAATTGACCACCGCGATGATCGGCTTGCCGAAGTCGCCGTCCTTCATGCCGGTGGCCCGCCACAGCGCGCGGGCGCCGGCCATGTTGCGGCCGTGGGTGGAAGTTCTGGAACGGTATTCGGGCATAGCGCTTTCTCCTGGAGCGAAGGGGACCGAGCGATGGGGGCAATACTCGGTCGGCCCTAAGATAGAATGCCGATTCTAGCCCAAACCGTACTCCGCCATGCTCGTCTCCCCCCAGTTCAACCCCATCGCCTTCTCGCTCGGCCCGCTCAAGGTGCGCTGGTACGGCCTGATGTATCTGACCGGCTTCATGCTCTTCCTCTGGCTGGGTCGGCTGCGGGCGAAAAAGTTTCCACTGCGCGGCTTCACCGCTCAAAGCCTCGACGATCTGCTGTTCTATGGCGTGCTCGGCGTGGTCATCGGCGGACGGCTGGGCCAGGTGCTGTTCTACGAGCCCGGCTACTACTTCTCCCATCCGCTGGAAATAGTCGCCGTCTGGAAGGGCGGCATGAGTTTCCACGGCGGCTTTCTCGGCGTCCTGCTGGCGATGGCGCTGTACGCCAAAAAGACCGGCCAGACCTTCTTCGAGGTGACCGATTTCATCGCGCCGCTGGTGCCGCTGGGACTGGCCGCCGGACGCATCGGCAACTTCATCAATGGCGAGCTGTGGGGCCGGGTCGCCGACCCTTCCCTGCCCTGGGCGATGGTCTTTCCCTGGGTGGACAATCAGCCGCGCCACCCCTCGCAGATCTACGAGTTCCTCGGCGAAGGCCTGACCTTGTTCCTGATCCTCTGGTGGTTTTCGGCCAAACCGCGGCCGAGGGCGGCGATCTCCGGCGCATTCATGATCGGCTACGGCGTCTTGCGCTTTGTCGCCGAATATTTCCGCGAACCCGATGCCGGCATCTTCGGCCATTCCTACATCGTCAGCATGGGGCAATGGCTGTCCCTGCCGATGATCGTGATCGGTATTTTCTTATTGCGCTGGTCGCGCGGCAAGCCGGTGGCGTAAACCATGACGCAACGCCCCTTCGAAATCCTCGGCATCCAGCACATCGCCATCGGCGCGCCGGACAAGGCGCGCTTAAAGCGCCTGTGGGTAGACATGCTGGGACTGACGGTCACCGGCAACTATGCCGCCGAGAGGGAGAACGTAGACGAGGACATCACGACGCTGGGCAGCGGCCCGAGCCAGGTCGAGGTCGACCTGATGCAGCCGCTGGACCCTAACAAGAAGCCGGCCGTCCATGAACCACCGTTGAACCATGTCGGGCTGTGGGTGGACGACCTGCCCGCCGCCGTCGCCTGGCTCACGACCCAGGGCGTGCGCTTCGCCCCGGGCGGCATCCGGCGGGGCGCGGCCGGCCACGACATCACCTTCCTCCATCCCAAAGCCAACGACGCCTTCCCGATCGCCGGCGAAGGCGTGCTGATCGAACTGGTGCAGGCGCCGTCGGCAGTCGTCGCTGCGCTCGGGCGCAGAAAGAAATCATGAACAGCGTACTGCTGGAAATCGACGGCGCCATCGCCACCCTCACCCTGAACCGGCCCGAGTCCCTGAACGCACTGGATCGCGCGATGAGTCTGGAGCTGTCGGCGCTCACCTCGCGCCTGGAGGACGACGACAGCGTCCGCTGCGTGGTGCTCCAGGGCGCCGGGGAACACTTCATGGCCGGCGGCGACATCAAGTTCTTCCACCAGGGACTGGACGAGCCGCAGGACGTCCGCAAGCTGCAGATGGAACACCTGATCGGCGAGGTGCACACCACGGTGACGCGGCTGCGGCGCATGCCCAAGCCGGTGATCGCCAGCGTCGGCGGTGCCGTCGCCGGCTTCGGCGTATCGCTGATCTGCGCCTGCGATCTGGCGCTCGCCGCCGACAGCAGCTACTTCACTCTGGCTTACTGCCACATCGGCACCTCGCCCGACGGCGGCGCCACCTACGCGCTGCCGCGCCTCGTCGGGGTCAAGCAGGCGATGGAGATTGCGCTCCTGGGCGAGCGCTTCGACGCCCGCCGGGCGCTGGAACTGGGGCTCGTAAACCGGGTGGTGGCGGCGGCCGAGCTGGCCGCGGAAACGCGCAAGCTGGCGGAGAGGCTGGCTGCGGGGCCGACCGCGGTCTATGGCCGCACCAAGCGGCTGATCAACGAGTCGTTGAGCCACAGCCTGGTCGAACAGTTGCAGGCAGAGCAGGATTGCTTCGCCGAATCGGCCGCCGACGCGGATTTCGCCGAGGGCGTGCGCGCCTTCGTCGCCAAGCGCAAGCCGAAGTTCATCGGCCGCTAGGGAGCTCAGGCCAGGACGTCGTTCAACTGCTCCAGGTGCTCGGCGAGATCCTCGGCATCGACCAGCTCGCGCGGCGACGCGTCGCGCATGGAGAACACCCCGATCAGCTTCGCCGTCGGAGAGAGCAGCGGCAGATGCCTGAAGCCGTGCTTCCGCATCAACAGTACGGCATCGGAAACGAGGGTTTCCGGCGGCACGGACAAGGGATTCCGGGTCATCACCTCCGCCACCCGCGTCGACTTCGGGTCGAGCGCCTGGGCGACGACCTTGTTCAGCAGGTCGCGCTCGGTGAAGATGCCGACCATCGCGCCCTCGGCGTCGACGATCAGAATGCTGCCGCAGTGCGCCTGGGTCATGATCCTGGCCGCTTCGAAGATGCTCGCCTCCGGGGAGACGGTGACGACGTGGCTCTGGGAAATCGACTGAAGTACCGTCCGTTCGGTCATGATGCTCCTCCTCGAGTCAGCGCAGACGGGTGCGAGACATCAGCATCCTATCGCCGGTCAGAATTGTCAACGTATTTGGACCGGCTCACCTGAAGGCGATGATGGCCTGATCCACCGCCAGGCTGTCGCCTGGCTTGGCCAGGATCCGGTCGACGATACAGTCCTGGTCGGCCTTCAGCGTGTTCTCCATTTTCATCGCCTCGATCACCGCCAGCTTCTCCCCGGCCTTGACCGCCTGGCCGGGCGCGACGCCGACCTCGGTGAGCAGACCCGGCATCGGCGAGAGCAGGAACTTCGACAGGTCGGGCGGCGCCTTGACCGGCATCAGCGCCTGGAGCGCGGCGGCGTGCGCGGATAGCACCAACGCGTCGGCCTGTGTTCCCCAGTGGCACAGACGGTAGCGCAGACCGATGCGCTCGACCTGCATGCAGAAGTCGCTGCCGTTGATGCTGCCGCGATACAGCGTCTGGCCGAACTGCCATGGGCTGAGCACCCGATAGTTCTCGCCGCGGTAGGCGACATCCACGCCGCCCGGGCAGGGAGCGGCGACCACCGGGTGCTGCTCGCCGTGGAGCAGCACCACGAAATCGTCTCCGGGCGAGTATTCGTGCCCGGGCAACTGGCCGCTGATCGTGGCGCTGCGCTCCAGGTGGCGGCGGTGCAGCGCGGCGGCGACCACGACCAGCATGGCCGGATCGTCGTGGGGCGCGTCGGCGGCGTCGAAGCCGTGCGGATACTCCTCGCCGATCAGGCCGGTGTTGAAGTTGCCGGAGAGGAAACGCGGGTTCTGCATCAGCGCCGACTGGAAGGCGATGTTGGCGGACACGCCGCGGATCACGAAGGCATTCAAGGCGTCGCGCATGCGCGCGATGGCCTGCTCGCGGCTGGCGCCGTGCACGATCAGCTTGGCGATCATCGGGTCGTAGTGCATCGAGATCTCGCCACCCTCGGCCACGCCGGTATCGACGCGCACCCGCGTCGCCAGACCCGGCGGCTCCTCCGCCGGCGGCTGGAATTTCACCAGGCGTCCGATCGAGGGCAGGAAGTTCCTGAACGGATCCTCGGCGTTGATCCGGCATTCGATCGCCCAGCCTTCCAGACGGATGTCCGCCTGGCCGAAGGCGAGCTTTTCGCCCGCCGCGACCCGGATCATCTGCTCGACCAGATCGAGGCCGGTGATCAGTTCGGTGACCGGGTGCTCGACCTGCAGCCGGGTGTTCATCTCCAGGAAGTAGAAGGAGCGGTCGCGGCCGACGACGAACTCGACCGTGCCCGCTGACTGGTACTGGACCGCTCTGGCCAGCGCCACCGCCTGCTCGCCCATGGCGCGGCGCGTCGCTTCGTCGAGGAAGGGGCTGGGTGCCTCTTCGACCACCTTCTGATGACGACGCTGCAGCGAGCACTCGCGCTCCCACAGATAGACCAGGTTGCCGTGACCGTCGCCCAGCACCTGGATCTCGATGTGGCGCGGCTCCTCGATGAACTTCTCGATGAACACCCGGTCGTCGCCGAAGCTGTTCCGCGCCTCGTTGCGGCAGGCCTGGAAGCCCTCCCGCGCCTCCGCCTCGTTCCAGGCCACGCGCAGGCCCTTGCCGCCGCCGCCGGCCGAGGCCTTGATCATCACCGGATAGCCGATGCCCGCCGCGATCCTCACCGCCTGCTCGGCATCCTCGATCACGTCGGTGTAGCCGGGGATGGTGTTGACCCTGGCCGCCAGCGCCAGTCTCTTCGACGCGATCTTGTCGCCCATGGCGCTCATCGCGTGGGCCTTGGGGCCGATGAAGACGATGCCCGCCGCCTCCAGGCGGGAACAGAATTCGGCGTTCTCGGAGAGGAAGCCGTAGCCCGGATGCACCGCTTCGGCGCCGGTCTGCCGGCAAGCCTCGATGATCTTGTCGATCGAGAGATAGGACAGCTTCGAGGCCGCCGGGCCGATGCACACAGACTCGTCGGCCAGCTCGACGTGGCGCGCGAAGCGGTCGGCCTCGGAATAGACCGCGACGGTGGCGATGCCCATCCTGCGTGCGGTCTTGATGACTCTGCACGCTATCTCCCCTCTATTGGCGATCAGTATCTTTTCAAACATGAAAATCTCCTTTCACCACCGAGACATCAAGAAGGGCAAACCTCTGGCAAGAATCGTCACGGCTACCGTCCGGAGTTTGGTTTTCTTGGTGCAACTTGGCGAGCTTGGTGTCTTGGTGGTGAGCTGTTTTCACAGCGGAATGTTGCCGTGCTTGCGCCATGGATTCTCCAGCTTCTTGTTTTTCAGCATCGCCAGCGAGCGGCAGATGCGCTTCCTGGTCTCGTTGGGCATGATCACGTCGTCGATGAAGCCGCGATGGCCGGCGATGAAGGGATTGGCGAACTTCTGCCGGTATTCCTCGGTGCGCTCGGCGATCTTCTCGGCGTCGCCGATGTCCTTGCGGAAGATGATCTCGACCGCTCCCTTGGGCCCCATCACCGCGATCTCGGCGCTGGGCCAGGCGAAGTTCACGTCGCCGCGCAGGTGCTTGGAGGCCATCACGTCGTAGGCGCCGCCGTAGGCCTTGCGCGTGATCACGGTGATCTTGGGCACGGTGCATTCGGCGTAGGCGTAGAGCAGCTTGGCGCCGTGCTTGATGATGCCGCCGTATTCCTGGGCAGTGCCGGGCATGAAGCCGGGGACATCGACGAAGGTGATCACCGGGATGTTGAAGGCGTCGCAGAAGCGCACGAAGCGCGCCGCCTTGATCGAGGACTTGATGTCCAGGCAGCCGGCCAGCACCAGCGGCTGGTTGGCGACGATGCCGGCGGTCTGGCCCTCCATCCGGGCGAAGCCGATGACGATGTTCTTGGCGTACTCGGGCTGGAGCTCGAAGAAGTCGGCGTCGTCGGCCACCTTGACGATCAGCTCCTTGATGTCGTAGGGCTGGTTGGCGTTGGCCGGCACCAGCGTGTCGAGCGAGGGGTCCAGACGCTCGGCCGGATCTTGCGTGGCGCGCGTGGGCGGGCTCTCGCGGTTGTTTTGCGGCAGGTAGTTGAAGAAGCGGCGCAGCATCAGGAGCGCCTCGACGTCGTTCTCGAAGGCGAGATCGGCCACCCCCGAGCGGGTGCTGTGGCTCACCGCGCCGCCCAGCTCCTCGGCGCTCACCTCCTCGTGGGTCACGGTCTTGACCACCTCCGGTCCGGTGACGAACATGTAGGAAGTGTCCTTGACCATGAAGATGAAGTCGGTCATCGCCGGGCTATACACCGCGCCGCCGGCGCTGGGGCCCATGATCATCGAGATCTGCGGCACCACGCCGGAAGCCAGGACGTTCTTCTGGAACACGTCGGCGTAGCCGCCCAGAGAGGCCACGCCCTCCTGGATGCGCGCGCCGCCCGAGTCGTTCAGGCCGATCACCGGCGCTCCGACCTTCAGCGCGTGGTCCATCACCTTGCAGATCTTCTCGGCGTGGGCTTCCGACAGGGCGCCGCCGAACACCGTGAAGTCCTGCGAATAGACGAACACCATGCGCCCGTTGATGGTGCCGTAGCCGGTCACGACGCCGTCGCCGGGCACCTTCTGCGCGTCCATGCCGAAGTCGCTGCAGCGGTGCTCGACGAACATGTCCCACTCCTCGAAGCTGGCCGGATCGAGCAGCAGTTCGATGCGCTCGCGCGCGGTGAGCTTGCCCTTGGCGTGCTGCGCGGCGACGCGCTGGGCACCGCCGCCGGCGCGGGCCTGTTCGCGCTTTTCTTCGAGCTGCCGGATGATGCTATTCATGATCAGACTCCCTTCAAGACCGTAGATTCAAACACGCCAGCAACTGGTCGGCCGCGGCAACCGGCGTCGTCTTGCCGCTCTCGACGGCGGCGGACAGCCCCGGCAACGCCGCCTTTACCCCCGGGTCGCTCCTGAAGCGCGCCATCAGCGCCGAGTCGATCAAGGTCCACATCCAGGCCAGGGCCTGACGGCGACGCTTGGCCTCGAACTCGCCGGAGGATTGCATCGCCGTCCGGTATTCCTCGATCGCCTGCCACGACGCGGCGATCGCCTCGTCCCTGGCGGCGCTGACCGGCAACACCCGCGCTTGCCAGAATTTCGAGCTCGGGCGCAACAGGCTCAGCGCATTCTTCATCTGGACGCAGGCGAGCTCCGCCGCTTTCGGGTCGAGGTCGGCCTTGTTCACCAGCACCAGATCGGCCAGCTCGACGATGCCCTTCTTCAGCGCCTGCAGCTCGTCGCCGGCGTTGGGCAGCTGCATCAGCACGAAGACGTCGGTCATGCCGGCCACCGCCGTCTCGTTCTGGCCGACGCCGACGGTCTCGACGATCACCACGTCGAAGCCCGCCGCTTCGCACACCAGGATCGCCTCGCGCGTCTTGCCGGCGACGCCGCCGAGATGGCCGCCGGCGGGCGACGGCCGGATGAATGCCTCCTGGCGCATCGACAGCCGCTCCATGCGCGTCTTGTCGCCGAGGATGGAACCGCCCGAGCGCGACGAGGAGGGATCGACGGCGAGCACGGCAAGGCGATGGCCGCGCCCGATCAGGTACAAGCCCAGCGCTTCGATCAGGGTCGATTTGCCGACGCCGGGGGCGCCCGAGATGCCCACCCGGATCGATCGCCCGGCGTGCGGCAGCAGCGCTTCGAGCACGCGGGAAGCGCGCACCGCGTGATCGGCCCGGCTCGACTCGACCAGGGTGATGGCCTTGGCCAGGGCGCGCCGGCGCCCCGCCAGTACCTCCCCGACCAGCGCCGCATCGTCCATCTCCTTCACACGCTGGCGGGCGCGTGGGCGGCGCCGATGGCCCGCAGCACGTCGTGGGCGCAGCGAAGGATGGGCGTGCCCGGGCCGAAAATGCCCTTGGCCCCGGCGGCGAGGAGAAAGGCGTGGTCCTGCGCCGGCACGACGCCGCCGACGAACACCACGATGTCGCCGGCACCCTGGTCCTTGAGCGCTCTGATCAGGGCGGGGACCAGGGTCTTGTGACCGGCCGCCAGGGTGGACACGCCGACGGCGTGGACGTCGTTTTCCACCGCCTGGCGGGCGGCTTCCTCTGGGGTCTGGAACAGCGGCCCGATGTCGACGTCGAAGCCCAGGTCGGCGAGCGCGGAGGCGACCACCTTGGCGCCGCGGTCGTGGCCGTCCTGGCCGAGTTTGGCGACCATGATGCGCGGGCGGCGCCCTTCGGCCGCGGCGAAGGTCTCGATCTGCGCCTTGAGTCCCGCCCAGTCGCCATCCGCCTCGAAAGCGGCGCCATAGACGCCGGAGACCACTTGGTTGTCGGCGCGGTGCCGGCCCCAGACGCTCTCCAGCGCATCCGAAATCTCGCCGACGGTGGCGCGCGCCCGGCTGGCAACGATGGACAGCTCCAGCAGGTTGCCGGCACCGCTCCTGGCAGCCTCGGTCAGCGCCGCGAGCGCCGCGGCCACCGCGCCCGGATCACGCCCGGCGCGCAGGCGCGCCAGGCGCTCCACCTGCGCCTCGCGTACCGCGTGGTTGTCTACGTCGAGAAATTCGATGTCGTCTTCCTGCTTCAGTTGGTACTTGTTCACGCCGACGATGACGTCCAGTCCGGCGTCGATCCGCGCCTGCTTCTCGGCGGCGCAACTCTCGATCTTGAGCTTGGCCCAGCCCGAGTCGACGGCCTTGGTCATGCCGCCCATCGCCTCGACTTCCTCGATGATCTTCCAGGCGCTGTCGGCGATGTCCTGGGTCAGCTTCTCCATCATGTAGGAGCCCGCCCAGGGATCGATCGCGCGGCAGATATTGCTCTCCTCCTGGATGATCAGCTGGGTGTTGCGCGCGATGCGCGCGGAGAATTCGGTGGGCAGCGCGATCGCCTCGTCTAACGAGTTGGTGTGCAGCGACTGGGTGCCGCCGAACACCGCGGCCATCGCCTCGATGGTGGTGCGCACCACGTTGTTGTAAGGGTCCTGCGCCGCCAGCGACCAGCCCGAGGTCTGGCAGTGGGTGCGCAGCATCAGCGACTTGTCGCTCTTGGCGCCGAAGCCCTTCATGATCCGCCACCACAGGAGCCGCGCCGCGCGCAGCTTGGCGACCTCCAGGTAGAAGTTCATGCCGATGCCGAAGAAGAAGGACAGGCGGCCGGCGAAGGCATCCACGTCCATGCCGCTGGCAATCGCCGTCCGCACATACTCCTGGCCGTCGGCCAGGGTGAGGGCGAGCTCCAGCGCCTGGGTCGCGCCGGCTTCCTGGATGTGGTAGCCGGAGATCGAGATCGAGTTGAACCTCGGCATGCGCCTGGCCGTGTAGGCGATGATGTCGGCGACGATGCGCATCGACGGCCCGGGCGGATAGATATAGGTGTTCCTGACCATGAACTCCTTCAGGATGTCGTTCTGGATGGTCCCGGAGAGCTGTTCCTGGGCCACGCCCTGCTCCTCGGCGGCCACGACGTAGCCGGCCAGCACCGGCAGCACGGCGCCGTTCATGGTCATCGACACCGACACCTGGTCGAGCGGTATGCCGTCGAACAGCACCTTCATGTCCTCGACCGAGTCGATCGCGACCCCGGCCTTGCCGACGTCGCCGGTCACGCGCGGATGATCCGAGTCGTAGCCGCGGTGGGTGGCCAGATCGAAGGCCACCGAGACGCCCTGGCCGCCGGCGGCCAGCGCCTGGCGGTAGAAGGCATTGGATGCCTCGGCGGTGGAAAAGCCGGCGTACTGGCGTATCGTCCACGGGCGCACTGCGTACATCGTCGCCTGCGGGCCGCGCAGGAAGGGCGCGAAACCGGGCAGGGTATCGGCGTAGGGCAAGCCCTTGACGTCGGCCGCGGTCGTCAGCGCCTTGACCGTGATGCCCTCGGGCGTCACCCAATCGAGCGCCGAGACGTCGCCGCCGGGCGTGGATTTGGCGGCGGCGCGGGCCCAGTCCTGCAGCGAGGGCAGCTTCACCTCGGGATACTTGCTCATCGTCGTCCCTTTCCTGCGTTGGTCCGCCATTATCAATGGCGGCGTGCTGTTGCGCGAAATGCTTGACATCGCTGAGTCGTAATAATACTGTATCCATAATTATGAATGCAACCACGGAATTTCCCGCCACCTCCGATCTGGCCGCCCCCGCCCTCTACGAACAGGTCGCGGAGCGCCTGAGGAACCGCATCTACGCCCACGAGCTGGCGCCCGGCGCCTGGATCGACGAGCAGGCGCTGGCCCAGGAATACGGCATCAGCCGCACGCCGATGCGCGAAGCGCTGAAGGTGCTGGCCGCGGAGGGGCTGGTGCAATTGAAGCCGCGCCGCGGCTGCTACGTCACCGAATTGTCCGAACGCGATCTCGACGAGATATTCCCGGTGATGGCACTGCTCGAAGGGCGCTGCGCCTTCGAGGCGGCGCAGCGGGCGAATAGCGATGATCTGGCGCATCTGGCGGCGCTCCACGAGCGGCTGGAGCAGTTTGCCGCCGCCGGCGACGCCGACCGCTTCTTCGAGGCCAACCAGGCGTTTCACCTGGCAGTTCAGCAACTGGCCGGCAACCGCTGGCTGTCCCAACTGATCAACGACACGCGCAAGCTGATGAAGCTCACCCGCCGGGATTCGCTGCGCCTGGAAGGGCGCCTGAAACAGTCGCTCGTCGAGCACCGGGCGATCCTCAGAGCCATCCAGAGGCACAACGCCAACGATGCCGGCCGACTGATGCAAAATCATCTGCTCTCCGGCCGCGCCGCCCTGGCAAAGTTGAAATTGGCCGGCTGACAGAAGGGTTTCGACATGAACGACAGCATCGTCCGCCGCGGCCTGAAACGGATGCGCGATCTGGCCGGCGCCCAGCCGCAGGCCGGCGATCGACAACTCACCCATCGGCAATTGCAGCAGCTGCGCCAGCAGTTGCAGGAGTGCGCTGATGAACTGGGCGGCGCGGTCTCGGCCCGGCAGCGCGCGGCCCGGCTGGGGGCCAGCTATCTGCGCCTGGACGACGCCGGACGGCGCGAATTCCTGCGCCTGATCGCGCTCGAATTCGGGCCCGAGCCAGCGGTGGTCGCGACCGCCCACGCCGCCTACCAGGCGGCCGTCGGCACGTCCGGACAGTGGGACGCCGAGGCGGACTTGCGCTCGGCGCTGCGCTCGCCACGGCTGCGCATCCTCACCCAGTTCACCGCTCTGCCCCAGGGGGTCAAGGTCCTGGTCGATCTGCGCGCCGATCTGCTGCGTTATCTCGACCATCACCCCGAGCTCTCGGCGCTCGATCATGAACTGGAGGTGCGCCTGACCGACTGGTTCGACGTCAGTTTCCTGGAACTCGCGCGCATCACCTGGAACTCGCCGGCAGCGCTGCTGGAGAAGCTGATCCGGTATGAAGCGGTGCACGAGATCCGCTCCTGGGAGGACATGCGCAACCGCCTCGACTCGGACCGGCGCTGCTACGCCTTCTTCCATCCGCGGATGCCCAAGGAGCCGCTGATCTTCGTCGAGGTGGCGCTCACCGATCACCTCGCCGGCAGCATCCAGGCGCTGCTCGACGAGACGGCGCCGGTGTTCGACGCCAAGCGCGCCGACACCGCCATCTTCTACTCGATCTCCAGCACCCAGCCTGGGCTGCGCGGCGTGTCTTTCGGCAACTTTCTGCTCAAGCGCGTGATCGAGGATTTGCAGCGCGACTTCCCGCGCTTGAAGACCTTCGCCACCCTGTCGCCGCTGCCGCAGTTCTCGGCCTGGGTCAAGCACACGCCCGAGGCGCTCGCCGGCATCGAGCTCGACGCCAAGGCCCTGGCTGCCGGCGAGTGGCGCCACGACGCCAAGCGCGCCCGGCGCCTGCGCGAGCCGCTGTCGCGGCTGGCGGCGCGCTATCTGCTGGAAGCCCGGCACAATGGCCGCCCTCATGATCCGGTGGCGCGCTTCCACCTGGGCAACGGCGCCCGCGTCGAGCGTGTGAACTGGCTCGCCGACAGCAGCCAGAGGGGACTGCAGCAATCCTTCGGGCTGATGGTAAACTACCTCTACGATCCGGACGCGATCGAAAACAACGTCGAGGCCTACCTTGCCGATGGCGCCGTTGCCGCCTCGGCGACGGTGCGGCGGCAGGCCAGGGTCCGGAAGTGACCAAGCCTAGGATATGAACGACGCCAATCTCTACAGCCTGCTGCGCTCGCATTTTCCCGAGAACCTCGACGCCCCCTGCCTGATCCTGCCCGACGGCCGCGCCTGGACCTACGGCGACATCGATCAGGCCTGCGGCCGGATCGCCGGGCTGATCGCGGCCTTAGGCCTGTTGCCCGGCGACCGGGTCGCGGTGCAGGTGGAAAAGTCGCCGGAGGCATTGCTGCTGTACCTCGCCTGTCTGCGCGCCGGCACGGTGTTCCTGCCGCTCAATCCTGCCTACCAGCGCCACGAGCTGGACTACTTCCTGAAGGATGCCAGGCCCGGCCTGTTCGTGTGCCGGCCGCAGATGCAGGAACTGGCCGAGGAACTGGCGGCCGGCACCGGCGTCGCCCACGTGCTGGCCCTGAACGATGACGGCCGCGGCAGCCTGATCGACGGTGCCGCGGCGCAGAACGAAGCCCTGCCCGTCGTGCCCAGGCGGGACGACGATCTCGCCGCGATTCTCTACACCTCGGGCACCACCGGCCGCGCCAAGGGCGCGATGCTGAGCCACCGCAATCTCGCCGCCAACGCCCGGGTGCTCTCTTCCTACTGGCGCTTCAAGCCCGATGACGTGCTGCTGCACATGCTGCCGATCTATCACGTGCATGGCCTGTTCGTGGCCAGTCACTGCGCCCTGATGAGCGGCTCGGCGATGCTCTTCGAGCCGAGGTTCGATTCGAGGCGGGCGCTGCAACTGCTGCCGCACGCGACCGTGTTCATGGGTGTGCCCACCTATTACGTGCGCCTGCTCTGCGAACCCGGCTTCGACCAGGGGCTCTGCGCCGGGATGCGCCTGTTCGTCTCCGGCTCCGCCCCCCTGGCGACCGAAACCTTCGATGCATTCCGGGAGCGGACCGGGCACACCATACTCGAACGTTACGGCATGACCGAGGGCGGCATGTTCACTTCCAATCCGTATCAGGGCGAGCGCCGTCGCGGCACCGTCGGCCTGCCGCTGCCCGGTACCGAACTGCGCCTCGTCGCCGATGACGGCCAGCCGGTGCAAAACGGCGAGGTCGGCCGGATCGAGGTGCGCGGCGACAATGTCTTCGTCGGCTACTGGCAGATGCCGGACAAGACCGCCGAGGAATTTTCACCCGGCGGCTGGTTCAGGACCGGCGATCTGGGCAGCACGGACCCCGAAGGCTACCTCAGCATCGTCGGCCGCTCCAAGGATCTGGTCATCACCGGCGGCCTCAACGTCTATCCGAAGGAGATCGAGACGCTGATCGACGCGCTGCCCGGCGTCTTCGAATCGGCGGTGATCGGCCTGCCCGATGCCGACTTCGGCGAAGCGGTGACGGCGGTGGTGGTGTCCAGGGACGGGGCGACGCTCGGAGCGGCGGACATCATCGCCGCCCTGAAGGGGCAGGTGGCCAACTTCAAGGTGCCCAAGCGGGTATTCTTCGTTTCCGAACTGCCGCGCAACGCCATGGGCAAGGTGCAGAAGAACCGCTTGCGCCAGGACTTCAGTCGTATTTAATTCAGGTATAAAGTTTATTTCTTGGTCGATTGCGTCGCCGGGTGTATTTTGCTTCTGCCCACCGATGGCACCTCACTAACCAAGGAGACAAACCATGACCGCAATCCCCGTAAGCCGATCGATTCCCGCGTGGCAGAAGAGCGCACTGGTGTTCCTGGCATTGGCGGCCATTGGCGCCGTGCTGATGTTCCCGGCCGCCAGCCATGCCGCCGCGAAGGCCAAGGCGGTGTCGGCCGACAAGGTGGTGTTCCAGGTCAGCGACGGCGACCCGAAGAAATGGAACCTGGCCTTGAACAACATCAACAACGTCCAGGAAGCGCTGGGCAAGGGCAAGGTCAAGGTAGAGCTGGTCGCCTATGGTCCGGGTATCGGCATGCTCAGGATGGAGTCCGAGGTCGGCAACCGGGTCAATGACGCCGTCGCCAGCGGCGTCAAGATCGTCGCCTGCGAGACCACGATGCGTGCGCTGAAGCTGACCAAGAAGGACATGCTGGACAGCATCGGCTATGTCCCCGGCGGCGTCATCGAGCTGATGAAGCGCGAGCACGAAGGCTACGCCTACATCCGCCCATGAGGCGCGCGATGCCGCTGCCTGTGCGGTGAGCGAAGATCCGGCCGGCCCGGGACTCGACTGGGGCCGGATCGAGACCGTCCTGCTCGACATGGACGGCACCCTGCTCGATCTCAATTTCGACAATCACTTCTGGCAGCGGCACGTGCCGCTCGCCTACGCCCAGGCCCGCGAACTGCCGCTGGCGGCGGCCCAGGAGGAACTGGCGGGGCGCTACCGGGCCCGGGCCGGAACGCTCGCCTGGTACTCGGTCGATCACTGGGCGGCCGAACTGGAGCTCGACATCATGCAGCTCAAGGCGGAGGTGGCGCATTTGATCGCGATCCATCCCCGCGTCACCGACTTCCTCACCGCCGCGCGCGCCGCATCCAAGCGCCTGGCGCTGGTGACCAACGCGCACCACAAGAGCCTGGCGCTGAAGATGGACAGAACCGGCCTGTCCGGCTATTTCGACGCGCTCATCAGCTCCCACGAGCTGGGTCTGCCCAAGGAGGATCCGGCGTTCTGGCCAAAGCTGCAACGGTATTTCCCGTATGATCCGGCGACCACGCTGCTGGTGGACGACAGTCTGCCGGTGCTGGATTCGGCGGCGAGCGCCGGCATCGCGCACCTCGTCGCGGTGCTGCGCCCCGACACCCAGTTGCCGGCCAAGGACACCGGTGGTTATGCCGCCATCGACCACTTCGGCACGCTGATTCCGGGACTATGATTCCACAGACAGGAGAAAGACGATGACCATAGCATTGTGGTGCGTACTGATCGCGGCGCTGCTGCCCTACGTCTGGGGCAGCTTGTCGAAGAGCGGCGGCAGCTACGACAACGCCCGGCCGCGGCTGCAGCAAAAGACCGGCTGGCGCCAGCGGGCCGACTGGGCGCAGCAGAACAGTTGGGAGGCCTTCGCACCGTTCGCGGCGGCGGTGCTGATCGCCCACTGGACGCACGCCCGGCAGCCGACGGTCGATCTCCTGGCCGGGCTGTTCATCGTCTTCCGCATCGGCCACGGCATCGCCTACCTGGCCGACCGGGCGAGCTTGCGCTCGCTCGCCTGGAGCGCCGGCTTCTGCTGTGTCCTGGGCCTGTTCGTCGCCGCCGCGCAGGCTTAGGCCAATCCCAGCTTCTGCGCCAGGCCGATGCGCTGCAGCTTGCCGGTCGGGCCCTTGGGCAGATCGGTCATGAACAGGATCTTCCTCGGCACCTTGAAATCGGCCAGGTGCAGGCCGGCGAATTCGCGCAGCTCGCGCTCGCTCGCCTCCATTCCCGGGCGCAGCACCACCACGGCGCCGGGCTCCTCGCCCAGCTTCTCGTGCGGTATCGCGAAGGTCACCACCTGGGCAACCGCCGGATGGTCCATCAGCACCTCGTCTACCTCGCGCGGCGAGAATTTCTCGCTGCCGCGGTTGATGATCTCCTTCAGCCTGCCGGTGATGCTGACGTAACCCTGGTCGTCAATGACGCCCTGGTCGCCGGTACGAAACCAGCCGTCGGTGAAGTTCTCGGCGTTGGCCCGCGGGTTGTTCTCGTAGCCGGCGGTGACGTTGGCGCCGCGGATGACGATTTCGCCGGTGATTCCGTGTCCCAGAATCTTGCCGCGCTCGTCCATGATCGCCACCTCGGGGCCGGCGGCGACACCGACCGTGCCGGGTTTCCTGGCTCTGGGCGGCAGCGGATTGCTGCACATCTGGTGCGCGGCTTCGGTCATGCCGTAGGCCTCGATCAGCGGCGCATTGAAGGTCTGCTCCAGTTCCCGGATCACCTGCGGCGGGATAGACGAAGAGGAAGAACGGATCAGGCGCAGCGGATTCCGGGCGATGATCTCCTTGTTGTGTCCGGCGCGGGAGAGGATGGTCTGGTGCATGGTCGGCACGGCGGTGTACCAGGTCGGCCTGCCCTCGTCCATCCAGCCGAAGAACCGGAGGGCGTTGAAGGCCGGCGGGCAGAACACGTAGGAACCCGCCGACAGCGGTGCGAGCAGGCCGGCGATCAGGCCGTGGATGTGGAACAGCGGCATGACGTTGAGGCCGCGGTCGGCGGCGGAAAACTGCAGCGCCGCGCTGATGTTGCCGGCGGAGGCGGCGACGTTGGCCTGGGTCAGCGGCACCAGCTTGGGCCGCGCCGTCGAGCCCGAGGTGTGCAGGATCAGCGCCACGTCGTCGGCCTCGGCGAAGCCGCCTTGGCCAAGCCCGCCCGCGGCGACGGCGCCGCCGCGCAGCGACAGCTCGAAGCTGCCGGCGCCGCTCGCCGGCGTCGGCGCCAGGTCGAGCACGGCGATGCCGTGCTGCTGCGCCACCGCGATCGCGGGCGAATCGCTGCCCGCCTCGACGATCAGCGCCTTGGCACCCAGGTCGGGCAGGTTGAAGGCGAACTCGTCGCTGCGGTAGCCGGGATTGAGCGGCGCCGCGGTGGCGCCGCAGGCCACGGCGAGAAAGGCGCTGCCCGCCTCGAGGCTGTTTTTCAGCACGATGGCGACGCGGTCGTTGCGGCCGATGCCGAAGGCGTTCAGGGCGGCGATGGTACGGACAATCAGCCGGCGCAGTTGGCGGTAGTCGAGGTCCGGGGCGCCTGGGGCGCCGATCGCCGGTGCGTCGTCGGCGCCGGTGGAGAGCAGTTCGGTCAGTGTGGTGCAGCGGGTCATGACGATTCCTTCGGTATTAAATTTGGTTCAGATGGCCTCGATCCTGAGGCGGCCGTGCTGCTCCTGCAGCGTCCTGGCGAGCAGGCTCACGGCGGCGTAGATCGCATCGATGTGGGGGGTGGGCAGATCGGTGATGCGCCCCAGTTCGACCACCGAACCGATCAGCGCGGCGATCTCGGGCGCGCGCCCCGCCTCGACGTCCTGCAGCATCGAGGTCTTGTGCCGGCCCACCGCTTCGGCGCCGGCGATGCGCTTCTCCAGGGAGACCCGGAAGCGGATGCCGAGCTTCTCGCCTACCGCCTGCGCCTCGCTCATCATTTTCGCCAGCAGATCCCGGGTCAGCGGAAACCGGCAGATGTCCACCAGGGTCGCGTGGCTGAGCGCGCTGATCGGATTGAAGCTCAGGTTACCCCACAGCTTGGTCCAGATTTCCGAGCGGATGTCGGTGAGCAGCGGCGCCTTGAAGCCGGCGCGGCGCAGCGTCTCTGCCAGCGCCAGCAGACGCGGCGTCTCGGTGCCGTCGATCTCGCCCACCGAGAAGCGATTGCCCTCGATGTGATGGAGCACGCCCGGCGCCACGATCTCGGCGGCGGGATAGACCACCGAGCCGAGCACCCGATCCACCGGCAGGTTCGCGGCGATGACGCCGCCCGGATCGACGCTCTCCAGGCAATGGCCCTCGTACGCGCCGCCATGCTTCATGAAGTACCACCAGGGAATGCCGTTTTGCGCCGTCAGCACCGTGGTCTGTTCGTGGTACAGGGCCGGCAGCTCATGGACCACCGCCGCCACCTGGTGCGCCTTCATGCCGAGCACCACCAAATCCTGCAGCCCCGCCTCGGCGATGCGCTCGGTGGCCCTGAGCCTGACCACCGACTCGGTTCCGTCCTCGGCGATCAGCTTCATGCCGTGCTCGCGGATGGCGGCAAGATGCGCGCCGCGCGCGATCAGCGTGACCTCTTCGCCCGCCTGGGCGAGCTTGACGCCCAACAGGCCGCCGATGGAGCCGGCGCCGACTATGCAGATTTTCATCAGGGTTTTCCTGCTTCGAAGATGTTGGTGAGGGTGCCGATGCCGTCTATGGTCACCGCCACGGTGGTGCCCGGACGCATCGGCAGCGCCCCCGAGGAGGTGCCGCAGGCGATGACGTCGCCCGGGGAGAGCGTCAGTTCGCGCGAGATCAGGCTGACGATCCGCGCCGGCGCCAGGATCATGTCGGCGGCGGGGTAGTTCTGCCGTTCGCGGCCATTGACCAGGGTGCGGATGGTGAGCGCAGACCAGTCCAGCCCGGTCGCCACCGCCGGGCCGAACGGACCGAAGCTGTCACAGCTCTTGGCGCGGGTCCATTGCGGGAAGCTGGGATCCTTGTTGAGCAGATCGATCGCGGTCACGTCATTCACGCATGTATAACCGAAGATGCCCGCCGCCGCCTCGTCCTCGCCGGCGTCCCTGAGTCGGCGGCCGATGACGATGCCCAGCTCGCCCTCGTAGATCACCCGGCCGGCGTAGCTCGCCGGCTTCCTGACGATACCGCCGGGTTCGAGCACGCTCCCAGGCGCCTTGATGAAATACAGCGGCTCTTCGGGGATCGCCTGATTCAGCTTCTGCGCGAGTTCGCGGAAGTTGTTCCACAGGCCGATGAACTGGGTCGGCTGCGTCGGGGCGAGCAGGCGCACCGCACCCAGCTTGAGCAATTCGTGCCCCGGTACCGGGGCGCCGAACATGTCACCGTCATGAACGCGTATGGTCTCGCCGTCGGCCTCCAGGGTGCCGAAGCGGGCAACGCCCTGCCGTTCGAATCTGACCCACAGGGCCATCGCTGATTTCCTTTCTGTGCTGGACCGGCCGCGCTGATTCTAGCCAAGCCGCCGGCGCCGAACGATCGATTGCTTCAATGGGAAGATAGAGGCAAACCCCTGAACCCAGGCATTGCCGGCCGCACGACGAAGGCTGCCGCCGATAAAACCAATTTCGCGGATGATTATACAATTGGTTTTCTTGTGCTAGTATTGGTTTCAGTTGGGCAGAAAGATTTCACCGCAGAGTGGATTACCTGATCAAGGGGCGCAGGGCGGGACAAGACCCCCGGAACAGCGCGCAAGGCGAAGGGGCGGATCGAGACCGCCACGAGTTAACTCTTTTACATAGCTTTCCGAGGAGGGACATCAACGTGAGTGCAACTCAAGCGCAGGACCTGACCCAATACACCGGGATGAAAAATCGCTGGATACAATTGATCATGGGCATCATCTGCATGGCCATGATCGCCAACCTGCAGTATGGTTGGACCCTGTTCGTCAATCCGATGCACGACAAGATGGGCTGGACCAAGGCAGCCATCCAGGTCGCCTTTTCCGTTTTCGTGCTCACCGAAACCTGGCTGGTGCCGGTGGAAGGCTGGGCGATGGACAAATTCGGCCCCCGCCCGGTGGTGATGTTCGGCGCCGTCCTGGTGGCGTTGGCCTGGGTCATGAATTCGATGGCCGACTCCCTTGAGTTCCTGTACGTCGCGGCGGTGATCGCCGGCGTCGGCGCCGGCTGCGTCTATGGCACCTGCGTCGGCAACGCCCTGAAGCTGTTTCCGGACAAGCGTGGCCTGGCCGCCGGCCTGACCGCCGCGGGCTTCGGCGCCGGCGCCGCGATCACCATCATCCCGATCTCCAACATGGTGCACACCGCCGGCTATCAGCAGGCCTTCTTCACCTTCGGCCTGCTCCAGGGCGGAGTGATCCTGGTGCTGGCGCTGTTCCTGGTCCGGCCGCCGGTCAAGACCGTCGCCGCAGCGGTCAGCAACAGAGCGAATCCGATGAGCCTGCGCAACTTCACGCCCAAGGAGATGTTGAAGACGCCGGTGTTCTGGCTGCTCTACGTCTGCTTCGTGCTGGTCGCCGCCGGCGGCCTGATGGCCGCGGCGCAGGTCGCTCCGATCGCCAAGGACTACAACGTCGCGAAGCTGCCGATGGACGTCTTCGGCGGCACCATGCCGCTGTTGACCCTGGTCCTGGTGATCGACAACCTGTGCAACGGCTTCACCCGACCCCTGACCGGCTGGATCTCCGACAAGCTCGGGCGCGAGAACACCATGCTGGTGGTGTTCACCGGCGAGGGCGTGGCGATGCTGGGCCTGATGCAGTTCGGCCACGACCCGATCGGCTTCCTGATCTTCGCGCCGCTGATCTTCCTGTGCTGGGGCGAGATCTTCTCCATCTTCCCCGCGGTCAGCGGCGACACCTTCGGTTCCAAGTACGCGGCGGCCAACAACGGCTTCCTCTATACCGCCAAGGGTACCGCCTCGCTGCTGGTGCCGCTGGCCAGCGTGCTGAAGAGCTCCACCGGCAGCTGGGTAGCGGTGCTCTGGGTCGGCGCCTTCATGAGCATCGCCGCCGCTCTGCTGGCCAAGTTCGTGATCATGCCGATGCGGCGGAAAATGATCGACGGCATCAAGGTGGAAGCGGGAGCCTTCCAGTCGGTTTGACGGGACAGCGGCAGCACGGGGGAGGATTCCCCGCCCCATGAAGTAATGCGCGGTGCAGGACCCCGGCGCTGTCGCCCGCTTCCGGGCGGCAGCGCCGGTTTCATTTGATCAACCTGGGACCCCTGGGAGAATGCTCTCTGCGATAGGGGGAAAGAACGAACATGGTCGAAGTGCAGGAACGGACGAAGCAGACGGAGGGTGCCGCGGCCATCCGCGACTACCTGCTCCAGGGCATCACGCAGGGCTCGCTGACGGCCGGGCAGAAGCTGCCCACCGAGCGCGACCTGGCGGAACGCTACAAGGTGCCGCGCAGCGCCGCCCGCAAGATCCTGGCGGGCCTGGAAACCGAAGGCTACATCACGCGCGCCGTGGGCAGCGGCACCTTCGTCGCCGACCAGACGCTGCGCCAGCCCCAGGAACTGCCGCCGATCAACGAGTCCCACGTCAGTCCGGCGCAGATCATGGAGGCGCGCCTGCTGTTCGAGCCGGGCCTGGCCGAGCTGGCCGTGACCAACGCCACCCCCGCCGATTTCGCGCGCTTCGCCGCCTGCCTGGAAAAGTCCGAGGCGGCGCGGACCATCGAGGAGTTCGAGTTGTGGGACGGCGCGCTGCATCAGGCGATCGCCGCGGCCACCCACAACACGCTGGTGATCCGCTTCTTCGAGCTGATCCACACCCTGCGCCAGCAGGCCGAATGGGGCAAGCTGAAGCGACGCAGCCTGACACCCGAGCGCCGACAGGCGACGCGGCGGGAACACCGTGACCTGGTCGAGGCGATCATGGAGCGCGATCCCGAGCGCGCGCGCAAGAGTCTGGCCACGCACCTGCGCAAGGTGCGCGACAACCTGCTCGGCTATTGACGGACAGGATTGCCGCCAATCCCAATTATTGGTATTATTATTTTGGTAATGGTTGCAATTGGTTAAACCAATTTGACGCTTCCACCGGGGCTGAGGAAGCGAGGCGTGCGGGCGTGGTTCAAGGTTTCAGCGTACCCGCGTGCCGGAAACCGCAGGTGGGCGGTATCTACCCCCTGACCACCGTTGCGCCTGAGCGCCACGGATTCGATTAACGCTTTCCAGAAACGGGAGTAGCCATGCAAGACGCAAGCGCCAAGCCGGCCACGACGGCGGCAGAAGACAAGTTGACCGACGGATTTCATCTTCTCATCGACGCCCTGAAACTCAACGGCATCGACACGATCTTCGGCCTGCCCGGCATTCCCATCACGGATTTCACGCGCATGGCGCAAGCCGATGGCATACGGGTGATCTGCTTCCGTCACGAGCAGAACGCCGGCAACGCGGCGGCGGCGGCTGGCTTCCTGAGCGGCAAGCCCGGTATCTGCCTGACGGTTTCCGCGCCGGGTTTTCTGAACGGATTGACCGCGCTGGCCAATGCCACGACCAACTGCTTCCCGATGATCCTGATCAGCGGTTCCAGCGAGCGCGAGATCGTCGACCTGCAGCAGGGCGACTACGAAGAGATGGATCAGCTCGCCATCGCCAAGCCCCTGTGCAAAGCGGCATTTCGCGTGCTCCACGCCGAGGACATCGGTGTCGGTATCGCCCGCGCCATCAGAGCTGCCGTGTCAGGCCGGCCGGGCGGCGTCTATCTTGACCTGCCCGCCAAACTGTTCGCGCAGACCATGGAGGCGGAAGCCGGCAAGCGCTCGTTGATCAAGGTCGTCGATCCGGCGCCGCGCCAGATCCCGGCGCCGGACTCGGTCCAGCGCGCACTTGCGCTGTTGAAGGGCGCCAAGCGCCCGCTGATCGTGCTAGGCAAGGGCGCGGCATACGCCCAGGCCGATGCCGACATTCGCGCCTTCGTCGAAAAGTCCGGCATCCCCTACCTGCCGATGTCGATGGCCAAGGGCCTGCTGCCCGACACGCACCAGCAATCGGCGTCTGCCGCACGTTCTTATGTGCTGCCCGAAGCCGACGTGGTGATGCTGATCGGCGCACGCCTGAACTGGCTGCTCTCACAAGGCAAGGGCAAGACCTGGGGCGGCAAGAGTCCGAAGGAATGGGCAGACAAGCGCTTCATCCAGATAGACATCTCGCCCACCGAGGCTGACAGCAATGTCCGCATCGACGCCCCCGTGATCGGCGACATCGGGTCCTGCGTGGCTGCCCTCCTGGCGGGCATGGGCTCGAACTGGGCAAAGCCGCCCAGCGAGTGGACCAGCGCGGTTGCCGAGCGCAAGGACAAGAACATCGCCAAGATGGCCGAGACCCTGGCCAAGAACCCCTCGCCGATGAACTTCCACAGCGCGCTGAACGTCGTTCGCAATGCGGTGAAGGCGCATCCGGACGCAATCCTGGTCAACGAAGGCGCCAACGCGCTGGACTTCACCCGCAGCATCGTCGACATGTACCAGCCGCGCAAGCGCCTGGACGTGGGCACCTGGGGCATCATGGGGATCGGCATGGGCTTTTCCGTGGCCGCGGCGGTGACCACCGGCAAGCCGGTGATCGCCGTCGAGGGCGACAGCGCCTTCGGCTTTTCCGGCATGGAAGTCGAGACCATCTGCCGCTACAAGCTGCCGGTCTGCGTGATCATCCTGAACAACAACGGCGTCTACAAGGGCACCGACCAGAACCCCGCCGGCGACGACATGGCGCCCACCCAGTTCGTCAAGGACGCCCGCTACGAGATGATGATGCAGGCCTTCGGCGGCGTCGGGGTCAGGGCCACCACCCCCGAGCAACTTGCCGAGGCGCTGGACGAGGCGGTGGCATCGGGCAAGCCGACGCTGATCAACGCGATCATCGACGAGAGCGCGGGGACGGAGAGCGGTCGCATCACCAGCCTCAACCCCAGCACGGCGAAGAAGAAATAATCCACGCACAGAATCAATGAAAGGATAGTCATGAGCAAAGCACTAGACGGGGTTCGCATTCTCGACTTCACCCACGTGCAATCGGGGCCGACCTGCACCCAGCTTCTCGCCTGGATGGGCGCCGACGTGATCAAGGTCGAGCGCGCCGGCGAGGGCGACATCACGCGCGGGCAGCTGCGCGACATCCCCGACGTGGACAGCCTCTACTTCACCATGCTGAACCACAACAAGCGCTCGATCACCCTGGATACCAAGAACCCCAAGGGCAAGGAAGTGCTGGAGACGATGGTCAAGACCTGCGACGTGCTGGTCGAGAATTTCGCGCCCGGCGCGCTCGACCGCATGGGCTTCACCTGGGAGCGCATCCAGGAACTCAACCCGCGCATGGTCGTCGCCTCGGTCAAGGGTTTCGGCCCGGGACCCTACGAGGACTGCAAGGTCTATGAGAACGTCGCGCAATGCGCCGGCGGCGCCGCCTCGACCACCGGCTTCGACGACGGCCCGCCGCTGGTGACCGGCGCGCAGATCGGCGACAGCGGCACCGGGCTGCATCTCGCCCTGGGCATCGTCGCCGCGCTCTACCAGAGGAACAGCACCGGGCGCGGGCAGAAGGTGCTGGCCGCGATGCAGGACGGCGTGTTGAATCTGTGCCGCGTCAAGCTGCGCGACCAGCAACGCCTTGAGCGCACCGGCGTGATGAAGGAATATCCGCAGTATCCGGACGGCCAATTCGGCGAGGCCGTGCCGCGCGCCGGCAACGCCTCGGGCGGCGGCCAGCCGGGCTGGATCCTGAAGTGCAAGGGCTGGGAGACCGATCCCAATGCCTACATCTACTTCATCATGCAGGCGCCGGTGTGGGGCGCGATCTGCAAGGTGATCGGCAAGGAGGAGTGGATCACCGATCCCGAATACGCCAAGCCGCCGGCGCGCCTGCCCAAGCTGATGGCGATCTTCGCCACCATCGAGGAATGGACCAAGACCAAGACCAAGTTCGAGGCGATGGATATCCTCAACAAGTTCGACATCCCCTGCGGCCCGATCCTGTCGATGAAGGAGATCGCCCACGAGCCGTCGCTGCGCAAGACCGGAACCATCGTCGAGGTCGATCACCCGACCCGCGGCAAATATCTCACGGTCGGCAATCCGATCAAGATGTCCGACAGCATCACCGAGGTGAAACGCTCGCCGCTGTTGGGCGAGCACACCGAAGAAGTGCTGGCGGAACTGGGCTACAGCAAGGAGCAGGTCGAGGCGCTGCGCGCCGCCGGCGCGATCTGAAACACATCTTAAGGACAAGAACAAATGACGAAAGATAAGACCAAGGTTCGGCAGGTCCTCGACGCGGTGAAGGCCGCCGGCAGGAATTCGCTCACCGCTCCGGAAGGCAAGCTGGTGTGCGACGCCTACGGCATCAGCGTGCCGCAGGAGGCTGTCGCCGCCAGCGCCGAAGAGGCGCAGAAGCTGGCTGCGGCGATGGGTTTCCCGGTGGTGATGAAGATCGTCTCCCCGGACATCCTGCACAAGACCGAAGCCGGCGGCGTGCTGGTCGGCGTCAACAGCGCGGAAGAAGCGGGCAAGGGCTTCAACACCATTGTCGCCAACGCCAAGAAGTACCAGGCCAACGCGCAGATCCTCGGCGTCCAGGTGCAGCAGATGATCAAGGGCGGCCAGGAAGTGATCATCGGCGCCGTCACCGACGGCAGTTTCGGCAAGCTGGTCGCCTTCGGTCTGGGCGGCGTGCTGGTCGAAGTGCTGAAGGACATCACCTTCCGTCTGGCCCCGGCCACCCGGGAAGACGCGCTGTCGATGCTCGACGGCATCCAGGCCGCCGAGATGCTGAAGGGCGTGCGCGGAGCCGATCCGGTCGATCGCGAAGCGCTGGCCCGTCTGATCGTCGGCGTCTCGGAACTGGTCAGCGACTTCCCGGAAATCTCCGAGATGGACCTCAATCCGGTGTTCGCCAGCAAGGCCGGCGCCGTCGCCGCCGACGTGCGCATCGTGGTCGATTTCGCGCCCAAGCTGCCGCGCTATCGTCCGGCCGAAGCCGAGGTTCTCGCCGGCATGAAGCGCATCATGCAGCCGAAATCCGTGGCCGTGATCGGCGCCTCCGCCGAGGACGGCAAGATCGGCAACTCGGTGATGAAGAACCTGATCAACGGCGGCTACCAGGGCAACATCTATCCGATCCACCCGAAGGCCGATGAGATCCTGGGCTACAAGGCGTTCAAGAGCGTCAAGGACGTGCCCGGCGAAATCGACACCGCGGTGTTCGCGATTCCCGCCAAGTTCGTCGCCGGCGCGCTGGTCGAGTGCGGCGAGAAGAAGATCGCCGGCGCCGTGCTGATTCCCTCGGGCTTCGCCGAGACCGGCGAGCACGAACTGCAGGACGAACTGGTCGCGATCGGCCGCAAGTACAACATCCGCCTGATGGGGCCGAACATCTACGGCTTCTACTACACCCCGGCCAATCTCTGCGCCACCTTCTGCACCGCCTACGACGTCAAGGGCTCCGCCGCCCTGTCCTCGCAGTCCGGCGGCATCGGCATGGCCATCATCGGCTTCTCCCGCTCCGCCAAGATGGGGGTATCGGCGATCGTCGGCCTGGGCAACAAGTCCGACATCGACGAGGACGACCTGCTGATCTTCTTCGAGCAGGATCCGAACACCAAGGTCATCGCCCAGCATTGCGAGGACCTGAAGGACGGCCGCGCCTTCGCCGAGGTCGCCCGCCGCGTCTCGAAGAAGAAGCCGGTGATCATGTTGAAGGCCGGGCGCACCTCCGCCGGCGCCAAGGCCGCCAGCTCGCACACCGGCGCCCTGGCCGGCAACGACAAGATCTACGAGGACGTGCTGCGCCAGATCGGCGTGATCCGCGCCCGCAGCCTGCGCGATCTGCTCGACTTCGCCCGCGGCGTGCCGATCCTGCCCACTCCCAAGGGCGAGAACGTGGTCATCATCACCGGCGCCGGCGGCTCCGGCGTGCTGCTCTCCGACGCCTGCGTGGACAACAACCTCACCCTGATGCCGATGCCCGACGACCTCGACGCCGCCTTCCGCAAGTTCATCCCGCCCTTCGGCGCCGCCGGCAATCCGGTGGATATCACCGGCGGCGAGCCGCCGCAGACCTACAAGAACACGGTCTTGCTGGGCTTGCAGGACGAGCGCATCCACGCGCTGATTCTCGGCTACTGGCACACCATCGTGACGCCGCCGATGGTCTTCGCCAGGATCATGGTCGAGGCCCGCGACGAAATGCGCGCCAAGGGCATCGAGAAGCCGATCGTGGCCTCGCTGGCCGGCGACGTCGAGGTCGAGGAAGCGGCGCAATACCTGTACGAGCACGGCATTCCCGCCTATGCTTACTCGACCGAGATCCCGGTGGCGGTGCTCGGCGCCAAGTATCAGTGGGCGCGCGGTGCCGGCCTGATCAAGTAGTCTGTCGTCGTCTTGCCAGCGAGAGCGGGCGCCCACGAGGCTCCTGCTCTCGGCGTCTTCCGATCAGGCTTTCGTTCAACAGTTCTCAAGGCCACTGCGATGACTGAACATTCTCCCAAGCCCGGCGTCGTCCCCATCGCCGAATCCGGAAGACTGAAGGGCAGATCCAAACCCAAGGGCCGCTCGCCCGATCCGCGCGCGACCAGCGAGGTCTCCGTCCTGCTGGGAGCCGATCCGCGCCGGCGCGATCTGTTGATCGAATACCTGCATCGCATCCAGGATGCCTACGGCCACATCTCGGCGGCGCACATCGTGGCGCTGGCGGCCGAGCTCAAGCTCGCCATGACCGAGGTCTATGAGGTCGCCACCTTCTACCACCACTTCGACGTGGTCAAGGAGGGCGAGGCCGCGCCGCCGCAATTCACGGTGCGCGTTTGCGAGTCGCTCTCCTGCGAGCTCGCCGGCGCCAAGGAGCTGCACCGGGCGATCGCGGCGCGCGAAGGCGTGCGCATCGTCAAGGTGCCCTGCGTCGGGCGCTGCCACGCGGCGCCGGTGGCGGTGGTCGGCCAGAACCCGATCGACCACGCCAGCGCCGCGAGCATCAATGCTGCACTGGAGAACCGCGCGGTCGAACCGGTGCTGACGCCCTATACCGGCTATCGCCAATACCGCGAGGCCGGCGGCTACAAGACCCTGGCCGAATGCGTAGACGGCCGCCGCGAGACCGAGGCCGTGATCAGGGAAATGGAGAGCTCGGGCCTGCGCGGCCTGGGCGGCGCCGGCTTTCCGGCCGGACGCAAGTGGCGCATCGTCGGCGCCGAACCCGGTCCGCGCCTGATGGCGGTCAATATCGACGAGGGCGAGCCGGGCACCTTCAAGGACCGCTGGTATCTGGAACGCGACCCGCACCGCTTCCTCGAAGGCATGCTGATCGCAGCGAAGATCGTCGGTATCGAGGAGATCTACGTCTATCTGCGCGACGAGTACGCCGGCTGCCGGGAAATCCTCTCGCGCGAGCTCGCCGTCCTCGCCGCCGATCCGCCGGCCCCGCTGCCGGTGATCCACCTGCGCCGCGGCGCCGGCGCCTACATCTGCGGCGAGGAATCGGCGATGATGGAATCGATCGAGGGCAAACGCGGCATGCCCAGGCTGCGTCCGCCCTACGTCGCCCAGGTGGGCCTGTTCGGCCGCCCGACGCTGGAGCACAACATGGAGACCCTGTACTGGGTGCGCGACATCCTGGAAAAGGGCGCGGCCTGGTTCGCGAGCCACGGCAGGAACGGCCGGACCGGCCTGCGCTCCTTCTCGGTCAGCGGCCGGGTGAACAAACCCGGCGTCCATCTGGCGCCGGCGGGCATCACCCTGCGCCAACTGGTCGATGAGTACTGCGACGGCATGCTGCCCGGCCACGAGCTCTACGCCTACCTGCCCGGCGGCGCCTCGGGCGGCATCCTGCCAGCGTCCATGGCCGACATCCCGCTCGACTTCGACACCCTGAACCCTCACGGCTGCTTCATCGGCTCGGCGGCGGTGATCGTCCTGTCGCAACACGACCGTGCCCGAGACGCGGCGGCGAACGTGATGCACTTCTTCGCCGAAGAGTCCTGCGGCCAATGCACGCCCTGCCGGGTCGGCACCGAGAAGGCGGCGGCGCTGGTCAGGGCCGATCGCTGGGACAAGGCGCTGCTCGAGGATCTGGCGCAGGCCATGGCCGACGCCTCGATCTGCGGCCTGGGCCAGGCGGCGCCCAATCCGATCCGCAGCGTCATCAAGTACTTCCCCCGGGAGATCGAATAAATGACTCCGATCGCATTTACCCTGAACGGGTCGGCCGTCACCGCCGAGCCGGACGAGACCCTGATCCAGACCGCCAAGCGCCACGGCATAGACATTCCCCACCTGTGCTACAAGGAAGGCATGCGCGCCGACGGCAACTGCCGCGCCTGCGTCGTCGAGATCAAGGGCGAGCGGGTGCTCGCTCCTTCCTGCTGCCGCCATCCCCAGGCGGGCATGGAGGTCACGACCGACAGCCCGCGCGCCCTGCACTCGCAGAAGCTGGTGCTCGAACTGCTGAAGTCCGACATGTCGGAGAAGTCCTACAGTCCGGACTCCGAGCTCGATTACTGGACGAAGAAGCTGGCGGTGGGAGCGCCGCGCTTCGCGTCCAGAGTTTTGACCGACCCGTCGCCCGGTCCCGACCTTTCCCACCCGGCCATCGCCGTCAATCTCGACGCCTGCATCCAGTGCACGCGCTGCGTGCGCGCCTGCCGCGAGGAACAGGTCAATGACGTGATCGGCTTCGCGTTTCGCGGCCACCACGCACAGATCGTCTTCGATCTCAATGATCCGATGGGCGAGAGCAGCTGCGTGGGCTGCGGCGAGTGCGTGCGCGCCTGCCCCACCGGCGCGCTGATGCCGGCGCGCGGCGTCGGCCTGATCGCGGCGGACCGGGTCGTGGCCTCGGTCTGTCCCTACTGCGGCGTCGGCTGCCAGCTCAGCTACCACGTCAAGGACAACAGGATCCTGCGCGTCGAAGGCCGCGACGGTCCGGCCAACCAGGGCCGGCTGTGCGTCAAGGGACGCTACGGCTTCGACTACGTGCACCACCGCCAGCGTCTGACCAAACCGCTGATCCGCCGCGCCGACGCGCCCAAGTCGGCCGACTTCGTGATGGATCCGGACCAGCCGCTGGCGGTGTTCCGCGAAGCCTCCTGGGAGGAGGCGCTGGCGCTGGCTGCCGGCGGCCTCAAGACGATCCGCGACAATCTCGGGCCGCAGGCACTGTCGGGCTTCGGCTCGGCCAAGGGCAGCAACGAGGAAGCCTACCTGTTCCAGAAGCTGGTGCGCACCGGCTTCCGGACCAACAACGTGGACCACTGCACCCGGCTGTGCCACGCCTCCAGCGTCGCGGCACTGCTGGAGGGCATCGGCTCGGGCGCGGTGTCCAATCCGGTGCGGGACGTGATCCACTCCGAGGTGATGCTGTTGATCGGCTCCAATCCGATCGTGAATCATCCGGTAGCCGCCACCTGGATCAAGAACGCGGTCAAGGCCGGGGCCAAGCTGATCCTGGCCGACCCGCGCCGCTCCGAGCTCGCCCGCCACGCCGCCCACTACCTGCAGTTCAAACCCGACACCGACGTGGCACTCCTGAACGCGATGATGCACACCATCGTCGAGGAGGGCCTGGCAGACGAGCAGTTCATCGCCGATCGCACCAGCGGCTACGAGGCGCTGAAAGAGAACGTCGCGGGCTTCAGCCCCGAGGCGATGGCGCCGGTCTGCGGCATCCCGGCCGAGACCATCAAGACGGTGGCGCGCCTGTTCGCCAAATCGCGCGCCTCGATGATCCTCTGGGGCATGGGCATCTCCCAGCACGTGCATGGCACCGACAACGCCCGCTGCCTGATCGCGCTGTCACTGATGACCGGGCAGATCGGCCGCCCGGGAACGGGATTGCATCCGCTGCGCGGCCAGAACAACGTCCAGGGCGCCTCCGATGCCGGCCTGATCCCGATGATGTACCCCGACTACCAGCGGGTCGATGCGCCCGCGGTTCGGGCAAAGTTCGAGAGTCTCTGGGGCACCAAGCTCGACACCCAGCCCGGGCTCACCGTGGTCGAGATCATGGACGCGGTGCACGCCGGCAAGATCCGCGGCATGTACGTGATGGGCGAGAATCCGGCGATGTCCGACCCGGATGTGCATCACGCCCGGGGCGCGCTGGCCAAGCTCGAACACCTGGTGGTGCAGGACATATTCCTCACCGAGACCGCCTATCTCGCCGACGTGGTCCTGCCGGCCTCGGCCTTCCCCGAGAAGACCGGCACCTTCACCAACACCGACCGCCTGGTCCAGCTCGGCCGGCAGGCGCTGGCACCGCCCGGGGAAGCGCGCCAGGACCTGTGGATCATCCAGCAGATGGCCCGCGGTCTCGGCCTGGACTGGAATTACGCCGGTCCGGAGGAAGTCTTCGACGAGATGCGCCGCGCGATGCCTTCGATCGCCGGCATCACCTGGGCGCGCCTCGAAGCCGATTCCGGCGTCACCCATCCCTGCGAGCGGGAGGGCGACCCCGGCGAGCCGGTGGTGTTCATCGAGAGCTTCCCGACCGCCAGCGGCCGCGCGCGCCTGGTGCCCGCGGACATCATCCCGGCGGCGGAGCGCCCGGATGCCGACTACCCGGTGGTGCTGATCACCGGCCGGCAGCTGGAGCACTGGCACACCGGCAGCATGACCCGCCGCGCCGGGGTGCTCGACGCCATCGAGCCCGATCCGGTGGCCTCGCTCCATCCCTTGGATCTGGCGGCGCTGGGAGCGAAGCCCGGCGAGGTGATCACCGTGTCCTCGCGCCGCGGGCGCGTCTCGCTCTATGCCCGCGCCGACGACGGCATCCCCCGGGGCGCGCTGTTCATCCCCTTCTGCTACTACGAGGCGGCCGCCAACATGTTGACCAATCCGGTGCTCGATCCCTACGGCAAGATTCCGGAGTTCAAGTACTGCGCCGTGAAGGTGGTCGTGGGCGGACGGGTGGGCGCGAGCTCCAGCTTCGGCGGCGGCCAGCTGCTGGCAGAGGTCCGCGACTCGTAAGCGGCGCTCACGGGTGAGCAGTATCCTCGATGTAGGACTCCAGGGTTTCGATCTCCGTTCTGATCATCGCCGCAAGTTCCTTTAGCCGCTCCCTGGTCATTCGGCTCGATATCGCGCCGATACTGATTGCCAGCACCGGCTCTCCGGACCGGGAGCGAATCGGCAGACCGACCGAGGTGCTGCCCGGGGTAACCTGGGCATCATTCAACGCAAAGCCAAGCTCCCGGCACCGTTTGAGCAGCTTCATCACCACCGGCACGGTCAGGTTGTTGTAGGCGCTCAAGCGCAGGGCATTGGCGGCCACCAGCTCCTGCTGGGCCTGATCGGGCAGTTTCATCAGCAGCGCCAAACCTCCGGCACCGACGCCCAGAGGCCGACGCGTCCCGACGTCCAGGGTAAAGGTCTTGATCGGAAACGCGCCTTCCACCCGATCTATGCAGACGGAATCGGCGCCGCTTCGTATCGCCAGAAAAACGGTGTCCCCGGATTTCTCGGCGAGCCGCACCAGCGACGGGTGACAGATGTCCCGCAGATTGAAGCTCGAAGATGCTGCCAGTCCGAGCTCGAAGATGAGATGACCGAGAAAGTATCGACGTGTCTCCGAGTGCTGCCTAACCAATCCCTCGACCATCAGGCATTTCAGGATGCGGTGCGCGGTCGGCCGCGCGAGCTTGGCCTGCTTCGAGATGTCCACCAAACGCAGCCCGACGCTGTTGCGCGAGGCGATGATGCGAAGAACCTGAGCCGCGCGCTCGATGCTTTGCGTTCCAGCGTTGGATTTGTCGTCGATTTTCTCCACGAACCGGCCCCCACAAAAGTCCACAATACGAAATACTAACGGCTGGAGGGTTATTGTCAACGCCAATATCCATTGATAGACTGGCTATTAACGGTGATGACGCGATGATTTCGGGAAAATTGCTGCTCCATAATGTGGACCTATAATTTTCTTGGTTCAAGCGATTATCGCGACCAGGGAATGTCGGAACGCGTGCGTCGGGCATGTGTCGGTGATGGTTGCCGGAGATCGGGAGGGCTTCCGAGACCTTGGACGAGCTTACTGGGTGCAATGAGTGATGGAAGATCTGGTCGTGTTGGTGGACGAGAATGACCGAGAAATCGGCGTCGAGGGCAAGCTGGCCGCACACCGGAGCGGCAAATTGCACCGCGCTATCTCGGTTTTTGTCTTCGACAGGGACAACAGGCTGCTGCTCCAGCAGCGGGCATCGATCAAGTACCACTCTGGCAGTCTGTGGAGCAACACCTGCTGCACCCACCCGCGGCCGGCGGAGAGCAACATTGACGCCGCCAGCCGGCGATTGCGGGAAGAAATGGGCGTCGAGTGCGAGCTCTCGCAGGCTTTCAGTTTCGTATACCGGGCAGCATTCCCGAACAAGCTGATCGAGCACGAGTACGATCACGTGTTTTTTGGGCGCTATGATGGAATACCGGTACCCGACCGCAACGAGGCAGACGATTGGCAATGGCTGCCCTTGCCGAAGTTGACCGCCGATGTGCGGCGAAATCCAGCACTTTATAGTTTCTGGCTGACCGCCGCCCTCGACCGGGTTGTGGCCTGCGTGGGCGGAGACGACCGGGCCTGAAGACAACTCCGACCGGCAGCAAATCCGGGGGATCCGGACCGGTGCAAGCCTCGCCCGGCCCCCGAAATAAGGTCCACGATATGGAAGTTATGTTGCTTTCCCCGTATTGCTTGTTCCCCGGCCGCTTGGTACATTATTCGCAATGGTGCGGCTATGCCTTGATGTGAAGGCGTTTTTCAGCGGTCGCGATCCTGCCAACGAGTCCAGTATATGGACTTCCTGAAAGCAGTGCTCCAGGACTTGATGTCCCGTTTTGAGGAGAAGTAAATGAAGCGGCTCATTGTCGGCATCACCGGCGCTACCGGCGCCATTTTCGGCATCCGCTTGCTCGAAGCACTGAAGGACACGGACGTCGAAACCCACCTGATTCTCAGCAAGTGGGCGATACAGACCATCGAGCACGAAACCACCTATACCGTGAAGCAGGTCCGCGCGCTGGCCTCGGTGGATCATGCCGAGGGCAACATGGGCGCGTCGGTCTCTTCCGGATCGTTCGTCACCGAGGGGATGGTCATCATGCCCTGCTCGATGCGCAGCCTGGCGGCGATCGCCCATGGCACCGGCGATCATCTGGTGCATCGCGCCGCCGACGTGATTCTCAAGGAGCGCCGCCGCCTGGTCCTGGTGGCACGGGAGATGCCGCTTAGCGACGTGCATCTGGAAAACATGCTCAAGCTGTCGCGGATGGGCGTGACCATCATGCCGCCGATGCCGGCTTTCTACAACCATCCGGAATCGCTCGACGACATGGTCGATCATATCGTCGCCAGAGTTCTCGATCAGTTCGGGATATCCGTCGATTTCGCGCGGCGCTGGGAGGGACAGATGCGCGGGAAAAAGGTCGCGCAGCTTCAGCCGCAACTACAAGTAAGCCCCAACACCTAACCGATGACAATGGAGGAAGCAAAATGAATGATGTTTCAAACAAGGCGGTCAGCAAGGATGTCACGAGCCTGCGCTCGACCTTGGACTGGTTCCGCACCAAGGGCTATCTGATCGAAACCAACAAGGAGGTCAATCCCGACCTCGAGATCACCGGCCTGCAGAAGATTTTCGACGGCAGCCTGCCGATGCTGTTCAACAACGTCAAGGGCATGCCGCACGCCCGCGCCATCACCAATCTGTTCGGCGACATCCGCGTCATCGAGGACATGTTTGACTGGAAGGACTCGCTCGACCGGGTCAAGAAGGTGGCGCGCGCCATCGACCATCCGCTCAAGTCGGTGATCATCGAGCAGAAGGATGCGCCGGTTCAGGAAGAAGTCATCACCGAAAACATCGACGTCAACAAGTGGCTGACCGCCATCCGCCATACGCCGCTGGAGAAGGAGCTGACCATCGGTTCAGGCATCTCCTGCGTCATCGGCGACTACTTCGACGGCGGCAGCCACATCGGCTACAACCGCATGAACTTCCGCTGGGGCGATGTCGGAACCTTCCAGATTTCACCCGGATCCCATATGTGGCAGGTGATGACCGAGCACTACAAGGACGACCAGCCGATTCCGCTGACCATGTGTTTCGGCGTGCCGCCGGCCTGCACCTACGTCGCCGGATCCGGCTTCGACTACGCGATCCTGCCCAAGGGCTGCGACGAAATCGGCATCGCCGGCGCCATCCAGGGTAGTCCGATCCGTCTGGTCAAGTGCCGCACCATCGACGCCTACACCCTGGCCGATGCCGAATACGTGCTGGAAGGCTACCTGCATCCGCGCGACAAGCGCTACGAGACCGCCGAGTCCGAGGCGGCCGACGTCCAGGGCCGCTTCCATTTCCACCCCGAGTGGGCCGGCTACATGGGCAAGGCCTACAAGGCGCCGACCTTCCACGTCACCGCGATCACCATGCGCAAGCGTGAGAGCAAGCCGATCATCTTCCCGCTCGGCGTGCATACCTCCGACGACGCCAACATCGACACCTCGGTCCGCGAGTCGGCGATCTACGCCCTGTGCGAGCGCCTGCAGCCGGGCATCGTGCAGAACGTGCACATTCCCTACTGCATGACCGACTGGGGCGGCTGCATCATCCAGGTGAAGAAGCGCAACCAGATCGAGGAGGGCTGGCAGCGCAACTTCCTCGCCGCCATCCTGTCCTGCTCGCAGGGCATGCGCCTGGCGATCGCGGTGAGCGAGGACGTCGATATCTATTCGATGGACGACATCATGTGGTGCCTGACGACGCGCGTGAACCCCAGAACGGACATCCTCAATCCGATCCCGGGCGGCCGCGGCCAGACCTTCATGCCGGCGGAACGGATGACCTCGGGCGACAAGCAGTGGACAGCGTCGAACACCCAGTTCGAGGGCGGCATGGGCATCGATGCCACGGTGCCTTACGGCTACGAGAACGACTTCCACCGCCCGGTTTATGGCGTGGATCTGGTCAAGCCGGAGAACTTCTTCGAGGAAAAGGACATCGAGAAGATGAAGTCGCGCATGGCCGGCTGGGTGCTGTCGCTGGCCCGGACCGGGCGCTAGCAGAACCTCGACGGAAAGGGCGGCAAATGCTTTCGGCATACCGTGTCCTGGATGTCAGCAACCGTTCCGGCTGGTTGGCCGGACGCTTGCTGGCCGATCTCGGCGCAGACGTTATCAAGATGGAGGCGCCCGGGACATGTGTCGAGGGCGCCGACTGGCAAGCCTACAATGTCAACAAGCGTCTGCTGCGGCTCGACCTTGGCTGCGCTGCCGGGCAATCGGCGTTCGATCGCCTGATTGCCGGCATCGACGTCCTGATCGAGTCGGCCCAAGCCGGGGATGCCAACGCACAGCACCTGGGCGTGGAGCGGCTGAAGCAGATCAACCCGAGGCTGATTCATGTCTCGGTCACGCCTTTCGGCGCCAGCGGTCCGCGCGCCGACTGGCTGGCTTCCGATATCGAGATGATGGCGGCGGGCGGCGCCATGTCGCTGGCCGGCGAGCCCGACGGCAAGCCGATGCGCGTCAGCGTGCCGCAGTCCTATTGCTGGGCCGGGGCACAGGCCGCGGTGGGCGCGCTGATGGCGCTGTTTCACCGCACCGTCACGGGCGGAGACGGACAGCACGTGGATGTCTCGGCGCAATCGGCGGTGATCCTGGCGCTGTCTCACGCGCCGGCATTCTGGGATATGGAAGGGACCATCCCCACCCGGGCCGGCGCCTACGTCACCGGGCGCTCGATCAACGGCGCCCGCTATCGCGCCTTCTGGCCCTGCGCCGACGGCTACCTCAACTTCGTTCTCTATGGCGGGCCGGCGGGCCGGCGCACCAACGCCCAGTTGGTCACGTGGATGCGCGAGCGGGGCGCGAGCCTCGGGGCGCTGGAGCAGGTCGACTGGCAGCGCTTCGATCCCAAGATCGCCACCCAGGAACAGGTGGATGCGCTGGAGCGGCCGATCGCCGCCTTCTTCATGCAGATTGCCAAGCGCGAGTTTCTGGAAGAAGCCAGCCGACGCGAAATGCTCGGTTATCCGGTATCGACCATGGCCGATATCGCCAGCGACCCACAACTCGCGGCGCGCAGTTTCTGGCAGGACCTGGCCGGTGCCGACGGGCAGCAGCAGCGGCATTGCGGCAGTTTCGCGATGATCGACCAGGGGCGCGCACCACTGCGCCATTTTCCCGGCGAGGAGGTCGATATCGGGGAACTGCTGGCCGATTTCGGCAGCGGCAGCCAGTCGGTAAAAGGCAGCGAGTCGGCCGCAGCGGAGCCTTGCGCATGAGTGCGATTTCGCAGGCCCTGGCCGGAGTGAAGGTGGCGGAATTCGGTGCCTACGCCGCCGGGCCGCACATCGGCAAGATGCTGGCAAGCTTCGGTGCAACGGTCGTGCATGTCGAATCGCACCAGCGCCCAGACGGTTTTCGCAACGAATATCCGCCGTTCAAGGACGGCCGGCCCGGGCTGGACCGGGGCGGCTGTTTTGCAATTTTCAACGACTCCAAGTACGCGGTGACGCTCGATCTCAAGGTCGCCGCCGGCATCGATCTGGCAAAGCGCCTGATTGGCTGGGCCGACATCGTCATCGAGAACATGCGGCCCGAAGTGATGACCCGCCTGGGACTCGGCTACGAGACCGCGCGGCAGCTGAACCCGGGCGTCGTGATGATTTCGAGCTGCAACATGGGCCAGACCGGACCGCGCGCGCAGACACCGGGATTCGGCTCCCAGCTTTCGGCACTCGCCGGTTTCTGCGGCCTGACCGGTAGCCCGGACGGACCACCGATGCTGCTCTATGGGCCTTATATCGACTTCATCGCCTCGACTTTGGGCGCCACCGCGGTGCTGGCGGCACTCGATCGGCAACGCCGCACCGGTCAGGGCGCCTGGGTCGATCTGGCTCAATACGAAAGCGGTCTGATGTTTATAGCCGGTGCCTTGCTCGATCACCACAGCAGCGGTGGCAACGCCGAGCGCGCCGGCAACGGCGATGCCAATGCGGCACCGCATGACGCCTATCAGTGCCGGGATGGTCGTTGGCTGGCGCTTTCCTGCTGGTCCGACGACGAGTTCGGGCGCTTTGCCGGGATCCTGGGACGCCCCGAACTGGCGGCGGACCCGCGCTTTGCTACCCTGGAACGGCGCAAGGCGAATGGCCCGGCGCTGGACGCGATCATCGCGCCGTGGTCGCTCGCCCAGGACGCCACCGAAGCCGCCACCCTGTTTCAGTCGGCGCGCGTTCACGCCTACCCGGTGAATACGATTGCCGACCTGTTTCGCGACCCGCAGCTCCTGTACCGCCGCATCTGGCGTCGCCGTCTGCACGGCGCGATCGGCGACCTGAGCTGCTATTTCTCGGCGTTTGACCTGTCCGATACGCCGGGCGACGTGATGGCGGCCGCGCCGCTGATCGGTGAGCACAATGCCCTCGTCTTTCAGGAGTTTCTCGGCATGACGGCGCAGCAGTATGCCGACTACCAAAGCCAGGGCGCCTTCGCCTGAGCCTCGGCGGGCGCTGGGCGGAAACCGCAGCATTACCGCTTTTGAACTGTCGGGCCCGTGGACTGGCGCGGCATCAACCTAGGAGAAGACCAAGTGAATGACAATGCACCGAAAGCTGTCGTCGGCGGCGCCCCTGAAGGAAAGGCTGGGCATGACTATCATGTTCCCTACGAGGATCTGCGCGAATGGATAGGCGAGGCGGAGAAGCTAGGCGAAATTGAGGTCGTGAAGGGCGCGTCGTGGCAGAAGGAAATCGGCATGGCCGCGGACCTGATGATGCACTCCGACACCTCACCCTGCGTGATTTTCGACGAGGTGCCGGGTTGCGCGCCAGGACATCGCGTCCTGGTGAACTTCTTCGGCGGTCGCCGCAAGAACATGACCCTGGGCTTCCCCGCCCACTATAGCCGTCTCGAATTGTCCCAGGCTTTCCTGGAAAACAATCTGCGCGGGATGGAGCCGATTCCGCACCAGGAGGTCGAGACTGGCCCGGTCTTCGAGAACGTCCTGATGGGCGACGACATCGACATCACCAAATTCCCCACGCCGCTGTGGCACGCGCACGACGGCGGCCGCTACATCGGCACGGGCAGCTACAACGTCACCATGGATCCGGACGAGAAATGGATCAACGCCGGGACCTACCGGGTCATGATCCATGACAAGAACACCGTCGGCTTCTATATTTCCCCCGGCAAGCACGGCCGCATTCACCGCGACAAGTACCAGGCGCGCGGCGAGCCCATGCCCACGGTGATCGTGATCGGCGGCGATCCGCTGACCTTCCTGCTGGCCAGCGCCGAAGTGCCCTATGGCGTGTGCGAATTCGACATGGTGGGGGCGCTGCGTGGCAAGGCGATGAAGACGGTGCGCGGCAAGGTCACCGGCATACCGTTTCCCGCCAACGCGGAACTGGTGATCGAGGGCTTTGTGCACCCGACCCGGAAAAAGAAGGAAGGCCCATTCGGCGAATGGACCGGCTACTACGCCAGCGATGTGCGGGAAGAGCCGATCCTTGAGATCAAAGCCATCTACCATCGCAACAACCCGATCATCCTCGGTTGCCCGCCGCTCTGCCCGCCCGACGAGATGGCCCGCTACCGCGCCGTGATGCGCTCGGCACTGCTCAAGCAGGAAATCGAAAAGGCCGGCGTGCCCGACATCACCGCCGCCTGGGCGCATGAGGCCGGCGCTGCGCGCATGCTGCTCGCCGTCGCGATCAAGCAGCGCTATCCCGGCCACGTCAAGCAGGTCGGACACATCGCCAGCCAGTGCCACGTCGGCGCCTATGCAGGCAAGTACGTGGTGGTGGTAGACGACGACGTGGACGTCTCCAACCTGGAGGAGCTGATGTGGGCGGTGGCGACCCGCTCCGACCCGGCGACCTCCATCGATATCATCACCAATACCTGGAGCACGCCGCTCGATCCGCGACTCACCCCCGAGGACAGGGAGAAGGGCAACTACACCAATTCGAGGGCGATCATCGACGCCTGCCGGCCGTTCCACTGGCGCGACAAGTTCCCGCGGGTCAACCGTCTCAGCCCGGAGGAGTTGCGCGAGGCCCGCGAGAAGTTCGGTCACCTGCTCCGCTAACTCCCTTGCCGATGCGGGCGGCCCCGCGTCTCGCCGCCTCGGCCTGCAGCCGGGCGTTCATCTCGGTGTAAATCACACCGAATACCGCCTGCTGCAGCGTGTTGCCGACAGGGCGCCGGCGCCACGCTGCGGGAGGGCAGAAAGCGCTGCGGAAAAAATTTCCGCATGCGCTGATCCGTCACCAGACTGACAAGTTGCCGGGCAGTCCATGTTATGGACTGTTATTTCCCGGGGTGCCATCACGCTTCGCGAAAAATCAAGTTATCCTTTTGGAGGTAGGCTGCGGTGGCGGATGGGCATAGCGATTGGGCAATTCGTGACGCTGCCGCAGCGATACTATCGTCATGAATTGCGCACATCTACAACTGCGGGCAAAACCGACGTAAACTGCAAGCGCAACACGACAATCACAATCGGTCAAGCCGTAGAAACCAAGGAGGAGTTCCCATGAATAGGTGCTGGAAGAAATTGACTGCGGGCTGCGCGCTCGCGCTGTTCGCAACTTTTTCACTGTTCGCTAACGCCGCAACGAACGATTACCAACTGAACGTGGTCCTGTCGCTGACTGGCCGCTTCGCATTTCTCGGCAAGGCCGAGCAGCATTCCCTGGAGCTGTTGCAGAAAGCGGTGAATGCCGACGGCGGCATCCGCGGCCGGCCCCTGCAGTACAAGTTTTACGACGACCAGTCCAGCCCGCAGACGGCGGTCCAGATGGCGACCGAGGTGCTCGCGGCGCATCCGGCCGTGATGATGGGGCCGTCGATCGTGGCGATGTGCAATGCCGTAGCACCCCTGGTGCAGAAGAGCGGGCCGGTCCAGTACTGCATGTCCCCGGGGATCCATCCCGCCAAGGGCAGCTACGTGTTCACCTCCGGCGTCTCGACGATCGACCAGGGCAACACGCTGATCCGCTATTTCCGCCTGAAGGGATGGAAGCGCATCGCGATCATGACCAGCACCGACGCCAGCGGCCAGGACGCCGAGCGCGGCCTCGAATCGGTCCTGAAGTTGCCGGAGAACAAGGACATCAAGGTCGTTGAGAATGTTCACTTCAACATCACCGACGTCAGCGTCGCGGCGCAGATCGAGCGGGTGAAAGCGGCCAAGCCGCAGGCCTTCATCGCCTGGAGCACGGGAGCTCCCGTCGCCACCGTCTTCAAAGGCATCGTCCAGGCAGGATTGAACGTGCCGGTTGCGACCACCGACGGCAACATGACCTACGCCCAGATGAAGCAATACGCCGCCTTCCTGCCCAAGGACCTGTATTTCCCCTCGGGCCAGTGGATCTCCAATGGCACCGGTCCGGAATTCCCGCCGGCGGTGAAGAAGGCGCAGGAAAAGCTGCTGTCGACATTCAAGGCGGTGAACGAATCGCCGGATGAGGGCGGGATGCTGGCCTGGGGTCCGGGCACGCTGCTGGTCGATGCGCTGCGCTCGATCGGGCCGGAGGCGACTGCGACGCAGTTGCGCGACTATCTGGCGCACCTCAAGAACGCTCCCGGCGTCAACGGCATGTACGATTTCGTCAGCGTGCCGCAGCGCGGACTGGGCGTGAAAAATATCGTGGTGACCCGTTGGAACGCCGCCAACAAGCACTGGGACGTCGTCAGCCAGCCGACCGGCATTCCGCTGGCGCACTAGGAGACGACGTGACAGAAGCGATTCAGATCGTCCTCGGCGGGCTGATGCAAGGCAGCGTGTTCGCCATCGTTGCCTTGGGTTTCTCGCTGGTGTTTCGGGTCACCGGCGCCATCAACCTGGCGCAGGGCGCATTCTGCATCCTGGGTGCGCTTCTGACCTATTCGCTGGAGCAGCACTTCGGCTGGCCGATGGCGACCGCCGTCGCGGGCGCGGCGGCGGTCACCGCGCTCGCCGGCCTGGTCATCGGTGCGGCGGTATTCGTGCCGGCCTTATCCAGGCTGCCGATGAGCAGCATGCTGATCCTGACCGCGGGCCTGCTCACCATGGTGGAGGGTCTGGTGCTGGTGGTCTGGGGCAGCCAGCCCTATGCGCTGCCGCCGTTCTCGGGGGAAGCGCCGGTCGAGCTGTTCGGCGTGCGCGTGACCACGCAGGGCTTCTGGATCATCGGCGCGGCGGCGCTGATCATCGTCTGCCTGTGGTATCTGCTGATGCGCACCACCGCAGGCAAGGCGCTGCGTGCCTGCGCCGAGAACCCAATGGCGGCGCGGCTGATGGGCATAAACGTGGCGCGGGCGACCCTGGCGAGTTTCGTGCTGGCCGCCTTCATCGGCGGCTTGGGCGGCATCGTGGTCGGACCGATCACCTCGCTGGAATTCGACACCGGACGCTTTTTCACGGTCTATGGCTTCATCGCGGTGGCGATCGGCGGACTGGGTTCCTTCGTCGGCGCGGTGGTGGGCGGCTTGATGCTGGGCGTGGTCGAGCAGCTTGCAGCCGGCTACGTTTCATCGATGTTCGCAGATTCCCTGGCCTTCGCCTTGCTGCTGGTGGTGCTGCTGTGGCGACCGAACGGCTTGTTCTCAGCCGACCTGGGGCGGCGCACCGATGTCCGCGAGGGGCAACGCATCTACCCGCCCATCGTGCGCCTGCAAGGCCGGACAGCGTCCATACTGGGGGCGCTAGGCGTGCTGCTGTTGATCCTGCTGCCCGCGCTCATTTCATCGATCAGCGTGATGAGCTCGCTGGTCATCACCGGCATCCTGTTCATTGCGCTGCTCGGTCTGGACCTCTTGATGGGCTACACCGGACAGGTGAGCCTGGGGCAGGCGGGATTCATGGCGATCGGCGGCTACGCCGCCGCGATCCTGGCCACCAACCACGGCTGGTCGCCGTTGGCGGGGACCGCGGCCGGCATGCTGCTCTCGATCGTCTGCGCGATCGTGCTGTCCTTGGTCACGATGCGTCTGCGCGGCCATTCCCTCGCGCTGGCGACGCTGGCGTTCGGCCTGCTGGTGGATTCACTGACGGTCGGGCTCACCGATCTCACCGGCGGCCCCTCCGGCCTGGTCGGCATTCCTTCCTTTTCGATCGGATCGCTGGTTTTCGATACCCCGACCAAGACCTATTATCTGCTCATCGCCCTGATCGTCGCCCTGCTGCTCGTGCTCCTGGGCGGCGTCCGCTCCAGCTTCGGGCGGGCGCTCCAGGCGGTGCGCACCGACCAGACTGCGGCTAGCGCGCTGGGCGTCAACGTCGCCCGCCACAAGCTGATCGTGCTTTCCATCAGCGCGGCGCTGGCCTCGCTCTCGGGCAGCCTGTATGCATTCAATTTTCATTTTCTGTCGCCCGAAATGGTCGGCACCTCGGTATCGCTGGCATTGATCTCGATGCTCGTCCTGGGCGGCGAGGGGACGCTGGTCGGGCCCTTGTTCGGCGCCGCATTGCTGACGATGCTGCCGACCATCGTCGAACCGCTGGCGTCGTACAAAACCTTCGCTTCCGGCGCCCTGCTGGTGCTGGCCTTGCGCTACCTGCCCGGCGGCATGTACGGCGCGGCCGTCACCCGTATTCGTCGGCTGGTCGGTGCGCGCGAAGCGGCGACTGACCTGGCGCCGGTGCCCGGAGCGCTGCGATGAGCGCCGCCGCGCTCTATGTCAGGGGCCTGGCCAAGACCTTCGGCGGCCTGCGCGCCGTAGACGATGTTTCCTTCACCGTGCCGCACGGCAGCCTGACCGCGCTGATCGGCCCGAACGGCGCCGGCAAGACGACGCTGTTCAACCTCATCACCAATTTCTACCGCCCCGACGCCGGCGATGTCCGGTTCTACGGCGAATCGCTTGCCGGCGTAGCGCCCGGACGCATTGCCGAGCGCGGGCTGGTGCGGACCTTCCAGAGCGCACGCATTTTCCCCGGCATGACGACGCTCGAAAATGCGCTCGTCGGCGCCCATCTTCAGGTGCGCGCCGGGCCGCTGGCGCAGATGCTGTGGCTGGCCGCGGCGCGGCGCGAGGAGCGGGCGCTGTTCGCCCGCGCCGAGGCGCTGCTCGAACTGGTGGGCCTGGCGGCGCAGCGCGACAGCGCCGCGACCGATCTGCCGATGGGTGCGCAAAAGCTGCTGGAGGTCGTGCGCGCCCTGATGGCCCGGCCGCGGCTGTTGCTGCTGGACGAACCCGCGGCGGGACTCAATGACAGCGAAACCGCCGACCTCGCCGCGCTGCTGCGCGCCATACGCGCCAACGGCGTCACCGTGGTCCTGGTCGAGCACAACATGTCGCTGGTGATGGGCGTGGCCGACCAGGTGGTGGTGCTCGATGCCGGTACCGTACTGGCAAGCGGCACGCCCGCCCAAATGCAGTCCGATCGCAGGGTCATCGAGGCCTATATCGGACAAGATGCGGAGGTGAACTGATGCTCGAGCTGCGTCGAGTGACGACCGGCTACGGCACCGGCGCCGTGGTGCACCAAGCCGACCTGACCGTGGGAGCTGGCGAAATCGTCGCCCTGATCGGCGCCAATGGCGCCGGCAAGTCCACCCTGCTCAAGGCGGTCTCCGGGTTGCTCGGGGTGCGCAGCGGGGAGATTCTTTTCGACGGCGAGCGCATCGAGAAGCTGGCGCCGCGCCAGCGCGTGCAGCGCGGTCTCGTCCATGTCCCGGAGGGCCGGCAGGTGTTTGCCGGCTTGTCGATAGAGGAGAATCTTTGGCTCGGTGGCAACGCCAATCGCCGTCTCGGCGAGCAGGAAGCGTCGCGCCGGCTGGCCGAGATGTGCGTGCGCTTTCCGGTGCTGGGCGAACGGCGGCACGAACCGGCGGGGAATCTGTCCGGCGGGCAACAGCAGATGCTCGCCATCGCCCGCGGCCTGATGTCGCAACCCCGCCTGCTGCTGCTCGACGAACCCTCGCTCGGGCTGTCGCCGCTGCTGGTGACCGAAATTTTTCGCCTGGTCGCAGGCCTGCGTGCGCAAGGCATGGCGATTCTGCTGTCGGAGCAGAATGCCCGGCAAAGCCTGGCCATTGCCGACCGCGCCTATGTGTTGGAGGCGGGCTGCATCGTGCTGGAGGGGTCCGGCGAGGCCCTGCTCGGCGATCGACAGGTCGCGGAGCGTTATCTGGGCGTCGGCAAGGCGGTGGACGCGCCGGACGAGCGCTATGCGACACAACTCGCCGCCCGTCTCGGGCAAATTCTTCAGAGCTGAATGAAACTGCCGCGTTGCGCCGATCGTGTCAGCGCGAATGATTTCCAGCCGGAGCGGAAGAGCTCGCGCCGCTGATAAGGAGTACTTTCATGGCAGCAACGAGTAAGGGGATAGCGGCTGCTCCGCAGTTGATCAGCGATCTGGTCAGCGCCAACCACATCTTGTATGACCAGGGCGTATTGGATGCCTTTGGCCACGTCAGCGCACGCCACGACAAAGCGCCGGAGCGGTTTCTGTTGGCGCGGAACATGGCACCGGCGCTGGTCACGGCTGACGATGTGCTCGAATTCCAACTGGACGGCGAGCCGATCGCGGCTGCCGGTCGCGCAGTCTATCTGGAGCGTTTCATTCACGGCGAAATCTACCGCGCCCGACCTGATGTCATGGCAATCGTGCATAGCCATTCGCCGGCGGTCCTGCCGTTCAGTACCGTCACGGCATCGCCGCTGCGGGCGCTATGTCACATGGCGGGGTTTCTGGGGACCGCCACTCCGGTATATGAAATCCGCGATTTCGCCGGCGATGGCAGCGATCTGCTGATCACCGACAACCGGCTGGGGGCATCGCTGGCGCAAGTGCTGGGCGACAAGTCGGTGGTCCTGATGCGCGGGCATGGCTCAACTGCGGTCGCCGACTCGCTGATTACGGCCGTGTACCGCGCGGTATATACCGAGGTCAATGCCCGAAGCCAGTCCGCCGCCTTGCAGCTCGGCCCGGTCAATTTCATGACTGAAGCCGAAGGCAGATCAACCGCCCAGACCATCGAGGGTCAGGCGAAGAGGGCCTGGGAGCTGTGGAAAAAATCCGCTGAACTACGCTGCGCCTACCTGAAAGCGCAAGGATTGAGCTAAGGCATCTGCCGATTCCATTGCGAGATTTCGGGATCGGCAAATGCCGACCCATCGAGCATGACTTAATTAGTCTAACCTGTAATCCAAATATTTATTGCTTGTTGCGATGCAGCATCGGCATTATATTGTCGCCATGCTGATCTTGAGCTATGCCCGCGAGATTAGGATTTCTCATCAAGAGTGATTTCAGAGCCTTGTCAGGACAGGCCATTTTCCTGTAAAGAGGATTTTCAACATGAAAGCGGATCTCACCATGAGCAACACCGGTCTCGCGCGCCATCTCGCGCAGACGGCTTGCGACGGCAATACTTTTTTTGAGCGTGTTTGCGTCGCGATCGGACAGACCAAGGACTGGCTGCTGAGCGACTCGCGTCCGAATCTTGGCGAGGGAGCATTGCTGCCCAATGCCGACCTCGAGCGGCGCATCGTGATGGTGAACAACCCGGAATGTCACGATTTTTTCTGGCGCTCGTAATCCCGCCAGGCCGCTTTGACTCAGAGATGAAAAATGATGAACACGGTGCCGGCCGTGCCCAGACCGGCGGCCAGCATTACCGGAGCACTTAGCTGCTCGCGTGAACGGAACACGGCCACGGTTAGCAACATGGTGACGAAGACTTCCGCCGAAGAGATCAGCGCGACCCGCGACATGGTGCTGTAAGTCAGCGCGCCGAAGTAAAGAATCTGCCCCATCGAGCTCAGCACCCCGGCAGCGAAAAGCCAGGGGTTGAATGTCGTAAACGCGTTGCGGACCGCCAGCCGATAGCTGTCGATGAACCGCGCCGCGACGACGAAGACCACTGCCCCGACCGCAGAACCGAGCATGGCCCCAAAGGCGGGCTCAGGCATGGAGTTCAGCCCCTGCTTGCGCGCCACATAGCCGGCAGCATAGGCAAAGGCCGAAATGGGCCCGTAAAAAAAACCCCGGGCCACAAGCCTGACCGCCCGCGACGATCCCGGCCCGGACGCTTGCCTGGGCGCGGTGCCGGCGGACAGCGATTGCCGCACCAGCACGACGAAGCTGGAAAAGATCAGCAGCATGCCGATCGCCATCGAAGAATCGAACGGTTCCCCCAGCACCAGTACGCCAAGCAAGACCGAGAACAGGGGTGTCAGCCGCTTGATTGCCGAAGCCCGTATCGCGCCGACATGCTGCACCGACGCGTACAGGAATACCCGGCCGACGAAGATGGTGAGCACGCCGGCGGCAGCAAACCAGAGCAGACCCGCCGTATGGAATTGCGCCCATCCTTGGCGCCAGCCGCCATGGAGCCAGATCGCCCCGGCGATGACGGTCGTCACCAGGATAGACAGGAAGGCACCGTTATCCTGCCCGTTCGCGCCGCGGGTGATCGTGACATTGGCGCCGGCGAAGCTGCAGGCCGACAGCAGCGCCAGCAGATCTCCCATCGAGCTCGCCGATGCCACCGTGGCTCCGCCCAGCGGCTGTTACTTGAGGTAAGTTACGGTCAAATCACCGAGACCGTCCACATGTCCTTCGAGTTTGTCGCCTGTCTGCACCGGACCGACCCCCGCCGGGGTGCCGGACATGATCAGATCGCCGGGTCGCAAGGTGACCAGCTTCGACAGGTAAGCGATTGTTTCCGGCACATTCCAGATCAGATCGGCAAGATCACCCTTCTGCTTCAGCTCGCCATTTATTTTTAGCCAGATCGCACCCTTGCTCGGGTGACCAACCACGCTGGCCGGCTTGATCGCGGTGCAAGGCGCCGAATTGTCGAAGGCCTTGCCCATTTCCCACGGTCGCCCCATCTTTTTCGCTTCGCTCTGGAGGTCGCGGCGCGTCATGTCCAGTCCGACGCCATAACCGAAGACGTGCTCCAGCGCTTTTTCCACCGGAATATTGCTGCCGCCCTTGCCGATGGCCACGACCATCTCGATTTCATGGTGCAGATCCTTCGTTGCTTGCGGATACGGAATGGTGGCGCCGTTCTGCACGATCGCATCGGCCGGCTTCATGAAGAAAAATGGCGGCTCGCGCTCCGGATCATGTCCCATCTCGCGCGCATGCTCGGCATAGTTGCGTCCCACGCAATATATGCGTCCCACCGGAAATACCTGCTTGCTGTCTGCCACCGGCAAAACCGGGGTCTCGGGAAAATCAATAGCGTAATCCATTGCGCTCTTCCTTTTTTGATCATGTCGATATATTCAGGTGCGGTGATTCCTGCGCTGGTACCAGGAAAATGAACAGATTGGAGACCACGATGGTCAGCGCCAGAAAGTAAAACGTCGCCAGCAGTCCGTAGCGATCGGCCAGCGCACCGCCGACCAGCGGCCCGATCGACGAGCCGATCGCCTGCATGCCGAACAACAGGCCGACGCCGGAGCCGGCCATTTTTTTCGGCGTCGATTCCAGCAGCCAGGCCTGCAATACCGGACGGATCGCGTACAGGAAAAAGCCGAGCACGGCGATGAACAGCACGAAGGCATGCGAGCGTCCGGCGAAGGCCATGAATGTCAGCACCACCGCCACCATCGCCATGCTGGTCATGATGATGCGGCGGCGACCCATCTTGTCGGACAAGTGACCGGCGACCGGGGCCGCGGCAAAACCGGCTGCCTCCAGCATGAACATGCACGCACCCACCCAGACCGGCGAGTAGCCCATCCGGTAGGCCAGAAACACCGGCAAGAAGGTCATCAGCGTGGTCTGGGTCATCGAGCGCAGCGCCGAGCTGGTGGCCAGCAGGAGCAGCGCCCGGTTCCTGAGCAATGCCCTCAGCCCCTGCGCATATTCCTGCACGCTCTGCCCCTCCGGCTCGCTGACGGCGACTTTGCGCCGGCTACCCATCCGCAGCGTTCCCAGGAAGGCCAGAATCAGGCAAGCCATCAGCGCGCCCGGCAACGCGTTGGCCACCACGATCTGCCGCCAGGTGAAACTGGTCAGCAGCGCACCGATCGCCAGCGGCGCCAGCGCGCTGCCGACATTGCCGCCCATGCCGTGCAGCGACAAGACCAGGCCCACGCGCTTCGGGTAGCGCTGCGCCAGCGCCGGTATCGCGGTCGGATGCCACAAGTTGTTGCCCATGCCGACCAGCGCGACGCAGATCAGCAGCATCGGATAGCTGTGGGTGAAGCCCATCAGCAGATAGGGAAATCCGACCCAGAACAGCGACAAGGCCATCAGGAAGCCCTTTCTACCGACGGTATCGACCAGCATCCCGCCCGGCAGATTGGAAGTCGCCGCAGCGACGTACTGGCAGGTCATCACCAGGCCGATCTGGCTGTAGCTCAAGCCCAGCTCCTTGCCGATCAGCGGCAGCAGCAGATAAAAGGTGGCAGGATACCAATGGGTCATGCCGTGACCGATGGTGATCAGCCACACTTCGCGAAACGACGATTCGGAAGGGGCGTCAGGCGCGGCAGGATGGAAGGTGGCGGCAGTCATTTATTCACCGAATCTGAGGTTTCCGGAAATCGACCTGTAAATGCCAGTGCGGAACCAGCAGCTCCGTGGCCCTTCACAACGGCTTTCTCAGCAGGTCGACCCTGACCTGCTGCGAGAGTTTCACGCCATCCGGGCGCAAATGCGTATTGAACAAGCGCTCCGCGGCAAGACGTTGGGCGTCACTGACATTGCGCTCGCTGTGCGTGACGTGAAAATGTTTCCTGGCAAAGTCGGTGAAGTCCTGGTAGGCGACCGGCACCAGGAAGAAGGTCTCGTTGGCAAGCTCGAACATGCCCGTGTCGACGGCGCGGCGCAGCGTCTCGAAAGCCGCCGCTCGCACCACTTCCTCGTCGTTGAAGATGCGGATCATCTCGTTCAACGGGCCGGCAAAGACCGGTTCGGAGATGTATGCGCAGCCGCCAGGCTTGAGCACACGCAAAATTTCGTGCAGCGCATCATCGAGTCGCGGCAGGGGTACGTGATGCAAGGACCTGAACATCATCACCACGTCTTGGCTCGCATCGGGCAGCGGTATCGACTCCGCGCCGAAATCGGCGAAACTGATGTTCTCCGGCACCGCCGCCGCCAGATTCTCCCCGAGCTGGACACGGTCTACCTCGGCGGCGATGATTCTGGCGGTCCGATGCCGCTTCGCAATGCGGCGCGTGTGGTCCGCCTTGCCGCAACCGAGTTCGAGGATGCGCGCATCGTCGAGCGCCAGCAAGGACTCGTAGATATCGCTCTCGGAGCAGGCAAGCTGGATATTCGGGTGGGTGAGTTGCATATTCGGCATTGTCGATTGTGGCGTCATGGTAAATTTTAACAAGATCTAGTGGCTGGTCGGCGGATTGGGATGCTAGGGATGCACCGTTTCCGAAAACCACTCGTCGGGCAATTCGTGGCCCAATCCTGCGGCCGCTGCCTTGTCGAGAATCAGTGCGCCGACCGCGGCGAACTGCAGGCCAGCGCCGACATTGTTGATGAAACAGCTTATCTCCCCGCGTTTGCCGTGTCCCGGCGTCTTGCCTGCTACCAACTGCGCCAGATCCGGGTACTCGTCAAAGCGGTTGCCGGGCGCGTTCCACCATCCGGTCTTATGCTCAGCGGTCACGTTCGGCGTGCCTGCCATGACATTGTCGTATTGCTTGGCTTGCGCCGCCACATGAACAACGATCCGGTCACAGCCGTCGAGCAGGGTCTGATCCACTTCCTGCGACTTGATGCAACTCAGATGCATGCCTGGCTTGAGCCAGGCCGGGTCCAGCACCCGCTCCACCGACGATGTCGCGGCCATGATCACGTCCGCCCCGGTAACGCATTCCTCGGCGTTGTCGACAGCCCGGATAGCCACGCCCGGATGACGCGCCTGCGCTTCGGCTGCGAAGGCGTTGCGGTGTTCCGCATTCGGGCTGAAGATGCGCACCCGCTCGAACGGCCGGGCAACGAGTGCCGCCATCAATTGCCCACCGGCCTGCCAGCCGCTGCCGATGATCGCCAAGGTGCGCGCATCGTCGCGCGCCAGAAGCTTGAGCGCAATCCCGTTTGCCGCCCCGACGCGCATGCGTTGCATCACTCCATCTGGGAAGATGCCGATCAAGGCCCCGGTTTCGCTGCTGAAAATCATCACCAGACCAACCCAGCGTCCATTGGCCTTTGGCTGCTTCACGCGCCGCATCTTGCCGCCGACCAGCGGATGGGTAACGATGTCGGAGTTGATCCGTAGCGCCTGGACACGTCGTCGTGGCCACGCGCCACCCATTTGCTTGAAGGCATAGTAGGCATCGGGCTCGGTCGATGGCGACAGATTGTCGATACGCGGCACCAGCAGCGCCTGGCCGTTGGCATAGTCGGCGTACATCGTTGCCATCACGTCGATGCATTCCGGCATCGTCAGGAGCAGTTCCACGTCCTCGTTGCTGAGTATTCGCATATTTCCTCAAGCGGCTGTGGCTGATCGGCTACGCAAGGTACCGCGCAGGTGTTAGCGCAGGAAGCTCGCGACAGAACCAAAAATGCTTCCCGGCAAATGGATCATCAGCAGTTGTTCAAATGCACCCCAGGTGATCAGGCCCATGGCTGCCGCCGAAATAACGGCCAGTTTCCAGTTTCGGTGATCTTTCGCCAGGAAGTAGGTAAGAAAAAATACGGGTACCGCGATCAGGTAGCCGAGAGCATAGATTGCCGCTACATAGCCAAAGGCCCAAGCCACCGCCCGCAACTGACGGCGTTCCGCGGTACTGCCGCCCTTGACCGGGCCTGACTTCTCGTGGGAAAGAGTCACCAGGCGCTCTTTCGCGTCCAGCTCGGTGGCTTCCCGTGCGTGCGTGAAAGGCCGCAAAACCGCTATGAAGTTGCCGGCCAGTTGCACCAGACCAATGATTAACGTCGCAACTCCGACCACATCGGGAATTAGTCGACCGTCCGGAGGATAGGCTCGCGCGATCGCAAGGTACGATATTGGCACCAGAACCCAAAGCACATCGACCATCAGCTCCGGGCGCAGAATTTTTACGGCTGCCCGGCTGCCCTTTATCGGGCCCACCTTCCCATTGCTCCGTTTGCCGAAACGCTTGGCGAGATAGGGGCCGACAAGAAGCGCGAGAATCAGCAGCAGCAGTAGGTCGGACAAAGGTCTGTAGAAGAAGTGCAGGCCCTGAAAAATGACCGAAAGATAGAAATTCTTTTCGATGATCTGGCCCAGGATGAAGCCGATCAGGACTGCCGGCAGCGAATACTTGTAACGCCGCCCCACCAGCCCGAGGATCCCAAAAATCGCCATAAACAGGATCTCGCCGGGATTGAGCGATGCCGCATAAACCCCGAGGTAGGCAAAAGTGAATATAAATGGCACCAGTACCGGTCCGTGCACTTGGGCCACGCGTGCCAGGATGGGGGCGACCGCAAGCCCGGTCAAGCTGGCCGCCAGACTCCCGATCGCAATCACCCAGGCCATCCCATAGATGAGATCGAGGTGCGACGTCAACATCGGCGGGCCGGGAACAATACCCAGGATCGTGAATGCGCTCATCAGGATCGCCATTCCGACGCCACTGGGGATACCCAGGGCACAGGTCGGGACCAGGCTTCCCGCCTCTTTGGCAATCGATGAGCCTTCGGGTGCAATAACGCCTTCCGGAATGCCGGTGCCGAACTTCTCGGGATGTTTGGAAGTTTTCAGGGCATGGCCATAAGAAATGAAATTGGCGGCCAGACCGCCGATTCCCGGAATCAAGCCCAGGAACGTGCCGATCAACGCAGAACTAACTGTCAGCCGAAGGTGACCGAATACATCTCTGACGCCATCCATCACTCTGAAACCGGGCTGTCTGGAAAACTCGAAATCCTGATTTTCGACAACCGCCCGATTTCGTCCGTAGAGAATGAACATTTCGCCCAAGCCGAAAATGCCCAGGGCCACTGCCGTCACATTGAAGCCGTTATACAGATAGATCCAATTGAAGCAGAACCTGAGGACCCCCGTGATCGGGTCGTAGCCGACAAAAGAAATGAGCAATCCGAACAATCCCGAGAGCAGCCCCTTGGTCAGGGAACCCGAACGCAATTGGCCGATCAGGACGATTGCAAGGACTGCGAGCAACAGATATTCCGAAGGCTGAAAAAAAGTGCTCATCTTTTGCATCAGTGGAATCATTAACACCAGCACCACGACACCGACCCAGCCACCGATGGTGGTCGCCGCTGCCGAGATTCCCAATGCTCTCGCTCCCTTGCCCTGCTGGCTCATCGCGTAGCCGTCGATGGTCGTCGCTGCGGATTCTGCAGCTCCCGGCGTATTCAGCAAAATTGCCGTGATGGATGCGCTGAAATAAATTCCCGTGTGTGCCGCTAAGAGCAGAACCAAGGCTCTTAGCGGTTCCATGCCATAGATAAACGGCAGCAGCACGGTCAATAAAACAGCCCCGCCGAGACCAGGAATCGCGCCGACAAACGTTCCCAGCAAATTTCCGCCCAGAAACAGCAGTATCGTCTTCAGGTTCAATAGGGCAAGAAGGCTTGATCCCAACATATCTAGCACTGACTGATCTCCTCACGGGCGGCGTCCAAGGCTGGCGAATCCGGCTATTTGCTCGCAGTCAGCAGCGGCTGGAATAGGGCCCCGTCGGCCATCGCGGTATCGGTCTCCTGCTCTAGCGCCGCAGCGGGAGCATAGCCGAGGTAGAGGTCGGCCTTTTGCGTCGCAGCGACAAATTCCTTGTCCGCCAATGACTTCTGGAAGGCGCTCCGCAGGGCTGCCAGGCGGTCCGCGGGAACGCCCGGTGGGGCAAAGAAAGCATGTCCCATCGCCATCACCCCGACCAGCGCATGCAAGAGTTTGATGCTGCTATCCGGCAGGTTTTGTTTCTTGGCAACATCAATGACGGTCGGCACATCGGCCAGCTTGCCGAAAGGTTCGTCCGCAATCAAAAGAACGGGCTTGGCGTGTTGGGCAATTTGGGCAATATCGGAAGCGGACACGGACATCGTGTCGCCGTTGCCGCCCAAGAACGCCGCCTTCTCACTCGAGCTACCACTGAAAGCGGCCACCATCTGGAATCGCGTCTTAAAGGAATTCAGCGTTATGACCGCGGCATTGTAGTCGGAGCTCCCGGCTCCCGTTGCCAGCGACTTCAAGGTGGTCCCGTGCGCCGATGCTTGGAGTAGATCACTGAAGGATTTATATGGCCCGTCCAGATGGACCGCAATGATGTGAGGATCATCGTCCGGGCGACCGAGCCAGTTGAACTTTTGAACGTCGAAACTCACGCCCGCATTTTTGGCCAGTTGCGAAAACACGTCGCCCGCAGCGTTGGTATCGCCGATCGTTAATCCGTCAGGTGCAGCCGAGTAGATCTTGCCGGTTCCCACCAAGCCGCCGCCGCCCGGTTGATTGACAACCAGCACCTTGCTGACGCCAAGGTATTTTTGCATGTAAGGACTGATCAGGCGGGCCCACTGGTCATAGCCCCCGCCAGGTCCATAGGGAACGATGATGCTTAGAACCTTACCCTTAAAGAATTCTGCAGCCGATGCCTGACTGGTCTGGTTGTTGCCGGCCTTGCTTGATTGCGTGCTTGGCCCCTTGCTATCGCAGCCGCCGAGTAGCACCGAGCAAATAATTGCCGCCGCTACAGTGATTTTTTTTACCGAGCTGTTCATGATTCACCCCTCCTTAGGCAACTAATGGATTGTCTGAAATGTCTTGGCCTTGATCCCCTGCTTCTTGTCGAACCGACCACTCTCGTTGGCACATTCGTCGATCTGGGCCGTCGGTCGCCATCTGCGGCGTCAGCACCTGCTGCACTTTGCTGTTGTTGAGCAGAGGCGCCATCGGGATGCCGCTCAAGCCGGCGGGGCCATCGCCGCCTTGATCAACTGCGCGACCATGACCCCGGTCAGCAGCACCCCCGGCCGGTATTCCGGCGCGTCCTCCAGCTGCTCCAGATCGTTCAGCCCGAACTTCTCGTAAATTCGGTTGATCGCCGATATCAGCCGCACCGGCCGCCCGGGATCCGCGTTGAAATGCTGGTGCACCGTGTTCGGCGGAATGTAGATCACGTCTCCCGCTTCCCATTCGTAGCGCTTGACTTCGTCCTGCACCTTCCAGTGATAGGTGTCGGTGATCTCCACGTCGCAGTCCTGATGAAGATCGTAGCCGCGCCCTTCCACCACGTACAGGCACTCCTCCGCCAGATGCCGATGCCGGCCCGAACGGCTGCCCGGCGGAATGATCTGCATGTAGGCATTCACCGTTTCCATCCGCGTGTTCATCTGCTCGTTGAGCAAATGCTTGAGCAGCCCCTGGCGCGACATCTCCCACGGCATCTCCTGCGGATGCACCACCTTCTTGCGCTTGCTGTTGCGCGCCGGCGCCGCCGTCGCATCGTCCAGCAAGCCCTGGTACAGCGCCTGGTTCGCCTCCCCGCCCATCCATACCTTAGCTTCATCCCATGCCATGATCCGCTTCCCTATGCCAGTCCTGCATTCGTCGCCTTCACTCGGCGTGGTTGTAGTCGTCCTCGTAGTGCCGCGGCTCGAAACCGACGCCGCCGGGTGCCGCTTCGGTCGGGCGCGGAATGACCTGCTTCTGGAACAGCAGGTTCATGAACATCATCATCGGCTTCGGCTTGAGCACCAGCGCGCGCGCCGGCTTGAGCGGATCGGCGTTGAAGTGCTGGTGCACGCAGTTGTTGTGCACGATCGCGACGTCGCCGGCGCTCCAGTCGTAGCGTATGCCGTCATGAATCTCATAGCCGACGCCATCGAGAATGTAGAACGCCGCTTCATTGACGTGACCGTGCTTCTGGGTGCGGCCCCCGGGGGCATACTCTTCGAGGTGCACGTGCAGCGTCTGCGTCATGCCATCTACCGGCTCCATGAAATGCTTGCTGAACGACTGCGGCCCGTCCTGGAACTTCAGATCCTTGCCCTTGACCACGCGCGGCAGCGCGCGCAAGCGGGTCAGCTCGTCCTTGAGGTTGTATGGTCCGGCGATCGCGCGCAGGAACACCCGATCCTTCTTGCTGTTGTAGTGCGATTCCTTGCCCATCTTGTTTCCTTCACAATTGACCAACGGTCCCTAGCGCGTTCAACAGTCCGCCCGCGACTTGCCAGACTATTTCGATTGATCGGTAATGATCTGCTGATACAGTTTCCGCCACTTTTCGTTCTGATCCAGCGTCACCGTGGGATCGAGGAACGACAGGGGCATGTTCATCAGCGGGCTGTGATATTTTTTATTGGTGGTGATGAAGTCGCGCTTCACCAGAATCGCTTGCGCATCGCTCAACATGAAATCGAAAAACAGCGCGGCGGCGTTCGGATGCGGTGCGTGCTTGAGCAGTCCCTCGCCGTTCGGCCGGGCCATCGCGGGCGGAATCGCAAACCAGTCGATCGGCGCGCCCTTCCTCTTGTACTGTTCGACCTTGTAATTGTAGACGGTGAGCGCCAGGGGCACTTCGCCTGACACCACCAGGTTATCCAGCAGCGTATGGCCTTTGCGCACCGATATGCCGTTGGTGGCGACGATGTCGCGGAACAATTGCAGGCCCTTCGCTTCACCCAGTTCGGTGACCACTCCGGCGAACCAGTCCAGATCGCTGGCTTCGATGCCGAGCTTGCCCTTCCAGCGCGGGTTGAGCAAATCATGATAGGTTTTCGGCAGTTCGTCCTTCTTGATGGCGTTGGTGTTGTATGCCTGGGTGAAAATGTTGAGCCGGGTGCCGACCCATTCGCCATGCGGACGCAGCGCCTGCGGAATGATGTCGGCCAGATAAGGCGATTTGACCGCCTGCAGCAATTTTTCGCGATGCAGCGACTCCATTTCGGGGCCGTTGGTTTCAATGATATCGACAGCGAAACGGTTGGCGCGCGCCTCGGCGACGGCCCGCTGCAGCACCGACTCCGAACTGGCGCGCCACACCTGGACCTTGACCCCGTACTTTTTCTCGAAGGCCGCAGTCAGCACCCCCATGTCGTGGACCGGCATCGACGAGTAAATCATCAACGAGCCTTCTTTTTTCGCTCCATCGACCAGACGCTGCTGGCGATCGGCGCCGGTATAGCTGGCGGCCTCGGCGCTTCCCCCGTTCTGGGCGAGCGCCTCGGGAATGCCCAAGGCCATCAACGAGCCTGCTACGGCGCCGCCCAGCATCAGCTTGAGGGTATGGCGTCTGCCAGTATTTGTATCCATTTCCTAATCCCTTCATCAACGGTCAGGAGGCTAAAGGCGGACACTTGAGCTTGCTGCGCTCATGGCTTGGCGGCGACGCTGGCGTCCTTGAGGAACAGGTCGGACCACAGCTTTTTCCATTTTGCCGATTCATCCAGCACGACGGCGGGATCGATCATCCGGTATTCGAACTTGTTCAGCGGGCTGTCGACTTCGTCGCTCGCCGGTATGCGATTGCGCTTCTTTATCAGCTCCTGTCCTTGCCTCGAGAGCATGAAGTCGGCGAACAGCAAGGCTGCATACGGGTGCGGCGCGCGCCGGGCCAGGCCGATCGCACCCGATCTGGCCATGGTCGGGGTCAGGGCCTTCCATTTGATCGGCGCACCCTTTTTCTCAAGATGTTCGACCGCGTGGTTATAGATGTCGGCAGCAATCGGGATCTCGCCGGCGGCGACCAGTTCGGAAATCAGTGTGTGGCCGGTTCTGATCTGGGGATGGGATGCCGCGAGCTTCTGAAAAAAGGCCATGCCCTTCTCTTCGCCCATGCTCTTCACCAGGCCGCCGAACCAGTCGATGTCGCCCGCCTCGATGCAGATCTTGCCGGCCCAGCGGGGCTTGAGCAGATCGTCGTAGCTGTTCGGAACCTGATCGGGCTTGACCAGATTGGTGTTGTAGGCAATCGTGAAAAAATTGAAGCGATCGGGAACGTACTCCCGATGCGGCGGCACAGCCGACGCCGGAATATGCTTGGACGCCGGGCTGTAAAACTCGGCGAGCAACTTTTCACGGTGCAGGATTTCCATCTCGACGTCGTCGCTCTCCAGCACGTCTGGGGCATAGCGGCCGGCGCGCGCCTCGGTCAGCGCGCGCTGCACCACCTTCTCACCGCTGGCGCGCCACATCGATACCTTGAGCCCGTACTTCTTATACTTCTTCTCGAACGCCTGGATGATCGGCAAGGAGTCCTTGACGTTGAGCGAGGTGTAGAGGACGACCGTAGCCTCCTTGCCAGCGCCGGCGAGCAGCCGCTGCTCGCGATCCGGACCGCGATACATGTAGACGTCCGAGGGCATGGCCGGGGCCTGCGCCAAGGCCAGGCACGGCGCCAGCAGCAGTCCGAGCAGTCCGGATCTGCAGCGCCCGGTCAAACGCAGCAAGCGGTGCATCATCATTGACCCTCTCCTCACGGTTCCGTCAGGCCGAACGCGCCCCGGCGCACGGCACCCAAGCCACGAATCACGTGGCCTGGGCAGTTGCACCAGCGGCCTAGAAGGAGTGACTGATGCCGACCGCAAACTGGTTGGTTCCCGCACCAGGAGCGATGTAGGTCTTGGTGCTCAGCTCGCTGCTGTTATAGCGGGCGCCATCGCCGTTGTTCAACTTCTGGTACAGCGCGAACAGGTAGGTGCGCTTCGACAGGGAGTAGGAGGTGCCGAGGTTCAGCATCTTGCCGTCCAGCCCGGTGGTGTTGCAGGCGACGCCGCCCACCAGGGAGCAACTGCCGGCGGAAGCCGCCACGTAGGACGCCTGCAGCTTGACCGGCCCCATGGTGTGCTGCACATTCACCGCGTAGGAATTGTGCTTGTAGTCCTGGAAGTGGCCGGTTGCGCCGCCCGACTCGTTCAACTCGGTGGTCGCGAAGTCGAGCTCGATCACGGTTCCCTCGTTGAAGTGGTATTGCCCGGTCAGCCGGGTGGAGGTGTCGTTCGAACTGGCACCGGCGGTGGTGATATTGCTCATCGTCGATGCCACATTGTTCGAACCGCCGAACAGGTCCTTGTGGATTTCATGGGCGACCGCCAGATAGATCGGCCCGTTCTTATAACGCAAGCCGAGGTCTACCACACTGCCGCTGGAGGTGCTGCCCGGAACCTGTCCCAGCGAGTAGTCGAACAGGCCCTGGAAGCCGCTGACCTTGGGCGATTCGTAAATAATGCTGTTGTCGCGGCGCAGGTGGAAGCTGGAAGCTGAACTGGTGCCAAAGCCCGTCTTGGCGAGGATGGAGCTGGCCGACACGAAGTTGCCGCTGGAGACGCCGAGGAAGGAAAGGTGATCGCCCAGTTGCTTGTAGACGGTGTCGATCTTGCCCAGCTTGACGGTGCCGAAGCCGCCCCTCAGGCCAACGAAGGTATTGCGACTCCACAGCGTGCTGCCGCCGGTGCCGTCATTGACGTGGGCATTCATTTCCAACTGGAAGATCGTTTTCAAGCCACCGCCGAGGTCTTCAGCGCCCCTGAAACCCAGACGGGAATTGGAAGCCTGCATCTCGGTCACCGAAGTGCCGGGAGTCCCCGTGGCCTTGGCGCTAAGCGTGCTGACGGTGGTGCCGACGGCGCTGGAATCATCGACGCTGATGTGGTTGATTTGCGGATAGAGCTTGCCATACACGGTGACATCGGCGTGTGCCGCAAGCGGCACGCCGAACGCCGTCGCAACCGCAACCGCCATTAGTTTTTTGTTAATTGTCATTGCCATCCTCCTTTGATTGAAAAAAACTGCATCAGCCTCCTCGATTTGCCCGGCATGTCCTGCTGCCGGTTTGCTTGCCCCACGCGGCAATGGTCACGCCGCCTTTGGCGGTAAATCGGCCAGCTCAGCCTGGTAGGCGGCATCCATGCGCGGCTTCAGGTTGTGGCGGGCGAGTGCATCGGCGAACAATGTGCGCACCAGCGGACTTTCGTCCGCGTAGTCGATCTGGTCGCCGCCAAGGCGCTTGCTGATCCAAGCCTTCGGCACGCCCTGGGCATTGCGGATCGACACGACTTCATGCTTGAAGGCAAGATAGCGCGCCGGCGCCGTACCGGTGTTGAAGTGCTGGTGGAACCACAGGTTGGGTGGCACGATCATCGAGCCGACCTTCCACTCATAGCGGCGTGGCTCTTCGCCTTCCGGCCACATCAGGCTGTAGCCTTCGCCCGACAGGATGATCACGTGGGCGCCGGGTCCGTGACAGTGCGCCTTCTTGTAGGTGCCGATCGGGAATTGGGAGATGTGGCTGTTCATCGATCCCTTGGCCATGTTGAAACGGATGTGTCCGCCGCCGGCGCCACGCTCGCTGGCGCTGATCAGGGGCAGGTCGACGGCGTTGGCGACGAAATTGGTCTCCAGCAAGAGGCCCTTTTGTTCGCCCTTGTTGGCGAAATAATCCGGCTCGCCGGAAAAGCGGTTCTTGAAATCGTAATGGGTATTGAAGACGAATTCGGGGTCTTCGTAGAGGTTTATCACCGACGGACCGTTGGTCACCGCAACGAAGCGCGCGGCATCCTTGCCGGAGCCGTTGAAGTGCTGCGCCCAGGCATTGAGCGGAATCGCAAACAGCGATCCGGCCTGCCATTCGAAACTGATGCGCTGTCCGGCGTCGTTCCACACCGCCGTCGAACCGCGGCCGCCAAGGACGTAGATCATCTCCTCGAACAACTGGCGCTGCGGCGCGAGTTGCTTGCCGGGGGGGATTTCGCAAACGTAGCAGTCGTTGGAGGTGCGCGACGCTTCATGGTTGATGAACACGCCGGCACCGCCGCGCCGCGGCCACGGTTTCAGGTCGACGGTATGCAGGCTCGGCACGTAATGGGCGCTGATGATGTCGAGGCCCTCGGCCGCGACCCAGCGGGTGTAAGGCGTTTCCTTCTCGGTGGCGAATTTTTCCGCCAGCTCCTTGGAAACCAGGGCGTTTTTTTCCATTTGTTACTCCTGCCAGATAAATGCTTTCGCGGTGCCGGCTCAAGCCGGCTGTCCGATGCCCGCCTTGATCAACTGCGCGACCATGGTCCCGGTCAGCAGCACCCCCGGCCGGTATTCCGGCGCGTCCTCCAACTGCTCCAGATCGTTCAGCCCGAACTTCTCGTAAATCCGGTTGATCGCCGATATCAGCCGCACCGGCCGCCCGGGATCCGCGTTGAAATGCTGGTGCACCGTGTTCGGCGGAATGTAGATCACGTCTCCCGCTTCCCATTCGTAGCGCTTGAC
>MLJW01000116.1_pt1 | contig 83269 bp, 82 predicted proteins | sample 888231 | NCBI WGS metagenome assembly MLJW01 (sample SAMN05788063, study PRJNA343431) | mine drainage metagenome | isolation source: sample collected from the inflow into an acid mine drainage treatment plant... | place: Germany: Lusatia, lignite mining district
TAATATCGCCACGTTGATCACTCCTGTTGCTCCCGCTCAAATAATGAGCGGGACAGTATCTATACGTGGGTCAAATTTGGATGCATATTACTGACCTAGGTGGGTCAGATTTGGGTGCAATTCAACACCTCAGTCGAGACTGGACGGAGTCACTGAGTACTTGCCGATTTAGAAATATGTTAATCATTGCGAAAAGCGCGCTCCTGTTGGGTTTGAGGGCATGAAAGAGGGCACCACTTTCTGATTAATGAGGATTGGAGTAGCAGTTGATTTGGTCATATGTCCCGGCTCCAAAGGCACTGGTGACGGGACATTCCGTAAAACAAGCATTAACGGGAAAGTTATGAGCCATCCGTGGTGAGCCCGGGGAAACCGGTTCAGACTTGCAATAACGTAGCAGCCGTCCTACAGTGGTTTCTCCAATTAATGACCAGGAAAACGGACAAACGAAATGGCCAATATCGCATCTGTACTGAAGGACGAAATCGTACGTCTGGCTCGCAAAGAGATTCGCACTGAAACAGCAGGATTCAAGAAGGCATCGGTGCAGTACCGATCAGAGATAGCTGCATTGAAGCGACGTGTGGTGACGCTGGAACAGCAGCTGTCGCGCCTTGGAAAGACGACCACGAAGCGTGATGAGATAAAGGCAGAGTCCATCACTGAAACAAAAGTCCGGTTCGTGGCAAAAGGGTTCAAGACACTGAGGCAGCGACTCGGTTTGACGGCTGGTGAAATGGGAAAGCTGCTTGGGGTATCTGCCCAATCGATCTATAGCTGGGAGGCCGGGAACTCCAGTCCACGCAAACTGCAATTGGCCAAGATCGCCATGCTGCGAGGGATGGGCAAGCGTGAAGCCAATGCCATTCTGGCACAACTGGCCAGTTAGGCTTCTGTAAATTTCATCTGTGTTATCGAAAAATAGAAAATGACTGACGACAATCCAAAGCCATTGCACTCACCCCTTGCACAATCCCTGACCCGAGATGGGAAGACGGTGCAAATAGAAATATACGAAGACGGTGAAGGTGGCTGGCTCCTGGAAGTGGTCGATGAGCATGGAAACTCGACCATATGGGATGACCCGTTTCAGAGCGATAGTGATGCACTGGATGAAGCCCTGAAAACCATAGAGGAGGAGGGCATAGAATCTTTGATCGACGTTCCTGCTGATTCGACACTATCTCCACAAGAACCAAATTCACTGCAAATGATGGCACCGCTCTCTGACGAAGAGATGGATGAGCTAGACAGATTCTTGCTGTCGGACGCCACGTCAGATGAAACCATGATGCTCGACTGTCTTGATGGATATCTGACCGCCATCGTCTCAGGCCCCGTAATGCTCAAGCCTAGTGAATGGTTGCCGAGCGTATGGGGACCGACAACAAGAGATGAGCCGGCATTCGATACGTTCGCGCAGGCTGAACGGATTACAGGCCTAATCATGCGGCATTTGAACGGCATTATCTGGAGCCTGCAGCAGGATCCTGAAGCATTCGAGCCGGTATTCGATACTGTCATCTATCCTGACGATCCTCACGAATACAGCGATGGCGAGATGTGGGCATACGGATACATGACCGGCATTGAGCTCCAACGTAATAACTGGAACGCATTTTTTGATGAGCCGAATAGCTCAGTGGTGCTACGGCCGATCTATTTGCTTGGAGCAGAAGAAGTCGCTCCAGAAGAAGAGGTACTCACAGAAACACCTGCACAGCGAGAAGAATTATCCAATCAGATTCCAGCCAGCGTTGCCTGGATATACCGGTTTTGGCAACCCTATCGCCGGGCAGTGGCAGAGCGCACTATTGCTACCAGCTATCAGCGTGAGCATCCCAAAGTAGGGCGCAACGATCCATGCCCGTGTGGCAGCGGAAAAAAGTTCAAGAAGTGCTGTGGAGCATCAACGGTGCTGCATTGAACACCGGGAAATGCAAGACTCGGTCGCGTGCCTTGCATGGCTGCTTATTGGCGAGGCTGTGTGAGAATCCACCTCCTTCTGCCGCCATCCCTTCTTATGTGTTATTGGAATAACGTCCGCGCGGAGGGGAGATGATGAAGCGATTCATAGAAGGCGAAGCGTCATTAATCAACCCGCACGCAACCATGAAAACCGAGGCCACTTCATCAGTCGAATGAGCCCCGCCATGACAACCAGGATCGGAAGACCGGCGTATAGATTGACCGTTTGCCAGCCAAGTGCATTGACCATGGTGCCGGAAAACAGGGTAGCTGTCGTGACGCCCAGAAATACGAGCGTATCGTTTAGCGCTTGGGCGCGGGCGGCCTCTTCCTTGCGGCAGCTCTCGGTCAGCAGGGCTGTGGCGCCAACGTAGAGAAAGTTCCAGCCGACCCCCAGCATAATTAACGCGAACTCGAAGTGGGCCAACTCGCTTCCTGCCAGACTTACCGTAATGCTCGCGAGATTCAGCAGGCAGCCCAACAGCATGACCGGCAAAATGCCGACTCTCTGAATGAGTACCCCAGTGAAAAGTGAGGGAGCAAACATGGCAAGCACATGCCACTGAATGACTTCAGCGGTCTGGTTAAAACCGAGCCGCGAACACATCATAGCCAGCGGCGTGGCGGCCATCAGGAGATTCATCACGGCATAGCCAACGACTCCCCCTAGGACGGCCATGAAAAACTTGGGATTGCTGGCAATTTCAAACCATGATCGTCGCGTCTGATGGTTCTCCGCCCTCACCATTGGCGGCAGGCTGAGGCCCATCGCGAACATGGCTCCCAACAACGCCACCCCGGTCAGCGAGAGAAAACTGGCGTAGAAGGCGGGCTCAAGAGCATCCTTCGTCCACCGGGCGAGTGTCGGCCCGGCCACTGCAGCTAGGAGACCGCCGGCCAGGGTCCAAGAGATAGCCAAGCTTTTTCTCGCCGGGGCCACCGAATCGACCGCCGCAAACCGGTAGTATTGACCGACAGCACCAAAGGTGCCGATCAGGAACCCAGCCGCCGAGAACAGGGCGAAACTGCCAGTCCGAACCCCGAAAGCAGCACATGCCAAGCCGATCGCACCGACCAGAGCTCCAGCGCAGAAGGTGAAGCGGCGCCCAAAGCGTTCCATGAGTCTGGCCGCCGGATAGAGCATCACCATGGTACCCAGGTATTGGATAGCCAATGGCACGGTAGCGAAATCAGTCGACGAGAGTTGAGCCCCCACCAGAGCCGACGATGAGAGCACAAGACTGATCGTGGTCATCACCGCCGCCTGGGAGAGTGCAAGCAGAAAGATGTTGCGGTTCATACCCTTGTCTTCGACGGTTCGTAGAATTGCGTTAGCCCCTTCTCATCAACGACCCGGGTAAAGGACGGATTACCAATGACAGTTATTTCGTGACGGATTTCCATCCGTTTGGCATCGCCATTGTCGCCCGGGACCATGACTGCAATTCCATGATACGGGAGGAGACGGGAGCCCAGCTTGTATTCCGGATACAGACGAAGGCCCAATACCGGGATTTTCTTCGCGTGGATTGTAGCCCGAATGGCATTCGGGAAATGATGTTTTTCCCAGTTGGTATCAGCGGCGGCCGCCTTCAAGGCCCGGTACTCTGCAAGCGCCAGGGTGGCACTGTCATCGAGGTGTGCCAAGGAAATACCTGAATCGGCACAGAACAGAGTCGCCAATTGCTCGTAGGAAAATCCCATACGCCGAGAATTGAGCGTCGCGCGCATGCTGGCGTGCCAGCGCTGGTATTCATCTGCAAGCAGATCATGCGACAACGGATCAGACAGAAATTTGGCACGCCAAATCTCGAAGCGATTATGGAAGAACTGGTTGTAATTGGAAAGATAGTCGGAAATGTCGTGAATCTTGATGGTGTCAGCTATCTGCAGTTCTTCGGTTCGCTGACGCAGTTGGATCAGATAGTTCTGCGCCTCGACCGACGTAACCCCCAGCGGCAACGCATAGAAGGTGCTATCGCTGATCACATGGAAGATGGCTCCGGGTGGATAGATGCTCGCGATATGGCGGGCAATATTGTCCATATGGAGCAGCGACACATCATCTGCTGCGGTCACCTCGGTGGGTTGCACCCGCTTGGTCGGATTGCTAATTACGCAGAATGCCAGGATCAGGATTTCAATCGGAGCACCTTTCTCACAAGCATCAGTGACCATCTGACGCCACTGGTCACATTCTCGGAATTTCTTTCGCGAATTAAACTGGAAAGCATTGTGGTTCAGAAGTTCGATGATCCGCGATGGCAGGTCAAGCGCTTTGGTTCGCTCCAAGAACGCATCCACGTCGAAATGCTGTGAGATGCTGAGGCGCCGAATCCGAGCATTGTCACCGGGGCCATAGATTCGCTGCGGTTGCCATTGCGAGCGTGGGTCGCTCTTCGACCAGACAAATTCGTGCCCGATCTGGGACCTAGAAATGATCTCCCCGCTCAACCCAACCGAAAGTTGCTGATTGGCAGCGGGAACAGGCGCAGACAGCGATGCGGACATCAACATGGTTTTCTCCTTGTGTTGTGAGTGGTGCCATTGACATGTTGCATGGATGGGTTAGAGTACAAATGACATAGTTCCCTCGTTTTCTGCCATGGCGCGTAAGTTGGTTTTTGCCGTTTTTTCCGATTTTCAGTTGCTGGATGTGGCCGGACCAATCGCGGCGTTCGAGATGGCCAACCAGATGGAACCAAGGGCGTATGAGCTAACTTTGGCCAGCCAAGCGGGGGGAGCGGTGAAGAGCTCGTCAGGTACCAAACTGTTGACCATGCCCTTCGCCCAAGTGCTCGATGCAGATACCGTGATCGCTGTGGGAGGTGAAGGAGTCATCGAAGCCGCTGCCAGCGCGGAGATGCTAACCTTCATCCGCAATCTCTCACAGAAAGCGCGACGCATGGCGAGCGTCTGTTCGGGTGCCTATCTGCTCGCCTCAGCCGGTTTGCTGAATGGAAAGAAGGCAACAACACACTGGCAGCGTAGCGCCGACTTCAGGCGCCGATTTCCCGACGTGTCCCTTGATGAAGACCGAATCTATGTCAATGACGGCCATATTTGGACCTCAGCGGGGATCAGTGCGGGCATCGATCTTTCCCTGGCTCTAATCGCCCATGATCTTGGGGAGAAGATTGCTCGCCAGGTCGCCCGCCAACTCGTGGTGTATTACCGTCGCCCTGGCGGGCAATCCCAGTATTCAGCTTTATTGGAAATGGGCATGGCGGACGGTCGCTTCGCCGGCCTGCTCGATTACATCCGCAGCAATCTGGATCAACCACTGACGGTTGGCGATCTCGCGGACCATGCGTGCATGAGTCCAAGGCATTTTGCCCGATGCTTCACATCTGAAATCGGCACAACTCCAGCCCGAGCCATCGAACGATTAAGGGTAGAGGCAGCGAGCGCCGCTTTGGAAAGTGGTAATGGCTCGGTACAGGTTGTGGCGCGCCAATGTGGCTTCACAGACGTGGAACGAATGCGGCGCGCCTTTATCCGCCTCAAAGGGATCCCACCTTCAGCCGTGAAACGACATTTCCGCTAGAACAGCATCCGCTTGCGAACTACGTCCATCCCGACAGGATGGCGCGCCCGAAGAGGAAAGAACTTCCTCTATAGAAACAGCATCAGACTGAAATACTGGAAACCGAAATGTCTGCAATGCCGAACATCGGACAATATCTGTCGGATGAAGTCCTAATTATTACATTTTGAGCTTTACGGGCACTCCTTGGGGCAGGATGCTAATTGCAATCTCTCATCCTGCAACAGCAATTTGATCAGCTTCTCTTCATTCGTCCTGCCTTCGATTAAGGACAAGTGCCAGTCTACAAACCGGTTCCATTCCTCCACTGTTTGGATATTCAGCGGCTTTACCCCTGTCAAATTGTAGAGCCGTTCAATGTCCTTCGCGTGCAGCCGAAGTCGAATTCCGTGTCGAAGCATATTCAAGATCCGGCATGTGGTTTATTTGCCTGGGTTGCTTAGGCTATTTCCATGATATGTAGCGATACATCACTCGCATCTGCCACCAATAATTCAATTTCCGTTTTTGCGTTTTCTCAGCATCCTGATCAGCGCAATCAATGGCGCAAAATATCCCGCTGACTCCGCCAAATGAACGCGCGGACTTTCTTGCTTGTTTCTGCCTTCACTCTGTACCTCCTATATAATCAGCACGAATAACTAAAAACATTCGTCTTTCAGCCTGGGCGCGCGACAGAGTTGGAACCCGGAAAAGCCATGACCCGCAACGAAATCATCCAGAACCTTTCCCTATCCTTTCCCCAATTCCCTCTCAAGGACATCGATCTGACCGTCCGCGTGATAGTCGACAAGTTGTCCCATACGCTGGCCCAAGGGGGCAGGGTAGAGATCCGTGGCTTCGGCAGTTTTGCATTGAATCACCGCCCACCCCGCAAAGGGCGCAACCCGAAGACCGGTGCCACCGTCATGATTCCGGCCAAATACGTACCCCATTTCAAACCCGGCAAAGAAATGCGCGAGCGCGTCGATTACCCGTAAGCCTCAATGCACCCCACCGGCTGCTTCGGTGCAGAGCAGTACATAGATCAGCTTGGCTTCCTGGTGGAACAGCAGGTCAAATTCCTGATTGACCGGATGCGCCTGGCAGACCGCGAGCGGCAGCAAGGCCTTGCCGCAGAGTTTCTGGCTATGCAGGCGAGTCATGCGAATCGCCATCAATGCATTCACCGCCTTGAAATCCACCACTTCGCATGATTTGTCATCGGCAATGCCGAATACCGCAAAATGTTCATCATCGCGCCGGTTCAGCTTCAAGCCGATTTTCCGGCTGATCTCCTGCTTCGTCTCCTTGCTCAAGTAGTCCGGCTTCTGGGTACGCAGGTTGTGCATGAAGACCAGCTCCACTTCCAGTACGCGCATGTCCGGGTACTTGTCGGAGACGGAATGGACCTCCGCCTTCAGCCCGGTCAGGAATGTCTCATGGTCGTTGGCGATGATCCAGGCATGGTGGAAACGCAGCGTTCCTTCACAGGTGAGCCGGAAACCGAGGAAATAGCAGTCATCGATCGAAACGTCGTTCGTCGGCTTCTGTCGCGCATCGATGATGACTTTGCAGCCACCGGAATGCTCGTAGCGTAATGCCGGTACCGTACTCATTTCGTGTCCCCCTTCACATCACCGGCAGCTTCTGACTTTTCAGGCGGTTCCAGGCAGACCGCCATAAGTTCGTCATATCTGGAGATCAGCTCCTTTAGCGCCTCCAGCTCCTTTTCATCGGCCTCGGTAAACATCCTTGGACGCATCAGTACGCCCAGCAGGCGATATTCGATGGCGGTACGCCCCGATCTGACCATTTCACATAGCTCAGTCCTAGTGACCATGGGGATTCTCCCGTTGCAGATACTTCACCGTGAGCCGTACCGAGAACGGCACCAGCAGCACACAAACAAACTCCCAGGCGATCAGTAACCACTGATGCGAGGTCCATGGCTGTTCTGGCATGGGTATGGATGCAACCAGCTGATGCTCGGGAATCCTGATCGTATCCCCCTCAACCTTGATGCGTCCGCCAGCGTCCAGCAGATTGGGGCGAAAGCCGAGTTGTACCCGGCAGGTACTGGCTTCAGGCTGCGGCAACGTGGCGATGCCGAGCTGGCGCAGATGCGTGCATCCCTCCTGGTTCAGGATCAATACCGACTGCCTGTACTCGAACTGGCCGAGGAGATAGGAAGTGGAGGCCAGCAGGGCCACCACGGACGAGAACACAAACGTGATCAGGGCGTATTCCACAAACAGGCGCCATGCCTTGCGCAGCCTGCTCCGGGTATTGCGGTTGATGACGGGTTTGCTGTTTTGCATCGATTGCTCCTTTCAGTTGAGAGGAACAAGTTAGCAAATCAGCCCCATTCTCCGAAACGCAATTTGCAGATGGGGCGTGATTCCGGGCGGCGCCATCCGTCTCGGACAGGGAAAGTCCTGAGGCAGGCGAAACCGCTTCGGGATTTTGTCGATTTTGGTAGATTGGTCGGTTCGGCCCCGATTTCAGGGCGCGAACAGACGATGGCAGGGCGCTACTTCGTGTTGGTCTTGCGAGGTTTGTCCGGCTCGGTGAGCAGCTCGGCCATGGTCACGCCCAGCGCGCAGGCAATGCGCTCGATATTGCCGATCGAGATGTTGCGCTGGCCGCGTTCGACCGAGCTGATGTAGTTGGTATGCAGTCCGGCCCCCTCTGCCAGGAGTTCCTGGGTCAGGTTCCTTTCCAGGCGCAAGCGCCTGACATTGCTGGCAAATAGCAGCTGGGCACTGAACTTTTGGGTTGGATTCCGCATGCTGACAGTGTTGACGACCGGCACATGAGAATCCACACACTTTGGGTTTGATTTAACCCCGTCTTCGGGTAGAGTAACACTTTGAGTTTGACGAGGGATTCCGTGTGTGGAATCTGGGAAGAAAGGGGAGACATGCATTCAGGGGAAGTTTGGAAGGCCGGCGCGAGCGTGCTGTATGCAGCATTGCTGATGACATTGCTGATGGGATGCACCGGAATTTCGCCGGAGCGCCTGGCCGGGATGGCCACGGTAGAGGTGGCTGACGGCCACACGATGCATTCCGTCGACTCGGAAATGAAACTGTTCACCGACTCGGTGAATGTGGAGCCGGGTATCCACGTTTTCGAGATGACGACCAGCTGCTACAGCAACAATTGCTTCTATCGAACGTACCGATTCAAGGCAGAAGCAGGATACTTGTACCGGCTCATGCCGGACCAGTCGATCCTGGTGCTGGATCGCAATGACCGCCATCAGCGAAAACTGGGGGAACTGACCCCGTATGGCAGCAGTGGCATCGATTATGGAACCAGCGGACAAATCCAGGCGTACCGCCAGGATGTGGCGAAACAGCAGGCTGCCGCACAGGCAGCCCTGATCGATCAGCGTCGGCAAAACCTGCCCTTGATGACAAAGCCGGGAGCGAAGCTGTGTCAGGTGCAAGGCCAGATCCGCTATGTCGGATTCGTCGAAGCGGTCACCGCTGACAAGGTGCAGATCCGCGTGGTCGAAGGCATGTTCAACGATAACAACGGATATGCACTGGCCAATTTCAAGCCTCAGATCGTTTGGGACTCTCCCCTGAATTGGGATTTGTGCGAGTAAGGGATGTCCAGCCGCCACGACTGGACACATTGTCCGGCAGAGTCCTGCCGAACGATAAAGCAGTGGCATTCATCAAGAAAGGCGAGGCAGGAATGTTGAAGAAAAATGCGGGTACGTTGGTGGCGCTGCTGGTCGGTGCGGTCGTCTTGAGTGGCTGTGCCGGGATGGGCGATGGGATTCCGCCGGAGAAACTGGGGGAATATGCATTGATCGAGTCGCATATCGGCACGCGTGGCAACAACATGGACACGCTGCCCTCCTCCATGAGGGGTTTTGAAAACACGGCATACATCAGTTGGGTTAACGGCAAGGTTGCTTTACCGGCGTTAGAGTCAATGAATGTCCTGCCGGGTGAATACACCTTCCAGGTCGGCATCGGGTGCGACAACACGGCGACGTGTCGTCCAGGGTATCCCTACAAGCTGAAAGTGAAAGCCGGCCAGCGCTATGTGCTGCTCCCGACCGGAGTTCTGGTCAGTGATCGTTCCGTTCCGCGCGCGGCGGCGAAGGAAGTCCGCTACTGATCTATCACCTGTTATTTGTCCTTGCAAGGTTGTTCGCGAACACCGGGATCGTGGATCCGTCGTTCAAATACCGTTTTGTGAATTCGTCGTTATCTATACATTCGATGCATGAAAGGAGCAGGTGATGGAGATATTGGTTGTGGTAGTAGTCATGATGGTGATCATGTTGATCGCCGCTCGATTCGGTGATGGTGCGGGCTCGTCCGGCAGGACAGAACATGGCAATGAGCGGAATCATTCCAGTATGGACGACGATTGGAGCACTGACCCAACACGATCGTTCCTCCTGGGAAACATCTGGCATAACGATGACTGATGGCATGAGAGCGAACAACGAAGACAGTCTGGACGTCAATTCTCCGAGGTTCTTCAAGCAGGTCGCCATCGGCATCGCCATTGCGGCCCCGTTGATCGCCTTGATTCAGTGGAAGGTGCACGAGTTCTCAACAGATGATTCCTACAAGTGCCGGAATATGTCTCGTGAGGAATGCGAATCGATGAAGAAAACGGAGGCCATGCTCAGGGAGCGCATGCGTCAATCCTCGATCTCCAACGCCAAGGACGCGCCGAAAGAAGCGGGCGCGTCGTCGCGATGATTTCAGGCCCGATCATTGGGCTGATTGATCGGGCATTCTGCCAGATGCCGGTTGCAGCGGATGGGCATGAAGGGGTTTTGCTCTTCAGAAAATGACTGAACAAATACCGTTTCGGAGAAGTGAATGGTTTTGCTATCTTGGCTGCATCAATCCAGGAGACCCGCATGAATCAGGACAATCCCAGCCACAACGCAACCGGAAAGACCCTGAGTGACATGCCCTTGTTCTCATCATTCCGGAAATCGGAGGACAACTTGCCTTTGTCGGAAAGGCTGGTCGAGTTTTCTGATCAGTTTTCCGAATTCGTCTGCGTCAATGCATTCTTGAGTGAGGCTTTCTCAAACATGCTGGCGGAGCAGGAAGCGATGAATGACGAAATCGTTCGTGGGGCGCAGTATTGCGCCGAATCACTGAGAACGAGATCGTTCGAATTGAGACGTGACCTCGACCGGGTGTGCGAGCGATATCTGGCTGAGCATGAACAGCAGCTGGATCCAGATGGCAGTTCCTAGGCGATTGGTCGAGCATTTCTTTAAAAGCCTCACTTTCAAATTGAAAAGGAAGAAACAATGAAACAGAGGAAAGTTGTTGCCGCGCAGCCTATTTCGCGATCAACACAATTGTCCTTTGGGTCTTTTGGGATTTACGCGATTTCGCCATTGAGCTATTGAAAGGATATGAGTATGAAACAATTCAAATTCGTTGCAGCAGCCATTTTATTAATTGGTGCGCTCAATGCGTGGGCTGATAATGCCAAGCCTGCCGAACAGCCAGTCCATGTAAGTCTGCTATCAGTCGATAACAGCAAACTTGGCGCTGATATAAAAGTCGCTCCAGCAGACTATCCAAACGGGGTATTTGTCAAAATAAAGGAGGGCTTTAGCGAGCGTCCTATCAGCGCATCAATCTTTGCTGCAAAACTGAAAAAACTCGGATTCAAGATCGTTGAAAAGCCAGAGGACGCTGATGTAATTTTTAGGGTTGGTAGCATAAACATCAGCTTCAGAGAAATTGAACAGAATGCTGACGGCATCGACGCGCGCAAAGTGGATCTGACCATCGGTACGATAGGCACCGCGATTGCAACAGGCGGCATAAGTTTGCTTGTTGCAACTGATTGGTCTGGCTTTGGAAATACAAGACCCGAGAACAAAATTATGCTTGTCATCCTCGAAAACCCGAAGACGGGAAAACAGAGTGAAACAGCAATCACGGGCATCATCAAAGCAGACGAGAGCGGCGTCAAAGCAACTATCGCGACATTCAACATATTATCGGACGAGTGGATGATAGCTCACGTTGTTGGCTACACTGATGTCCAGAAAGACAACCTGCAGCCAGCACCAGCTTCTGCTGTATCTGCAAGCAAATAAGCTGTATCTGATCCTGCTGATCATCGGACTGATAGAAATCGCCTTTGTGCTCTACCTGCTGCATGAAGCAAGGAAATATCGGGCACGGCGGCGGGACGAACAAGGCAGACTCAGCTCAGACAACGAATCTGCCACGATTACGCCATACATGGTCTCCAGTTATTTGCGTACCGAGGAGGAGATGGCGCTGTACGTACAGGCCTGTATCGAGGAAGCAGACGGCGATTCGGAGTTTGTGACCAAGGCCTTTTGCGATGTTGCCCGGGCAAAGCGGATCCAGGATGTTCTGGGCTGGCGCAGTCTTGCGTTCATGGTCGTCGAGGAGGAAGGCGCCTATGTTGCGACCTGTCCTGAGCTCGATATCGCGTCTGAAGGCGACATGATCGAGGAGAGCGTGGATAACCTGCTGGAAGCAGTAGAGCTCTATTTTCTCGGCAACGAGCCTTTCCCCCGTTGGAGGGAAGAGCACAAATGACTCTCAGAAATTTGGCCAGCGGGGTCATAAAATAATCGCATCCCTCAACAGCGGGCGCAAAGACAGTGTCGTGAGGGTGGTTACATCGGCAATGAAAATTCGATAGCGACTCGACAAAATCAGACAACTCATGAATAACTTTATCTGCAACATCGCCTGCCTTCGGTTTCTGGGCTAACGGGGTTCGGCATCGGAATGAACTTGGTCGTTTGGGCCGGTGTGGCGCCTGCATCCTTCCTTCGGCAGTCGCTTATTTATCCCATCTTAATTGGGGACGCCAGTTTCAACCAACGATTGAAATTACGATTTAGAACAAAACAGGACAGAAATCGTCTTCGCCGCCAGATTTACGCGGATTTCAATAGCTGTTCACAAACTTATTTCATCACTTCAATCACTACTTTTCCGAAGTGGGCCGCCTTTTCCAGATGTGTATTAAGCACATTGATCACTCAAGGTTACATAGTGTTATTATTCCGCCCATGAGGAACTACTCTGCATCCTATCGCTTGACCCCGTCATCGCAACGAAAGGTGGCGTGGATCGTTTTGTTTGCGTTGCTGCTCATTCAGATCAGAGTGGCTGTAGGCGGCTGCCTGGTCTCGGGTTACGTGCCGTCTCCGCAGCAGACGGAACAGTCCATGCAAATGAAAATGTCCAGCGATCCCTGCGCAGAGCACAGGTCGCCCGACAAGCAGTCGTGCATGAAGCATTGCGAGCAAAGTTCAGATACTCCCAAATTCACCTTTGACCTGCCGCTTTTCGCACCAGTCGTTCTTCCAACCAGTGTGTCATTGTTCGCAGTGGCGGATGCTGCCAGCTTCGAAACACCCACGCAGCCACACGCCACTACCGGACCACCCATCTATCTGCGCTTTCTCAGGCTGCTGAATTAGCCGTTCTCCCGTTAGACCCCGTTTGTTCGCACCTGCTGTGATGCAGCGGTGCGCGCCTGAATTCGAATTTTGTTCGGGAGAACATCATGAAATTCACTACTTTCGTGGCTGCCTCTGCAGTCCTTGCTTTTACGTCTGTCGCTCAGGCAAGCGACAAAGACAACACATATTTCTGGCTGCATCCCAAGCTAGGGATGGTCCGGGTGGATAAAGCTACCAATGCCTTGGTGACCTCTGCCCGGCCGCAGACGAAGGACGCCAAGACGACTTTGTGGATTGACCCCAAAGGCAACGTTCGGCGCATATCTAAACCCGCGCCGGAACCCAGGCCGTAATCGATACAGCCATGCGCAGCCCGGAACAAGTTCCGGGCGGGCACGGCATGCCGAACCAATTAACACATTTCTCAATTTAAAGGAGTTTTTGTCATGAAAAAATCTACATTCGCCGCTTCCGTAATGACCTTTGCAGCGCTGTCTGGCATCGGCTCGATATTCCATGCACAGACTGCCGATGCATATCCGCTCAGCCAGATGGTTGCCGATGCCGGCATGGACATGAATGGAATGAACATGAAAAACATGAACATGAATGGCATGAAGATGGAGACGGCTCCCGTCATCCACCGGGGTTCCGGCACCGTCCAGAAGATTGATGCCGCCAAGGAGGTGGTGACGTTGGTGCATGGTCCGATCGCCTCCCTCAATTGGCCCGCCATGACCATGAGTTTCAAATTGAAGAATGCGGCGCTTGCAAAGGGAATCAAGGCCGGCGAAACCGTCGACTTCGAACTCGTCCAGTCTGGCAGCGATTATGTGGTCACGCACCTTCAGCCGTCCGGCAAATAAGCAGGCAGCGGGGGTAGCGGTTATCGTTACTCCCGCATTTGTGAAATCGAACGGCAACAGCGATTCTTTCGCTGTCTGGAGGTTTTATGCATTCTTTATTATCCGGTTTTGGCAGGAGCACGCTGTTTCGCACCGGTCAGATCGGCATTTACATCAAGGTGTTGGCAATATTGCTGGCGTTTCCGCTATCGGCGTTTGCGCAAAACGAATTGTCGCTGGCAGATGCGCAGCGATTGGCCGTTGATCGCTCGCGCCAGTTGGCCGGACAAGATGCGGCTGTTGCGGCCGACCGCGATCTGGCAGTCTCCGCAGCGCAGAATCCCGATCCCGTATTAAGTGCCGGCATCGACAATCTGCCAGTTACGGGTGCGGACCAGTACAGCATCGGCAACGATTTCATGACCCAGCGTCGTATTGGTGTGATGCAGGAATTCACGCGCGGGGAGAAGAAACGGCTGCGCGGTGAGCATTATGAGCAAGAGGCCGAGAAGACACTGATCGAAAAAGCCGAAATGACTCTTGTTATTCAGCGCGACACTGCGCTGGCCTGGCTGGATCGCTACTACGCCGAAGCGAGTGCCAGGCTGATTGAAGACCAGATTCGGCAGGCGCAGGGTGAAATTGAAGCGGCGGAGACCGCATACCGGGCCGGCCGCGGCAGCCAGCCCGATGTTCTGGCTGCCCGAGCGGCGCTAGTGGGATTGCAAGACCGAGCCAGCGAAATCGCACGCAAGGTACGCATTGCAAAAATAGCACTGGTACGCGAAATCGGCGAACCGGGCGATCTTCCTTTGGCTCAGAAACCCTCGATCGACCAGATTCCGATCAACCCCGGTGCACTCGATCAGCATATTGCAATGCACCCGGGCATCGCCCTGTTGGCAAAGCAGGAAGATCTGGCGGCAATCGACGCACAGGTTGCCCAAGCCAACAAGCAATCGGACTGGAGCGTCGAGTTGTCCTATGCGCAGCGCGGATCGCAGTATTCCAATATGGCTTCGATAGGGGTTTCGATCCCGTTGCAGTGGGATCAGGCAAACCGCCAGGATCGTGAAGTGGCAGCCAGATTTGCGCAGGCCAGCCAAATCCGCGCGCAACGCGAAGAAGCCATGCGCACCGAGACTGCCGAAGTACGCTCGATGATCGCCGAATGGGAGAGTGCACGCGAGCGGCAATCCCGCTTCGAACGCGAACTCGTCCCGCTCTCGAACGAACGCACCCAGGCCGAGCTATCGGCTTACCGCAGCGGAAAATCGTCGTTGAACAACATACTCGCTGCTCGTCGCAACGAAACCGACGCCCGTCTGCAAGCGTTGCAAATGGAGGCGGAAGCCGCGCGCCTGTGGGCGCAACTCAACTTCCATTTTCTGCATGATGATACCGGGCGCGTCGCGCCAGACAAGGATGCACAATGAAAATCAAATTACTCGCCTTTTTCTTTGCCGCGCTCGCGATAATCGCCGCAGTGAGCTATGGCAGCTACCGCCTTGGTCTGCACCAGCACATGAATCCGTCACCGATGCCGGTACCGGCAGGCACCGGCACTGCCGAAGCCGGTACTGCGACAGATTCGGCGACGGGCAGGAAAGTGTTGTACTGGCATGATCCGATGGTGCCCGGCCAGCGCTTCGACAAACCCGGCAAGTCGCCTTTCATGGACATGCAACTGGTGCCTGTTTATGCCGATGAAGGCGGCGATGAAGGAACAGTCTCGATCAATCCGCGCATTCAGCAGAATCTGGGGATTCGTACTGCCGAAGTCACCCGGGGCAGTTTGGATTCCAGCATCGAAGCAGTGGGTAACGTAGCCTACAACGAGCGCGAATTGGCAGTGGTTCAAGCGCGCGCCGCCGGTTATGTCGAGAAGCTCTACGTCCGGGCGACGCTGGATCCGGTGCACAAAGGACAGGCACTCGCCGAGCTGTATGTGCCGGATTGGGTCGCGGCGCAGGAAGATTTCTTAACCGCGAAACGTTTGACGACTCAAGGCGATGACGCATCCGGCCTGAATCTGGTCGATGCCGCGCGCCAGCGCATGCGGCTGGCGGGCATGTCGGAAGAGCAGATGCAACTGGTCGAGTCGGCCGGTAAAGTTCAGGCTCGGCTGATTGTTGTAGCTCCCGCGAGCGGAGTCATCACCGGGTTGGATGCACGCGAGGGCATGACGGTCACGAATGGTGCGCCGCTGTTCCGTATCAACGGGCTGGATACGGTTTGGGTCAACGCCGAAGTGCCAGAAGGCTCGGCCGCGCAAGTGCATCCCGGCAATGGGGTCGAAGTTCGCACGACGACGCTTCCCGGCATCGTGTTCAAAGGCAAGGTCGGCGCAGTACTGCCGGACGTTAATTCCGAGACGCGCACATTGAAGGCGCGAATCGAGTTGGCCAACCCCCGCCAGCAACTTGTGCCGGGCATGTTCGCGACGGTGAATTTCTCGCCCGATGCGCACAAGGACGTGCTGCTCGTGCCGAGCGAAGCGGTGATACAGACCGGCAAGCGCAGCGTCGCGATTGTGGCGCAGGCCGATGGCAAGTTTGCTCCGGTAGATATTGTGACGGGGCGCGAAAGCAATGTACAGACGGAAATCCGTCAAGGCTTGGAGTTGGGCCAGAAGGTTATCGTTTCCGGGCAATTCCTGATCGATTCGGAAGCCAGTCTCAGGGGCACTGCGCTGCGCATGGGCAGTGCATCCGCATCGGCTGCCAGCACGCCTGCGACACATCGCGGCAACGGCAAGGTCGAGGCGATCGACAAGAACGAAATCACGCTCTCGCATGGCCCGATTCCCACCCTGCAATGGGGTGCGATGACCATGGGCTTCAAGCTGCCCGCCAGCGGGCTGCCGCCAGGCATCAAGGTCGGTGACCGCGTGGACTTCGAGATTCGACCGGCTGCGGATGGGGCATTCGAAATCGTGTCGATTGCACGGGCAACGGGAGCAAAGCCATGATCGCCCGGCTGATTCGCTGGTCGATTGCCAACCGCTTTCTGGTGCTGCTGGCCACGCTGATGGTGGCGGCATGGGGCATCTGGTCGCTGATCAAGACGCCGCTCGATGCCTTGCCCGACCTGTCCGACGTGCAGGTGATCATCCGCACGACCTGGCCCGGCCAGGCGCCGCAGATCGTCGAGAATCAGGTGACCTATCCGCTGACGACGACCATGCTGTCGGTGCCGGGAGCCAAGACGGTGCGCGGCTATTCCTTCTTCGGCGATTCGTTCGTCTACATCCTGTTCGAGGATGGGACCGACCCGTATTGGGCGCGCTCGCGCGTGCTCGAATACCTGAACCAGGTGCAGTCACGTTTGCCGCCGCAGGCCAGCGCCTCGCTCGGGCCGGATGCGACCGGTGTGGGCTGGGTGTACGAATACGCGCTGGTCGATCGCAGCGGCAAGCTCGATTTGTCGCAACTGCGGGCATTGCAGGACTGGTTCCTGAAGTATGAACTGAAAACCGTGCCCAATGTGTCGGAAGTAGCCAGCATCGGCGGCATGGTACGCCAGTACCAGATCGTGCTCGACCCCGACCGGTTGCGTGCCTACAACATCCCCCAAGGCAAAGTGATCGAGGCGATCGGCAGGGCCAATCAGGAAACCGGAGGTTCGGTGCTCGAACTGGGCGAAGCCGAATATATGGTGCGCGCTTCGGGCTACCTGCAATCGCTGGATGATTTCCGCAAGATCCCGCTGACGGCTACCGGCACGGGCGTGCCGGTGCGGTTGGGCGATGTGGCCCGCATCCAGACCGGCCCGGAGATGCGGCGCGGTATTGCGGAATTGAACGGTGAAGGCGAAGTCGCAGGCGGGGTGATCGTGATGCGCTCCGGCAAAAATGCACTGGAAACGATAGCAGCCGTCAAGGCGAAGCTGGAGGCGCTCAAGGCGAGTTTGCCCGCGGGCGTCGAGATCGTCCCGACCTATGACCGCTCCGGACTCATCAACCGCGCGGTCGACAACCTGACCCACAAATTGATCGAGGAATTCATCGTCGTCACCCTCGTGTGCGCGTTATTCCTTTTCCATCTGCGCTCCGCCCTGGTCGCCATCGTATCGTTGCCGCTGGGCATCCTTGCTGCCTTCATCGTCATGCGCTATCAGGGGGTGAATGCGAACATCATGTCGCTGGGCGGTATCGCGATCGCGATCGGCGCCATGGTCGATGCGGCGGTGGTCATGATTGAGAACGCGCACAAGCATATCGAAGAGTGGAGGCACGGCCATCCCGGACAGCCTCTTGCCGGCAGCAGCCAATGGGGGGTGATTGCGGATGCCGCTGCCGAAGTCGGCCCCGCGCTGTTCTTCTCGCTGCTGATCATCACGTTCTCGTTCATTCCGGTGTTTACGCTCGAAGCGCAGGAAGGACGGCTGTTCTCGCCGCTGGCCTTCACCAAGACCTATGCGATGGCCGCTGCTGCCGGACTGGCGGTCACGCTGATTCCCGTGCTGATGGGCTATCTGATCCGAGGCTCCATTCCTGACGAGCAGAAAAACCCAATCAACCGCTTCCTGATCAGCATCTACCGACCCTTGCTCGACGGTGTGCTGCGCCGGCCCAAGACAATCATGCTGCTGGCGGCTCTGCTGGCGGTCGGGACACTGTGGCCGGTCAGTCGCCTGGGGGGAGAATTCATGCCGCCGCTGGATGAGGGAGATTTGCTGTATATGCCGACGGCACTGCCGGGTATAGGCGCGGGCAAAGTCGCCGAGCTGTTGCAGCAAACCGACCGCCTGATCAGGACGGTGCCGGAAGTGGAAAGCGTGTTCGGCAAGGCTGGCCGCGCCGAGACCGCGACCGACCCGGCGCCGCTGGAGATGTTCGAAACCACGATTCGTTTCAAGCCACGCGATCAATGGCGGCCCGGCATGACGCAGGACAAACTGGTCGAAGAACTCGACCGCACCGTGAAAGTACCCGGGTTGACCAACATCTGGGTGCCGCCGATCCGCAACCGCATCGACATGCTCGCCACCGGCATCAAGAGTCCGGTGGGCATCAAGGTGGCGGGTGCGAATCTCGCCGAGATTGACAGGCTGACGGCAGAGATAGAGCGCGCAGTGAAACCGGTCTCCGGCGTCTCGTCCGCGCTGGCGGAGCGGCTGACCGGCGGGCGCTATATCGATGTGGATATCGACCGCGATGCCGCCGCGCGCTACGGGTTGAATGTCGCGGACGTGCAAAGCGTCGTCTCCTCGGCGATCGGTGGCGAAAACATCGGCGAGACCATCGAGGGCTTGCAGCGCTTCCCGATCAACGTGCGCTATCCGCGGGAGGTCCGCGATTCGCTCGAAAACCTGCGCAATCTGCCGGTGCAGACCGAGCGCGGTGCGCAGATCCGCCTGGGAGACGTCGCCGCCATCCATATTGCAGACGGGCCGCCGATGCTGAAGAGCGAGAATGCGCGCCTGTCCGGCTGGGTGTATGTGGATATCCGCGGCCGCGATCTGAGTTCCGCTGTGCGTGACATGCAGACTGCGGTGGCCATGGAGGTGAAACTGCCGCCCGGCTATTCGATCGCATGGTCGGGACAGTTCGAGTTCATGGAGCGCGCAAAGGCGAAGCTCAAGATCGTCGTACCGGCGACGCTCATGATCATTTTCGTACTGCTGTACCTCACGTTTGGAAGCTTTGCCGAGGCACTGCTGATCATGGCGACACTGCCGTTCGCGCTCGCTGGCGGCGTCTGGTTCATGTGGATTCTGGGCTACAACCTGTCGGTTGCGAGCGGTGTGGGGTTTATTGCCTTGGCGGGCGTGGCGGCGGAGTTCGGTGTGATCATGCTGCTCTACCTCAAGAATGCATGGGGTGACCGGCTCAGTGACGGTAAAACCGGATTCTCGGATTTACTGGATGCAATTCGCGAGGGAGCGGTATTGCGTGTACGCCCCAAGGCGATGACCGTTGCCGTGATCATCGCGGGACTGATGCCGATTATGTGGGGGAGCGGAACCGGTTCAGAGCTTATGCAGCGCATTGCCGCACCGATGGTAGGGGGGATGGTTACGGCACCGTTGTTGTCGATGTTCGTCATCCCGGCCGCTTATTTACTGATGCGTCGAGGACAACAAAACAGATAAGAGGTCAGAATACATCAGTAGTGTCCGGTTAACTTACTAAATTCTGAGCCAAGATTGAGTATTGGCAGGGGTTTTGAAGCGATTTATTTTGGTGCCGATTTGAAAAATAAATCATGGCAGCAAAACTTGAATAGCTAATCCGCAACAGAGAGCTGAAACTTGACACTGAATGTTGCACCTGCATCATTTGCTCCATTGCATACCTCGACAGTTGCACCATGGCGTTCAGCAATTTGTTTGACAATGGCAAGTCCGAGACCGCTGCCTTGCACCTCATTACCTGCAACTCTGAAGAACCGTTCGAAGATCCGCTCGCGATCCTCGAATGGAATGCCAGGGCCGGAGTCTTTTACCCTGAGAACCAAACCGCTGCTGCCATTGTCCAGTGTCACGTCAATCTTTCCACCTTGCGGTGTGTAACGAATGGCATTGTCCACCAGGTTTCCAACCAATGTCCTTAAAGATTCTTTATCCCCGTTCATGAACTCGGATTGACCGGCATCAACGCCAAGATCGATCTTCTTCAAATCAGCCAACGGGGCAAACTCCCCAATCACCTGGCGAACCAATGCCGCCAGATCAAGTTGCTCGGAGGGGCGTTGCGCGTCCGGCTCCTGATGCGCAAGGGTCAGCAGCTGGCTCACCAAATGTGACGCACGGGCAATGCCCTGACGCAAATTCTTGATTGCCTCATTACGTTCCCCGGAATCCTGTGCTTGCTCTACCAATTGCGCCTGTAGCGACAAAGCAGTCAACGGTGTGCGCAGCTCATGTGCTGCATCTGCCACGAAGCGACGCTGCGTCTCCATGGAACCATCCAGGCGATGTAACAGCCCGTTAAGCGCCTTCAGCAGAGGGCGGATTTCCTCAGGAACCGCATGAATCTCCAGTGGGGACATTGCGAATGCGTCGCGCCGTTCCACTTCCGCAGTTACTCGCGCCATGGGGGCAAGGCTTCGCCGTACTGCAATCCAGGCCAGGAGCGCCAAGGCCGGAACCAGTACGGCAAGAGGTGCAAGCATACGCAACGCCATGCTTGCAGCGGTTTCCCAGCGGGCATCGTCGGGCAGCGCGGCCTGTACGAAGCGATCACCAGAGATCACGCTGAACGTGCGCCAGCCGCCATCGGAATTCCTGATGTCCGAAAAACCCGGCGCAGACGCCTTGGGCAATTTGATGGAAGGCTGCGAAGAATAGAGTTGTTCGCCGTTCGTGTTCCACACCTGAACCACAAAATCGTTGTCATCGCCGGTTGAATCGCCGATGTTGTCCATCTGCCCCGGCATAAAGCTGGTGGAATGTTGCATGGAATAGGCAATCTGCCGCAACTCGTAATCGAGCATTTCGTCCACTTCTTCCTGAGTCTTGAAGTAAGTGGCAATCCCAGTACCCAATCCGGCAACGAATAATCCCGTCAGCAGCCAGATCAGCAAATTTTTACGAATCGACATCATTTAGCATCGACACCCGGTAACCGGCACCGCGTACATTGAGAATGGCAGGGCTGCCGAGTTTGTTGCGTAAATTGTGGATGTGCACCTCAACCGCGTTGCTGCCGATCTCTTCGTCCCAACCGTATAGCGCTTCTTCCAATTCTGCGCGGGACAGCACCGCTCCGGGCACGGCCATGAGTGCACGCAGCAGAGAGAATTCCCTAGCAGAGAGCGCGATCGATTCGCCGCGCAAAGTAACCCGGTGCGCAACGGGATCCAATGTCAACGGACCATAACTCATAATCGGATTCCCGCTGCCACTGCGGCGACGCATGATGGCATTCACTCGTGCATTAAGTTCGGTGAAATCGAAAGGTTTGACCAGATAATCGTCGGCCCCGCTGTTCAGTCCTGCCACTTTGTCTTCCACAGCATCGCGGGCGGTGACGATCAATACTGGCAGATCGTTTCCCTGTCCGCGCAACTGGCTGAGCAACTCCAGCCCGCCTTTGCCGGGGAGCCCAAGGTCGAGGATCATCAAGTCATACACCCCGTTTCCCAGTGCCAATTCGGCGTCTTTTCCGTCGCGTACCCAGTCAACGGTAAGGCCAGACTTTCTGAGTCCGCGCTGCATGCTGTCCCCGATCATCGGGTCGTCTTCCACCACCAAAAGCCGCATGATGATATTTCTCCGTCAGTCGGGATTCGCACCTTCAGGCGCGTTTTCCAATACTTTGCCTGTCACCGCATCTACGCCCACTTCCTGGGTTTTGGTTGACTTGTCACCTTTGATGTCGAATGAATAGCGCAAACCGCTGCCGCCTTTCTCTTTTTCCAGTTCCTCATCGGTGATCTTTCCGGGGAAAGCCTTGAGTGCGATGGCACGAGCATCCTTCAGACTTACTTTGGCATCCCTGGCAAGTTCCTCGCCAGTATAGGCTTGAGCCGAAAGTAAAAATGCGGATAAACAAACTGCGCCTGTTGCAACAATCAATTTCTTCATTTCAATCTCCTTTATATTCACCTGGCGAGAATGTTCGCCAAGTGAGCAAGGATGCAACATCGACACTTAAGGCCGACTTAACTACGCACCCCGTTGCGTTTCAATTTTTGCATCAGGTCGAACAATACCGGCATGACGATCAACACGAGCGGAAATTGCACGACCAGTCCAGCAATGATGGCCACTGCCAGCGGTTGTTGCATGGCCGATCCCTGACCGATTGCCAGCGCCAGCGGCATCAGGGTCAGGATGGTCGCCAGCGTGGTCATGGCAATGGGACGCATGCGGTTCTTGCCCGCCTGAATCAGGGCATCCCGGGACGGTGTATTTTCTGCCAGAACCTGATATTCCGAAAAATAGAAGATCGCCACTTCGGTCACGATACCCACGATCATGGTCATTCCCATCATGGCCGAGATGTTGAGTTCAATGCCGGTAGCCCACAAGGCGACAAAGACTGCAGACAGCGACATGACGGGAATCAGCATCACGGAAGTTGCCACGAGGAATCGTTCATACAGAAACAGGAGCAACAGGAAAACCAGTGCCACTGCCGCAGCCAGCACTGCCAGCAAACCGTGGAACGCGCTCTGCTGCTGCTGATAAAGCCCCCCAAGGTTGTAGTACATGCCGGGCGGCAACATGCCCGGTGCATCCATGACCTGTTTCACATCCCGGATTACCGACCCCATATCCCGGCCGCTGATGCGCCCGGTGACGGCTATCATGCGCTTCAGGTTGTCCCGGTTGATTTGCGGCTGGCCAGAGACAGGCTTGATGTTCGCGACCCGTTTTAATGGAAAGAGATGTCCATCCGGTGCGCGCATCAGCAGGCCGGCAAGCTTGTCGTCGGTATTGCGCAAATCGGCCGGAGACCACACGCGCACGCCGACCATCTTCGGGCCGCTCTGGATTTCAGTCGTGATGTTGCCGCCCAACAGGCTGCCCAGCATACGCGTCACGCTTTCCGGATCAACGCCTTCGAGTGCGGCCCTGACTCGATCCACATGAACCTCCAGCGCATCTCCGGCCGGATTGATGCCATTGCGCACATCGACCACACCCGGAATATGTCCAATAGCCTCGGCTGTTTTCTTTGCCAGGGTCGACAGCTTTGCCTGGTCGTCGGAATAGATTTTCACCTCGATGGGCTGGGGCACGGCAGTCAGATCGCCAATCATGTCCTCCATCAATTGTGCGAGTTCGATGTTGAGACCCGGCACTTCCTTCTCCACGCGCATACGAATTTGCTCCATGACATCATCAATGGAAGCGCGTGGTTGCGGCTTGAGGCGGATGAAAAAGTCTCCCTCGTTCGCCTCGGTAAGCCCGCCGCCCAGTTGCGTGCCGGTGCGCCGAGAATAGGTGTCGACATTGGCATTGGACTTGATGATGTCTTCCACCTCGCGCAGCAGTCTGTCCGTTTCGGTGAGCGAGGTGCCGGGTGCGCTGCGGTAATCCAGAATGAAACCTCCCTCGTCCATGGACGGCATGAAGCCCGTGCCTACTGCCTGATAGGCCAGCAGGCCGGCCAACAGCAGCGGCAGAATGCCCGCCAGCAGCCATGACGGGCGAGACACAAGTTTATTCATCAAGGTTTCATAAGCGGCATAAATGCGGATCGTTAACCGTTCCCCCCGCTCGGACAAGGAGTGTGCATCCTTTTCCGAAAGCCAGTGATCGGCCAGGATGGGCACGGCCAGCCAGGTTACGATAAACGATATGAACAAACTGGCCGCCATGGTCAGGGACAGTGCCTTGAAAAATGCGCCAGTCACGCCACTCAGGAAAGCCAGCGGTACGAAGATCACCAGAGTGGCAGCGCTGGAGCCTGCCAGCGGCCTCAGAAACTCCACGGCAGCATCCATCACCCGCTGATGGAAAGGCAATGTTCCTTCCCGCAACCGGCGCATGATATGTTCCACCATCACGAGGGCATCGTCGATGATAAGCCCCACTGCCGCCGCCATGCCGCCCAGCGTCATGATGTTGAAACTCATGCCGAGAACATGCAGCAACACCACCGTGGTGGCGAGCACGGTCGGCACCACCAGCACCGCAATGAGTGTGACCTTGATGTTTCGCAGGAATACATACAGGACCAGCGCGGCCAACGCGATGCCGACAAGAATGGCGTCGCGCACGCTGGCGGCCGAATTCACCACCAGCTCCCCCTGATCGTACCAATTGGCAATCTTGACACCGGTTGGCAGACGGCTCTCCAACGTCGCAAGTTGCGCCTTGATATCCTTCGCTATCTGTACGCTGTTGGCGCCGGGTTGCTGGTAAATCTGGAACAGCACTGCATCGTGACCGTCGGCATTGACCTTTATCCATTCGGGCAGAACGGATCTTTTTACATCGGCTACGTCTTTCAGGTGCACCAATCCGTTGCTGCCGGTCTTGAGTACAGTCGTGCTTATTTGTTCGGCATTGAGCAGGCGGGCATCGGCAATCGCGAGGTAGAGCTTGTAATGATCCTCCAGCCGGCCAATGGCAGTGATGACATTGGAAGCAGACAGGGCGCGGGAAACATCATCCATGGACAAGCCATAAGCCTGCAACCGGGCAGGATCAACCATCACCTGGAATTCTTCCTGCGCGCCGCCCATCACCTGGACTCTCGCCACGCCGTCAACGGATGACAGCAATGGTCGAATCTCGTACTGGGCGAGATCGCGCAACTGGGTAAGGGTCAGCGTATCCGAGATCAGGCTGTAGGCGATGATGGGAAATACGGTCGGATCCATGCGCCGTGTCTCCAGCCGGGTGCCGACGGGAAGCGTTGGCATGATCTGCGATATGGCCGCATTGACTTGCAGCGTGGCCGCAGCCATGTCAGCGCCCCAGTTGAAATTGATGGATACGTCCGCCGTGCCCCGGCTGGTGGTGGAACGGACATTCCTGACCCCGGGAACCCGGCGTATCGCTTCTTCCACCGGAATGGTGACCTGCAGCAACATCTGTTCGGCTGGCCGGTCGCCCGCATCCAGTGCGACCACCACTCGGGGAAAGTCCACGGTGGGAAAGAGCGAGACCGGCAGATTGAACGCGGCAAATATCCCGCCTCCAGCCAGCATGGCCAGCAAAAAGAGGATGGAGCGCCGATGCAACTGGACCCAGTCGGTAACTTTCAAGGGGTGGACTCCCTGACCGCCATGTTGTCCTGCAACTCGTAATTGCCGAGCGTCACCACCGGCGCATTCGGTACAAGCGAATTTTGCACTTCAATCCAGCCGCTGTCTTCCAGGCCGGTTTTTACGTCGGTCCGGTGCGCTCTGCCGTTGATTATCTGGAACACATACGCACCGCCGGCATCACGCAAGACTGCCTGCCTGGGTACGACCTGCGCCTCATGCCCGATGATCGCGATGTCGCCCTTGACCTTGGTGCCGGGCAACAAGTTATTTCCTTTGAAGCGCACTGTGATGTCAACCAATTGCGTCTGCGGATCGATTTGTCCGGCCACCTGCATCACCTCGCCCTCCAACGTATCTTGCGGACTGAAAACCGACGCGAGACGAACCTTCATCCCGCGGGTAATTTGACGGCTCACTTCCGGTTCGATGCCCAGCCGCACCCGCAGGAAATCCGTATGTACCAATTGCACCAGGTTGGTACCGGCCGCGAACCGGTCGCCCGGTGCCAGTGCAACCAATATGACTGTTCCATTGAATGGAGATTTCAGCGTGTCCTGTCTTGCCCCCTGGCCCAATGCGCTTTGCGCAGCCAGTGCCTCTTCAGCATCCTTGAGTGCCCTGTGTGCCGATTCCACTTGGGATCGCGTGGCCAGCTGCCGCTCGAACAAGGACTTTATGCGGTCCAGTTCACCCCGTGCATAAACGGCCGCATTCTCGGCCTGGCTGTATGCCAGGGTCCCCGCAGGATCGGTGGTAATTTCAAGAAGATCGGCGCCACGATTGACCTGCTGACCCGGACTCACGAACAGCCGCGTCACTCTGCCCGCCTTGGGGAAATTGAGATTCATCGTGGCACCAAGCTCAGGCACAACCGTGCCATAGCCCGAGACCCTGCTGTACAAATTCATCTGGCGCAGTGCGGCGGTTTGCACCAGGGCGCTTACGCCATCCTGTTCTCCCGCCAGCGCTGCGTTGCACAGGCTCAACAACAGCCATGCGGCGAGAATTCTCATGTTCATGGATGCCTCTCCTCAATTCCATTTCGGGTATCAAAATTTCCGCCCAGCAATGTAAGCAGGGCTATGCGGTTCTCCAGCAATGCCTGCCGCAGATTGGTGACCTCGACATGCTTCGCGATACGGGAGGATTGAAAAATTGCGTAGCCGCTTCCATCCAGATCACCTTGGGCTAACGCTTGCGCCGCGTTGGCGGCGGTTTCATCGAATGTACGCAATCCGGCTTCGGACATCCGCAATTGCGCCGTAAGCAGACGGCTATCCGCTACCAGTCGTTTTACTTCCGCATAAGCCGAATTGAGTCTTATCTGATACTCATCGCGCAATCGTTGACGAGTTGCCTCCTCGATCCTGATGTTGCCGCGATTACCGTTCAAAATGGGCAGCGCAAAGGACAATGCAAATCCCTGCATGTTCACGCCTGTGTTGTCGCGAGTACGGTTAATGACCAGATTGAATGGCGGGAATTGAGCCAGAATGGCCTGCCGGTAGCGCGCATCCTCGGCGGCGTAGCCTGCCTTCAGCGCCATCAGGTCCGGACGGCGTTTTGTCAATTCGGCCAATGCCTGATCGACTTCATTTTCATCCGGCATGCCCAGCGCTTCGTCATCTGCGAGCTTAAGGTCCGTCCCCGGCGCAAGTCCAAGCAGCGCATCCAGATCATTGCGGGTCTGCAACTGTTGCCGCTCCAGCTCGTTGGCCTGTCTGGAGATGTCTTGCCAGGCCGATAGCGTTGCATTAAATGCGTCGCTGGTAAGGTTTCCGTCATTCAAAGCCAATTTTGCGTTCGCGTACCGGCCGGCCAGCAAATTCCGGTTATCGGTCAGCCAAAGCAGCAGGTTTTCCTGCGCAATTGCCCGGGAAAATAGAAGACGTGCCTGGGCTACTACTTGCCACTCTTGCCACAGCAGATTGAGATCGGCTTTTTGACTTTCGAATCGTCCAGCCGAAGAACTTGCGGCATGGGTCACCAAGCTGCCAAGGTCGTACCCTACGCCAGCGCCAAACGCTTTGAAAACGCCTGGTGCGGGTTGCACCGGAATATCTCTAGAGAGATTGACTTGGGGGTCAGGCAATAGTCCTGCAGCAAATGCCTGCGCATGACCAATTTTTGCATCGTCTCTCGCGAGTATTAGGTTCGGGTTATTGGCCACGGCCAGCATGGCCACTTCGGTCATGTCCCATCCATCCGACGGATCGAACTTGTGAGTGGACAAGAAATGAAACGGCAGGGATTTGGCGTCGACCATAAGGTGCGATGCAGACGCCTCCAACGTGATCTTGTCGTCCAACGGCAATGGCTGGTATGACGCACAGCCTGCCATGCCTATGCCAAACACGAACAGGAACAATGTCTGCAATTTCATCTGGAAATTTTTCGCCATTTTCTTGCGAACTCATGTCGGGAATACTTGCCCATCTTAACTCGTCGTTCCGCTTTATAAGCCGAGCATATTCAGAGGCCACAAGATATGTTTTGCAGACTTAAGAGAAACTTAAGGGCGCTTCAGGTAAGCAATAATGTGTACGAAGCAAGTGGGTTGCTGGCTATGGCGAATGAGCTGCGAGTGGTAGGGAAAATCAAGAGCAACTTTAAGTTGACTGAATGTTGTCGGCTTGTTGTCAATTCCAATCGGAGCGACATCGGATTTGAAGTTCAATATTGAAACAGCAAAGTAAAGTGATTGACAAGTTAGGCTAGCTTAGCCACACTGCACTTATGTTTTGCTTATCCAGAAAATTCATTGCCAAATTGCTGCTGCTGTGGCTGCCGATTTTCACAGGCAATGCACTGGCGGCTTCGGTGTCCATGCAGTTGCATCCGGCTTCCTGCCATGAAGCGGCCGTATCGCCCGAGATGCCTGGCATGGACATGGATGAGCATCACCGACATCACGGCGAGAAACATGCTGCGGACAATGAATCCGGTTCTTCCTGCAGCACTTGCAGCGTCTGCCATCTGGCGTGCACGGGTTACTTGGCTGTACCCAGCGTTGAATTGACTGCTGTACATACGGTTGCACGTGAAATCACTCCCTATCTTGTTGCATTCCACTCCGTTACTACCACTCCTCTCGTTCCGCCACCGCTCGTTCGCGTCTGACGCAGGACGAGTACGTCTACTGATTCAATAACCTGACTCTCGTCCCGCGTCGTTCGGCGGCGGCTGTTGGCTGTCCGTTTGTATTGCAATTGCAGCTTACGGGATGAATAACATGAAAATTCGAGAATTGCTGGTGACCTTATGGGTTCTTGCCCTGTTTGGAATTGGCACTGCACATGCCGCAACGGCTGTAACTGTTTATATAAGCCCAATTTGTGGCTGCTGCGAGAAGTATGTGGACTATCTGCGCGAAAACGGTTTTGCGGTAAGCGCAGTGAATACATCGGATATGGATGCCATCAAGAAGAAATATGGCATGTCTCACATCGCCAGTTGCCACACGGCGCTGGTGAATGGCTATGTAGTCAAGGGCCATGTCCCTGCCGGCACCACCCGTAAAATGCTCAGGGAAAAACCCTCCATCATCGGCATCAGCGCGCCCGGCATGCCGCTGAATTCGCATGGCATGGAAGAAATGCAGAAAGGAACGCTGGCCATTTATGCCGTGCCGAAAGATGGAAAAGAGCCGTACCAATTCTCAGTCGAGTAAACAGCAGCAAGAGTGCATGACTCATTTCATGAACAACACGATGAAGGCGGAAATAATGCGGAAATACCAAACAGGAGAAGCAATCTTGGCAGTCATGGTCGTGATGATGGCGGCCATCTGGCTAGTTAGCGGTCATCAAGGCGTAATGGAAGGGATGATGGGGCATGGTGCCCATGCCGAAGAATTGGCAGATCCGCAGCAACAAACTGCGACGATGACTCGATCCGTACCGGATCAACCTGCTGCAGGACTTCAGACCGAACGCCAACAATTCGAGGGGCAATCGTGATCGAAATTATCCCCAATTGGCATCCGGTATTCGTGCATTTTCCGATTGCCTTTGCAACGGCGTCGGTCTGCTTTTTTGTTGCCGCAAAATTGCTCAAAGGAAAAACACTGGCCGCGCAATGCCTGAATACAGCCCGCTGGATGTTGCAGGCCGCAGCGATTTCCGCCTGCATTGCCGCGGTGTTCGGCTGGCTGGCCTTCAACAGTGTCGAGCATGACGAGGGGGGACATCTGGCCATGGCATTGCACCGCAATTGGGCACTGGGTGCGCTTGGCACACTGATATTGCTTGCCGTTTGGGATTTGTCGTTCCGGCAGACTGCCAAGCCGCCAACCGGCGGATTTCTGATCCTGCTGATCGGAGGGTGGCTGTTGGTGGTCAGCGCGGCCTGGCATGGCGGCGAATTGGTGTATCGCCACGGCCTGGGTGTAATGGCTTTGCCCGACATGCACGACGAACAGGATGCAGCGGCGCATGGCGCCGGGGGGCACGAACATACCCATATACACTAGCTTACTAAATTTTATCGATACGAAAGGAGGGGTTACGAAAATCTAAATTTCAAGACTAGCTATTCGATTTTTTTTGTATGACTCTTAATTAACCGGATTATCAGGAGAACAAAATGAAACTGAAGACAACATTGCTTGCGGCAATACTCGCTGCATTCGCCGCCTCTACCGTTTATGCAGCCGACGATGCCATGGGCAAAAAGGCCGATTCACCTACAGCCGAAAAATCCGAGGCAAAGAAACCGGCGAAGAAACACAGCCATCCTGAAGAAAAAGGCATACCGGCGGCGGAATCCAAGGCCGGCAAGAGCCACCGCGAGACCATGGATAAAGACATGCCCATGCATGACCACACACAAGAAAAGCATTAAACGTCGCCCACGGTGTGCGGCGAGATTGCCGCACACCGGCCATATTCGGTTTGAAATCGCTCATGCGCTTTTTCGCATGACACAAAACGCAACGGATTGTTGAAATCGAGAGGTAAATGTCATGACGACCAAGACTACCGATCCGGTTTGCAAGATGCAGATCACTGCAGAAGATGACACCCTGCACGCTGATTACACGAGTGAACGCTATTACTTTTGTTCACAGCATTGTCTGGACAAATTTCAGGCAAACCCGTCTGCATACCTGAAGCCGCGGGCCACAACACAGGAACAATCCGCCGCGCTGTATACCTGTCCGATGCATCCGGAAATTCGACGGCCTTCCCCGGGCAATTGCCCGAAATGCGGCATGACGCTGGAGCCCGTCCAACCGGGCGTTGTACCTTCGAGCAGGATCGAATACACCTGCTCCATGCATCCCGAGATCGTGCGCAACGAACCCGGCACTTGCCCGAAGTGCGGCATGGCATTGGAGCCGCGCAACGCACCATCAGAAGACAATACCGAATTGAACGACATGACGCGCCGCTTCAAGGCAAGCGTTGCACTTGCCTTGCCGGTATTCCTGATGGCAATGACATCCGACCTGGCACCTGAACTTATACCGGGTTCTGTTTCGATGGCTGTGCTGCAATGGCTGGAATTCGCGCTGGCTACCCCGGTGGTGCTTTGGGCTGGCTGGCCGATCTTCCAGCGCGGCTGGGCATCAGTCGTCAACCGCAGCCTCAACATGTTCAGCCTGATCGCGCTCGGCGTGGGCGTGGCATGGAGCTACAGCATCGTGGCGATGCTGCTGCCGGGCATCTTTCCGCCAGCGATGCGCAGCATGGGCGGAACCGTGCCAGTCTATTTCGAGGCGGCAGCCGTCATCATGGCCTTGGTACTGTTGGGCCAGGTAATGGAGTTGCGCGCGCGCAGCCAGACCAGTGCCGCCATCAAACTGCTGCTGGGGCTTGCCCCCAAATCGGCACGCATCGTGCGTAGCAATGGCAACGAAGAAGATATCCCGCTGGAACAGGTGCAGCCGGGCGACATCCTGCGCGTGCGTCCCGGCGAGAAAGTGCCGGTAGATGGCGTTGTGCTGGAAGGCGCCAGTTCGCTGGACGAATCGATGGTGACCGGCGAATCCATCCCGGTAGAAAAGACGACTGGTGCGCGATTGATCGGCGCCACCGTGAACGGCACCGGCAGCCTGTTGATGCGCGCCGAACGCGTGGGCTCCGATACTTTGCTTGCCCAGATCGTCCACATGGTCAGCGAAGCACAGCGCAGCCGCGCACCGATCCAGCGGCTGGCCGATGTCACTGCGGGCTATTTCGTACCCGCAGTCGTACTGGCCGCGCTCGCCACGCTGGCGGTATGGGGACTGTTCGGACCCGAACCTCGCCTGACGCACGCCATCGTCAACGCCGTGGCGGTGCTGATCATCGCCTGCCCTTGCGCGCTGGGGCTGGCCACGCCGATGTCCATCATGGTCGGCACCGGGCGCGGTGCGCAGGCCGGCGTACTGATCAAGAATGCCGAAGCGCTGGAGACGATGGAGAAAGTGAACACGCTGGTGGTGGACAAGACCGGCACGCTGACCGAGGGCAAACCGAAACTGACTTCCGTCATTCCGCTGGCCGGTTTCGACGAGGGCGAAGTGTTGCGGCTGGGCGCAAGCCTGGAGCGCGCCAGCGAACACCCCTTGGCTGCAGCCATTGTGGCGGGCGCGCAGGAAAAAGGGCTGACTCTCGTCGCAGTCAGCGAATTTCGTTCGATCACCGGCAAAGGCGTGATGGGAACCGTTGAAGGTCGCCCGGTCGCGTTGGGCAATCCCAAGTTGTTCGAAGAAATGAACATCGATGCAGGTGAATTGACTGCACGCGCCGAAGCATTGCGCAGCGACGGCCAGACGGTAATGCTGCTGGCAATCGATGGCAAGGCTGCAGGACTGATCGGCGTGGCCGATCCGGTTAAAGATTCCACTGCAGAGGCGATCCGCGCCCTGCATGATGAGGGCGTACAAGTCATCATGCTCACGGGTGACAACCGCGTCACGGCAGAAGCGGTGGCGAGAAAACTGGGGATCGACCGTATCGAGGCGGAAGTGCTGCCCGAGCAAAAATCGGCCATCGTCAAACAACTCCAGACGCAGGGCCGCATTGTTGCGATGGCGGGCGACGGCATCAACGATGCCCCGGCACTGGCTCAGGCGCAGGTAGGCATCGCCATGGGTTCCGGCACCGACGTGGCGATGGAAAGCGCAGGCATCACCCTGATCAAAGGCGACCTGCGCGGCATCGTGCGTGCCTTGCGCCTGAGCCGCGCCACCATGCGCAACATCCGGCAAAACCTGTTCTTCGCGTTCATCTACAACGTGATCGGTATCCCCGTGGCAGCGGGAGTGCTGTATCCGTTCTTCGGCCTGCTGCTCTCGCCCATTATCGCGGCAGCGGCAATGAGTTTCAGTTCGGTGTCGGTAATTGCAAATGCGCTGAGATTGAACCGGGTTGATTTGTGACGCATGGCGCGGGGATACGCACCTGCCGGCGTTACGGCAGACTGGATTGTTATTGCGGGAGGAATACTCCGTGGCTAATTGCTGCAACGACAAAACCTGCGAGATCGACATGCTCCGCATCCGCCAGAGCGCGACACTTAAAATCGTGCTGGCGATCAATGCGGCCATGTTCATGGTGGAACTCACGGCAGGGTTGCTCGGAAATTCCATTTCCCTGGTGGCGGATTCGCTGGATATGCTCGGTGATGCACTGGTGTACGGTTTCAGTCTCTACGTTGTCGCGCACAGCCCGGCCATGAAAGCAAAAGCGGCTCTGCTCAAAGGAATCATCATGGCGATTTTTGCTCTTTTCGTGCTTGGGCAAGCAATATACCGGATTGTCTTCCCGCAGCTTCCGGTGTTCGAGGCTATCGGGGCCGTAGGATTGCTTGCGCTTGCCGCGAATGGCATGTGTTTCTTCCTGCTTTGGCGGCATCGTGCGGATGACATCAATATGAGTTCGGTCTGGTTGTGTTCCCGCAACGACATTATTGCGAACGTCTCGGTATTGTTTGCCGCAGCAGGGGTGTGGTTCACCCGATCCGGTTGGCCCGACATCCTGATTGGACTGGCACTGGCTGCACTTTTCTTTCGCTCGGCGCTAACCGTGCTGCGCGATGCCCTCAAGGAACCCGGCGTCGGCCGTCATGAAAATGGCGGCGCCGCCACGATTCTGGATGATGTGAACTTTCATGCAAAAGGAGAACGTGATGGAACATGACGAACATACCGGGCACGGCTCGCAACCCGCCCCACGCGGATACAACTGGGTTTTCATTGCCTTCCTGGCGATTGCTGCTTTCTACTTGTTCACCGAACACCGTGCCCACCTGCTTGGCGCGTTGCCGTTCCTGTTGCTGTTAGCCTGTCCGTTGATGCATGTGTTTATGCACCATGGACATGGGGGCGCACACGGCAGTCCCAACGAGAATAGCGAAAGGAACAAAAAATGAACTCCGCACAGAACGCATATGGCCTGTGGTCGCTGGTCATCATCAACTCAGCATTCTTTATCTTTTTCGCTTTCAGCTTCTTCAAGCCGCAATCGCAACGTGACTGGCGCACACTTGGTCTTTACTCGGCTTTCATCGTGGCGCTGTTCACCGAAATGTACGGTTTCCCGCTGACGATTTATCTGCTGTCCGGTTGGCTGCAGAGCCACTATCCGGGAGTGAACTGGTGGTCCCACGATGCCGGGCATCTGCTTGAAATGATGTTTGGCTGGCGCTCCAATCCTCACTTCGGGCCATTTCATATACTCAGCATGATCTTCATCGGCGGCGGCTTCTGGTTGCTAGCTTCCTCCTGGCCCGTGCTTTACCGGGCAGTACAGCGAAACGAGCTGGCTACTGCCGGTCCTTATGCACGTATTCGTCATCCCCAATACGTGGCGTTCGCGCTGGTGATGTTCGGTTTCCTGCTGCAATGGGTAACGCTGATCACACTGCTCATGTTTCCCGTATTGCTCTTGATTTATGTCCGCCTGGCGCATGCGGAAGAACGGGATACGGAGGCACGCTTTGGCGATCAATGGCGCGAGTATGCCGCCCGCACCCCCAGGTTCGTTCCGCAGGGGTTCCGGGCAGTTTTCTCCAGCGGACATTCGAAATGATTCTGGGCGGAGACAAATATGTCTGGCTGGTTTGGGCTCTCGCTTTTCTGGTTCCCTGGAGAGCGATGTACATCGCTTTCCCCGGGCAGCGGCGCATCATGCTGCTGAGCAGCTCGCTGACATCGCTGTTCGGTTTAACCGAACCGATTTTCGTGCCCCGGTATTGGAATCCGCCCAGCGTGTTCGATTTGGGCACGGCGCACCGGTTTCGATATTGAAAGCCTGATATTCTGTTTTGGCATCGGCGGCGTGGGGGGCGGTACTGTACAACGGATTAACCAGCAAGCATCTGGCGCCGATAAGTCATCATGAGCGCAGCAATCCAGGGCACCGTTTCCACGGGGCAGCATTGGGCACCTTTCCAATCGAAGAATTATTGTTCGGCTTTGGCATAGGCGCTTATTGGTCGGGGGTGTATGAGCATCTTTCCTGGCACCGCAGCACTTGATTCACTGGTCGGGCAGGGTTAAATACGGCAATTGTTATAGGAGAGTCTGCATGTATAAATTGGTCAAAGATCCCGTTTGTCACATGGTGGTTTCTGAGGCATCGTTTGCCACCCAATATGAAGGGATAGCTTATGCATTCTGTTCGCCGCAATGCAAGGATCGATTCCTGGCGAATCCGCATTTGTATATTGGTTTGCCCGGGAAAAAAGCCGTCGCGCAGCAGGGAAAGGTGATCATCAAACAACGCTGCATGATCTTGTCTGCACCACCGGATTCCGAGCAGTCCGAACTCGTAAAACACGCATTGCGTGCGATGATGGGAGTTAAGGATGTTTGCATTGAAGGCACAGCAATAAAACTCCAGTACGACTTGATGCAAGTGACCGCTGATCAAATTGCGGAGAAATTGGCGCTAATTGGGACTGAGCTAGGTGACGGCTGGATGGAACAGCTCAAACTGGCTTTTATCAATTATCAGGAAGAATGCGAGATCGGCAATCTCGAAGTTGCAAATAAGAAATAAGGAATTGTCGCCGCAAATATTCACAACTTAACCAAACAACGCAAAGGAGGGGCGATATGATGAACCAGTGGAACGGCTTCTGGGGTTGGGGAATGGGTTTAGGTTTCGTATTCATGCTGCTGTTCTGGGGATTCATCATTCTTGGAATCGCGGCGCTGATTCGTTGGCTGATGACGCAATCGTCGCCAAGTCGCAGCTCGCGCGATAAATCGCCAATGGAGATCGTGCAGGAACGCTATGCGCGCGGCGAGATAGGCCGGGAAGAATACGAACAGAAAAGGCGTGACCTGGAACAGCAAGCATGAAAAGGCCGATCTTATTTTTATTACAATGCAGCCACCCCGGTGGCGCTGGAAGCGGTTAATGCGATCCTGCCGTTTCCGATAAGCATTTCGGCAATCCTTCATCCCTCCAAATTCTTTATGAGTGAACTCCAGTATGTTGAATTTCCGCGGACGCTGGGCGATCGCATTCCTTGCCCTGATGGCACTGGGGTTGAGCGGATGCGCCACTACGACCAATACGCCGCTTGCCCAGGCACAGATGAAGACCCCCATCAGAGTATTGGTGGTACGGGTGCCGATGGCGATGGATGCGGCCCGGCTTCAAGCTGTATTGGCCCCGGATATCAAGCCGACATTGCCCATTTCAGACGAGCGCCTTCAGCAGGGCATGAAACATGCGCAAGAGCATGCTTCGGCCGCAATGGAATCGGCCCTGGCCGGGGAGCCGAGGCTCCTCATCATGGTACCGCCGACGGAAGAAAAGCAGCTTATCGATCATATCCAGGGCCAAGGCTTGGGAAGCGCCATGACACAGGAGGAGGCGGATCGTCTCCAAGGGGTCACGGGGGCGGACTTACTGCTGCGATTCGGCATTACGGATTACGGTCTGACGCCGCGATCCTGGCGGAATGGCTACATCGCATTCGAGGTCACGTCGACGCTGGCACTTGCTGCGGTCGTTGCCTATTCCGGGTCCACTGCTGCGAAAGCCGCAGCGGGAATTTATCTGGCGCAGGAGACGGTTGAAGAAACAGTAGAGGCGTATGCCGGTTTCTGGGCAGTGGACGAAGTATATCGTCCCGTCAGAATCGAAGCAGAGCTGATCGGCTTGAGTCCGGTCACCACACTATGGAAAACCAGCGACACGGGGTTCTCCGACACAAGCTTATCCCGGCTCGTCAGGAAGGTCGGAGCGGATGAACGCAACAGACAATTGAACCAGGCGACTGACGAAGCCGTCAGGAAAATTGCGTCCGATCTGTCAGACACCTTTGAGCACAGAAAGCCTGAGCCATGATTTTTTCGAGACTAACGGCCAGGCGCCTAAATTTCCCGATTGGTATATTGCAAGCTGAATATCTAATGCTGCGCAGCAATTCCGGTCTGGATGCGCATGATATTGGACTGAATGATCAAATTCACTGGTCCCCGGCGACAGCCGGGAGTTCGATACTCTGATCAAGCAGGCCGATACTGCGCAGTACCAGGCCAAGGATGGCTTACATTGCAGTCGTGGCACATCCAGGTGGATGGCGACTATTTTTCCGTCGGATGGCATATCCCTGTTGAACAGGGTCTTTTGCGCATGCTTGATCGTATCGTTGGAGCAACCACAGTGCAGACAGAGTCGTGAAATTACTAGCGGCTGCGCTCTTAGCAACGTACCCGCACGGGTTAATGGCACGATGTTTTGCGCCAACGAAACCTAATTTCCCCGGTTTACTGTATATGGGATTACAGGTTAGTTTTGAATGCCAGTTGCGCCTGGCGGCGATCTTCCTCACGAGGAGGAAAAATCCGGGGCGATAAAAAACGGTCGCGATTACGCTCGAAAAGTGCAAGCGGGAACGTTTTCTCTGGATGGAATGGTTGATTTAGGTACTACGGATGCCAGAAGGCTGGTTTGAATGCCCCGAGTCTTTAATACCCGAGGCGGCAGGCAGTCGAATACTACCGGAGAGCGTTGATTGAATTGAATCAATCTTCGGCAGATGCCACCCACCGGAAAACCCGGATATCCGGATTACCGAAGTGCTCGTCCAAAAACGGTTGGATCGCATCGGCTACCTCCTGCGCCACGGGTGTGGTCGCGTTGTAGTCGAGATAAATCGGCCTTTGCATGCTTACTGCTCCAGGTCGCGCTTTTTCTGTTCGTATTCTTCCCGGTCTATTTCACCACGCGCATAGCGTTCCTGCAGTATCTCCAAAGGCGATTTGTCATGCGAACCGCGAATTGGAGACGACTGCGTCATCAGCCATCGGATCAGTGCCGTGATTCCGAGAATGATAAATCCCCAGAACAACAACATAAATAAAAAGCCCAAGCCCATTCCCCACCCCCAGAAACCGTTCCAATTATTCATCATGTCATGCCTCCTCTGTGTTACATGGTTGAAGTCAGGATTCTTGACGAAATTCGAGATGGCTATTGTCGTTGCTCAAAAGATCGAACATGGCATCCCTCTAGATTATGGGCGTTGATCCTGCAGCACATCTGCTGCAACGGCAATGAAGGCGCCACATCCCGGCAACCAGCGCCGCAGCGTCGGTTCGAGGCGACGACTCCAGCGTTTGCCACCGGGCATTACGATAACGGTACCGAGACCGGCATGACACATTGGCAAACCGTTGAACAGGCGCAATGCCTCAGCGTGCGTATGCCAGCGCGCGCCTCGGTAGGCACCTAGACCGCCGTTCCTGCCTTTGGAAAAATGGAGCAGGCTGTGCCGGTTGAGCAGCCCCAGCACCACCCGGCGCCGGGCCACGCGCAACATCTCGCTGAGCGCCTGCTTCTCATTCTGGATGAAGCATAAAGCGGTAACGCTGACGACCAGATCGAAACTCTTGTCGCGGAAAGGCAATTGGCGCGCATCCGCAGCCACGAAGCCGATGCTACGATCAGAATGTCCGTCGGCAAAGCGGAGCATGTCAGGATCGATGTCGGCGCCGACCACATTTCCGTTTGCAAGATTGGCCGCGAAGCGGCGCGTGAAATAGCCAGTTCCGCACCCGACGTCGAGCAGCGTTTCACCCGGGGTTGGTGCAAGCAGCGAATCGAGCAGGCGATACTCTTCTCCCCCGATCCAAGCGCCCCTCTGTGTTGCATACCAGGCATCGTACTGTTCCGGCTTCATACTGTTCGTTTCAGTGAGGTGCCGAACCGGAATGAAGTATCAGCTGAGTCATGACTTGCCCCATCAACTTGCCAGCGCGGTAAACACGCAATTCGCCCGGTTTGAACGCAGTCCACTTATCATTCTCATCCAACGGTTCGGTCGCAATCAAAACCCTGTTGACGGGAGTACCATCGGGCTGGTCTGGACTTGTGCATTCCAGATAATGCAGCCGGTCATGTCCGTAGGCGATCAGGTGTTCCCCATCGGACATCAGGAAATTGAACTTGCCGAGCGAGGCAAGCAGGCCGCTCTCCAGCGCCAGATTCTCGAACCAGGAGGACGGGGCAGCGGTAGGCAAGCCATGGAAATATTGGGCGATATGGCCGAGCAGATGGCAGAAGGCATATTCAGAGTCCGTCCTGCCCGTGGGGCAGCAGACCGGGTTATTGCTGGACAGTTCTATATCCACGATATCCGGCACCATGCCGTTGTGAGCAAATACCCATTCCTTGCCACAACATACGCGCTGAAACGGGTGCGTATTGCTTATATCGATGTCAGGAGGAAAACTCGCCTTGCGGATATGCGCGATGATCAAGTTTGAATGCGTATTGCCGCTCAGTTGCGCGAACAGCTTGCTTTGGTGCGCCGGCGTTGGCTCCTTGACCAGGCGGAATGTACCGTTCTCCTGCCAGGCGAGTCCCCATCCATCAGGATTGTCCGCTTCTTGACCTCCACGCAAACGAAACGCGTGGAGCTCGTGGCTCGCAGATATTGGATAATCGGACGATATTCCAAAGAGCTCACACATGGCACTATTCTATCGGTATTTGCGCAAGTACCAGGATTCGAAGAATGATTTGGCATTGTGCATCAGGCCGAGTGGCGGCAACGACATTTCGCTGTCCGGAGTGCGCCGGACCAGCATGCCGGCATCGAGGCTATCGACGATGCAGAGCAATTCCACCCTGAATGTCTTATCCGGAATTTTGCCATCGAGTTCCATCAACAAATTCGCGGCTGCTGTTTCGCCCTGCAGATCGGCCATGTGCGCCTGCTTGGGCATCCAGTCCGGCCCCGGAAAACTGCCGGAATCGCCGACGACATACACCGCCGGTAAACCTTCGACGCGGCACTGTGCATCCGCCTTGATGAGCCCGCCCGGTGAGCGGGGCAAACTGGTCTGATCGAACCAGGCATTGCCGGTCAAACCGGGCATGAAGATGATGAGGTCGGCGGCGAACTCGCCGCCTTCGGTCTTCACTTTATCCGCTTCGAAACCGACCAGTTTGTGACCGAGTTGCTTGTTGATGCCGCGCTTATCCATTTCCGCCAGCAAGCGTTTTACGGCGCGCGCTCCGAGCCGGTTGCCGGGATTCGGCATGGGATTGAAGAAGGTAAGATTGATCTTTTCCCGTCTTCCTTCGCGGCGCAATTGGGTATCCAGCCCGAACAGGAACTCGAACATCGGACCGCCGCGCATGGCGGTCGGCTCATTCGGGTTGCCCGCAAATCCCAGCGCAATGTTGCCTTGTTTGAGTGCGCCGACTCGCTCGCGAATTTTCTCTGCCGCAGCAATGCCTTCGCAAGGCAGGATGGCATGCTCGATGCCCGGCAGCTTCTTGATGAAACGTCCGCCACAGGCAATGATCAGGCCGTCGTTTGCCACCTTGCCTGTTGTCGTCAGTACGGTGCGTCCGTTATCTTCCAACCCCGTGGCTTCGCCCGCAACGAATTGGATGCGGTTGTCGCTGAAGAAACGCGCAAGTGGAACAACCAGGTCCTCCGGTCTGCGCTTTCCGGAAGGGATCCAGATCAGGCTTGGCAGGAATATCAGTTCAGCCCTGGGAGCAACTACGGTGATCTCGGCTGTGATATCAAGCTGGCGCAACTTCCGCGCCGCAGACAGCGCAGCGAATCCGGTGCCGATGATAGTGATTCGTTTCATGGTTTATTCCCCTGTTTTACCCGCCACAAATAATGCCGATCGCAGGAAAGTTCATGGCATCGCCGGGTTGAGTCTGGGATGCGTTTCTTCCGCCCGCAAGGCCAGGTAAGCGCCCGATATGGCCAGGATAACGGCGGTGAACCAGAATGCATTCTCGACACTGTTGGTCCATTGTGCGACTACGCCCAGCGCAATCGCGCCGATCGCATAGCCCGTATCGCGCCAGTAGCGGTAGGTTCCGAGGGCGGAGCTGCGCCAGTTGGGATGGGAAATATCCGCCAGCGCGGCAATGAGGTTGGGATAAAGCAGAGCCATGCCTATTCCCATGATTGCCGCACTGATGGTCCACGCGATAACGCCATGCACCAAGGGAACGCCTGCAATGCCGATGCCGAGCAACCATAACCCGGCGATGATGGGCTTTTTGCGCCCTATGGCATCGGACAAAGCGCCGGTCAACAGTTGAGCGGCCCCCCAGACAAGGCCGTAGACAGCTGTGATCCAGCCGATTTGCACGATTCCCAAGCCCTGGTTGTGCAGGTAGACAGGAAACAACACCCATAACAGGGCGTCTGCGATCTTGTTCGCCACGCCCGCCTGGCAGAGCGCATTAAAGGTCGGATGCCGGAAGGAAACCAGGGTAAAAACCTCCCAGGTTCCAGGGTGTTCCGAAACTCCTGCCGGAAAACGCGGCTTATGCCCGGCATAGTTTCCGTTTGCGTGCTCTTTGCTTTCAACTTTTGCCCAGGGCAAGGTTTCTTTAATAAAGACAATCGCAATCAGCATACCGGTCATGATTACGGCAAGGCCAAAACCGAAAAGTGCATCACGGGGGCCGTAAATGACTGACAGATAGCCTGTCACCAGCCCGCCGATACCTACGGCCGCGTATCCCGCGAATTCGTTGACTCCGGTGGCAAACCCGCGCTGCTCGGCACGGGTGATGTCCACCTTGCTGGTCACCGTCATGCTCCAGGCGAAGCCTTGATTGACGCCCAGAAACATATTGGCAGCAACGATCCATCCCCAACTGGGCGCATACAGGATCATGAAAGGGATGGGAAGGGCGGCGGCCCAGCCCAGCAGCAATACCTTCTTGCGACCGATGCGCTCGGACAGCCGCCCGGCAACGAAATTCAGGATGCCTTTTACAAAGCCGAATGAGACCACGAATGACATCAGGAAAAGGAATGATCCCTTGGGCACCCCAAAATCCTGGCTCAGCACGGGCAGCACATTGCGCTCCATGCCAATCACGAGTCCGACGAAGAATACCTGGATGGCCTGCTGGATAAACTGGTGCAAATTGGCCCGGATACCGCGGATGTAAACGGCTTCTGCTGCAAAGGCATGAGTCTGTCTGGACATGTGTCTGTTCTCTTTATCCGGCAATATTGGCCGCAACCATCTTGTCCATCTCGGCGGGGCGGGGCGGGATTTCCTTGGTCAAATATTCGATAAAGGCTTCCTTGTCCATCGACAGCCCCGGATTCCAACGCTTCTCGAAACCGATGGTCGAACTCGGTTTTCCGGATAGTCCGGCACCACAGACGCTGCCTGCCTGATGGCCCGGGAATAGCTCGACTTCAGGGGATAGATACAATAGTTTGGAATGAATGCTGTCGTAGAGTTGGGCCGCCATTTCTTTCTCGCGACCCAGCAAGTCGGGCCGCCCGATGGAACCAACAAATAGCGTATCGCCTGTAACGACGAACCAGGGTAACTCTCCGCGGCGCATGTCCGTCACCAGCAGGCAGACGCTGTCGGGCGTGTGGCCAGGGGTATGCAGCACTTCCACATTGACGTTGCCGAGGTTAAGCGATTGACCGTCGTTCAAGGGTTCGAAGTCGAATTTCACCAGCCCCTTATCCGATTCGTGCAAGCAGTAGGGTGCGCCGACCATCTGTGCGAGTTTCCTGCCGCCTGAATAATGGTCTGCATGGACATGGGTATCGATGACGTAATTGATGGTGACGTTGGCCTTTTTTGCTTCCTCGATGAACCATTCCTCGTCGCCTGCGACCACGTCCACGGCCATGGACTTGCCCTTGGTGCCGCAGCCGAAGAAATATGACAGTGAAGACTCTTTCGTTGCCAGTTGTTTGAAAAACATAACTCTCTCCCTGAAATTAAAACACCAGAACTTTGTCTGCCCACACCGTCCACTCGGCCAATTCCGCCAGGGTGCTGCGGTGTGTCTTGTCGGCGATATCGCTATCGCTCATGCCGCGCGCATCCATGCAGGTACCGCAGATGCTGACTTCTCCGCCATGCCGGATCACGTTACCGAGCATCGTCTCAACGTTGTAGAAGCCAGCGGGTACTTTCTGGTTGCGATGTGAGGCTGAAGCCGCATCACCGATCAAAAAAACTCGCACCGCATTGCCTTCCAGCTTGGAAACGGCGCCCGCCAGGCGCAGGCCGTTATAGGTGCGTTCGCTGCCGTATGGGGCATCGTTGAGGATATAAAGGTGATTCATGGAGAACTCCTTACTCGAATTATCATTCTAATAATAATTGGAATGATTGAACCACGCATTGCGAAACGATGTCAATATGATTTAAAGTAACAAACATATATTCCAAAATCGGATGGATTGACAAGATGAAAGATGCACGCAAGATCAAAGACCTGCTTTACGAACAGGTGGCGCGGATAGGCAAGGTTTTCTCCAGCCCCAAGCGGCTGGAGTTAATTGATTTGCTATGCCAAGGTGAGAAAACGGTAGAGACCTTGGCGCGAGAGGCTTCAATTAGTTTGAAGCTGGCCAGTTCGCATTTGCGCGAGTTACGTATGGCGCATCTGGTGGAAACCGAGCGACAAGGCAAGAACATTTACTACCGCCTCGCTGACAAATCGGTGGCCGATCTGTGGGTCCAGGTTCATACCTTGGCGGAAGAACGTCTGATCGATTTGCAACTGGCATTGCAGAAGATCGCCGCCCAGCCGGATGATCTAATACCCAGCGACCGTGAAAGTCTGATCAAGGCTGCGCGTAAGGGTGAGATCGTGGTTCTCGATGTCAGACCGACTGAGGAGTATCTGAATGCGCATCTACCGTTCGCCCGCTCGATCCCCCTTGAGGAGCTGCGCAAACGTTTGGCAGAGCTACCTAAAGATCGTTCAATTGTGGCTTACTGCCGTGGCCCTTATTGCCTGATGGCAGTGGATGCTGTCGAACTCCTCAAGAAGGAGGGGTATTCAGCGATTCACCTGCGAGATGGTATCGCCGAGTGGGCGGCAGTCAAGTAGCTCGTTATCCGACAATATCCTTCGGAACGATTATTAAGCATGTATAGACATCCAATGGATTAGATGTAAGATGAATACATCTTTTATTCGGCACGATCTAGGTAAGGCTAAAAGATGATGTGCCCAAATACAAAGCGAACAGATTATCTGCCCCAAGAACTGCATGTTGGGACTGAAGATATTGCGCAACGTAAAAGATTTCTAGAATTCTCTGATGCCGACATTGAATTGCTGGGTGAGATTCACAAGTATCTGGAGGATAAGTCAATTGATGAATTCTTTATCGATTCGTTTTACCAGCATTTATATTCTTTCCCTGCGCTGCAAAAATTACTTCCTGATGAGTCCACAATTAACCGGTTAAAAGCTGTTCAGAGACAATATTTCATGCGCCTGACGGCAGGTGATTATGGCGATGACTATGTTTTGGATCGCCTGCGAGTGGGGTATGCACATCAGAGGGTTGGGCTAGAGCCCAAGTGGTATACCGGAGCCTATCGGAAATATTTGTCCTCCTTGCAGCCCATATTGCATGAAATGTATGGCCACGATCATGTTAAATTCATGGCTGCCTATGATGCGTTGTTGAAAGTTGTGTTTTTGGACATGGAGCTGGCGCTGGATACTTATTTCCACACCACCACGCAAGAATTACTCCGGCTGGCTAACTACGACGCTCTCACGGGCTTGCCTAACCGGGTTTTGTTCAATGACCGGGTGGAGCAGGAACTCAAAAAAGCTCGCCGCGCTGAGTCTCCTTTGGCGATATTGATGATCGACTTGGATCGATTTAAAGAAGTCAATGACACATTGGGGCACGGGAAAGGCGATGTGTTATTGATAGAAGCTGCAAAGCGCATCAGTGGATGCATGCGCGAAACCGATACGGTTGCCCGCTTTGGGGGCGATGAATTCACAGTTATCTTGCCTGGACTGATTGACAATTTTTATGCTGAGCGCATCGCGCAGAACATAATCCAAGAATTGCACAAGCCGTTTATGCTGGATACCAATATGGTTAACATTTCAGCCAGTATTGGAATTGCTATTTTCCCAGTTGAAGCACAGGATGTTGAAAGCTTGTTAAAACACGCCGACCAGGCGATGTATGTGGCCAAGGCGGAAGGGCGGAACCGCTTCAGCTACTTTACTGAGTCCATGCAGCAAGCGGCCAATGAAAAACATGCACTGACTAACGACTTGCGGCAAGCGCTTTCTCGCCATGAATTGCATGTTTATTACCAGCCCATTGTGGAACTTCGCAGTGGTCGAATTCTCAAGGCCGAAGCTTTGTTACGTTGGAAGCACCCCAAGCGCGGCATGGTCAGTGCCGCCACCTTCATTCCCTTGGCAGAAGAATCCGGTCTCATTCATGAAATTGGAGATTGGGTACTTAACGAATCCATAGATAGTGTGAGGCGCTGGCTCAATCAATATGGGCGCATAATTCAAGTCAGCGTGAACAAATCTCCCATTCAATTTGATCGGAGAGAAGAGATTACCTGGGCTGACGCGCTGGACAATTTGAAGTTGCCCGGAAATAGCATCACTGTCGAAATCACTGAGGGGTTGCTGCTCAAGGATTCAAGCAAAGTCAAACAACAACTGTTGGAATTCAGGAACAGCGGCATTGAAGTTTCGATAGATGACTTTGGTACGGGTTTTTCCGCACTGTCGTACCTGAAGAAATTTGACATCGACTACCTCAAGATTGATCGCTCTTTCATTAAGGATCTGGAACTGGAAGAGAATGATATGGCGCTAACTGAGGCGATCATCGTAATGGCGCACAAGTTGGGCTTCAAGACTATCGCTGAGGGCGTGGAAACTGAGGGGCAGTTCAGTTTGTTGAAGTCATTCGGATGCGATTATGCGCAAGGTTTTCTATTTTCGCCTGCCGTGCCCGGGGCGGAATTTGAGCAAATCATTGCTCGACAATCGTGAGCAGTTGTATTGACGAATTTGCTTGAAAGCTGATGGAGTTTGACATCTGCCTTAGTGAAATTCGACTATCTGGTTTGGGTCAGATTCGGATAAACAGCTTGCAAGATGGCACTGATCGGATAACTAAGGAGATACATCATGACTATGAAGAACAAACCAATCGATGTGGAGTGCGTCGCCTGCGAGGTATGCTTGAAAGAAGTGCCCAAATCCACAGCGATAGCTTCAGAAACGACGGACTATGTTGCGTATTTTTGTGGCCTGAACTGCTATGAGAAGTGGAAGAATCAGAGTGTAAAAACTAGTGATCAATCTAAAAAGTCTTCCTTATAGAAATCATCGCCAATGCTTGCGCGGATGATATTAAAAACTATCGATAGTTTGTTTGTTTCGATTGCGAATGTAGTAAAAAAGATCAATTGCAGCAGTCCAGTTTCAACCTCGGGACAATAGCCCTGAATAGCTTGAGCTAGGCCCGTAATAATTTGACGCGATCACGATCATGTCTCCCACTTTTATCCTATTTCTCGCCGTTTTTGCCCTCGCCGTTTTTGCGGTCGTGATTTTTGCTTGGGGTATGTTCTTCATCCTATTCACACGTAGCCGTTCGTATGGCGCTAAAACATTAACCTGTGGATGTCTTGGTGGGGTCGGTATCATGCTGACGATTCTGGCGTTGAGATTGGCTTTCCGCTCATCCGACAATGCACCTTCGTTTGAAACTTTGCTGGTTGTTTTCGGAGCAGGATTTGGTCTTGCCGGCGGATTTTATGCTGTTGTTGGCTTTTTCTCGCCATTGTTTAGCTACAACAATCGCTGGTCTGCCCGGAAACGTATTGCCAACAACACCCATCAGGTGTTGAATTTGGAACGGACGTTGGACAAATGATGAAGTAATACGCGTAATACGGTTGATTTTTTGTCATGTATGAGCTTGGTGGCTGTGCCTTGTTCATCGCCAGCTTGTAATGACCAATAAGTTTTAATACTACAATAACTTGCATCAGCCGGAATTGCATTCCAGACGAACGCCGCCCCCGCGACGTGAACGGAGATGACTGGGCCAGGTGTATGGAGCATGCATGGTTCATAGAACAATTCAGTCGCGAATCGCTCTGCTCAATACTTCCTGCCTGCTACCTGGTTCGCGCGATCCGGATCCCCACTCGCGCAAGTTCGCCCAGGGCGCCGGGTTTCTCGATTCCGAGCACAACCCGGCTGCAGGCCCAGTGCCTGAACATGCATTGGGCAAGATATTCAGCCTGCGCCTCCAGCAATCGATAGCGGCACGGAATCAGCCAGTCGGACAACCGCCCGGCGACCTCGACGCGATCCAGATCAAGCGGTCGTTCGCTGGCGAGCTGCACATCAAAAACGAGCGGCCGGACCGCCTCCCGTTCCCATTCATATACGCCGATGATGGCAAACAGCTTAATGCCTTCGTGGCGTTGCACATGAGGCATCAGATCGTGCGCAACTGCCGGGCTGCCGCAACCATATTCCGCAGCGCCGGAATCACTTCCGCCCACTGCCGCGTCTTGAGACCGCAATCCGGATTCACCCACAGGCGTTCCGCTGGAATGCGCGCCTCCGCTCGGCGCATCAATTGCACGATGTGCTCCCGGGTGGGAATGTTGGGCGAATGGATGTCGTACACGCCCGGTCCGATCTCGTTGGGATATTTGAAGCCATCGAAGGCATCGAGCAACTCCATGTCGGAACGCGAAGTCTCGATCGTGATCACGTCGGCATCCATGTCGGCTATCGCCGCCATGATATCGTTGAACTCCGAATAGCACATGTGGGTGTGTATCTGCGTATCATCCTGCACGCCGTTGGCGGCGATGCGGAACGCGTCCACCGCCCAGTCCAGATACTGCCGCCATTGAGCCTTGCGCAACGGCAGGCCTTCCCGCAAAGCGGCTTCGTCGATCTGGATCACGCGCACGCCGGCTTTTTCCAGATCCAGGACTTCCGCGCGGATCGCTAGGGCGATCTGGCGGCAGGACACCGAGCGCGGCTGGTCGTCACGCACGAAAGACCAGTTGAGGATGGTAACCGGCCCGGTCAACATGCCTTTCATCGGCTTGGCGGTGAGAGATTGCGCATACTTGATCCACTCGACCGTCATTGCTTTCGGGCGGCTGATATCGCCGAACAGGATAGGCGGTTTGACGCAGCGCGAACCATAGGATTGAACCCAGCCGAATTGGCTGAACGCATAGCCGTCGAGCTGTTCGCCGAAATACTCGACCATGTCATTGCGCTCGGGTTCGCCGTGCACCAGCACATCGAGTTCCAGGGCTTCCTGCTCGTGCACGCAGCGAGCGATTTCGGCCTGCATCGCTACCTTGTAGCCGGCTTCGTCGAGTTCACCGCTCTTGAACCGGCTGCGAGCCAGGCGGATTTCGGCGGTCTGGGGGAACGAGCCGATGGTGGTGGTCGGATAGGCCGGCAGATTCAGCAATGCTGCTTGCTGCCTGGCACGCACCGCATAGACGCTCTTGCGCCGACCGGATGCGGGTGTGATGCCCGCGAGCGCAGCCTTGACGGCCGGATTGTTTACGCGCGCTGAAGCACGCCGGGCGGCGATGGCGGCCCGGTTATCCTCCAGTTCGGCGGCGACGGCAGCGCGGCCTTGGTTGAGCGCTGCGGCCAGAATCTTCAGCTCATCAAGCTTTTGCAGCGCGAACGCGAGCCAGGACCGGATTTCCGGGTCGAGCTTCCGTTCGCCGGAGAGATCGACTGGTACATGCAAAAGCGAGCACGACGGTGCGATCCACAAGCGGTCGCCCAGCCTGTGGTGGACCGGTTGCAGCCAATCCAGCGTGGCATCGAGGTCCGTCTTCCAGATATTGCGGCCGTTGACGACGCCCAGCGACAGTACCTTGTACGAGGGCAGCAGATCGGCGAGCTGCGTCACCTCGCTTTGAGCATTGATGGCGTCCAGATGGATGCCGGCCACCGGCAGCGTGCAGGCGAGATGCAGGTTGTCCTGCAACTGCCCGAAATAGGTTGCCAGGAGCAGCTTGACGCGACTGGTCTTGAGATGATGGTAGGCTAATGTCAGGGCATGCCGCCACTCGGTGTCCAGTTCGGTGACGAGCACGGGTTCGTCGATCTGCACCCATTCCACGCCATGGGCTGCCAGCAGGTTCAGCAACTCGCCGTAGACGGGCAGCAGGCGCTCCAGCAACGCCAGCTTGTCCGAACCGTCCTTGGTCTTGCCGATCCACAGATAGGTCACCGGTCCAATGATGACCGGCTTGACGTTGATGCCTTGAGCCCGAGCTTCGGCCAGCTGCGCCAGCAAGCGGCTGGCGTCGAGCGCGAATTCCGTCGTGGCAGCGAACTCCGGCACGATGTAGTGATAGTTGGTGTCGAACCACTTGGTCATTTCGCCGGCCTGCACGCCGCAACACGCATCCTGACTGACCGAGCGGCCGCGCGCGACGCGGAAATAGTTGTCCAGCGCCTCGCCCTGGAAACCGCGCACACGCTCCGGCAGGTTGCCCAGGGTGAAACTCATGTCGAGGATATGGTCGTAAAAGGAGAAGTCGCCCACCGGTACAAAGTCGAGGCCGGACTGGTTCTTCCAGTGCCGTTGACGCAGTTGCGCGCCCAGCGAATTCAATTCATCGCGCGAGGACTGCCCCTTCCAGTAGGCTTCGAGCGCGAACTTCAGTTCGCGTCCGGCCCCGATGCGCGGAAATCCGAGATTGTGTGTCGTAACCATGCCTTGCTCCATGCCTGTCAGATAAAGAAGGGCGCATGGTAAGCCCGTCTGTCGATGAAATATAATGGTATTATTTCAACAATCAATTACTTTAATTCATATGTTGCGATGATTGAAAAGATCCATCTGTCCATCGTTCGCGAAGTGGAGCGGCAAGGTTCGCTGACGGCTGCGGCCGGCGTACTGTGTCTGACCCAGTCCGCCTTAAGTCACACGATGAAGAAACTCGAGCTGAACCTCGGAACCGACATCTGGCTGCGCGAAGGACGCAGTCTCAGATTGACTCAGGCAGGGCAATACCTGCTGGGAGTCGCCGAGCGGGTGCTGCCGCAACTCTCCCATGCCGAGGAGCGCATGCGCCAATATGCGCAGGGCGAGCGCGGCACGCTGCGCATCGGGATGGAGTGCCATCCATGCTATCAATGGCTGCTCAAAGTGGTATCGCCCTATCTGGCAAACTGGCCGGAGGTGGATGTCGATGTCAACCAGCGGTTCCAGTTCGGCGGCATCGGCGCCTTGTTCGGCTACGAAATCGATCTGCTGGTCACCCCTGACCCTTTGTACAAGCCGGGATTGCGTTTCGAGCCCGTGTTTGACTATGAACAAGTGCTGGCGGTCAGTCGCCGGCATCCCTTGGCGGCCGCAGCGCATGTCGAGCCGGAACAGTTGCTCAACGAGGTGCTGATCACGTACCCGGTCGAAATCGATCGCCTCGATATTTACAACCAGTTCCTGATGCCGGCCGGCATCAGCCCGAAGCGGCACAAGGTCATCGAAACGACCGACATCATGCTGCAAATGGTAGCGAGCGGACGGGGAGTGACGGCATTGCCGCGCTGGCTGGTGGAGGAGTACGCGGACAAGGTGGGAATTGCCGCGGTGCGCCTGGGGCGTCAAGGCATTGCCAAACAGATATTCCTCGGCGCGCGCGAGGCGGATATCGATATCGATTATCTGAAGGCGTTCGTCGAGCTGGCGCGCCAGCGGTAAATTTGTTCGTCTTGCCTTCGATACCCTAGGCGCTACCGGTGGATCCGCAAGAAATTTTTTCCGGGGGCAACATTATCCTGGATGCAGTCCCCGCCGATGTTCACTTGTCGTGACTCCCCGACAAGAATTCAGCCGCCGAATCTGCCGGCAGGGGCCTGCCATAAAAATACCCCTGAACCTCATTGCATCCAAGTGCGTTAAGGAATGCCAATTGCTCTTTGGTCTCGACTCCCTCCGCGATCACCTTCATGTGCAGGCTGCCCGCAATCCCAATGATCGCCTTGACGATTGCCGCGTCATCCTGATTGTTCGGCAATCCCCTCACAAAGGACTGATCGATCTTGAGCTTGTAAACAGGCAATCGTTTCAGGTAGCTGAGCGAGGAATAACCGGTACCGAAGTCGTCAATCAGCAACTTGACGCCCATTTTCTTCAGCTTCTCCAGCACATCGAGTACCATATCGGCGTTCGACAGAAGCAGGCTTTCGGTCAACTCCAGCTCGATATACGCGATATCAAGCTCGCTATCTTTCAGAGCAGACTCCACCGAAGCCAGGAAGCCTTGTTGGCGGAATTGGACTGAAGACACATTGACGGCCACAGGCACTATCCTGAATCCCTGTGCTTGCCATTGCCTGGCCTGGAAACAGGCCTTCCGCATCACTTGCTCGCCGATCTGAACAATCAAACCCGCATCCTCGGCAACGGAGATGAATTGGTCCGGCGGCACCATGCCGCGGTCTGGATGGTTCCAACGCACCAAGGCTTCGAATCCCACCAGGGTATTCGTCGACAGGTCCAATTGAGGCTGGTAGTGGACAACCAACTCGTCGTTTTTCAGGGCCTGGCGCAGTTCGTTTTCCATCAGCAATCGCTCGGCCGACATGACATTCATGTCAGTCGTAAAGAAACGGAAACTTCCCCGCTCGCCGGCTTTGGCAAAATACATCGCCGCATTGGCATTGGTAATCAGCACATCGGGATCGATGCCATGCTCGGGATAAATGCTGATCCCGATCGTGCAGGTGACAACGACCTGATGATCCGCAATGAGGAATGATTCCTGCATTTCTTCCAGAATTCTCTGTGCGGTCTGACTTGCGTTTTCGGGATGCTCGACTTCCTGCAGCAGTATCAGGAATTCATCGCCGGAAAGCCTGGCGATCGAGTCCTCCCCACGCACATGTCGGGCAAGTCGGTCTGCAAAATTCTTGATCAGCAGATCGCCGACAGGAAGTCCGAACGTGTCGTTGACCGATTTCAGCCGGTCAATATTCACCGCAAGCACGGCCAGCTTCTTGTCGTGCCTCTGGGCAAAGGAAATAGCCGTGGCGATCCGGTCTTTCATCAGGGCACGATTGGGCAGCCCGGTCAGCGGATCGTAATGGGCCAGGAAATTGATGCGTTCTTCTGCCGCTCTCTGGTCCGTGATGTCTTGCAGCGTTCCGAATGACCGTTGAACTTTGCCGGTATCGTCGGCTTCGACCTTGGCCCTGGCATGAATATGGCGAATCTGGCCGTCCGCGCGCACAATGCGGAACTCGATGTCGAATGGGCCATTATTCGTAAGGGCCAGGCTCATCCACTTTGCCAAGTGCGATTTGTCTTCCGGATGCACATAGTGCAAGAACGTTCCCGGGGTGGCCGTCATCGATTGGCGAGTCAGGCCCAATATCTGGTATGTCTCATCCGACCAGTAACTCGAGCCCGCGGATGGATCGTAATCCCAGCTCCCAATATGCGCGAGTTGTTGGGCCTCGGTCAGTCTTCTGCCGCTCTCGACCAGCTCTGCGGTACGTCCCTGAACGATCTCTTCCAGATTATCCCGTTGCCACTTGAGCCTTTCTTCCGTTGCCTCCAGCGCATCCACGTGGGCATTCAGGGGGCGAAACATGAATATGTACAGAACGGGAAAAACCAGAGTGGTCAGCAGAACACCATCCAGGATAGTCTCCTGCAGATACGACATCCCCGGTAGTTGTTCGAATAAGATCATCAGGCTCATCTCGATAAGCATGATCGAAATGGCGACAATGAGTAACAGCCTGAAGGGCGATCTTGAGGAGCGATCTTTAAGGTGATTTTTCTGCATTCCGGCGGCTTCTCTCAACATATCGTTTCCGCATTGGCATCAAACTCGCGGGACTCCCGGTTAAGGTAACTGAGCCCGCTTCCCGAAGTCAATCGGGCTCACAAGACACGACTCGAATGCCCATTGGTGGGGTTAAGAAGCGTTCGATATGATCAAGTGTCTCGGCACGACTTTCATTCGGATGCGGAAGGTCGGGATGCCCGCTCATTCCGGTAAAAGACCATGTCAGGCAAAGGCAGAAGCACGACGAGAACGGAAGAATGGACGCACATGCTCCGATAGGGCATTATCGCGGCCAAAATACTTTGTCAGCGGAACGGCACTTGCAGTACAACAAAAACAGGATTGATGCTTCTTTGCTTGGCAAAATTGTCCTTGCCCGCTTCCTGGAACTCCCTCTCCGGACATTTGACCGCTTCGTCGTTCAAGCGGGAACACCTGCCAATATTAGCGCCCTGAGTTCGTGGGTGACTGAGGGCTGCTTGGGAGGGGCGCAAGTGGCACATGAGGCGGCCGCAAAATCCATGGGCCATCCATCCTCAGTTCTGGGAGAAGTTCGTGAAATTGGGGAGGAACTGACGTTTTTCTATCACCGCGATAGCTGCACGCGGGAATACCGGTTCAACGAAGAAGGCATAAGCCGCTTGATGTCCGATGCGGACTTTCCGCTGGAGTGGGGGCGCGTGCTGCGCAGATTGAGGCTCATCAATACTCGCAATCGTCTGACCCACGGGTTGATTCGGACGGTGGTGAACCTGCAGGCGGCATATTTGCGCACAGGACAAGGGATGTCGCTCTTGCCATTGACCCAGACAGACATCTCTGCCCGGTTAAGGTTGGAAGCGAATCTTTCGGTGGTGGCGGATCCTGGCAGGATATCCAGACTGGTGCGCGGATTGTCAATCATGCTGCCGAACAAGAAGGTGATACCGTTAAACACCTTGTTCCCAAAGCCTCGGCAGGTCCATTGCCATTTCATTGACCATGTGATAAAAGCCGAAAATGTATGGATGGCCGAAGGGGCTTTGCGCGAGCCGTTGACGGACACAGACGTAGCCGATGTTCTGGATCGCGAGTACGGTATTTTCGTGTCGCGGCGCACTGTGACCAATATCCGGCACGATTTGGGGATTCCCGACCGTCGAAGCCGTGGTCAACGCACGAACTATTTGGCAGCGACGGCGGAGTTTTCTGCATTGGTACCGATGACCCATCAAGCGCTGAGAACGGTAGTCCCTGCACATCCTGGAGTGTATGAGATTCAAGCGGCTTCCGCTTCATGGGATGATGAAGAAAATGCAATCTGGGCGACAAGGAGAAGTATGCCGACAATACCCCACGGTGTGGTTTATATCGGTTCGACGGGAGACTTGCGCAAGCGCCTTGCGGATCACTTGCGCGGCAACAGCGATAATACGTTGCTCCATCGGCACATCGCAGGCGGCGCTGCGCGGGTGCGATATCGCCTGCTCAGTGAAGAATGGCGCTTGGCGGAACGGGAGTTGTACCGGGTATTCTGTGAAACCTTTGGCGAGCCGCCGCTATGTAATCGCATGAGTCCATAAGAAATATGTCTATAATGTCACCGCTCGTCGAGGTTTCTGCGCAACTGAAAATTAAAGAATAACAGGTAAGGGAATCTATGGAAGAAATCTTGCGCAAGCAAGCAAGCAAGCAAGCAAGCAAGCCTGATAGCAGTCTTGCTCCCACTTCCCTGCTCTGGACTGCGAGGCCGGGGATGATGCGGTCTCTCAATGAGAGCATCGCGATAGTTGTGCGCACACTGGGTATTGATGAAGCTGCCGTCGCCAGGCGCAAAGCCTTTCTGGAAATTTCCGATGCCGATGTGGCATGTTTGCAGACGCTGCACGCATCTTTGCAGGGTAGAACGCCGGATTTCGTTGACGCCTTTTATTCCCATCTATTGTCATACGAAGAAACCCGCCGCTTTATTCCCGATCCCCATGTACTGGAACACCTGAAGCAGACCCAGGCAGCTTACTTTGATAGCCTGACTGCCGGCGACTATGGGCAAGACTATATACATCACCGTCTTCGGGTCGGAGTTGCTCACCAACACGTCGGTCTCGCGCCGGAATGGTATTTGGGAGCGTACAGCAAATATCTGGCTGGATTGTTCCCTGAAATCTGGCAGCGCCTCGATGCGAACCCGGAAGCATTTATTGCCACCTGCCAGGCACTTATCAAGATTGTCCTGCTGGATATGGGCTTGGCCATGGATACCTATATGCAGGCCAATTCGCAAACTATCCAGACCCTGAAGGAGTATGCCGACGTCGTATTTGCCAGCATTCCGGATGGACTGGTTGTACTTTCGCCCAACCTCACTATTCTGTCCGCCAACAGGGATTTCCTGAAGCGTTTCGGACTGACGGAAGCAATCGTGCACGGTGCCTGTCTGACGGATGTGCTGGTGGCCGATGGATTGCGTGGGCGAGCCCTGGAAGTATTGGCTACCGGAGATGCCCAGCATGATCTGCCTTTCAGTATGGGGCTGGTCGGCAGTTCCGAGCGTAAGCCGATGAGCGTAACCATCGCTGGAATACGCCTTGCAGAAGAAGAAGAAGAAGAAGCGCGCCTGCTTTTGATTGTGAAGGACCTTACCGAAGAAGAGAAATTGCGTACAGCCGCATTGGAATCCGAACGGCGTTTCAGGGATCTTGCCGAAACTGCGCACGACGGTATTATCATGAGCGATTCAGAAGGGCAGATTGTCTATTTCAATCGGGCTGCAGAGCATATGTTCGGCTATCGCCGCAATCAGGTCATGGCGCGGCCGATCACAATCGTTCTGCCGGAACTGTTTTCTGACCAGTTGGAAGAAAGAAGGCGGCGCACGGCGGTGTGGGAGGCTTTGGGGAAACGCCGTGATGATACCGTCTTCATGGTGGAGGGCTCTAGCAGCGCCTTCAAAGGCGCCAAGGGCGAGATTATTACCTATATGTTGCGAGACCTGACCGAGCGCAAACAATTCGAGAACCAGTTGATGCATCTGGCGCATCACGATTCGCTGACCAATCTTCCCAACCGCAAGTTTTTCCGGGAACGCCTCGGCATCAGCCTGAACGAGGCGACGCTGAAAGGCGAACAGCTGGCGGTTCTGTTTCTCGATCTGGATCGGTTCAAACTGATCAACGATACGCTCGGGCATACGATGGGCGACAGGCTGCTACTGATGGTGGGCGAACGGCTTGCCGGCTGTTTCCGCAGGGGCGACGTGCTGGCCCGCTTGGGAGGGGATGAGTTCGTGATGTTGTTGCAGGGACTTTCCGAAATACAGGATGCCGCGCTCGTTGCCCAGAAAATCCAGGTTGCCTTATCTCAGCCGTTTCAGCTGGAAGAACATGAGGTTTTTGCGGCAGCCAGCATCGGCATCGCACTTTATCCCTCGGATGCCACTGATGCGGACAGCCTCATCCGGTGTGCCGACTGCGCCATGTACCAGGCCAAAGAGCAAGGGGCGGGGTATCAGTTCTATCAGCCCGAACTGGAAGGCTTGTCGGCCGAACGGCTTGTACTGGAGAACAGCTTGCGCAAGGCCATGGAACGAGGCGAACTGCTGCTGCACTATCAGCCCAAGATTGAGCTTGCAAGCGGCACAGTGATCGGACTGGAGGCGCTGCTGCGCTGGAATCACCCAACCAAGGGCATGATCTCGCCGGACCAGTTTATTCCGCTTGCGGAGGAAACCGGGCTGATCGTCCCGATCGGCGAATGGGTTTTGCGGACAGCGTGCTTGCAAATCAAGGACTGGCAGCAGAAGGGCATCTTGATTCCTGTGGCGATTAATCTGTCGGCTCGTCAATTCAGGCATCTGTCGACCGTCAGCGAAACGAGGGAAGGCAATCATCGGGAAGGACATGCAGAACGGGGCCTGGTGGAGACTATCGACAAAGTGCTTAGTGAGACGGGAGTAGATCCCTCCAGCCTGGAACTGGAGATTACCGAAAGCATTTTGATGCAGAATATCTCGATGGCGGCTAACATCTTGCAGGCGTTGAGCGGGAAAGGGATGCGCATCTTTATCGACGATTTCGGGACCGGCTATTCTTCGCTGAGCTATCTCAAGCGTCTGCCTATCGATACCATCAAGATCGACAAATCTTTTGTGAGGGATATTACGACCGATCAGGACGATGCGGCGATCGTGGCGACTATTATCGCCATGGCTCGCAGCTTGCGCCTCAAGGTGGTGGCCGAAGGAGTGGAAACTCGGGAACAGTTTGATTTTCTGCTCGAGCACGGCTGCGATGCCATGCAAGGCTATTTATACAGCCAACCGCTGGCAGCGGAAGACATCCCCCTTTTGCTATGGAGGTCGCACAATTCCGGCACCCTGGTTACTGGCGAGAAATCGATTCCCGCAGGGGTATAGTCACTATCTGAGTTTCGGTAATTCGCAGATGTGGCATAAATGCACAGCAGCTAGGTATTGCCGATGGTCAGCTGGCGCCGCGGCTATAGGTATTACCTGATTGTCCGGATATGAACGGACCGGCTCAGATAGAAATTCCGTCCGCTGAATACCCATAATCATTTCATGTGTTAGATGGATGCGAGAAGATATAGATCAAGATATATGTCTTTCGGCATATATCTAAACGTAAGTCCTGCTGTTATATTGAAGAAGGAAGTTGTGTTTCCATAATTTCATAAGTGTATGGAAAACATCAGTTCAGTTGCCGGTTAAACAAGACCCGATAAGCGCTGTTATCCTGCGCATCATTCCAGGTAGCCCACGCCACGCATAGGGCACAAAGGCAGTGCTAATAGCTGGTGATGCCAGCTCCACCTGGTTATTTGGAGGCGCACGATGCACGCTCCTAATCGAACTTGGTTGCGCCCGTCTCTTGCGATGTTGCCTCCGATTATTGCATTCGGTCTGCAATGGGTGTTCTGGTCCGCTATTCGGCCATACGCATGGCTCCTGTTTCTCCCTACCGTATTTATCAGTTCCTGGATCGGCGGACTCATTCCGGGGCTGATATCCACAGTCTTATCCGCTACACTTGTCAGCTGGTTCTTCATTCCGCCCCAATTTTCTTTCAGCGGTAAGACGCCCATGTCGCTTTCTTCGATCGGCCTATTTTGCATCATGGGTGTTCTGTTCAGCATATTTCATGATCGGCTGAGAAGAGCGAATCAGAAGGCTGAAGAGATCAATGCCAGTTTGCGCACCAGCGAGGAGAATCTTTCCGTCACGCTTAGTTCGATTGGCGATGCGGTAATGACTACCGATGCGCAAGGACGTGTCACCCGCCTGAATGTCATAGCAGAACGCCTTACCGGCTGGTCGCAGGCGGAGGCGATTACCCTTCCGGTGGCCGATATCTTTCACATCATCAACCAGAATACGCGTCAGCCCGCACCGAATCCCGTGGAAGCTGCCTTGGCGCAAGGCATCGTTCATGGCTTGGCCAATGACACCGTGTTGATTGCGCGTGACGGCAGCGAGATTCCAATCGCTGACAGTTGTGCCCCCATTCGCAATCGCGATGGGCTTGTAATCGGGACCATACTGGTCTTCCACGATGTAACCAGGGAATACGCTGCTCAGAAGGCGTTGCGGGACAGCTCCACGCGCATTCAGACCATTCTCAATACCGTTGTTGAAGGCATCATCAGTATCAATGAACAAGGCATCATTGAGACCCTGAACCCGGCAGCAGAGCGCATCTTCGACTATTCCGCCGCCGAGATTATTGGGCAGAACGTCAACGTCCTGATGCCCGAACCTTACCATAGCCAGCACGACGGATTCATCGAGCGCTACTGCACTACCGGCAAAGCGCATATCATCGGTAACAGCAGCGGACGCGAGGTGAAAGGTCGACGCAGGGACGGCAGCACATTCCCTCTGGAGCTGGCGGTGAGTGAGATGTGGCTGGGTGATCGTCGCTACTTCACCGGAAGCACGCGCGACATATCGGCGCGCAAGGAGGCCGAGAATCAGCTGGACCGCTTTTTCTCGCTCTCGCTGGATATGCTATGCATCTCCAGTGCAGAAGGGTATTTCAAGCGCGTCAATCCTGCGTTTACGCTGGCGCTGGGCTGGAGTGTCGAGGAGATGTTGTCGCATCCATTCCTTTTTTTCGTGCACCCGGATGATCAGGTCGCAACGTTGCACGAAGTCGAAAGGCAAATTAAGGCCGGTGAGAGTGTTCTGCATTTCGAGAACCGCTATCGGCACAAGAATGGCTCATGGCGTCTGCTGTCATGGGTATCCAAACCTCATACCGGCGGACTCATGTTCGCGACCGCGCGCGATATCACCGAACAACGACAAGCTGAACAAGCCCTGATTGCCGCAAGGGATCAAGCCGAATTGGCCAATCATGCCAAGGATTCGTTCCTCGCCACCATGAGCCATGAAATCCGGACGCCTCTTACCGGCATGCTGGGGATGCTTGAACTGCTTTCCATGAGCGATCTTGACAAAGAACAACGCGAAACGCTGGACGTGGCATGGGAATCCGGCCGGGGTTTGTTGCGCATCGTCAGCGATATCCTCGATTGGTCCAAGATTGAGGAGGGCAAGCTGGAGCTGTCGCTACGCTCCACTTCAATATCGCAGTTGCTGATCGAAGTGGTCAACACCTATTCGCGCGTGGCCAGTTCCAAGAGCCTCATCTTGAAACAGCGCCTCGATCCGCGCATCAGCTCTGCGCACATCGTCGACCCTCTGCGCCTTGCGCAGGTGCTGAACAACTTTGTCAGCAATGCGATCAAGTTCACCGAACATGGAGAAATCGAGTTGCGCGCGGAATTCCAGGAGAGGTGCGACAGCGACGAGAGAATACGCTTCTCTGTCAGGGATACCGGCATCGGGATATCCATGGCAGCCCAGCAGCGCCTGTTTCAGCATTACCGGCAGGAGAGAGCGCGGACACAGCCCGGATGTATGGGGGTACCGGGCTGGGGTTGGCGATCTGCCGGCGATTGTCGGAGATGATGGACGGGCAAATCGGAGTGGAAAGCGAGCTGGGCCGGGGATCCACCTTCAGCATCACGCTAACACTGCCGATTTCCGCTGCAATTGGGGAGGGACTGCAAATTCAAAGCTTGGAGGTAAAACACAAGAAAATTGAGCCGCTGTTTGATGGTGGCACGGAGGCCCCGTTGGTGCTGGCGGTCGATGACCATCCGATCAACCGCGATTTACTGGCGCGCCAGATCAGGTTGCTCGGCCTGCGCGCTGAAACGGCCGAGAATGGACTGGTGGCACTCTCAATGTGGAAGGAGGGAGGCTTTATGCTGGTCATTACCGATTGCCACATGCCCGAAATGGATGGTTATGCACTTTCGCGCGCGATACGCAAGATCGAGGCCGAACAGGGGAGGGCGCACATGCCTATCATCGCATGGACGGCCAACGCGCTTGCCGAGGAATCGGATCGTTGCCAAGCTGCCGGCATGGATGAATTGCTGGTCAAACCGGCCGACATGACGCGATTAAGAAAGATTTTGGCGAAGCAGCTTGCTGTCGCCGAACCCGGTGACACTCAGCCCGCTGCATCATTGCATGATGCCGAAAACGGGGAAGCCGGAAGTCTGATCGATTATGACGTGTTGAATATGGTGGTGCCGGACAAGGAAGCCCAAATTCGATTGCTGAGGGATTTCCAGGCTCATATCCGAACAGACCTCGCCAAGCTGATGGAAGCTCTGTTGCAAGATGAACCCGTTGATGCGGCAAACATCGTCCACCGCATGAAGGGCTCCAGTCGCATGGTCGGTGCCATGCGTATGGCAAATGCCTGTGCAGCCATCGAACAGGCTGCACGCAATGCCGATATGGCTGGGGCACGGCAGAAGAAGGTGTTTCTGGATAATATTATCGTGCAAATGGAAACATTGATTGACTCTTTAATGAGCGCAGCAAACCCGATGGCGACCAAATGAAGATCGATGAATTGAACCTGTTGGTTGTGGAGGATGACGACTTCCAACGCCAGACACTGCTAAACATGTTGCGTTCATTGGGGGCGGCATCGGTTGTCGGCGCGGGGAACGGCAAGCAGGCACTCGAAATTATTCGCAGAGCCGATTCCAGGCCGGTGGATATTGCCTTTTGCGATTTGAACATGCCGGAAATGGATGGCATGGAATTCCTGCGGCATCTCAGTCAGGAACACCGGAATATAGCGATCATCATTCTCAGCTCGTTGGATAGTAAACTGCTGGCTTCGGTGGGCAGGATGACGAACATGTACGGCATCCAGTTGCTCGGCGCAGTCGAGAAACCTATCCTGCCGTCTCATCTCAAGGAAATATTCTCCAAATACGACAGCTCGGCGGGCAAAAGGGAACCCCAACCCAGTCCCGTAAAGAGCTATACGCTGGAAGAAATACATCAGGGAATCCGCGCAAATCAATTCGTGCCGTACTTCCAACCCAAGGTGGATTTGCGCACGGGCCGCCTGATCGGGGCTGAGGCGCTGGCGCGCTGGATTCACCCGGAACATGGGGTAGTCAGTCCCTATGCCTTCATTCCCCTCCTGGAGCAGACAAGGAATATCGATGGCCTGACTTTTCATATTCTCAAGGAGTCTGCGGTTGCGTGCCGCTCCTTTCATGATCAGGGCCACTTATTGACTATTTCCGTCAATCTCTCGCTTGTCTCGCTGAATGATACTGCGTTGGCTGACAAGATCACCAGGGTGGTACGCGAAGCGGGGGTCGATCCGCAGTATATCGTTCTGGAAATCACCGAATCCGCGGCCATGACCGATGGCGCTCATGCTCTGGAGAATCTCGCTCGATTGTGCATGAATGGATTCGCACTCTCCATCGATGATTACGGAACTGGGTATTCCAGTTTGCAGCAACTCACGCGCATTGCTTTCAGCGAATTGAAGATCGATCAATCTTTCGTGAAGGACTTCTTTGCCAACAAGGCGTTGCGCGTGGTTGTCGAATCGAGCATCGATATGGCGCATAAACTACTGGTGAAGAGCGCGGCCGAAGGAGTGGAAAGTCAGCGGGACTGGGATGCGTTAGCGAGCATTGGATGCGATACAGCACAGGGCTATTTCATCGCCATGCCGATGGATGCAACGGCTTTCCAAGACTTCATGTTGAACTATAAGCCAAAATCCATTGCCGGAATGCCGCGACAGACCCAGCACTTCACTCATGAGAGCAGCAAGGTAAAAATCCTGGTTGTCGATGACGACAGTTTTACGCGCAGAATCATTCTGCAAGTCCTCCACGATTTCGGATTCTCGAATATCACGGATACAGATAACGCGGAGTCTGCGATCAACCTGTTCGAGAACAACGCATTCGATTTGATTATTACTGACGTTAATATGTCCGGGATGAACGGTCTGGAATTCACCCGCTTGATCCGGGCTGGCAAGACATATGCAAAACCGGAGACCAGAATCATGGTGTTGAGCTCTTTCTCGCAAACGCAGATTCTTGGGACTGCGTTGGCGCTGGATATAAACGGTTTTCTGGTCAAACCCATCATTCCGGCCATATTGGAAGAGAAAATTGCTCAGGCCATGTCTGAACGTCTCCATCTCCACTCGCCATTAGCCTATGAGGCCGTCAAGACTGAATTGAATAGCCTTTCGGGCGTAACAGGGCGCGCTCCTGAAGCGGCCATCACGTTGGGAAATGGCCACGCAGCAAGCCATATCGAACACCAGCCGCCCCGTCGTCTTTCCCTGTATAGGCTGCGCCCCGGAATGACCTTGAAGGAGAATGTCCATCTCAAGGACGGAACACTGATCCTGTCGTCCGGGCATACCCTTTCCGAGTTGTCGATCAATCGCCTGATCGATCTCAAGGTGCTGCTGCCTGCAACCGGCATTGCTATTCAGGAATACATCTAAGGTAGCAATCGAGGATGGCTGAGATATCCAGGGCTTTATGCGGTGCAGGCTGTATGATCTTAGGTGGCGGGTTTGATATCGTTTTGCATGGCGGAACTCATGGTAACCGCACATGTTCCCTGATTTTGTCGCACGGCTCCTAAATGCGACATCCATCCTGTATGATTTCCAACTTGTCGTTCCACACGTCATACCATATCAATCGAGCAACTCCTGTATCGACATGAACCGCGCAGACCTTATTCAGCTTCTGGCGAATAAATTCCATCCGCTCACGGCCGGGGATGTCGAGCTGTCAGTCCGCACCCTCCTGGACGGCATAGCGCATACCTTGGCCAAGGGGGATAGGATAGAGATACGCGGATTCGGCAGCTTCTGCCTTAACTATCGTCCGCCGCGCAAAGGGCGCAACCCAAAGTCCGGCGCAACCGTCTTGATTCCGGCCAAGTACGTACCGCATTTCAAAGCCGGCAAGGAATTGCGAGAGCGCGTCGATATCCGATGACCGGTATAAGGCAAAGCCAGTGAACAAGGATACAATCATCCTCCCCGTATTTTTTGTGGTGGGCACTTTCATCGGCCTCGTTCTATTTGTGATCTGGGCAGACAAGCTAGAGAAAGCAAACAGGAAATAGGTTTGGCGAAATTCTCTTCGACTCAATGCCTGGCGTTTCCCAGTGATGGTAGCCACGGATGCATTTCCATCAAAAACAAATCTCCCCGCCAGCACCGACTTGGCCAGCGAGCCCATAATACTTTCCCCTCAACTCATTTCACCACTTCAATCACTACTTTTCCGAAGTGGGCCGCTTTTTCCAGATGTGTATAAGCATCGCGCGCCTGCTCGAATAGAAAGACACGATCAACGATCGGATGAATTTCAGCCACACTCAGAAACCGATTGAGGTCTTCAAACATGCTGCGGCTACCCACGAAGATCCCGGACAAGCGCTTGGCCCCACCGATCAGCGCGAACGGACTGAGTTCACCACCGAAACCGAAGCCGCTGACACCGCCGATAATGGCAACCGTGCCGCCCATCCTGGTGCTCGCAATTGAACGCGTCAGCGTGCCCTGACCGCCGACTTCCAAAACAAGGTCAACGCCACGCCCTTCGGTCAACCGCAAGACCTCGTCCTGCCATTCGGGCGTGGTCTTGTAGTTGATCGTTGCTGCAGCACCCAAGCCACGTGCACGCTCCAGCTTTTCATCGCTGGATGAAGTGATGATGGCACGCAGGCCCGCAGCTTTGGCTAACTGTAGCGCCCAGATCGATACGCCGCCGGTACCAAGCAGCAGAACGCTATCCCCAGCCCTGAGACGGCCTTCGACGAACAGCGAATTCCAAGCTGTGACCCCAGCACAGGGTATGGTGGCAGCTTCAACATAGGAGAGATGTGACGGTATCGTAACCAGGGCATCTTCATGTAGAACCACCTCTTCGGCCAACATGCCGTCCACGGCAGCCCCGAGCGCGCCTGCCGTGTTTTGTGCTGTAGGTGCACCATATACCCAATCCGGGAAGAATGATGCCGCAACACGATCGCCGACGCGAAAACGCGTCACTTGCGCACCCACCGCGATGACCTCTCCTGCGCCATCCGAACAGGGAACCACCGGAACGTCACCCGTGCTGAGATATTTGCCATCCGCAATCATCAAGTCGCGATAATTAAGCGATATGGCATGTACACGCACGTGAACCTCGCGCGCGTCAGGTGCCGAAATAGTGCGTTGAACCAGTTCCAGTCCGGCAATCTGTTGTCCTGCCTTGATTTGGTAAGCTTGCATTCGAATCTCCTATTCTGTTAGCAAAAAATCTGCGCCTGCAGATGCAGTCGACGAAGCGATCAGCATTGATGATGTACTCGCGTCGATATTGGCTGCTATCATATCGAAGCAAATAAGTTGTCAGTGTCGGCAATAATTATCCAATCTGTAGCTTAAATGGAACCAATTAAATGAGTGACCGATTAAAGGGTATTAGCGCGTTCGTCGAAGCAGTGGAGGCCGGCAGCTTTGCACTGGCTGCAGAACGCATGCGGCTGACCCGCTCGGCGGTGGGTAAGAGTATTGCCCGACTGGAGCAGCGCTTGGGTGTACGGCTTTTCCAGAGAACTACGCGCAGCCAGAGCCTGACAGAGGACGGACATGCCTATTACGAACGCTGCGTACGGGCGCTGGCAGAACTGGATGCAGGTGCGCTGGCGCTCGATAGCGGCAAGAGTGAACCGGTTGGGCGCTTGCGTGTCAGCGTTCCCGTACTGTTTGGTCGACATTGCGTTGCGCCAGTATTGCTTGCGCTGGGACGGCAGTATCCGAGACTGACAATCGAAATATCCTTCAACGACCATGTGGTTGATATGGTGGAGGAAGGGTATGACCTGGCGGTGCGCATCGGGAAACTGCCCGATAGCAGCACATTGGTTGCAAGGCGATTGGGCACACAAAGGATGGTGATCTGCGCTGCACCGTCATACCTCTCTCAACACGGGATACCCACAACCGTAGACGATCTTCCGACGCATGTTGGCATTGCCTATGGGCGGTCCGGCCGCATTACGCCGTGGGTTGTAACAGATAATGCAGGTCACGAATTCAATCCTCAAGTCGATATACGCGTGGTGTTCGACGATTTACAGGCAATCACCGATGCTGCGGTTGCTGGGCTGGGACTGGCATGGCTACCTTGCTGGTTGATGGCAAAACACGCAGGTGCGGGCGAATTGGAGATGGTCTTGAACTGTGACAATGTGCTGCCAGCAGAAATCTACGCAGTGTGGCCACAGTCGCACTACCTGCCAACTAAAACACGCGCGGCAATTGATGCATTGGCAGCAGAGATTCCCGGAAAGGTCGGACAGCTTGAGCAGGCAAACAGATAGTGTAGGCAACATAATTTCACACGATGTGATTGGCTTGCCAATAGTACAGATCTTCAATAGCGGACTGCGACTGATTCCGATGCAGCGAACAGCATATAGGAAGATATTAAATGAGGCGCATCATCTGGCAAGGCAATGCCCACTTTGAAATACGCAAACAGCTGACGAGTGCATATCTTGAACTCAAAGATTGGTCTGTCATAAGAAGCCTCATATCTGGGCTGACGCGGACCATGCAGTCGCAGTCTATTGACGTCAATTTCTAACGTCTGTTTCTGAAAATTCCGCTTCGTAAAATTGCCGATCTCTGTAAATTGGAAGGTGGCTGATCGCGGAGATAAGGCATCAATACTTTCCGTTAAAAGCCCCTTAAACGGAGAGTTCACACAATGACACTCAGTACCAATAAAGTCCTGAAGTTCCCGACTAAGCTCGCCCCAAGCACTGTAAATCGGAAAGTTCCGCTCCGCCTCAAGAATTCGGAGTACCGCAGTCGCGAGTATCTGACCGAACATGAAGTCGAGCAGTTGATGAATGCAGCCGGCAGGGTAGGGCGGCACGGACACCGCGATGCTACCCTCATCATGCTGTCCTATCGCCATGGTCTGCGTGTCACCGAGTTGGTCAGCCTGCGCTGGGAGCAGGTCGATCTCAAGCAAGGGCTCATTCATATTAATCGTCTGAAGCAGGGCAACCCCAGCGTCCATCCGCTACGTGGACCGGAATTGCGCGCACTGCGCAGGCTGCAGCGCGACTATCCGAATCTGTCCTATGTGTTCATCAGCGAACGCAAGGCTCCACTAACCGATGATGCAATCCGAAAGATCGTCAGCCGGGCAGGGAAGGAGGCCAGGCTGCCATTCACGATTCATCCACACATGCTACGTCATGCCTGCGGCTATAAGCTTGCCCAGGCCGGCCAAGATACCCGTGCCATCCAGCATTACCTGGGGCACAAGAACATCCAGCACACAGTCCGTTACACCCAATTGTCAGCGGATCGATTCAAGGGATTCTGGAATGACTAAGTTATATTGCAGGCAATGACAGTTTGAATGGCTAGGTCTAGGGTTTATAAAAAACATGCGATGGCTTGTCTCTACCTGTTTCTTGCCGAGGCAAGATCAAAATAATCTTCCTTAAGCCAGTCGCACATTGTGCATTGGCAATATTTCCTGTGTCACAACAAATCGGTGTTCTTTGATTGCGTCGTGGAATTTGCGGTAATCCGAATTTTCGAATTTATCCGACCAGGCTGGTTTTGTTTCACCGTCATTTACGTCAGTGATGCCTGTTGCGGCATGCTTCCATGATCCATCACCTTTCGCAATGTATTTCGGGATGTCTTCCTTGAATCTGGGAATCGCTCCCTTTGAAAATGCGGCAGATAAAACCTCAAGTCTCTTGTGTTCATCGTGGTCTTGGTTGCCGGACAATATGCTTTTAAGCGCCTGTTTGGCTTCAGTACCAAGTCCGGCCTCAGTCACATAGTTGCTATTGCCATGTAAGAACCCTTGAACTACTTTGCAGGCCATGTCGGCGGCCTGAAGGAAGTCGGGCAAATTGTCTCTTTCGATATTCAAGCCGTGACCGTTTGTATACTTCCATTTGGCCCATGGCATGTCAGGAAAATGCAATGCAGCTCCATGTCCAAGGCCCGAAACCGCATCCAGGAAGTCGGACTCTATCCGGTCTTCAATATCTGTTAAAAAACCTTTCAGTTTCGCCAGCCATGTGGCGTGATCATGGTCGTCCCCTTCAAGGGATTTGACAATATTGTGTTTGCTGATGGTGCCAGAGAAACCCTGGTGTGCCCATGTGTCGACGTAGACGTGAAGGGCAATTCCAAGGCGATGCAATCCATTGTTCGCACTTCTGCCTTCAATTGCTCGCTTTACCATTGCCCTCGCTATATCGCTATCAGGTCGGCAGATAGACTTTTCTTCGAGTGTGTTACCTTGGCCGCCGGGTAGGAAGTGGAATGGTGCCCAAACCACGCGATTTTCAGCATTTACGGCATTTTTGTAGTCGAACATTTTATGGGCGCTGGCAAATCGATCATACGTTTCCCCACCAGCAAATTCCAGTATGCCGGGCTTGGTGGAATCGTCAACGTATTGACAGGAATGCGCGACAACTTCAGCTTGCTCGGGACTCATGCCGGCAAGCCTGGATGTTATGTAAATCACCCCATAGTGGAAATCGATATTCATGCTGTGAGTTCTCCGGGTTGCTTACTTCGGTGACTTGGGTTGGGGGAAAAGACGATTATGGATTGAGCTGAGCCTTGATCAGATTACGGTAGGTCCATGCGTGATGCTGGAGAAATTCGTCCGACGACTGATCCGGCGTACCGTACACCAGAATGACGTGGCCGGAAGGCGTAAAATTCCACGACGAGCCCGTTTTGTCCTTGCCGATGGGGCCATATTCCGGATACTTGTAGAAGTACCCATAGCCGGAATCGGCATCCTTGACGAACGGTTCGGAGAGTCTGCCGGCGGCGCCGCGCAAGCCGCTGCCGATGCCGGCAACGTAGCGGAACAAACGAACCCACCACGACGTTCCGGGAAGATCCCCGTCCAGATCGCCCAGATCCTGCATCGTCAAAGGTACCTGCGGTACCGGATCGATATCGTTGTTGATCACAATCGCATTGTCCAGTTTCTGCGTGATGTTCGCGAAATCCGCTGCGTATTCGTAGTTGCCCGGCTTGGGCTGGGCAAACACATAGGATTTCAGCTTGTAATTCTTGCCAGACAAGGCGAATGGATCGTGCGACGGGCCGGCATCCTTCATGGCGTAATGCAGGAAGGCATGCGTCAGAGTGGCCATCGATGCTCCCTGGCTATGCCCTACGATGTATAGAGGTGCATTCTGGAGAATATGCATGTCGTGCAGAACGCGCAGGATGCCGTAACGGTCGTCGAGCAATAGCGTAAAGGTGGCGTGTGCAAAACCGCTATGCAGGGTTGCGCCATTGAAACTGGCAAACGACACATGCGGATTCAGGAACTGTCTGGCCATGACAGGATGGAACAAGACATCCTCCACCACGCTGGGTTTGGCCGAGAACACCGTTCCCCGTATTGCGATGGCATAGGCGCCGGCATTCTGGTTGCGTCCTTCATATAGCAGCCAGGCGGTTTGATATGGGCCGAAGCCGTTATATCTGGGATCGTCGAAGAGTCCTTTTTCCGTCCAGTCGGCAGGAGGCGCCTTGGCGGCCCGGTCGAGGATTTCGCGATAGAGTTTGGCCCATCCGTGGTTGTACGGGGTTTCCCCGCTGGCTTTAAATGCGACCACGTCTTTCGCAACTTCTTTGCGGCTGTCGTAGATCGGTATCGGATTCCACAGCTCGGGATTGATCAACTGATGGTAGTTGGAGCTGTCCGGATCGTGCGTCGGACTGCGAGAGCTCGGCAGGCGGTCATCCTGGCTATCCAGTTCGACGCAGAATTCGATGAACTGGCTGGCTTCTGAATATTTATATCCTTTGTTCGCAGGATCGCCGCTAGTGTATGGAGGCTCGGCTTGGAAGTTTCTTTTCATATTCGTTCCTGTCGACGTGCAGCCGCTGATGAAAGCGATGGTAATAAGCAACGAAGCCATGCATCGATGATTTCCGAGCCAGGGCCTCATTTCAAGTTCCGGTATCAGATGCCAGAACATAATGGCTACCGTAAACCAACCGCGTTCCGACGCGTCATTTCGATTTATTCAGGAGCTGATGCAGGCTGTCGACGCCTTCTTTGGCGAGTACCGTTCCGAGCTGTGCGTCTTTTCGGTATCCCTTGGCGAAATCGTCACCATACTCCTTTCGCAACGTACCGACCAAGGTGTCCTTGCGTTTTTGCCTGATCTCTCCATCCTGATCGCGCTGACGGCCATCCAGTCCTTTGGGGAAGTGTTTCTGTGCCATTGCATTTCCTTTCGGTAGGCTGGCGTGCGCTTATTTGCCAAGATAAGCTTTTACCTTGGCCGTCATCGGGCCGACAGCCTTAACGGCCTGCTTCAATTGGGCTTCCGTTACGTTGAATTTATTTGTCCAATATCGAACCTCCCAAGGTTCGTTGACGTTAATGCGTTGCGGATCCTGGGGCTGACGGATGTGCAAATTGTCTGGCATATGTCCTCCAAGCAAGAGTAGGTTATTCCGGAATTGGTCGGCGCATCCTGCGCGACCGTAGGAAGTTACTCCACGGTAGAGAAAATAAAAATAGGTCTGAGTATCTATATCTCCCGGTTAAAGATATAGAACACGATATAGTCCTCCTCATAAATAAGTCTGCCGATGTTGGCGATACGGTGACTTATCTATTGGAACGATGCTGCATTTCGTGAGGCCTCTAGGCGGTTAATAAATTTGTTGAGAGGCGAAAGGAATGATGCGGATCTAATTAATTTCAGTCTCAGTGCATATCTAGACTATTTGGCATATATTGAAATCAAGTCTAACTGCTAGGCTGTCAAATTATCTTGGCGATAACGTAAATTTAACGGAATATTTGGGAGGTAACGAATGGTTGAATCATCAAATGCTGCTGAGGAATTGATTAAGTCCATTCTTCAGATCAAGGATCGGGCAGAGTTGGCGGCGCGTGCAGCAGAAGAAGCGAACGCCAAAGCAAATAGTGAGAGTGGTTTTGCATTCAATGCGAAACAGAATGCCGAAGATCATGCAAAAGCGATATCTCAAGTTCGTGGCAGTGTAGATGCCGAATTTGCAGGATTCATGACGACGAAGAAGAATGCCGAAGAAGCAGCGAATGCGATTGCAACTGCAAAAGCGACTGCTGAAGCTAATGCTCGTGCTGCTGTGGAAACCAAGGCTGCTATTGAGAAAGACGCTGCTGCTGTTAAAGCGGCGAGCGAAAGAAGCATCGCAGCACTAGCGATAATTGATAAGTCACAAATAGACGTCTCGGCCGCTGTAAAAGAGGTAAACACCGGATTGGCTGCGGTTGCTTTGGCTAAGACAAATGCGGAAGCCGCTGTTACTTCCATGCAAATAATGCAGGCTCAATTAGCTGAACTATCGCCCAAGGCGGTGAATGACGGAGCATCAATATCAAAAATTGAGTCAGAGTCTAGGGCAATACTTTCAACTCTCAATAAAGTCGTGACATCGGCTAATGAGGCACAAGCAAATGTGGCTGAGTACGAAAAAAATCTACTTAAATTGACTGGGGAATTTATTGAGCTGAACAAGAAAATTGAAGGTTTATTACCAAATGCTACGAGCACAGGGCTTGCCTCCGCATTCCGAAATCAGAAGGATAGATTCAAGAATCCTCAACGTAATTGGCTAATTACATTCGTGGTAACAATTGTTGCACTTCTAATAATCGGCTTCTTTGGATTGTCGGGATCTGAATCGAGCGATTCATGGGATTTTATTCTCCGCCATTTAACGACACGCCTACCTGTTATCGTCCCGCTTGTGTGGCTTGGAATTTACGCAGGAAGAAACTATATGCTTGCCATCCGTCTTGAAGAAGAATATGCATTTAAGGAGGCAGTCTCAACTTCGTTTGAGGGGTACAAGCGTGAAATGGCGGGTATCTCCGCTGTTGGAAACAATGAAGCACCGCCCCTGATAGTTCTTTGTGAGAACGTACTTCGTGCGCTCGCGCAAAGGCCCGGCCGAATTTATGAGGGACGCCATGATGACATTACTCCACTTTCCCCGATGAAAGGTATGTTGGGACTTGAAGGAAAAACATCCAACGAACCTTCCAAGGCTGCAGCTCAAACATCCGAGTAGGGGCTTGAGTAGCCGTTATGAACGAGCTACTTGGGCTAATAAGCTTGTCTGTGCTGGCAAACAGATCGTCTTGAGATCGTATTCATCAACGATGGTCTGGCGGGCGTTCTGACGGATATCGGCATAGCCGTCTCGTCCGGCAGCCAGCACCTCGACGACGCGCTCCGATATCGCCGTCGGTGAGAAGAAATCCATCAGCAATCCGTTCGAACCGTCTCGTATCACTTCTTCAACAGGAGCCGTCTTAGATCCGACCACGACGCATCCGGCGGACATCGCCTCCAGCATCGACCACGACAGCACGAACGGGAAGGTCAGATACACATGCACCCTCGATATCTGCAGTATCTTCAAGAATACAGAATAGGGCACCTTGCCCAGGAAATGCACTCGTTTCATATCCAGCGAGGCGCCGAGTTCGGTCAGCATTAGTTGCTTGTGGGTTTGTCCATCAGGTAGCCGGTGGCCGTAACTGACCTCGTCGCCTCCGATGATCACAACGTGCGCATGCGGTCGTTGCTCCAGGATCGATGGCAAGCTGCGCATGAATTGCGGAAATCCTCGGTACGGCTCCAGATTGCGTGCGACATAGGTGACCACCTCGTTGTCGCGCGTCAGGTCGATTCCGAATTCCGGCAAGTTCAAACGTGCATTCGGATCCGGTTTCACTACTCCGGTATCGATTCCCTCATGTGACACAAGCAATTTGGATTGATAGGCTTCGGGATAGAGCGATCTTTGCCATTGCGTCGGCGTTTGTCCGATATCGGAGGCATCCAGCCCCAGAAGATTACCAAGATTCTTGGTGCGTATCCTGGGGGCATTGTCGAAAATCTGCGGCTCATTCTGGTCGAATCCGACATCGGCACCGAGGAAGCGATAGAAGAATTCGAAATAGCCGATCAACGGAGTATTCGGATAAACGTCCTTCAAATACCAAATCTCGCCCCATCCATTATGCCCCAGCATCACATCCGGCACGAAACCGGCTTGCTTCAGGTCGAGCGCCACGCGAGCCACTGCTTGTGCATTCAACAATCCTGCTTCGGTATCGACGAGGTAGTGGTGCTGGTTCTGTGTGATGCCGCGGTGGGGTTTGTAAACAATGTTTTTCACGCCGGGCAGCGTCGCATCGGTTCGCTGCGTGATGAAAACGACTTCATTGCCGGGTTGAGTCCCCAAATGTCGTGCGAGATGCAGATACTGGCCTGGAAAGTTCTGGTGGACGAAGAGGATTTTCATGGGGCGCCACTCTACACTGCACCGATATATCGGGGAAAGTGGAACCGCTGAAACTGACAGCACCTTCTCTTGAAGGCGAGTTCCTGACCGAACGGGATGGAGTCGGGTGGTGGATTCTCCGTCATTTAACATGCACTTTCATTTTTTGGCCTTATGTAATGGGGTTCCCATACAGGTCACTCGGGAATAGTGACGAGATGAATCTATGTAACCCGTTGTCCCGCGCAGGTTTTCGACAGCTTGCCGTGCAAGATATAGATAAAGATATAGACCATTTTTCATATTGTGAAAATTGGTGCGTTCGGATAATGTCTCCCCCTAACGCCAGCTAGTGGGTCATCCCGTGCGGCAAACGCATCGAACGATGCGAAAATCAAAATAAAAACTTGTCGAGGGAAACGCCCATGGTGAAAGCCATTAGAGTCGCTCGTGTCAATTGTTTTGCCTGCGGAGCATCGATCTGATGCCGCGCCGGCTGCTTAAAATCGTTTCCAGCAGCCTGTCTCGGGAACCATCCCGTCATTCACCCACATTTCCATTTGCGGTCGAGGATATCGTCTGGGTCATGGGCAGTTTCTGCGCCCTGAACCGCAAACCCTTCGACCCCGAACTGCTGGTCAAACAATTCCCGCCGCCGTATACCTCGAACTCCTTCATCCACGCGGCGCGCGCGTTGGGATTCAAGATCAAGCGCCGCGACTGCGACAGCAGGGCGGTGGCCGATTTCAATCTGCCGTGTCTGGTGGTGCTGCATGAGCCAATTGCGGCGGAACAACCGGACGCTGCACCAGGAATATCTATAGCTCAGAGCGAGCATGCGGTACCACCATCCGAAATCCCGCTCCAACAGGAAGAGAGCGCAGGGGCACCTCCTGCCGCAGCGGATAAGGTGCCTGCACAGGAGGTGCCCATCCGCAAAGCTCGGCCGGCCATTGTTTTCAAGATCGAGCAGGACACTGTGATCCTGTTCGAGGCGGGTACCAATACGCCCAAACCGATAGCGCATACGGAATTCGCCGAACGTTTTGCCGGTGCCGCATTCCAGCTGGCGCTGGAACATCAATCGCTCAAGGATCCGGACGATGCCTCGTCCAAGCAAAAAGCCTTCGGCTTCCGCTGGTTCATCCCGGAACTCCTGAAGCACAAGCGTATCTGGCGAGACGTGTTGATCGCTTCGCTGGTTATCCAGCTGCTGGCACTGGCGACGCCGCTTTTTACCCAGGTGATCATCGATAAGGTCGTCGTCCACCGTACCCAGAGTACGCTCATCGTGATCGGCATCGCCTTGGCCGTGTTCATGGTGTTTTCCGCCATGCTGTCCTGGGTGCGACAATACCTGATCCTGCATACCGGCAACCGGGTGGATGCCGTGCTAGGGCATGCCGTGTTCGAGCATCTGTTCAAACTGCCCACGCGCTATTTCGAGCACAGGCCGACCGGCGTCATCGCCGCCCGCCTGCACGGTGTAGAAAACATCCGCGAATTCATCGCCAGCACGGCGGTCACTCTGATTCTCGATCTGCCGTTCCTGCTCATTTTCCTAGGCATCATGCTGTACTACAGCGTATTGCTCACCTGTGTCGCGCTGGCCATGATGAGCCTAATTCTTATCATGAGCTTCATCGTCGCCCCTCTCTTCCGCAAACAGCTCAACGACCAGTTCCTGATCGGCGCGCGCAACCAGGCCTTCACCACCGAATACGTCGGCGGTATCGAGACCGTCAAGAGCCTGCAGATGGAACCGCAGCTCAATGCTAAGTACAGCGACTATCTGGCGGAATACCTTAACGCCGGCTTCAAGGTCCGGCAGATCGGCAATACCTACAACGTCGCATCCAACGCCATGGAACAGATGATGACGTTGCTGATTCTGGTCGTCGGCGCCTATACCGTGATGAACAGCACCGATTTCACCATCGGCATGCTGATCGCCTTCCAGATGTTCGCCAGCAAGATATCCCAACCCATGCTGCGCCTAGTGGGGCTGTGGCAGCAATTCCAGCAGGCCAACATGTCGGTGCAACGCCTGGGCGACATCATGAACGCCCCGGCCGAACCGTATTCCGTCATTCCCAGCCGGTTGAGGGAAGGCAAAGGACATATCGAGATCGAGAGTCTGAGCTTCCGTTATGCCGAAGACCGGCCATTTCTCTATGAGGATTTCAATCTCAATGTCGCTCCCGGCAAGGTGGTCGCCATCATGGGACCGTCCGGCTCGGGCAAGAGCACGCTCACCAAGCTGTTGCAGGGGTTCTATGAACCCGCTGGCGGCACCATCAAGATCGACGGCACGGATATCCGCTACCTCTCGGCCAACGAACTCAGGCATTACTTCGGCGTGGTGCCGCAGGAGACGGTGCTTTTCTCGGGCACCATCTACGACAACCTGCTGATGGCCAACCCGCATGCGACCTTCGATCAGATTGTGAAGTGCTGCCGCATGGCGGAGATCCATGCCGCCATCGAGCAACTACCCAAAGGGTATCAGACCGAGATTGGGGAGCGGGGTACCGGGCTTTCTGGAGGGCAGAAGCAGCGGTTGTCCATTGCACGTGCATTGCTCAAGCAACCTAAGATACTGATCTTCGATGAGGCGACCAGCAGCCTGGATTCAAACACAGCCGAACATTTCGCCACCACCATCAATCAGCTCAAGGGTAAGGTCGGCATGATCTTCATCACGCATGCCATGCCCAAGAGTCTGCTGGTAGATGAGGTGGTGCGGATAGGGCAGGGTTCGCTGAGTACGGTGAGTGATTCAAACGACTACGCCAAGAAGGAATCTGAGGGTGGGGTGCATAGGTGAGTGTGGAAAGCAAATGCAAGTATTAAGTGAAGAATGGAATGGAGGAAAACAGCATGAAAAACAAATTGAATAATTCCCTTCTAATGCTATTTGTTCTGTTGAGCAATTTATTGCTATTTGCGGGCGGTGGGTATTCTGAGGAGTTGGGTGTAACTGATTTGTCTAAATATCCTAACCTCCTCGAAAATTTTAAGGAGTGCAAATTAAACTTGCAATATGACATTAATCATTCTTCTATTGTTAACTCGATGGGATATCAGGTGCATGTAGATAAAAATGGAGTCGAATTGAAGGATGATTACGCATTCATAAAAATTAAAGGGCAACTCCTTGGCTTCAAAATTTCTGTGCTCAGAATTCCTACATCAAAGGGGCCTAATGTGTGGGAACAATATACTGTCACACTGCACGGTAGAGTTTCAGAAGTGCTTACAACATTGGAAAAAACATGGCATGTTAAATTTGAATTTCGTGGGCCAGATGATGGTACTGACGAAGGCGATGGACCACAAATAACTTACGCGGCAAACGTCAATCACGAAGCAAGCAACGTTATTTCGAGATTATTTCTTGAGTCTTACTCAGATCAAGACAAGCAATCCTTTCTGCAATGCGACTTTCTAAATAATAAGGGAGATTGATATGCAATTTCTTGGATCTTATAACCCCGGACCATTTTTTAAGTTCAATAATGGTGTGGCCCTGAGAATAAATCCAATTAATCTCCAGATGCAAGGTCATAAGGGCATTGACTGGTCGGCTCTTATTGGAACACCAATACCCGCAGCAGCATATGGAATAGTGGTCGATAGCGGGGTGCAAATCGCACCAGACAAAACCGGATGGGGATACTATATAGTGTTACAGCATACACGGCAAGATGGCACGACATTTCAAACGCTCTATGCCCATCTGAATGCACCATCTGGACTTGCCAATGGTACGGTTGTAAATGCGGGGCAAACTGTCGGTTTTGTTGGTCAGTCTGGTGGTGCGACTGGTCCACATTTGCACATGGAAGTAATTGTAAATGGTAATGCGCGCCCTCAAACCATGGGAGGCGTTATGGGTACGCGGCTTGATGCCACGCAATTTGCAAACTGGGGTGACATTCCCCACATGATTGGCACTGATGCATCCGGCAACAAAATCATCGAACAGATTACTTCATCAGGAGGAGTATCTACTGTTGCGATAACTGCGCTTAGTCCGAGTGGGGTACCCACGACTTTGTTTACAGGAAAAGGAATGAGCATTCCTGGTCAAGCTTCATCTCCTGATGCCGTTTATACAATGGTTATTAGTGGAAGCGGGTTCATGCTGATCTATGCAAACGGTGCGATATTTAATGACACAGGTACTAGCCAGCAATGGGCCGTTCCCGATGCGAACGGAGATGGTGGCGCTACAGTTTATTCTAGGCATGTATATGCTGGAACTGTTTATGGGGACTGGACAACTCAGCAAAGCACGGCACTTGGATTGCTCACTTCAACCAATTTTGTAACAGGAGCTACTCTGAAATCATTAATCATCTCAAAAGGAACGGGCGCTACAAATTCATTGATAAGCGGCGCTGGGATTACCACAACACCTCCCAAAAATTTGACGGCAGCGCAGGCTATGTCGCTCTACCAAGCGACAAATATACCAGTAGTTTTCACACAGCACTCTGTCGACGTTGCCAATGGCAATACCTCTGCCATCACGATCTACACTTCCGGAACCAGCACCGTTGACCAAATCATCCAGCTCACCCTGAACGGCAGCGCCGCCAACAAATACGTGTGCACTGGCGCGAATGAAATCGCCTTCGATAGCAGCGGCAATGCCACAGTCATCATCCCCGCCGGGCAGGATTCCGTCACCGTCACCTTGGTAGACGGCGCCAACCAGAATACCGCCGACCAATTTAGCCTGACGGCGAGCATCGTCGATCCCAGCGCTCCTGCTGGCAGCACTCCAGTTACAAGCAACACCTTCGACGTTACCTTTGACAGCCCGAATCCCAATGCCAGCATAATTAGTGCAGGTGCAGACCGCACCATCACCGGCGATTTCAAGCCATTAGAAAAAACCTCCGAACTGTCTGCCAGCGCAAAGATCGATCCAACCTGGATCGTGCTGAGCAAGACGGTCGGGCAAACCACTACCGACGCCCAGGGCAACACCGTGGTAGTGACCTACGTATACAAATACAACCAGGTGGACGATTTGGGCAACGTGATTCCGGATACAGGTCAGCCTGATCCCAATCACAACGATATGCTGCCGGTGTGCTGTCCGAATCGGATGTGCAGGCGATCAATGGTTTGTTTGGGCGGTGAAGATGATTGCCGCTTACTGCCCTTTGCCGTTCAATTTATAAGCCAACCAAGTGCCTTTTATTACACTTAGAGGCACAAAAAAGTCGAGTAGTGCAGTTTTTCATTCTTTTTCAAAACAAAAATGAGCTTTGGCTAATTCAAAATAGGGGCACTTCAATTCGTTTCGATGCAAACGGAAATAGGAATAGCCCATGAAAGTTGTCCGTCTCGAAGACCTACCTGAGATTGTCTCGCCACGACTAGCTGCGGCCTTTTTCCAGTGTCACCGAACCACTCTTTGGAGATGGGAGAAAGAAATTCCCGGTTTCCCTAAAGCCAAGCGATTCACTGCCAGGAAGACCGGATATCTCTTGGGTGACATCGTTGCGTATGTTCGATCCATTTGATGTCGAGTCAGGCATGAGGATAAGTAAATATACCGACCATCCCATTTTGTTAAGGCATGAGAGTCGTCAAGAAATTGGACCACTTCTGCATCATGGCGCGGCGATCATCTAGAAATTGAGTTCGATTGTATGCACGCCCGAGAGGGTCTCGGACTACGTGCCCAAGCTGATGTTCAATAATATCAACCGGAAATCTTAGCTTTTCTACCAGAAGAGTTCGTGCGGTCGCTCGCCAGCCATGCAGGCAGTGTCTCGCTGACCATCCCGACCTTCTGAGGATTTGTGTTGCTGTCATGTCGGAAATTGGATTTTCATCCGGGACTGAAGCAAACAGATATTTGGTGCTGCCAGTAAATTTCTTCAGCTCCTTAAGCAACTTCATCACCTGTTTTGACAGAGGAACAATGTGCTCATTATTCTTCTTGCCCATCGTATATCTCCATTCGCCGACATCCATGTCGATATCAGACCATTTGGCTATGCGCAGCTCTCCTGGTCTGGGAAATATGTGGGGGATGATCTGCAGATACAGCCTGGTTACGACTCCCACAGTTGGATTCTCATTGATGAATTGAAGGAGCTTTCCAACCTCGACTGGATCGGTCAGGGCAGGGCGGTGTTTCACTTTCAACGGTTTCAGGGCACCTTGGAGATCACTAAGCGGGTTGCGTTCAGCGATATCCGCAGCCACGGCATATTTGAAGCACTGAGAGAAATCCGTTCTGACCTTTTTGGCTACACTGGGGCTGCGTTCTTCAATCGTGCGCAGCAAGGGTAGAAAATCCGCAGGTCGAAGGTCAGCGATGGCCTTGGATCCCAATCTCTCCAAGACTGGGGCACATCGAGACTGCATCAGCGCTTGATGCTTCGTCGTGAAATCGGATTTCTTTACGAGCATGAACTCGCGAAAGACATGTTCAAGTGACGGGCCTGCGGCCGCAGGAATAGGCTCAAAATCATCGCGAAGGCGTCGCGCATCGAATAGTCCGACCTCTGGGTAGACGCCTAATGATTTGAGTTGTTGTTTACCATTCAATCGATAGGCCAGTCGCCACCACTTGGATCCGTTTGGACGGACTTCGACGTACATGCCACCTCCATCTGAGACCTTGTACGGCTTTTCCCGTGCCTTGAGGCTTCTGAGCTTGGAGTCGGTCAGTTTGTTGGTAACTGCCATGTTGGTAACTTGCGCTGGATGAGTTACCAACAAAGTTACCATCAGAAGGGTGAAACACACAACAACATCGTGCAACAACAAAAAAGCCCCGAATGGCTTAACTTGCTTGTTTCATTTGGTTTTTTGCTGATATTGCAGCGTCCGGAAACAACGTGCAACTTGAATGTGGCGTCCCCTACGAGATTCGAACTCGTGTTATCGCCGTGAAAGGGCGGTGTCCTAGGCCTCTAGACGAAGGGGACTTCGGTGCTACTTTTCTTTTTGGTGGAGGTAAGCGGGATCGAACCGCTGACCTCTTGCATGCCATGCAAGCGCTCTCCCAGCTGAGCTATACCCCCGGGATGCCCCGAAAAGAGCGCGCATTATAGTGACGGCATCCGACCTTGTAAAGCAAGTCAGGCAGATTTTTTCGCGAGGTTCTTTTCCATGCGCGCCAATACCATCTCGCGCGGGAAGAGTGTCACCAGAGCATCCACAGACGGCGTCTGGGTTTGCCCGGTGAGCATGACGCGCAAGGGCATGGCAAGCTTGGGCATCTTCAGGCCGTGCTTGCCGATGACCTCTTTGATGGCCGCGCTGATGGCGGCAGTTTCCCAGGCAACGGACTTGAATTGCTGCAGCAGGTCGTGCAGGGCAGGGATGGATTCGGCGGAAAGCTGCGCTTCCAGCAGGGCGGCTTCCGGATGCAGGTCGATATAGAACACTTCGGCCGCATCGGCCAGCTCGTTCAGGGTGGCTACGCGTTCCTTATACAGGCCGGCGATGGCGCTCAGGTCGGGACTGTCGCCGATCTTGATGCAGCGCGCTTCCAGACGCGGACGCACCATGTCGGCCAGTTTCTGGTTATCGGTCTGCTTGAGGTAATGGTTGTTCAGCCAGTTCAGCTTTTCGGTGTTGAACTGGGCTGCGGATGGAGTGATATGGTCGAGGTCGAACCACTCGCAGAATTGCGCCACCGAGAAGACTTCGTCGTCGCCATGCGACCAGCCCAGGCGCGCCAGGTAATTGATGACAGCCTCCGGCAGGTAGCCGTCTTCGTCGTATTGCATCACGCTCACCGCCCCATGACGCTTGGACAATTTGGTGCCGTCGTCTCCGAGTATCATCGACAGGTGGGCGTAGTTCGGCAGTTTTGCCCCCAATGCCTTGAGGATGTTGATCTGGCGCGGCGTGTTGTTGACGTGGTCGTCGCCGCGTATCACCTGGGTGATGCCCATATCCCAGTCGTCCACCACCACGCAGAAATTATAAGTGGGCGTGCCATCCGAACGCGCGATGATGAGGTCGTCCAGTTCGGTATTGCTGAATTCGATGTGCCCTTTGACCATGTCCTTCCAGCCCACCACACCTTCGGCTGGATTCTTGAAGCGCACGACCGGTTTTACATCGGCCGGTATGGCGGGCAAGGTTTTGCCCGGCTCGGGGCGCCAGGTCCCGTCGTAGCGCGGCTTTTCGCCGCGGGCGCGCTGCGCTTCGCGCATGACATCCAGTTCGGCCGGCGTGGTATAGCAGTAATAGGCCTGACCGGCGGCCAGCATCTGCTGGATGACTTCCTTGTAGCGCGGCATGCGCTGCATCTGGTAGTAGGGGCCCTCATCGTAGTTGAGCTTGAGCCAGTCCATGCCATCCAGGATGGCTTGTACGGCTTCCGGTGTGGAGCGCTCGACATCGGTGTCTTCGATACGCAAGATGAATGTACCGCCGTGTTTGCGCGCGTAGGCCCAGGAAAACAGTGCAGTGCGGGCACCGCCGATGTGCAGGTATCCGGTTGGACTGGGAGCGAAGCGGGTGCGGACGGTCATGTTGCGTTCCTGTGTGATAAGGCTTGAAATGAAGCCGCGCATTCTACGATAGTTGGCCAATGCCGATAAAGAAATTGACCATATATGTTTCCCTATGTTTAAATGCGCGCCCTCTATCGGGCGGTTAGCTCAGCGGTAGAGCACTGCCTTCACACGGCAGGGGTCACTGGTTCGAACCCAGTACCGCCCACCAGTTTCCTGCAGGCCATGAAATGAAAAAGGGTTGGCTATTACGCCAACCCTTCAATTTACCCCCCCGACGAATCAGTGTCCGTGCATCAGATCATCATGATGGGTGACTCTATGTATGGCGGCATCATCAATCCAGATGATGATTGCGGCAACGACAACGATACCAAAAATAACAAATGGGACTATCGACATTTTAACTCTCCTTGGAAAATTAAAAATCAGCTCAGGATTAATGTCACAGTTGACACCGATCCATCCTTTGTTTCCTTGCTTGCTCGTGCCACTCGTAGTGAGAACCGGAATGTGCCAACCTGGCAATTGAAGCGTGATGCCTGAGTCATCAGCAAACCGTGGGGCCATGCTTGCATTACCCAGCGAACTTGTCAAGTATTGTCCGCTTGCCGTTTAAGCGGGCTGTTTCACCCGGCTGACTGCATTGAGGTAGAGCGCAACCAAGCCAGCTACCAGCCAAAGACTGACGATGGCAGCAATCCAGAAGCCGGTCGCTCCGCGTGGCGGACCAAATTTGTCTGTCAGCCCCAGCAGGATTCCGCCACCCAGACCCAGTCCCCACAGGACGGTGGCATAGATCACCATTGGTACGGCCGACTTCTTGTACCCGCGCAAGGCATTCACGGCCACAGCCTGCAGCGCATCGCCCAAGTGATACAGACCGACCAGCGCAATCAGGGGAATGGCGATCGCCTGTACTTGGGGGTCTGTCGTATAGAGAGCGGCGATCTGGGGTGAAGCTAGCCAGAACAGCAAACTGATAACAAAGGCAATCGACAAGCCAAGGCGGATCCCCAGCCAGCTGATATGGCGTGCTCGTTCGGGTTGTCCTGCGCCTATGGCCTGGCCAGCCATGACTGCGGTGGCATTGCCAAGCGATAGCGGGACCATGAACGCCATGGCAGCAAGGTTTGCCGCGATCTGGTGGGCACCGGACACGACTGGGCCCAGTCTGGCAATGAATAGCGCCATCAAGGTGAATGCCGTTACATCTGCGACAAAGGTCAGGCCGATGGGAATGCCCAAGCGCAAGAATGCCCAGATCGCTTCCCGATCAGGCAAGGTAATACGGGCCTGTATTTTGAATTCCTTGTAATCTGGATGTTGCAGGCACCATATCCAGACGAACACGGCCATCAGCCAGGCATCCAGTGCTGTGGCAACTGCGCAGCCCGATGCCCCCATCGCCGGAAATCCCAGCAGGCCGTACATCAGGACTGCATTCAGGGGGATTTTGAGAAGCAGGGCCATCAAGTTGATTACCATGACGGGTTGCGGACGTCCGATCCCGGTTGATAGTCCAAAGAATATTCTCAAGGCTATGGTGGCTGGAACTCCCCAGGCTGACGCTGCCAGGTAGGCTCTGACTTTGCTTTCTACCGCGGGCTGCAGCGACGAGAGCGCAATGAACGGCTCCGGATAACAAAGAAGAATGATCGCTGCCAGCGCGAGAACCAGGGAAATCCATATGCTCTGATGTATCTCGCGACCGATGTCTGCGCGTTGTCCTGCCCCGTAAAGATGGGCGATGATCGGAGGAAGTGCGAGCAGTACGCTGATCAGTGACATCAATACGGTGGCCATGATCGAGGAGGCAATTCCTACAGCGGCTAGATCGATGGCAGATAGCCGGCCGGCCATCGCGGTATCGATCACGCTGTTTGCCATCAGGGCAAGCTGGGCAACCAGGACTGGCCAGGCGAAGCGCAGCAATTCTCTGGTTTGGGTTGGAGGGCGGTTGCTGCTGAGTTTTGTCTGGGGAAGCAATTATAGAAACCTTTCAAGCCACTTATCTACTTGAAATTAAATGCTAAACTTTTCTTATGTATCCAAAATTACTTCATTCTGAAACGAAGTAATTTTGGATACTCATGCACCATGCGAAGTAAACTTGGAAACATGCGTATCACAAGTCATTATTTGGCAATTTGTATTCGAACAGCACAAAAATTGTTGTCTCTAAAGGTCCAATCCGTTTAATTTGGTCTTATGGCACCTAGTGCACGTCCATCGAACCTGTCATAGTTTGCCCATCCGGCTGCCAGTCGTGGTCACAAATTTGGTCCTTCGTACTCGAATTTGATATTTCTTCAGGCAACGAGGCTTTCGAATTATCCTGAGCTACCAGACTGCTATGTGTTGAAGTGCATGTAAATCTGACCCATGTTGTGCATTGAATTTTGACCCACCCTTGAATTATCTCTGAACCTCTCAGGTTGTGGATAGTTTTCTGGATTTACCTCCCTTTCCGGTTTGTGTTGAAC